>Ga0126381_100000504_pt1 | contig 42862 bp, 55 predicted proteins | sample PanSoiMetPlot_28_FD_96465 | JGI IMG/M metagenome (GOLD analysis project Ga0126381, IMG submission 96465) | Tropical forest soil microbial communities from Panama - MetaG Plot_28 | ecosystem: Environmental > Terrestrial > Soil > Tropical forest > Bulk soil | place: Panama | collected 2016-02-17 | reverse complement strand
CTCGCCGGTGCTGTCAAGGAAAAATCGTATGAAGACCTGGCACCGGCATTACCTCAAACATACCGCCGGTGTCAAGAAAAATCGTAACGAGACTTGGTCCTATACTAACTTCTTTCGGCTATTTTGTAGCGATCACACCCTGTATAGACTTCACTAAATAGCTTTGTCTTCATAGGTTTGCCCTGTCATATTTTCATATTTTCTTATTGACACCATGGGCTCTGAGGGCGTAGTATTTTCCTATGAAATCAAGACGACACCAACGGCCAGTGAACTATCGGACGTTGCTTACCTATGAGAATGCTAAGACAATCAAGGGTCAGGCATTAGGTTATCGGACTGGCATCCTGTATTTGGCCCCAGCAAATGAGGCTGGACGTGGAAACCTTTGCCCCATGGCAACGCAGGGATGCACGCAAGGATGCCTCTACAAAGCTGGACGCGCATCCTTTACTCCATCAATCATCGTTGCACGCGTTGCCAAGACTAACCGTCTATTCGATGATCGCGAACACTTTCTTGCGTGTCTCCGCTATGACATTAACAAGCTGATCAGGGACGCGGCCAAGATGGGGCTGCAACCCGCAGTCCGTATTAACGGCACATCAGATCTTGCGTGGCTGGGGATGCAAATGGCCAGCGAATTTCCTTCTGTCACTTTCTATGACTACACCAAACTCCCCAAAGCGTGGCAGCGTACGCGTCCCAACTATCATCTGACATTTTCCCATTCCGAGTCGAATGACTCCGCTTGTGTCGATACCCTCGCGCATGGTCTCAACGTGGCTGTGGTGTTTGACACCAAGAAAAATCAAGCGCTTCCTAGCGCGTTTATGGGAGTTCAGGTCATTGATGGTGATCAGCATGACCTCCGCTTTCTAGATGGCTATCAGGGCGCAATCATCGGATTGCGTGCTAAGGGCCCAGCGAAACTCGACTGCACCGGATTCGTGGTCAAAACTTCCACACTAGTTCAGATCACCAAGTAAGGAGCCACCTATGCAAATAACGTCCAATGGTCAAATCGCGGGATACCTGATGGTTGATCGCGCTATTCATCACATCATCAACTCTGACAGTGTCTTCGTATTCTTCGATGAGAAGAGCGCCGCAATTACCTTGCTTGGTGGTCTCCGTTCAAGCATCGCTCAAGACATGTCTACTGATGCGTACCTGACTGCGCTGACGGTCGCAAACATTCATGGCGAGTACATCAGCACACCGCATGGAGTGTACGCATAAACCATGGAAACCGTAATCAAGATTCTTCACGCAATTGAAATAGTGGTGCGAATTCTGCACCACCTGAGGAGCCGCTAACATGCCCAGCAACACGAAACAACTAACACCTGACCAACTCGCCGCACTTCAGCGAGTCGCGAAATACTACGGACGCACTTGGAAGTCTGCTCTGCGTCACGCATGGATGACTGGCCAGTACGGCTGCTATATGGAAGACCGCGCGGCGCTGCAAAACGTCCGCAATTCCTATGGTCCGTCATGGCTCGCAAATTTGAAACTCCCCGCAAAGGACGAAAACAATGGATAACCCAAACACACCACTCTGGCAGCATGAATTCTCTGCTGCCTATGCCGTCCCCGCAGCACTTGACCAGCTGGTCAACGCTGGTGCAATCGCAGATAACAGTTGGCATCATGATGTTTGCCCCCACTTTGAAAAGGTGATCGATGCAGACACCTATATGGCTCTGTGGATCGAGCATCCCGATCCGCAGATGCGCGAGAATGGCCCAGCTTGGCCGCGCTTCGGTGTCGCGATTCACAAGGTCAACGATTCTGGTGTCAGTCATTCGCTTTATAACGGCGATGACGAAACCCACGCACTTGAAACGTTCCTTGAGTACCCCGAAAAAGCGAAGGCCTTTCTTGAGGCTCGCAAGGCCTTCGCCAAGGCAGCCATCGAATTGTCCAACATCTGGAATGAACTTTCCAGCGTGACCGGGCATGACATGGCAACTGTCAACTATCCATTCGCAGAATCGTTCGATGAGCTGACGCACAAGATTCTCGACTGGTCACACACTGAACTGCGTCCCTAATGAATTACGGGGGGATCGGATTCTGCCTTGCAGTTCTCTGCTACTGGCTCGCTGCCTTCGGTCGCGAGTCAGTCGCCAAACGGAAATCGAAACACTGAGGAGATCAACCATATGAAAATCGACTATTCAATCGAGGGAAACTTCGGCGGCAACGGACAAACAGACTTGGTCTTCATGGATGGCGGCACACGGGCCAACCTCATCCTGATGGATATCAACGGTCAACAGGTGGCGCTGAAACTCACTCCGTCGCAGTCCGCACTGTTGGCGCAACAGCTCACACAGTACGTGCAAGCAGAAGTTTAAGGGGCGCATGTCGCCCTGTGTGCTGCAGACACTGCGGCAGACAGGGATACATTCCCAAGAGAGTAAAACCATGGAAGTGACCACCAAACAAGCGGCGCAGGAAGCTCTGAAGGTTCATGCGCGTTATTTCTGGAACTTGTGCCAGTGGGGTTTTCACCCTGACACAGCGGCGGCAAACTATGTCAACAGGAGCGGCAAGCAGTCTTTCAATCAAACGAAGGCTGCAGAGTTTGATGGCAATCGTTATGAGTGCTTTCGTCTCGCAGATCGCTTTGACCTCGACATCTACGACGTCATGATGGATGCATTTCACGAATTCGAGAAGACCGACAAGCTGGAACTGCAGCGGCTGGCCAACGTCGCAGTCACTGAGGAGTGGGGCAGCGAAAAACAGGTTGAGGCTGAGAATGCCTTCGGCGATCTGATCGCGCACTACATGACTGATGGGGAGCGCCAGCGCTGGGAAGCTTATTGCCTCAAGGCCACCACTGAGGAAATGATCTCTGCTGCTTTTAGCATCACCAAGATCGAATGGCAGAAACCAGAGCTTTGCACCATGTGCGGCAAGCCAGCAACGCTGCAGAATGAGCTTGGCATGGCATTCTGTGAGCCGTGCGTCCATAAGCTTCACCCAGATGCGGTGATCGGAGAAACCAAGTGAAAGCTGAGATCTGGGTAGGCATTTGTGACGCTGGCGGCTACACAGTGGTCGTGGCCGCCTCGTCTCAAGATCTGGCAGAGCGCCAGCTTTATCGCAAGTGGCGCGAGACGGTCTGCAAGGGCTTCGAGCCTGCCGTCGTAAGCTTTGACACTCTGGCTGAGTGGAACGGCGCACACGTAACGCAAATCACCGTCGACAAGGGAGCGGTGATATGGGAGCAAACACAATGAAGCAACCAACAATGTCCGCACTGATCGAGCGAGCATGGGAGGCGCTCGATCAGCAGAAGATCGCTCTTGAGATGACTGGCGAGCTGCCTCTGCTTTTTGTGGTCTATGGGCCGGAAAAGGCAGAGACGGTAGTGGCTGCTGGAGGCGAAGGCATCGCACCCGATGATTACCGCGTCACTGAAGCCATGGTCGAGACCGTACGGGAACGCGTGAAGGCCATTCAGGGTTATGCCGTCTTCTCGTTTTCGGACACTTGGCTGACCAAGATCTTGGGGCCCAATCACGAGGAGATCGCTGCGATAGTCCAACAGATCGGCAGCCAAGAGGCAGAGCGGCGCGGTCTGGTGAAGCGGCGCGAGGCGCTGGTTTGCGCGGTGAACACGGCACTCCACGTTGCGAGCTGCATACAGTATTACCACCGTGATGGCACCACGATTGTCTGGGAAGAGCGGGAGCATTTCGCACCGGAACATGCTGGCTACACCACAGGTCGAATGTCGGACTACTTCCGCGATCTGCCCATGGGGCACGCCTAAAAGCCCGGGGATGGGGAAAACCATCACCCGGGCACTATCAACGCGTCCTAGCGCCTCCTAGGACTTAAGAAAGGGGCTTTTATGGCAATCTGTGACGTCTGCAAGCGAGAGATGAAGAAGGCTGTCTCGTGCAGCAGCAAGAAACTACTCTTTGAACCATTCGGCCGCGTCGGCGGCGTCGTCGACTTGGCGAAGATCCCATTCGGCAATGAGACCCGCTTCGGAGGGCCAGACGACGGTCCTGTGAAGTGTCCTGACTGCGGCATCAGCCTGTTTGGCTACCATCACTCTGGCTGTGATTGGGAGGAGTGCCCACGGTGTCACGGGCAGCTCCTCTCCTGCGTCTGCAATGAAGCTGGCCTCTTCTCCGATGTGTTGGAGGTGCAGCGGTGACTCCGAAACCGAAGACCTTGGTTCCCTACTGGACCGAATCGACCTTCACAGCCGACTGCAATTCATGCGGACGTGACATCTGGGTAGGCGAGCGGGTTGTGATCTCAGGTCCGACTGTGCATTGTCGGCTCTGCGGTTTCTCTGTTTGCCACTATGAAGACGTGCCCGATGTGCGCGAGGGAATGGAGGCGAAGTGACCTATTCATCCTTGAACCGATCCTATGACAAGCCTGAACCATGCAAGTGTGAGTGCAACTGCGGCAGTCAAATCCTCGATTGGCTGGTGGGGGCCCTACTCGGCTTTTGTTTGATCACGGGTCACTGGGCATTTGCTCTGCTGCTGATTGCTGCGATGGTCGTCGTAGGGCTGATTGTTGTTCTGTTCCTCATAGCCATGAGCTGAAAGGAAAGAGGCATGAGTTTCATTGAATTTGTCTTGGCTTATCTTGAGCGGCAGTATCCACGCAGGCTACCGTCTACAATATTTTCATTGCAACCTAAGAAAATAGGAAACTAGGATCACCACATGAATGTCATCGCAGTGTTATCGGAAAAGGGGGGCGTGGGCAAGACCACTCTCACACTCGATCTGGGCGCTGCTGCCGTACGTTATGGCATGTTGACTGCGATTCTGGACATCGATCCGCAGGCCACAGCCACACACTGGACGGATCGACGCAAGAACGAGACGCCCATGGTGATCGCTACTCCCGCCGCGAGGCTTGAGCCAGCGATTGCCAAGGCGAAGAGTCACGGCGTTGATCTCATCGTGATCGACACACCACCTCATTCGTCGATGGATGCGGCAGAAGCGGCTCGCGTGGCCGATCTGGTGCTCATCCCCATTGAGCCTCACATGTTCTCACTGGAAACCGTCGTTAAGACCGCGAAGCTTCTCCGTATCGCTGGAGATCCTGCAGCCGTCTTCGTCATCAACAAGGCACCGATCCAAGGTCGCGATGCGGCCACTGCGGCTGCTTTCATCACCAAGCATGGACACACGGTCAGCCCGGTGATCATGCATCTACGCGCCGCACATCGCCACGCCAGCAATGTCGGCCAGGTCGCGGCGGAATTCGACGAAGTCTCCAAGGCTGCAGAAGAATCGGCTGCACTGGCTGAATACGTCTTTCATTTCAAACTAGGGAGAACACTCAATGGTCACTGAAAGCACCCTCGAGCAGGCTAGCGCTGGCCTTGCCAATCTCAAGAGCTTCGCAGACGAGATGAGCAATGCAGCTCACCCGAAGAAGAAGAAGAGCTACGCGAGGCCCAGCAGGAAGAACCCAGACAAACTGGCACCGCTGCTTGGCCAAGATGCAGTCTCGAAGCGCACCAAGGTTCTCGCTGCTCCCGTGGAAGAAGCTGTCCACTGGGAGTTTCGCCGGATCGCCAGAGAGAAGGGCATCAGCGTGCAGCGTGCCATCTGTCAGGCGTTCAACCTCTATCTTGCAAAGAACAATTCGGAAGTGAGATCAGAGATCTAGCCCCCGCAAACAAATAACAACTCAGCCTACGAAGGATTACACAACATGACGACTAAGAAGCAAGCCAAGAAACCTAGCTCCATCGAAACAGCCGCTCTCGAATATGAGAAACATATCGAGCGCAAGCTCAGTCTGGAAGAGCGCCTCACATTCATGGAAGGCTATACAAGGGGGTTCGACCGTGCAGTCAACATCATACAACGAACATTCGATGACGTGCGACAAACTCTCAACTCCTGAGTGCCCTCATTGCCATCAGCATTTGCCGATCCTCGATCTTGTCTATCTCGATGCAGGAGGTGGCAAGACGTGTTACATCCGGCGCAATGTTAAACTCTAACGCGTGAAACCAGTTGGGGAACTGGACACAATTCAGCAAGAAAGAAGGGGCGAGTAATCGCCCCTTTTCTCTTAGTGTGTATGTCTGGTCGCAATGTGAAACGTCATCCAGCGCCAGCGCCCATAGCCTCTGATCCAGTGCGGCGGCCGATCATCGCAATGCGGACAAACGATGGGAATCCCCAAGCGATTTCCGTACCGCCGTGGCGTATACAAACTCGCTGAATCGGGCGGCAAAAGACCTCGCAGGTAAGTCGTATTCTTCCGCAAAATTGCGGCAAAATTCTTGGAACCTGCCATAGGCAACGGCGAGGGTTTCGGCGGCAAGATCTCTGCCGTTTTGTTGGGCATGGTCACCACCTTCGACTGCGGGGATGTGGACGAGTTCACTAGAGCCAGCTTGGCCATTCATTCTCCTGAGTTTTGATAGTTCATTTTTTCGGGCATTCGCACCTGGCACGCCATGAACTTGCGACAAGTGGATTGCGAGACCTTTTTCGTTCTTTACTTTGAAATCACACTGCGGACACCGGAGCCCGTTGCGCTTTAGAGCTTCGTAAGAAGATCCCATGACACCGTGCGAATAGCGTCGATGTCGGCCCAAGACCTGTGAGAACTTAAACCGCTCGCCGCACTCGGGACACTTGAACTTCGATTTGTTTGCTTTTTCGTGCCAGCGTCCCGGTCTACCTGCTGCTTCACGCTTTTTTTTAAAAGCTAAAGCAGTTTTGGATTTGCCGTGTACACCATGGACGACACGCAGATGAGATCCCAAGCCTGAAAGTTTGATAAAGGTCTCGGGACATTTTGGACATTTGTAGGGTTTCAACGGCGAGCTGGGAGCTTCGCTCGCAGGAGGGGCGAGTTCTCGATCTGGCATGTGAGCCAGTTTCCAAGACCTCGCCTCCAAGGGTCAAGTCTCACTTCCTTGATTTCGACCGTCTGGCCTCTTCAAGAGCAATGGCTACGCTCTGCTTGTCGGCGGCTTTCTTACCTGATTTCGCCTCGGTGCGTGCATGAGTTTTGCCGCTATGTAACTCGCGGATGTTAGAGCTTATTATTTTCTTCGATGATCCCGGCTTTACCGGCATTTGTTTTCTCCTTAGTTTGGATTACCCGTGCAGCTCCAAGCGACGGCCGCGGAGTCGGTGCCTACGCTCGATTGCGGCGTGACCGATGCCGTCGAGGCCACACACTTGATCAGCCCCGTGAGCGTCCCGCCGCCTGTCCACGAGCACACACACGCTGGTGTCTGCGAGTAAGGAACGTTGAACGTCTGAGCGCCGCACGTCCCGCTGGCCATCGTGCAGTTGCCTGCCCAGTTCTTGGTTGCGGTTTGATTGATGTGCCCATTCGACGCAAAATTCAGGTTCGATGGATTCGCCGCTGTTGCATGCATGCTGACGCCGTTCTGCCACGCACTGCCATTGTAGAGTTGGAAGTCCCATCCCACATTCGCTCCCGTGTTGTTAGGACCGCCTTGGACGTGCGTTCTCATGATCGGCTTGTACATCGTGACGTTGCCACCCTCGGTGGCGCTGGTCGGCGTGCCCAACGGTATGCCATAGCCGCTGCCGTTGAACCACACTACGAACTGAGATGCGGTCGAGCTTTGCACGCTCCAGCCATTGTCATACTGCGGCGTGCCGAAGTTGTTCAGGAAAGATCCTTGAACCAGGCCACTTATAAAAACATAGTTCCCCAAGCCGGGATTCATGGTGCTCTGAAACGTGGCAAGTCCGCTGCCCTGATTCCAACTCCAACTCGTGATCGTGCCCGTCGCGGTATAGCCTGCCGTGTCCATCTGATCCTCAGCGTTGGTGAACGTGTGGCCATAGGGAAGCGCATAGCCGCCCGTAGAGCTGCCGCCCAGCGAAGCCGCGCCGTTGGGTGAGGGAACAACAACGTCACTTTTGAATCGGCAATTCCCCACGTTGCCGCCTGCACAGCTAAGAAACGAATTCGTAAACGTATCGTGGATCAGCGGCGATTGCGTCTGCCAGACGTTGCCTGCGAGCTGGTTCTGATACTGCGGGACAATCACACAATGCGACATCCCATGCGTTACCGTCCCATTCGCCACAGCCGGGGATTCACCTGTCTGCATGTAGTTATTGCTCACCACATCGATCCCACCGCCCGATTCAACCAAGCTCACATGGCTTTTATCGAAAACTTTGATGCACGATACACCTGTGGCCGGATTCGGCGGCTGCGCGTTAGTGGTCTGTGTGTCCTGCTGCATGATAAGAATGTGACCGCCACCCTGCACCGTACCGGGCCAAAAGTAAATCGGGTTATAGAACGTGCCGATCAGGATCTGGCCGCATGGGGATGGCCCTTGGTCGTTGCACTGGCTGGTGTAGTCGTAAGCGCCGCCGCCGCCCAGAATCAGGTCGCTCGAGGCTCGCAGCTTGTTGTATTCGCCACCATTCGAGCCTAGCGCCATGCCGACAACCTGGTAGGTGATGATGGTGCCCGGTCCCCATGCTGGGCCCGTGCCTGCCGCTGTTGTTACGGTGCTGCCTCCCAGTTTCCGCGTAATGTAGTGCAGCCCATCCGTCGAAAACGTGCCGTTGAACACTTCGGTCTGGTTCGTGTTCACCGTGGGGTTGCAAGCCGATGGCACACCTGTCTGTGTCGGGTTGTAGTCGCAGGGAAAAGCTTGCAGAGTGGCGAGCATTGCGGTTATGTCGGTGCTCTGCGACGGGTCTGTTGTGTAGTTGCGGAACCATGAACTGGCTACCACCGTCGACACACCTGTGGTGGTCGGCGCGGTTGAAGTGAGCAGCGTGTAAGGCGAGTTTGCCAGACCGACTGTCAGCGAGTTTTGCTGGCAGGGAAAGGCATTGGACTGACACTCGGCATAGAGTCCATCGAGGTGCTCGAGACCGAAGCTTTGATAAGCGTTGGCATAGTAGAGCGGATTCACGCGCAGGTTCCGCAGCACATTCGTCGGGCCGTTGGAATTGACGGCGTAGTTGGGCGAGCGGATCGCCGTGGGCTGAAACATGCCAGCTGGCGTGGTCGCTGAGTAGCTCGTCGTCGTTGCCTTATTGCAGGTAACGTTGTTCCCGCAGAAATAGATCATCTGGAAGTTGTTCGGGCCATAGGTCCACTGGCCTCCGGTCCACACCGTGAAGGTGATCGTGAAGGGATTGGTGGGTGTGCCCGTGACTGTCTGCGCCTGCCAGACGCCATTGAGCATGGTCAGGTTCGGATCGGTGATCCCTGACAGGCGGAACAGACCTCCAGGCGGCACAGGTGACGAGAATCCCTGCGCTACAGCATTCCCGTTGATATAGCCCTGACTCAAACATGCTGCTGGCGCACAGGTAACTGTGATGGTCGCATTCCCCGCATTGTCCACCGCTGCACTCTGCAGCGTGACAGACGTTGGTGCCCAGTTGTGCGAGAAGGTTAGACCCTGCGCCGTGCAGTTGCCTCCTGAGAAACAGAAGCCAGAGTCATCCTGTCCCGGTCCTGCTGCGTAAAGGTCATCCAGAGAATCGGTAGCTTGTCCGATGTTCGGCACGCACCAGCGCACATCGCCGCACCAGATATTCTTCAGCCGAATCTCCTCGGAAGTGGTCGCCATGTTGTAGCCATAGCCGCCCCAGTTGTTGATCTGCACGTTCCAGATCGAGTAGTTCGTCGTCTGAACCTGAATCGCATTTCCGGTGCAGCCTGCATAGCTGCTGTTGCCGGGATTCCCCTGCACGCCACACTGAATGCTGAGACCCGTCATCGCTGCCAGTGGAGGCCAGCTCGCGCCCGATCCCGCAGTGCTCGAATAAATCACGATGGCGCTCACAGCCGGATTCGCTTCCACGATAGTTGCCGTGTCCATGCCGTCGCCGCAGATCTGCGTGGAGCGCGGCACACGCAGCGTGCCATTGATCTTGTAGCGACCTGGCGAAATGTAGAGACAGGGATACGCGCCTTTGATTGCGGAGCCATAAACAGCAGGGATGTAATTCGCGGCATTCTGCATGGGGCAGAGCGAATCGGTGACACCCGTTGGATCTATCGCGTTCGGACAGGCAGGCAGGCCTGCGATGCCGCCGCCGATGCTGAATAGAGGCGCTTGTATGTCGACGCGTGGCTGCGGGAAACGGATCGCAGCATTGCCGATGAGATTGCCGTTGGCATCGCCATAGATGCGCGGATTGGACACGCCAAAATTCGTGCCGCCGGCGTTGAGCTGCAGATCCCACGCCTGCCCTGCGGCGTTCGCGCCCGTGCCTGTCGGGATGCACTGATTCGTCGCTGGCACATAGACGCCGCCAGCGCTCGGTCCCGCCTGACAGCCAATAGGCCAGCGAATCTGCGTGCCCGGGTTGATCTGATTCGGCTGCGCCACAACAGGAAAAAAGGAAAACAAGAAGCTAATTAAGAGTGACAGCCTGATAAATCGCATAGCAATTGTCCCCCGCAGACGTTCTGAAAAACAGCTCGACGTTGCGTTGCGAGAGCAAGTAGTGAAGCCCAGGGATCTGTAATTGTCCGTTGTAGAAAAACAGAAACAGCCCCCCCTGCTGGGGCGATTGTGAAAGCGCAAAGGTCTGCGTCGATCCCACCATTGCGAAGTCGGCTTGGAGATACGGCAGAACTGGTGTGATCGGCAGCATAGTCAGCTCACGGTCGACGCTACATAGGAGGCATAGAGGTTGTCCCCAAGGCCAGTTGAAAATGTGAGAGTGATGGTGCGACCCACGAGCGTGTAGCTCGCCGTGGGCAGCAGCAGCAGTCCGTTGTACCAGAGGCCGATCAGTTGCGCGTTCCACGGCGTTCTGGAGAGCGTGTACGTGTTACCCGGGGGCGAGGCGAAGGAGCGAAACGTAGGCAGCAGCCTGTCCTGCCCGGGATAGGGCTTCGGCCGCCGCATGGGAGTTTCGGTGTTCACCTTCTCAAGCTGCGTCACCAGCTCGCCCATGGGCGTCAGCACCTGGCTGCTGCTCCCGGGCAGGATGATCCAGATGTCGGCAGTCACGAACTGCAGCGGTGGAGTGCCAAGGATGGGATTGATCTGCGGCGCGTTGCTGAGATCTATCGTCTGCGTTCCGCTGAACTGGTAGATCCCGCTCTGCACGATGTTCTTCTTGTCGTCCTCGATGGTGATGCAGTAGTAGGTCTGATTCAGCGGCGTGATCTGATCGTTCCCCCATAGCTTTAAGCCGCTGTCAAAGGTTCCATCTGCCAGCGAATACTGCACCGGACCCACTTTAGCGAGCATCGAGGTGCCGACAATCGAGGGCAGATTCGGGCCAAAGCCAAAGAGCACAATCGTTACCACACCCTTGTTCACAGGGTTGCCGTTGATGTCATGCAGCGTGCAAGTGAGCGTGATGCCCGGTGTGGCCATAATTTGCCCTCATTCGTACAGGTACATGGATCCGATAATTGCCTGCCTTCGATGAGCGCTCGGCTGGTGGAGGATGTTGTCGGTGAACCAAGAGCGCAGAGGCTTGTCGATAAACTGGTAGTAAAGTGCTTTACCTACCGCCTGAGCCGTCTCTTCGCTCTGTCCGAAGTAGATATCATCAATCTGCCGCAGCAGGGTCTGGAAGGTCTGGCTATAGGGATCGAACAGGGGCGGATCGGTCGCCTCGTTGCCGCTCGCGTCCCGGTGCTTCTGGATCGCCTCCAGCCAGTTGCCGTCATGCCAGCCGTTGATCACCCGGTTGCGGATGATGTATGCCACCGCTCGCATCGCAGGCAGGCTTCCCGTGTGGCTCGCCTGCTGGTAGGCAAAGCCGAAAAGTGCTGCGCGTTGTAGCTGGTCGAGCGTCATTTCTTGTCTTCGCATGGCGCAGTCGGCGGCGCTATGCTTCGTTTCGATGTCTTCGACACCGTGATCTTCACGTTCATCACGTTGTGGCAGCTCATGAGAAGAATGAGACACCACAAACATCCCACCCAGAATGCGCGGCGATAAAGTAAGCCGTTCTTACTCGCTCGACGTGGGGCCGCTCGGCCCATGATTTTCCATCGAGCTTTTTTTCGAGGCACCGGGCGGATGAGGCAGCACAGCACCTCGGGCAGATAATCGACAGTGTTATGGGGTCGTATTCCATCCTCCTTATCCCTGCACCGCATAGTTCCACGCGTACGCGGTTCCCTGCGTGAGCGCGGTCGAGCCAGCATTCAGGACCAGCGTCGTTGTGGTCGCTGTGACGTACACCTGAGCATTGCCGGTCAACGCGGCGGCGGCGGCGTTCGCGGGTGTCAATGTCGGAAAGGGTGCGGAGGTATAAGCGAATGCATTCGCAAACGTCACTGTCACAACCGCTGCGCTCGCGGTCGGCGATGTACCTGGAGTAACGGTGATTTGTCCCGCTGTGTTGTTTCCAGTCACGCCGACAGTCGGCGTCGTCCCTGCGCCCGTCCCTCCTGCGATGGCTGGCGCTCCTGATAACCCGATAATCTGACGAATGGCAAACGTGCCTTTGGGGTCAAGGGTTGCAACATTGGTGCTCGTTGACACCCAAATTTGCAGCAAACCCGTTGGGCTAGCCGCGCTGTTTTTTACTGTGAGACAAGTCGTAGCAACGGTGCTGGTAGTGAAGGAATAGGCTCCCGTGCCAACCATTGTGATGGAACCCGTTCCGCTGATCGTTCCTTGAGCGTTGACGGAGAAAAAACTAGAGGCTTGCCCGTTAACGCGGCAGTCAATAAAGGCTCCAGCAGTGAAGCCGCTCGGGGCATTGAATCCTAGAATCGTTCCCGATGTGTTCCAATTTGTTGGCTGTGTGACTGCCTGATTGATGAAAATAAACGGCACGGTAGTTGTGCCAGTGCCACCCGTGGCTAAGGCTCCGGTCAATGTCATGACTGGCCCCGTCCCCGTCGAAAGTCCCCCCGCAGCACTCGACTTAATTGGCGCGGTTGCGCCTGCGATCCCGGCAACGGTCGGGTTGGGATAAGTCCCCGCGAGATCGCCACCCGCTGGCCCCGATGGTGTGCCGCCGCCGCCTGCTGCTGGCGTGCCTATGATCGGTGTTCCGCCGCCTGCTATCGGTGTTCCCATCGCATCACCTCACTGTTTTCCAACGTAGTGAAAGACGACTTGCGTCGTCCCGTCACCCGCTGTGTAAGCCACAATGTTCACGCGCAAATAGAGCACAGGCTTGTTCGCGATATGCTCCATGAAGTTCGCCGTGCAACTGTTGGTGGTCGGTGCCGTCTGATCGAGTCCGTACCAGACCTGGTTGTCGTTCGATCCCTCGACACGAAAGGTGCAGGCACTCGGCGCTGTGCCGAAGACACTCGCATCCACGGTGTAGATCGCTGGCCGCGAGGCGGCATTGGAGAATTGCAGCGTGGTGATTCCACCTGTCCCGGTCACTGCGGGGAATGCATAGACCAGCGAGCTGGGAATCTGCACTTGCCCTGCGGCAATGCCGATGCACACCAGATTGAAAAACAGCAAAATGAGTTTTCTGATTCGCCTCATGCCTTGCCTCCTCTCAATTCGTAGAGTTGCTGTCTGTACCACATAGACGCATGCTGACCTTCGCGTAGTGGGAAGGCCTTGTGCGCTTCCTCTTCGGTGATCACATGCAGCGTGATCATCGAGAGCAGAGCTGTGCGCCAGCCCAGAAACTTCGCGTACTTGGGTACGCCGTATTCGGTGAATGCCATGACCATCCACTCGGTGCCCAGTGGCCACTGCAGCGTGCCGACTTGGATCTTGCCATGGGCGCGATAGGGCTGCATGATCAGCGATGATGGCTCAGGATCTTTGATCAGCAGCGCCACGCGTCCCATGATCGCGTACTGGTGCAGCTCGACTCGGCCGCGACCGATCACCTTCTCGAGACGCCGCATGAATTGCGCAGGCGCGAGAATCTCGCCCTGTCGCTCCTGCTCGTTGTCCTTGCCGATCCAGCGCCCCTGACCGTCCCAGCAATCCTTCTGCGCGGCCATTTCGTTCATCTCGTGCAGCATGTGTTTCTTCTCGAGCAGCTCCTGCGGATTCTTCGACTCGCGGATCTCGCTCTTCAGTCGCTCGAGGGCCTCGATCACCCGTGGGTGCTGCCAGAGAAGCTGCTCCTCGCCTAGGTAGAAGTAATCGTCGTTCGCGAGCTTGGGCGTGAACTGGCCCTTGTCGATCTCCTCGGCAGCAGCCGCCAGCTCCTTGTTCATCCAGTGCTCCTTAGGAGCAGACTGGTGCTCGGTGGGAATGATCACGCTGTGCGCCTTGCCGTTTTCGATTTCTGTCATTGCACCAACTCCTTGATGAGATCGAACAGTTTCCACGCGCCGCCAATCCCTGCCGCCCCCATACCCGCCTTGGTTGCCAGTTTCGTTGCTCTGTCGATCTTGGCTGCACGCATCTCTGCGGCGCTCACTTCGTTGAGCAGATCTTCGGCGTGCTCACTGCCCAGTGCTTTCTTCAGAAGACCCGTGCTCTCCATGGCCTCCAGTTTGGGAGCGAGCTTTGCAGCAACCACCGTCTCGGGTTTGACTTTCATTCCCGGGCGCACCATCTCGGGCGCGATCCCTTCGGTCGACGAGGCGAAGTGATGTCCCAGTTGTTCCATCCCTGCCTGCTGATCGAAGAGCCTCTGGGCGCGGCCGATGCGTTGCGGGTTCAGTCCCATGCCCCGGTTGGCTGTTTCATTCAGCGCATCATTGCGTGCATCGTGCAGCTCATCGAGCAGCTTGATCGTCTTCGAGTCGGCAGGGTTTGAACGCAACTGCTTCTGCAGATCGCCGATCTGCTGCGTGTAGTTTTCCAACCGATCGGTCCCCTTCGGTCTGAGGCTGACCGCTTCGTCTCGCGCCAGGTCGATGCGCCGTGAAACATCCAGCGCCTTCTCGTGCAGCTCATCGGACGCATTTCGTGCGATGCTGCGGATCGAGACCGGAGCGCCGTTGGCATCCGTCGATCTCACCTTCAGACCTGAGTCCTGAGCGGCATTGTCGACACCGTTGCGGATCGCGGTCTGGAGATCCCGCTGCGCCATGTCATGACTGAAGACAGCGCGAGTTCGTGCGGCTGTGTTCCTGGCGGTGTCCACACCTTTGCCGCCTGCCTCGACCAGAGCACTTCCCGCTTCCGGCAGCAGCTCGGCCCCAGCCCCGGCTACGCCACCCTGCAGCGCCATGGCCGCCAGATCTCCGGTGACATCCGCTGCTGGATGCTTCGACTTGAGATAGGTTTCCGCTATCTCGCGCTCCGTATCGTAAGGCGATTGCGACATCAGCCTTGCAAGGCCCAGTGCCGTGTCCACCGGATGCACGAGTGGCTGCACAAACGAATGTGCCGCTCTTCCGCCAGCATTGTGAACGAAGTCTGTAAAGGGATGTCCCGTATCCTGCGGCGTCATATTCGACTGCCAGTTTGCCTTCATGCGATCCAGCAGACTTGGCTCTTCAGGCTGCGCAGTTGTCGGCGCTGTGATCGGCTGCGACCTGCTCATGTCGAGCTTCGCGCCACCCGGTGTCGGCTGACCGACTGGCTGCGGCGGCGCAACCGGACCCGCAGACCGGATCGGCTGCGACCTGCCCATGTCGAGCCTGACGCTGCCCGTCGGCATCAGTTGCGGCTGCGGATCGTCAGTATCAATCATTGGATCACTCCCAAATCAGTTCCTTTGTCATCGGTCCAGTGGTAAGTCCCGTACTCATCCGGTGCGGTTCTGCTCGCACCTTGCGGCGGTGTCGGCATATCCATAACGTTGTTGCGCTGCAGGCGATCCCGCGTAGTCTGATCGAAGAATTCATAGACAGGCAAAGGCCTGCCCACGGCGGTCTGGTACTTCTGAGCAGCCGAATGCACGCGATCCCTGACCAGTTGAACGTTGTTATCGATGACTGCATCGCGTCTGCCCTGGAACATCGAATCGAGGCCTTTCTTCAGGTCTTCATATTCGGTCACGGTCAGCGCTTTGTTGGCGATCAGCTTGCCTGATTCCTCGGTGAAGATCTTCTTCACGTTGTTGTACTTTCTTGCCGCCTGACTCCAGTCAAGGCTGTAGAGCGGTGCCGTCCCCAGCTCTTTCGAGGCCTGCTTCAGATCCTCGAGGTGCCCCAGATAGGTCGTAAGATTTGCAAGCTGCGTAGCATCGCCAGCAGTCTTGAAGTTCTGCTTGCCCTGATAGCGTGCCGTGCTATAGCCCGGGTCGTAGCCCATCACGTAGTTGCTGATGGCAACGTTCTCCTTGCCGCCGCGAGCAGCAGCTGGCATCGGGATATTTCCCGCCGCGATCCCGCGCACACGGTTCTGGTACTGCGGCGGGATGCTAGCCAGAAACGCCTCGCCAGTCAGGTTGAAGTTTCCGCCGCCTCCACCCGCAGCCTCTCTCGCAGCCACACCCTTCTCGTGCGCTTCAAAGGCCTGCTCCTGTTTCAGGTGCTGCTCGGTCTTGAATGCTTCCGGCTGATGCTCGACCTCGAATTGCGTCTTGGCCAGCGCGGTCTTCTCCTGCTGCTCCTTCGTCCACTTGCTCAGGTCGGTGGCGTAGGCATCGCGAGCCGTCTGCAAGGCTCCCAGCGTGCTGCCTTCGGGCATGGTGCGCGTCTCGTTGTGATAGCCCTGCTTGGAATCGTCACGAACGAAAAGCTGGAACTGGGAGCCCTGCGGCGCTGGCTGGTTCCTCCAGTCCTGCGGAATCTCCCAGAACTGCACGCCCATGGGTTTGCCGTTCGCATCGTAGACGTTGCGCGACATGATATTGGCGTGCTCGAAATGCGAGTCCCAGACGTCCGGTCGCTCCACGGCGATGTCTTGGTAGTTGGTCGAGTGGTAGAGACCCGGGATGGCATGCCCACCCATCTTGGTGTAGTTCTCCGCTTCATCCTCAGAGAGCTTGATCATGTCCTTGGTCGCCGTCTGCTGCATAGCGTTGATCCGCATCTGCATCTCGACCTTCTGCATCTGCTGGGTCTCGAGCGTCATCTTGTCGAGCTTGGCCTGCCGCTGGGCTGCGTATTCCTTCCATGCCTCTTCGGTCTTGAGCTTGTCGCTCTGCAGACGCTGCTCTATTCCGCCCTGAATCCCCGCTGCGGCTGCCGCACCCGGTCCATGACCTCGGCCAGCCGCCAGACCCTGCGCGGCCCCTGCAGCGGCTTCTAAGCCGATCTTGGCCCATCTCTGCGCAGAGGTCATCGGCACAGGCTGGTAGTACTTCTGCCCGGTTGCCTGATCGATGTAGATCTCGCTGCCCTGCGTGCCCATCAGGAACTTGCTCATCTCGTCCATGACGCCCAGAAAGCCATGGCGCTTGAGCGGCACCATAACCTTGGGCTGCGACGGTGCCACGGAAGATGCCGTGGGTGGCATGGCTGCGGAAGTCCACGCTGCGGTCGATGGCGTGGCAGTCGTGGTCCCAGCCGAAACCGGAGGTCTGGTCTTCAGCGTCGGATCCGGCGGCATCGCCTGCCCTGAGTCAGTGCTCGGTGGAGGCGTCGTCGCCGTGCCTGTATCCGGTGTTTCCAGTTCTTCTGCCATAACTCGAACCCCTAAATATCCATTCCGCTGAATGCAGCGCTATAGTCCACAGATCCCGCGCCAGCGGCGGCTGCCTGGTCATAAGCCCCGCCGCCGCTACCAACACCGCTCACAGCCGCGCCAGCCACGTTCCCGGCAGCGCCCAGTGCAGCGTTGATCCAACTGTTGTTCTGCGCCGCGATCTGATTGGCAGTTGTCCCTGCGGCGCTGCTGGCTCCTGTCGCGGCACCGGAGAACGCCACCGGGTCGACCATGCGCCCCATTTCTCCCATTCCCTTGGCGGCCTGGAGCCAGTTCTGATAGCCCTGATCCCATGAAGCACCCGCGATGCCCAGCCGCTGCGATGCTTCCTTGCCAGCGGCAGAAGAAGCCAACCCGGCGCGAATCGATGCCGTCGCACCGCTCGGGATGAAGACGTTCCCGCCACCCTGTGCGGCCAGTTGCTGGCTGACCGCCTGTGCCGCCTGCGCGTAATCGGCCGCGGTCCCTTCGGTGACCTGTGTATTGAGCTGCGCCTTCTGCTGCGGCGAGAAGCCTTCCTGCGATGGGCCCTTGGCGAAGATGGGCTGATAGACCGCACGCATCTGGTTGAGAATCTCCTGATCCTCGCCCCACGAGACCTCCTGCTGCTTCATGGCTTCATCCATGAACTGCTGCTGGGCAGCCTCTACGTCCTTCTGAGATTGACTCGCTCCGCACATAAGATCACGCCATCATTACCGCTGCTCCCGCCACGCGCCCTGCTGCTCCTATCGCTGCATTCACCCAACTGTTGTTCTGCTCTGCGATCTGGTTCGCCGTCTCGCCAGCGGCACCGCTGGCCTTCGTGGCCGCACCGGAGAAGTTCACCGGGTCGACCATGCGCCCCATATCGCCCATGCCAGCCGCCGCCTGGAGCCAGTTCTTGTAGCCCTGCTCCCAAGAGGCCCCCGCAATGCCCAGCCGCTGCGATGCTTCCTTGCCAGCGGCAGAGGAAGCCAATCCCGCACGGATCGATGCCGTCGCACCGCTGGGGATGAAGACGTTGCCGCCACCCTGTGCGGCCAGCGATTGGTTCAGCGCTTGTGCCGCCTGCGCGTAGCTCTGAGCGGTCCCCTCGGTGACCTGGGTGTTGAGCTGCGCCTTCTGCTGCGGCGAGAAGCCCTCCTGCGACGGACCCTTGGCGAAGATGGGCTGATAGACCGCACGCATCTGGTTGAGGATCTCCTGATCCTGTCCCCACGATGTCTCCTGCTGCTTCATGGCTTCATTCATGAACTGCTGCTGGGCAGCTTCGACATCCTTCTGTGATTGACTGGCTCCGCACATGGCCTTATCAGGCGATCTCCTTCTCCAGCCGATAGTCCTCAGTCGAATGGAACTTTAATTTTTTGATAGCGAAATAAATCAGCCTGTCGCTGGCGCTGTCGAACGACAGGTGTCTGATCCCGTGGGCGCGTAGCTTTTCTTCCAGCCATTCCAGTCCCACCATCAGCGCTTTGCTGACGCGCATCGTCTGGTGCCGCGAGTCGTCTGGCGAGAACTGGATGTGGATGTCGACGGCATCCTCGCCCAGCTTGTGCAGTTTCAAAAAGAAGACACGCCCCTCGTTGTCGAGCAATATGTAACTGTCTCGAGTACCTGTCTGCTCAAGCCAGAAATCGGGCATGGTCAGATCCCGGTGATGTGGATCCTCGAGCGTCCAGTTTATGGCGAAGGTCGCATCGGTTTCGTTCACCGGACGCAGCAGATAGTGATCGAAGTGGTACGTTCTCGTTGCGCTCATGGCAGCAGACTCCTTCTGGTCGGCACCGTACGCCCGTAGAACTGTCTGGTTATGCCGTCGACATCGGTTGATATCGCTGGCAGGGAAGTGATGAACACCGGACTCAGGCGCAGATGGATCGGTTGTTCCGGCGGCATCGGTGGCGTAGTCGGATTGCCTACGGGATATTGCACTCTTCGCAGGTTCGACATGTCGACAGATCGAGCTTGAATGGCACTCGGCATTATCCCGGCTGCTCCCTTCTCTCGCCCCATTTGGCTCCGTAGATCACATGCGCCAGCAGCTCATCGCCATCCGGCTGATCGGGCCAGTTGATCAGGATCTGGCAATGCGTACACTTCGGACACACGCCATCTTGGCTTGTCACATAGCGATCCGAATACAGGGTCTCGCTTTCATCGAGCGTCGGCGGATCCACGCTCGTGTAGTCGAGAACGTCGAAGTCAATATCGCTGGTCTCCGCAATCTCGTTGTAGAGCATGCCTACCTGTGGCCTGTCGCCGACACGCATCGAGTCCAGTTCGATGTGCGCGATCTCGGCCACTTCGCCACTCTGGCAGAGCACAATGCTGCCGATCACGCCGTAGCACTGACCCTCGCCATAGGTGAAGCCCTTGTCGCTGAAGACCGATGTGTCGCGTTTGAGAATCGGTCCCTCGCCAGCTGGACCCACGAGCAACTCGAATTCACCTGTCGCCACTTCCACGCTCTGCACGGCGCTGGTGCCGCCAACGATAGCGGCAAATGGGGACCACAGGAATCCGCTCTCCGGTGGCGCTATCGGCGAATAGCGGAACCAGCCTACCGATCCGTCGCACACATAGAGGCCAGTGTCGCCGCTCTCCGTCTCGTGCCAGGTCACATAGGCTTTCTTCGGATCGTAGAGCGCGGCCGATTGTCCTCCGGTGCTCATCACCTTGAACTGATCGCCGATGGGGAAACCAAACTCGACGTAGCCAGCCCCGGGATCCAGTTCCGCACCCTTGTGCGTGTTGGTGAACGCGTAGAAGGTCGAGCCGACAAGCTCGAGTGCGTCGTAGTTCAGCAGCCCCACGTTCTTCATGTACCGGATCGGGTAGAACGGACTCAGCGGCGTGCCCAGTCCCAGAACCGCATAGATGTTCGCGGTTCCGAAGATCATCAGCATCGGCTCCTTGGTCACTACCGAAACCAGACGGGTGAGTGTCTCGGGAAACTGCATCACGTTGGTCGCCGGAAAAGCAGTGTTGCCGTTGCTCGAGACTGCATCCGGTCCCGCACTCCAGACCAGCCTGCTGCCGTCGATCATCCAGATTCGCTGCAGATGGTACTCAGGCGCTGTCGCTGTCGACGGCGGCGGATTATTCGCGGCGACATCATGCGGCGGCGTCGAGATCAGCGGATTCAGCGCTGCACTGGTGGGGTCCGTATCGGTCCACGTCCACGTTCCTGCCGTGCCCGGTGTGGGATTCGGAATGGCAGCGCGAAAGACCAGCGTGTTCCCGCCCTGATCAGTGCGCCAGATGAAGATCTGATCGCACTGCGGATCGGCTGGCGTCAGTCCTGTCAGCGTCACCTTGAACCCATTCGGCGGACCCAAGACGCCATTGGGAATCGTCGCTATCGGAGACGGCGTGGTGATCGATCCGTCGACGGTGTGATAGGAGTACGCATAGCTGAGATCTCCGCTCACCAGCACCACACCCGGGCCTGCGTTTGTCCAGGTCACTCCCCCGTCAGTGGTCGTTGCGCCAAGCGCAGTTGCCCACGAACCGGGCGCTGTCGTCCCGGTGGTCCCGGCGACGGTAGCGATCTGCAGGTTTTGATTGACATCGAGGATCGCTTCAAACTTCAGCGTCGGAGTGCTGCCCGTCCATGTGCCGCTCACGTTGCCGCAGTTCGTCCACGTAAAACTTCCGTCGACGGAAGCGCCACCAAGAATTTCTGCCCACGGAGGCTGCCCGGTGCCTGTGACCGTCCCGGGCGTCGATCCGCCAGAGGTCGAAAGCGTGGCTCGCAGATTGTTCAGGATCGCCGATGAGTTGCTGTTGCCCGGGCCACTCGAGCCCATGCCAGCGCTGGCGACAGCCACGGCGCGAACCTGCAGCGTGTTCAGATTCGTGAGACCGGAAACCACAGCAATGGTCCCGGGTGCGGAATACCCATAGGTTCCATAGCTACCGCTGCTGTTCTGCTGGTAGAAGGGTGTCTGCCAGGTCACGCCGCCGTCGATGCTGATCTGGAACTGGCCTGCAGCGCCGCCCGTTGCATACGTCCAGTTCCCAGAGATGTCAGCGGTGATGGTCACATTGCCTGTCACCGGGGTGCTGGGAAATCCTCCCGCCGGCGTGCCGGGATTGGTGGTCGATCCCGGTGAGGTCTGAGAAGCAGACGCCGTCGACATCGTGGTCGACGGCACAATCGCTGACCCGCTGCCGCTGCTGTTGCCCGTGATGACTTCGAGGTTCCCATTGGAATCCAGAATCGAATACCACTGGCCCAGATTCTTGAGCGGCTGCCAGAACCTGCATGCCGGATCTGCAACCAGTGTGGGTGCCGTCGTCGGACCAGCAATGCCCCACTTGTTCAGGCTCGGCCCCATGTTCGTCCACACCAGCGTGCCGCCTGCCGGGTCCACAGTCGTTGCACCCATCGTCGTCGGCCAAGTCGGCTGCGTCGATCCGCTGGTGCCAGCGTCGGAAGATGTGCCCGTCCCGGTGCCCGTCTCGCTCGCCGCAGCCTGCGGTCCCCGGTAGTAGATGAAACACGTCTGCTGTGCCGTGGGCGTGAATCCAAACAGCGTCTGCGTGTCGATCTTGTTGTAGGTCAGGCTCAGACCGTTCAGCTCTACCGTCCCGGTGAGACCCGCGAACTTTATGGGCGTGTTCTCCACCCAGTTCGGCGCGGCTCCGGTCCATGTGATCACCAGCAGGTAAGAGGTCGTGCCGCCACCGACACTGGCTATGATCTGCAGGTTGCTGATGGTCGCCGTGGCTGGCGAGTTGGGATACACATACTCGATGTTGCCGTTCGTATCGACGATGAAATCGCCAGCGGCATACTGGGTGTTCGCCTTCCATGACTTCAGCGACAGCGTCCACTTCATCGTGTCGACGCCATCGGCCATGTAGAGCTGATTGCCCACTCCCAGAAAGCGTGCAGGCCCCGCGCCAGCGCTCTTGGTCATGATCGTCGATTTGACTGGAGGCGTAGCATCGAAGATCTCGCCCGTGGCAACGCTGTCGGCAATGACGCGCACCGACTGCACGCCATCCTGCATGAACTTGAACGAATAGAAGCTGCGGATCGCCGGAAAGGCCTGCTCGTTGAAGATGCTGTGACCTGGCCGCCGCTTGAAGGTGAGCTTGCTGGTGATCTCGCGATTCAGTCCATCGATCAGCGAGTCATATCTCGATGCGCCATAGAACTTCCCATAGACGTACGGCACCGCTGCATCTCTCAGTGGTGAGCGCTGGGTCCAGAGGCCTGTCACGTAGCGGTCCATCGACAGCGGCGCATACTGCGATGGTTCGTGCGCTCCACCAGCGGCTTCCAGTGGTCCCGCCATTATGTACCTCTCCCGGCAGTTCCCTGCTGCACTGAGTTCTGTGAGCGTTGAATGGTGCGCGTTTGTTGCATCCAGTTCGCCAGGAAGATATCTCGCGCCTGATCATCCAGACCGTCCTGCAGCGCGAGAATGCGAGCCAGAAACCAGCGCTCGTAAACAGGGAAGCGTGAGTCATTCACGAGCAGGCTCAGAAATGTGAGAAAACCAAGGTTGTAAACGTGACCGAAATTATCAGGTACTACATCCCACATCGACGCTGGCGAGGTCAGCAGCGCAGGCTTGCGCTGATAGTCGCCCCACACGGTGTAGATCGCATCCGGCGTGTTCTTCACGCGAAAGGTGATCGTGCCCATGTTGTCGTCATACTGCGCGGCGAGTGTGGTTGGACGGCTTTGATTGACGTCAATGCCCAGCGTCGTAGCTCCACTCAGCCCATGACTCTTGCCCGTGGAGTCGACCAGCCATTGCGTCTCGATGAAACCGAAATCAGGAATTATCTGCGGATAATCAGTCGAGCCGATCACCGTGGGGAAATTGAAGGTGCGCCGATTCCATGGCCATTTGAGCGGCGGCGCGATTACGGTCTGCAGAACGAGATTCGCGCAGAACAGACCTGGCTCCTGCCCGATGACGCTGATCGGCTGGTTCTTCAGCATCGGCCGCACGAAGTTTGCCGAATTTTGCAACGTGATGCTTACCACATCGGCTCCTTAGTACGGCGTGGATGGATCTCTGGGGTTTCTCCAGCCCGGGTAGATTTCGTCGACGGGAAAAGTCGCCGGAACCAGTCCGTACACGTTCAGCTCTTTGTCCGCTGTTTCTCTGATCGCAAGCAGCGTCTCGATCCACTCGGTGTAGTCAGGCTGAAAGCGCTGGCGGTCCTGCGGATTCGGTGACGCCCTGAGTGAGAACGCCTGATAGCCACGGCGGAAGTGCTTGGCCTGGTCATCGGGAATCGGATCGATCATCTGCTGCAGCGTGGTGATGATCGGCGGCAGCGACTGATAGCGCGGAATTACCTGCCACACTGGTCCCGTCGCCCCGGGCAGCGGATACACGCGAAACCCTTTCGAGGTGGGAGCGCAGACCGTCCATACGCAAGTGCCGTCTGTGATCGGATCGCCCTCCGCGGCCGTCGCCGGAATGACTGGCACCGCAGTTCCCGTGGTCCCGAATGTCTTCAGGGTCAGGATCGTGGTGCCAATCTGAATCCCCATGGGCGAGTTCTGCTTCACCGGATTGATCCCGGTGACAAGCGGATAGTAGGTCACACCCGCACCGGGCCACGCGCCCAGCTTCATCTCGGAGTTGTAGACCCAGCAGACATCGCTGACCGGGCCGCGACAATAGCTGGTGAGAGGAAGATCCTTTCGCGCCGTGATCTGCTTCAGCGGCTTCGGATTGCTGGTGTTGTTGATGTCGATCCTGTCCGCATTCTCGAGCCACCCCATGGTGTTCACGGTCCCGGGATACGGATAGTCCTGCTGCCAACTATTGGTATACAGAGCTGGTGCGAGGTGGCGATTCCACTTCCAGTTGAAGCGCTTGGAAATGAGATCGGACATCACATCGGTGCCGATGTCGAGTGCCAGCTGCGTGCCGTATCCGGCAGGGTGGCTCAGGGGAGATGGAATCCCCTGAGTCACGATGTGATCGATCACCGATTGAACAGACACGCTGCTATTGCCCACGCCGCCCCCTTAGACACTCGCAATCGTATGGACGGCATTGACCGTAGCCGTCAGCGGAGTGGGCGCGGCGCGTACAGTGGGCTGCGGCGGCCCGGGAACGCCCCCTACAGCCGCAGGAGCCACTCCCGTGGACTTCGAGGCCTTCTCGGGAACGGGCGGCTCTACAGGCTTCCTGAGGCCATATTCGGTGTCGAGTATGCTCACGATCTCCTCGACCTGGGCCTTCAGCTCGTCGAACTCGGCGCGGGTTGGCGGCGTGTCCTCGGACTGCTCAGGCTGGTCCTGCTGCTCGGTTTCGCCTTCCGTTGTTTCAAAGTCGTCAGACATCTTGCGGCTCCTCTTTTTCGTCTTCACTGATTTTTTCGCCGCTTTTTTCGCGGCCTTTTTCTTGTTCGGCATGGTGTTACCTCACACTCGTTCTGGAATGATCGGCACGCCGTCTTTTTCAAACAGAAAGCTCGGCCCCTTGATTTCGTCGAGACCAGAGTCGAGAGACAACTGCCAGAAGTGGTCATAGATTCCCTTGAGCTTTTCGTACTCTTCTGGGTGGGATTTCTTCAGGTTCGGATGAGGCGTGTAGATCTTGATCCGGCACCTCAAACACTGGAGCAACCAGGTGTAACCGTCCAGCATCTGCGTGCGCGTGATGCAGGCCTTGCCGTCGCCAGCATAGATATTCTGCGGCTTTCCGCCCTGTCGATGTCTGCAGACCGACTGCGCGAAACGCATGCGAGCCTGCTCCGCTTCGACATCCGCCTGAATCTGTCGGTTGTGCTTTTCGACCGCTTCCTTGTGCGCGAGACGGCGAGCGTTATCGTCCTTTACGCGATCAAGGTCTAAAATCTTTGCCTGTAGCTCAGTTGCTGCGATCAGACGTTGCATCTCTTCCAGAGACATGTTTTGAAACTCTGGCGGGATCTCGGTCAAAGGACCGTTACCTTCTTTGGCGCGTGGCATAAAGTGGCGTTAACCGATCCGGGGATTTAGATGAAGATGGAGCTGCGCGGGTGAGTGGGGTAGACCAATCCCCTAAGATGGAGACCCTCACCAGAATCCCGCGCTCTCCGTAAAGCCGCTTATGAGGTGTGTGCAGGAAGGGACGGCAAAGTAACCCCGGCACACGCCTCAGGCGGCATCCTTCAGACCGTGGCTAGGTGGTTTGAGGGACAGCGTCCCAGCACCTGGCACGGCTTACAACATCGGGTGGAGGGCCAAACGCCAGTATGGCGTTGTACGAAACGGCTGCGCCGATGAGTCCCGCAGGATCCGCAGCTTGGCCCATTTCGTATGTCCCCATCCAGATTTTCATGTTCTTGTAATTCCCGTCGTCCACATCACTGCGATTCTCACGATTCAGACGGATCGTGATCACCGCATCGCGGCCAGCGCAGTAGGTGCGGATGGCGGTCTTGCCAGTGCTCTGCCAGTTCGCAGTTTGAGTACAGTTGGTCGAGGACATCCAATGAACGCCAAACAGCTCTATAATGCGTACAGAGTCACCGTCCTCGGGATCAGGTAACTCGGTCAGCTTCATCTGGCCTTCTGCGGTCCTCTTCCAGATATCAACAATCGAATTATTGCCTGTATCTAGAGCGACCATATCTCCGATGAAAAATGGGTGTACCTTACCAGCAAAGTAGCCCGTGTCTAATTCGTTCACATTCTGGCCGCGCAGCGAGAAGGGTGCCTGCTCGATCATGGCCTTCGTGAAATTCGGAGTGCCGGAAGGCGCATCCAGATTGGCTGTTTTGCTATCCAAGGTGCGCAGCCAGTCAAAGATCGCCATAATCAAGTCATCAATGGTGAGCCCCAGCCTGTACGCCATCTCGCGCCGCAGAGCGATCAGATCATCACTGATAGAGGTGACTAATGCCTTGTCACTTAGTCCAAGATAGTCTGCCCATTGGCCGAGGATATAGTCCTGAAAGTTAGCGGTCGTTGAGATACCCGATCCGACAGTACCTTCAGCAGCCTGCTGCGTGTTCGCCGGAAAGGTCGGCCACATGAAGTTTCTGTAGATCTGACCGCTCTTGGCTGGCATCGGCAGACGCGTGGTCATGCGCATCATAACCAGCTTCTGCTTCAGGTTTTCGAGGAACGCCCGATTGTAAAACGTAGAGAAAGCTGCCTGAGGCATATTGCCTGACTGCATGCTGGCTGGCGAGAAGCCATCGCAGAATGCAGCGCCAGGGTGACTGGCACAAGCAAGCGCATAGCGCATGGTCACAATCATTGCTGACCCAAGCGCCACGATGAGCTGGAGAAGCGGGAAGAAGATGTAGTTCACCAGCAGGCGAGTAATTCGTTCGCAGTTCATGGACGGCTCCATGCGAAGCCAGCCCGTAACTTAACTACCGTTCGTGGGAATACGGAAGTTAGCTCAGGCTGGCTTGGCTTGCAGCGCTGCTACAGATTCTGCAAAGCCAGGTTCGCCTGCTTCAAGCTTGCGGCGAATCTCACTACTGCTCATCTGCGCGATTTGCGCTGCTGTGTACTTAGGCACTTGAACTGCGGCTGGCGCTGGGCTGGCCATGCTAGCCCTGCGATAGCTCGCAGCTCCCGATCCTCGGGGCCGCCGTACAGTTTGCGGAGTTTCGTCCGGTTGCGCGGGGGTTACTGGTGTTTCTGTCTCTTCTTCGGGCGGTACAAGCAGCCCGGCGTTCGACAGCTCGTTGTACACGGTGTCCAGAATCTGGGGAGTTATGTTTGCATAACTACCAGCTCTGATCGTAGCCGCGTCATTTACCAGCCTGTAGTTGACCGCATGCTTCGGAAAGTCTGGGTGTTCCTGCTCCCAGTTCAGTTGCATCGTCGAGATGCGCTTCACCGTCTCCTCTGCTGCATGAGCGGTGAAGTCGAAGCCTGTGTGATCCTCTATCAGCCGGGTGAGGGCGGCGGGTGCCTTTTCTGGGTTCGCGATGTCTTGCGTGAGCGACAACGTCTCACTGGGCGACAATGGAACCCTCTTAGGGACGGGGGGACTTGCGGCACCCGCCGCAGTGCCATCGGTCCCAGCGCCGTTTGTCTGGGAAGACCCGTTGGCACGATTGGTGGTTATCTGTGTTTTCAGTTGAAGAATGGTGCGTTGACCATGCTCCACAGTCTTCGCCGCTTTTTCAAGGATTTCTCCCTGTGATCGGCCCCAGATGCGAAGCGGGTGCGTGCCATCCTCTGGATCGATTTCTAGACAAATTCTGCCGGTATCGTCCGGTCTTCCGTCGTTTAGCCAGTGCCTTGCCATTGGGGAAATCCTGGTCACTTTAAAAACAACGCTGATCTGGAGAACTTAGCTTTCAAGCCCTGCGAACTGCCTGCTGCACCATTAGTTCGATATCCCTCAAAACTGTTTTGAAACATGCTACGTATGTCCACTCGGTCGTAATGCGATCCCTATTACTGATGGGGTCTTGTGAGGACAGAAGTATAGCGCTTCTCTCACGCTTTGCAACAGCGTTATTGAGTAGTCTCCAAAAGACTTTGAAGCCCGGTTCATGGGGCAGGCGGCGCAGCCACTCCCGGTCCTCATCGGTAATCTCTTCGTTTGTTTGATTTTGTCCCAGAGTCATAGACTCGATGGGATATTCGAGGGCAGGATCGCGGCCCTCAAGGAGGGCCGCATTCTCTTCGTTAAGCGGTATGCCGCGCAGGTACTGTTCCAGTTGATCCATGTTGTTTCTGCCAGATCTCTTCGAGAATCTGCTCAGTGTAAGCCATCACAACCTCTAAGTTGTGCTCGCCGGATTTCCATGCAGCGCCGCGAAGACGTTTCTCGTAGCGCACCACATATTTGTAGCCCTTGATCCGCACGCGAAAGCCATACTTGAAGTCGCGCAGCTCGGCGAGAAAACCCACTTCCTTGCCATGGCGCTCGAAGATCGCTCTCAGGCGCTGCACCGCTCCGTCGAGTTTCTTGACCTTCCACTCCCAGAACTTGTCGCCTGTGAACTCGCCCAAGTACGCCTGCTTGGTGGTCTTCGTCTGCCGCTCCACTTCCATCAGGCGGAATGCCAGATTGCCGCGCCCTCCATACATCTCGAGTGCTGTGTAGCCAGTGTTCAATATGCCGCCACGCTCCGCAGTGGTCGCTTCATACATTGCTTTCGCCGTTACTTTTCGTTCCGTCATGAGTTTTTATTTTCCTGTTTTCTTATTTTAATACGACTGCTGGAGTCGAAACTATCACCAGCGCTGGCAAGGCGTCAACAGGAAATTCGCCGCGAAGAAAGGCTCGACCCACACTAAGAAATCGAGCCTCTCATTCGCCTCAGCCGCCTCAATGATCTCTCCCCTCACAGGAATCACGAGGCGTCGTCAATTTTACTGCTGCGTCAATTGAATCGCTAACGTCGAGTAGGCTGGCAGATCTACTTTCGCCGTCACGCCATCGAGCGCTGGCGCGATCCGCAGCGGCGAACTGACCAGATTGTTGTTACTCAGCAGGAACAGTTTGGGTGTGATGCTGTGCATGCCCGGGTGCTGGAGCTTGACGCGCAGCTCACTGTAAGCGGTCGACGTGGGATTCACGATCACCAGGTCGTCTGCGTGCGCTGTGTAGAACGCCGTGGCCAGCAGACCCTGTGGTACTTTCGGCCGCGCCGCGACGTTCCCGCCGTCTTCGATGTTGAGATATCCCGCCTGCGCGAATAACTGGTAAGCCAGAAGGCTGGGATAGGCTGCGTAGTTGTTCTGTCCCTGCGTCGGATATCTGCAGTCCGCATAGTTGTCGCTTGGTGCTCCGATCAAACAGAAAAAGTTGTTCGCGTCCGAAGACATAAAGTACACGAGGCCTCCGGGGATGGTCGACGCGCCATCGCTCACCGCATTCATCCAGATCACCATCGCTGTCGTATTCCACAGTGGGCCAAAAATCACATCGTTCTGACAGCAATTCGAGGAGTAACTGTAGTTGGTGTTGTATTCGTCGATGTAGATCGGCGTGGTCGCGGGATTCGGCTGCGATCCGGCGCGGACGTACTTCTCAAACTGCACGTAGTAGTAGCTCAGACCAGCGGTGGGATTGATCGTCTGCTGATAGAGCTGGTCCCAGGTCATCCCCGGCAACAACCAAGTCCCCGTTATGTACAGATGGAAACTCAGGAAGTCCACGTACGGGGCTGTAGCGCCGCTCAGGAGGGCCGGAATCCACGTTTGGGCATTTGGGCCCGGGCTGGCCAGCGCAGGCCCTCCAAACCGGGCTGTAGGCGCAGCGTCACGCATCTTGGGAACGGCTGTGCCGTACAAAGTCAGATAGTCCTGCAGTTGATTCGAGCTGCAGAATGCGCCAGCGTCCGGTTCGTTCCAGATCTCGTAGCGCAGGCCTGCGTGAGCCTGATCAATGTGCGCGACGACACCAGTGGCCAGTTGCGCCCACTTCGCCACGCTGGAGGGCATGGAGCAGGCGCTGGCACCCAGACTCGGCGGCGTGCCGTAGATCACCACAATGGGGTCCAGACCGTTCGCCGTGGCGCGGTTCATCTGCTGGTCGAACAGGCCATAGTCGGGCGTGTCGCCGCTGGCGTAGATCAGATTCAGCGAGGCCCAGACGCGATTACCGCGCAGGTTGGCATCGGTGATTATCCGCATGCCTGAACTGTCGGACAGCGTGGTGCCCACTCCACCGGAGCCCAGAAAATTTTTTTGAATATAGACGGTGCTGGTGCGGTTCTGAAAGTCGGCGACGACGTCGCTCGGCGGCCGATGCCACAGCCACCAGAGGACGAGCAACGCGCAGATGAGAACGATGAATGTGAACCAGTACAGGAACCTCAACGCGTTGCTCGCCATGTTACTGCCCCCACTTAGAAGACCAGCGTGAAGCTGAGTCCATATTTGGCTTTCTGCTGGCTGATATCGACCTCTGGCAGATCTGCGGAGAAGGTCGCCGTCACTTCGTTGCCGTCAAGAGTGCATTCCTTCAGGAACGGGGAAGCAGGCACGTTGGAGACGGGGCGGAATTGCGCATCCTCGAGAGCGCTCGCTTCACTGCCTGTGATGTCCAGATTCAGCGGTGGATCGGTGAGCTTGAAGGTGAGTGTGTCAGAGCCATCGGAGTAGAAGTTGACGGAGTACTGCTGATAGAGCTGCATGGAAATCTCCTTAGTCGTCTGGTTGCCCGGGGATCTTGCCAGTCGCGCCGCAGCGTCCACAGCGGCTGCCCAGCAGCAGGCCAGCACCATCGCAATCAGGGCACGTCTGCACGTAGGCTTTGCCCTTGCAGGATGGACAGTCCGGTTTGCACCTGAGCTTGTAAACATTGCGGCGAGCGATCAGCGTCATGACTTTTTTCGCTTTGGGACAGGGTTCAAGAACGGTTGTGGTCATTGGGTGAAGGCCCCTTGCAGGATCTTCTGATCCTGCGCACGTTCAGTGAGCGCCATGGCACGTTCCAGCGGTATGCCTTCCTGCGTCCTGTCCATGGCTTTCTCGGTGAGGGAGGTAGCCAGGTCGTCCTGCGCCTTCGCGTGGATTTCCTGAATTTTGTTCTGACCGCGTGCCTGCTCGAGCTGCAGCTTGCCTGCGTTCTGCGCGGCGTTCGGCGCGACAGTCATCGCCTGCATGGTCTGCCGCTCCTGATCGGTGAGTGGACGGATAATATCCGGCTGACCCTGCAGCTCGGATACCTGCATGAGAAGATCCATGATCGCGGCGAAGTCCACCGTGTCGCCGCGCTGATGCAAAAACTGGAGTAATTGGGGTTGCTGCACCATCTGCATGAAGAAGGGCAGGATCTGCTGGATGCCCTGACGCTTCGCGAGCTTCTCGCCGGCGAGCACCTGAACCTCGAATTCGGCGTTCATCAACTTCCCCATGAACAGAGAGTCGATGAAGTTCTTCTCATACTTCTCGGCGAGGATTTCCCTGATTTCCCACAGCGGCATGAATTCTTTGATCATGCCGATCAGCCAATAAACCACTCTGGTGATCACGCCTTCGGAGATTGCCTCGACAGGTGTGGTGATGTTCTCGTCGGCCTTGTTGGCGATCCTCGACGCGCCTGTAGCCGTGCGTGCGGCGCTGCTCCCCGGGCCCGGGAGATTTCCCTGCATGAATGCACTGTTCGCGCCGCTGATGTCCTCGGCGCTCTGCTGCGACAGCTCCAGCATGTGCCACGCATCGGACGGCACAGGCGGCATCTCGAGGAATCCCACTTGCTTTCTCAGGTCGCTGCCCGGGGGCATGCCCTCGATCTGCCAGAAGCCTCCCAGCCGATGGATCACATTCTGCGTCGGCGCGTTTATTCCGGTGCCGACCAGCAGCGGCGCATTCATCGGGAAGGCGATCATCTTGAGCGCCTCATTCAAGACCGCTTGGTTTATGCGTTGGTCTGCTGACGTGGTGCGTCCCACGCCCAAGCCATAGAGGCAGTTGTCTATCGACCACCAGTTCGCGGAGACGTGAATGCAAGTGCCATCATGCTCCTCGTTGCGGATGGTGAGCTTCTTGCCTTCGTAGTAGAGAATCGTCTGCACGTTGTCGCAGCTCCAGCGCTCGATGAGCAGCAGCGGCTTGAGCAGCGGATCCTCGGAGGTCTGCGCGGCGCGACTCTCGGCGTGCGTGACAGGGCTGCCAGAGCTGGAGTTGTTCTGCTCGATCTGCGTTCCTACAGGCGCGTCACCGTTCGGTCGCGAGAAGAAAAAGTTTCGCAGCGTCTCTTCATCGGGGATGTTTCGATAGCAGTCCAGCTGGCGCATCTGCTGCAGATCGGCGAACGTGACGTAATCGAGATCGATGCAGTAGTTGCCGCTCAGATCGGGCCTGTTCGGTGTCGCGGTCTTCGGATCGAAAAGCGTGGTGCCCAGCTTGCGATACTCGAAGCATGGCCAGCTTTCTTCGACCTCGCGCTCTTCCACGTCGAACTCGTCGCTCTCGATGGTGTTGATCTCCCTCGTCCCCATCGCAGTGCGGATCGTGACGGGTGGCTTCTTGCGCACGCGGTATTTGCGCATGACCTTGCGCGTGTCCCAGAAGGCCTTGCCCAGCCCCGTCCCCTGCAGCACCTGGCAGTCGATCAGCAGCCCAACGTGATATTGAAAATTCATCCGCTGGAGAAGCTTGTCGATCAGCACCGTCCACGCATCGGCCATCATCTGGGTGGTATCTTTCGACGGTCTCAGGAAGAAGGGCGTCTGCTCGGAGAAGATCGAGCGCTTTACCTGACGCGCCATGGTGTTGACGTTTTTCGCTACCAGATATCGCGAGACGCGCCCCGGTCTGCCGTGCTCGTTGTAGGGGAACCTGTCGACCGTTGGACTCTGGTACAAAATGTCGGTGGTCTGCCATTCGAGCAGCCACAGGTTCGACTCCACGTACGTTCTGGCCCTCTGATAGTCCTGCCACGTCAGCGTGGCTGCAGCGTCATCGCTGAACTGGGCAGGCACAGCGCCGCCTGCAGTGGTCTTCTCCTGCTCAGGGCGGATCGGCAGCGCGATCACCTGACCGGGCGGCATGAAGCCCGGGACGCTGGGGATGGCTTCAGTGGCCATTTACGCGACCTCCTGAATGCGCGAGGAGCGCAGCCAAGCGCCGCGCTATCAGTTCGGGGATCTGCGGCACTGCGGCGTTGCCTAGGCCTCTAAGTCGATTGACCCGATTCTCCAACGCTTTAGGGCGTTTCTTCTCCCCAATTCGCTCAGGCAGGACCGCGAGCAAGTCTTGTGATTTTTGGAATGGTGCGGGAGAAACTCGCGTTCGCATATCGCGCAGAGTTTCGTTTTTTTCAATCCGCGACTCCAAGAACCCTCGGCCATATGCAGATTCTTGTGGCAAGTCTGACAAAGAACTTCCACGTTGTCGGCCTTGTTGTTCAGCGAATTTCTGTCTTTGTGGTGACGTTGAAGACGCACTGTACTCTTGCATCTCTCGCATTGCTTCAGGGGGAACCGCTTCTGTGCTATCTTCCGACCACTTGCAGGTTTCCCTTTTTTCTGAGCCAGTATCCAATCGCCGTAGCAGCGGCTTGAGCAGAATCGACGGGTCTTCCAAGCAGAATCCAGATTCCCGTTCGACCATCGTGGTCTGACCATCTCCACTTGGCAGAACTCGCAAATCTTCTTCACTTAAACGTCCGTCCAATTCAGGGGGAAGCCCATTAACCACTCTACCCACGTCGGGTTCAGCTTTCCATTGGTCGCTTCGTCGAATAGACCACCCTGCGAAGACTTGGCTGCGCGGGTTAGCGACTGGTAGTCGCCGCTCGTCCGCGTCACGTTGTTCGCATCGTCCGCTGTCGGTGTCGGCCATCTCGCGGCCCAGTCGTTCAGGTTCCGGCCGCCGTGCCTGGTCCCGAATCTCCCCACTCTCGCCGCATGCCCGGGGTGGGAATCGTGAGCCTGCGGTGTCGGCCAGCGCTTCCTTCCCATATCCCCATCTCCGCATACTGCATCCGTCAGACTTACTCCCGGGTGCGCTTGACTGTTCTCCGTATTGCGACTGCCGCTCGACTTCGCATCCCCCGCTGTCGGTGTCGGCCAGCGCTTCACGGCAACATTCAGCGGATCGCTGTTGCGCTTCCACTGCGACGGACCCCCGTCGTTCTTCGCATCCTGCGCCGTCGGAGTGGGCCACATATTCACCCAGCGATCCAGCGTTACCGACTTGTTGGTTTCGTAGTTGAGCTTGCTGGTCGACGTGGACTTGCGCTCTATGTAATCCTGCGTCGTCGGTGTTGGCACATGGTGCGTTGGCTTGCGGGTAAGCGACGATCCAGATTCGATGTCGGAGGTGAGGTGCTCCGACATCGGCAGCCGATATAATTTCCCACTCCGCGTCATACCCGATCTCGGCCAGGTCTCCACAAACACGCTCAACTCCCCGTCCAAGCAGAACTGCAACGTTCTCCACAAGGACGAACGCTGGTCGTAGCTCCCCAACAATTCGGGCCATCTCTCGCCAAAGACCACTGTGTCGTCCGTTGATTCCAGCGGCGAGTCCCGCAACTGAAATGTCTTGGCAAGGAAATCCTCCGGCCACAACGTCGACTGGCGAGAGATTATGGGCACCACATTCGCAGACGTCATTGAATCGCTCCGCATGAGGGAAGTGTTTGGCGAGAACTTTGCGGCACCATGGATCGATCTCTACCTGCCACGCGATCTCGTACCCGGCTCGCTCGAAGCCTAGGTCTATGCCGCCGATACCGCTGAAGAGTGATCCCATTCTCATCGTTTGAGCTCAAATCGTAACAAGCACAGTTACTTAATCGGGAGATGACCTCCCCACAGCAGGAGGAAAGCCAGCAGTCCCACCCAGAAGCAGTCGGAGGCGAGGTTCTGAGCTTTTGCGTTGGTGCTGATGGCATAGACCACCAGACCCAGAATGCAAACAATCAAAGCGACTATCGCTGGCATGACTCCTCCGTTTATCCATCCAGCCCATACAGCCAGGGCAATCCGAAATCGTTTGCGCGGTTGAGCGATTGCAGCGTGGCCATCTTGGCCTGCCGCTCACGCTCCATCTGCTCAAGCGTGGCCTTGACACCGGGCATGCCGAAGACTTGGCGGAACATCAGATCCTGCCTGCGGCGATTCTGCAGCTCGATCTCTTCCTCGCTGATCTCCTTGCGAAGCAGCGAGACGGGCAGCTTGGCCGCGAGACGGCTGATGCAGTCCACGATGCCGTTCTCGTCGACCAGCGCGAAGTGGACGAACTGGCGGCGAATCTCTGCGGACTTGCTCACGCCCATCGAGATCAGAATCCTGCCGCTCTGCATCTGCGGTTCCAATTGGCGCAGGCGCTGCACGCGCACGTTGTCGTCTTCCTCGAATTCGTACCAGTTGATCTTCACCGTCACGTTGCGCCGGATCGCTTCGTTCTTGATGTGGGACTCCATGTACTCAGTGCCGGGGATAGCCTCGAGCAGCAGCGTCGGCGTCTCATAGTGCTTCTGCTCGCGGATGATCTTTTCCGCGAGACCGGAGGGCGTGAGGATTCCCTGCCATGCGTCGAGCACATACACGCGCCCGTTCCAGACCCGGGCCACGGCACCCTCGGCGTACTGGCTCATGTACTCTTTGCCGCCATAGGGGAGACGCCAGCAGATCATGGTCTCGCCCATGGGCGGTATGCGTTCCGGCTCGATCAGCACAGAGGAATAGAGCTTGTCGCCGAAGGTCGAGATCGACCCGCCACGCGGATCGTTCATCTGCTGGGTCATGAACGCTTCGTAGTTCTCATAGAACTTTTCGCGCAGAATCTTGTAGGGCAGCAGTTGCGGAAAATGCAGGATGACTTCGTCTTCAGCGGGAAAGATCCCGGGCATCAGAGGCTCGCCGCTGATCACCGTCAGCGATCCGCGAATTAGCACCCGCCAGCTGTCGGGGCTCTTCGCGACCTGCTCGATCACGGACCCGTAGAGATCGAAGGGATGGTATCGAGTACCTCGGATGAAGATGTAGCCGCCATGGCGCAGCAGGTTTTTATTGATGTAGTATGTGTCGATAACCGTCTGGCGAGCCTTCTGTTCAGCGTGAATCCCACTGTTAATTTGGTCGACTAAATCGTCCGGCGCAACGATCCACGGATGCCAGCCGCTCTGCGTGGTTTTTGGCGAGGTGTAGTCGAGAGTGTGATCCATCTCGATGATCGAGTGCGTGGGCGTGTCCCAGATCGCATCGGGCCGCGAAGACGTGACAATGTGCGGATAGAGCGATTGCAGGATGGTGGGCGACGTACCCGGGCGCAGCCAGAAGAACTTCGCCACAGAGAGCGACAACGCCTCCGCGAGCGGCTGCGTGGCTGACTCAAACAGAATCGTGATCAATTCAGGGAACGCAGCCACCCACTGTGTGGTGTCGACCTTGCCAAGGGTTGACTTGAATGTGTGTCTTGGATCCAGGTGCAGAAAGTACTTCACCGCACTCTGCTCCTCGATGCTCACATGCTTGTTTTTCGCGAAGTAGAGATCGACCGCAGGTTTGTGGAGTTCAGGGATGAACTTGTCGAAGCCCAGCATCTCGGCCGCGAAGAAGTGATCGGTCTCGAAGCGGTGACGCAGCTCATCCCCGTACTCTTTGTCTTCCGCTATCTGCGCCGGATAGATCGTGCCGTAGCTGGTGTGCTTCGGCGCGACAGGTCTGGTCTTGTGCGCGTCTGCGGGTCGCGGATAGATGCTCTTGGTCATGCCGCTGCCGGGGGTCCGCCAGCCTGCGGTGGAGCAGCGCCGCCGCCGCCACCGGGCCCTTCGTCGCCTTCCGGCTCCTGCGCTGGCGCAGTGCTGGCCATCTCGGGACCAAGGTGATCGTCGATATGGCTGTGGACGTCCTCGAGCGTGGGACTGTAGCCGCCATAGGTCGACGTGCCGTCCTCGTAGTGATGCTCGTGAACGACACCGCCATCCTCGGCCAGATGGTGCGTTACACCCTTGAGCTTCTTCTTGCCCTTGTGCTCGGACTTCTTGCCTTTTTCCTTGTCTTCCGCCATATGCCCTCCTCGGGAAAAAGAGGAGGATGGAGGCTCGTGACCGTTGCCACCACCATCCTCCAGCTCTCGACAACGCCCCCCGCCCTTCCCCCGTTTTGGGATGAAGGGGGGCGGTCAAAAACGCTTTTCAGTAGTTGGCGGCAAACTCGTACAGGCGCACGTAGTTCTGCGCGTTCGCGCCAGAGGGCGTGCAACTGAGCACAAACTGCACCACAGGGTCATTCGCCCAGTTCGGCACCGCCAGCGCCGCCGCAATCGCGGCTTCGGCTCCGATGGTGAGGTTGACCAGGCTTTTCACCGTGCCCACGATCTTGCCGCAGACCGAATCGCCGATAAGCTCGGCGCGGATGAAAAACGGCGCGGTTCCGGTGAACGTGACAGGTGCGACTGCTTTGATCAGGGTGTTGCTCCCGGGCGTCAGCGAGCTGCCCATGTAGAGCGAGAACCCCATCGTGCCGGAAGCTACCTGCTGGTTGTAGACGCCGCTGATCAAGACCTGGAACGGCGTTCCTTCCATCATGCTCTTGCTCGGAATCGCGAGACACAGCGCTGACCCGGGCACAGCGGGATTGGCAAGGATGGCTTCGGCGGCAGCCGTACACGGGAAGGTGCAGGGCAGCACCGCTGCATTGACGGCTTTGGTATTGATGGGGATGACAGTGGCGGGTTGACCGCCAACGGACGGGCCTTGCGGGACTACCGCAACATTTCGATTGGACGGCATCGGCACACCTCTGCGAGAAGGTTTGCCGTCCCTCAGTTGCGAGAATGGACTTTGTTGATCAGGAAGTCAAGAGGGGTGTACCGTCTGATACATCACACTTTTCAATTCGTCATTCCCCCCGGGTTTGGAGACTGGACCCGGGGGGATTTTTTTTAAGGCGGGGCTTTCTTTTTCTGCATAGCTCAACCAGAGCGGCCAGCAGTATCCCGCAAATCTCAGGGCTAAACAATTTTTTATCCGCCTACACTTCCTGTCGGGTGCGTCGATGCGCCGGATAGCGTAGATGCGCCAGACAACAGCGCCACGATGAACGCGAGAGCTTCAAACATGGTTTTTCCTTTCGTTTTTTTCGTTTAGTCAGAGAAGCCTATCTCCCAAGCATAGGCTTCCGCCTCTTCGCGAGTTGCGAAATTGGAGACTTGGACGTCAATGCCGAAACCGTACTGATCGATTTTCACCCAACGGTTTCCCGTCCAAGCCATCGCTGGTTCGTAGGGATTGGTCAGAATCCAACGTCCAAAAAGATTTCTTTCCACGTCACACCTTGCCATTAGCTATCCCCCTTCATCTGAATTTGAACCTGAGGGAGGGCCGTCAGCGCTGTGCGCACCCCACTTGCGAATATCTCGGGTGGAAGGGAGAGCATCATGCATGCTACCAAGGCGACGTAGAATTGTACCTCCCGGCTTTGATCGATCTGCCTCAGCGCCTCGTCCAGCACTTCGGCGTTAGCTCTGCTGCAGTCGCGTGTCTCTTCGCTCATTTCGATGTTGAGTGTTTCTAAGAATTCGATCATGGGCACACCACCTCCGTGTCGCGCAACTGGTGAACGTGAAAACAATTCGGATGCAGGTTGACGTAATCCGTTTTGCGCGGCAACAGGATCACACCTTCAAACTCCGATCCTGCCCCGGGCACCAGGTCGTACCATGCCGTGTAAATCTCATCCCAGCTTGGATAGCGGCGCGGGTGCGAAACGCTGACATGCCAGCCCCCGGGATCTTTCGTCACGCCTGCTGTCACTTCGCCCCACCTGTACCAGTTGCCTGCCATTGGCACGCGCACCTGTTTCCAGTTTGCTTTTGGGTTGAGGCGAATCATGGGCGCACCAGCCTGTGCTCGCTGAACCAGCGCAGCAGCTCCTCGGCGCTGTCGCGGCACAGCAGCCATTCGCCACCTGTGGCCAGCACGTTGTCCCTGAATAGCTGCTGCTTCTTCGTGAGCACGCCGCCGCCGCTCTTGGCTTCGATCCAGAGCGCCAGCTGCACGCGATATCCGCCCAGCTCGATGGTCGGCGTGCAGAGGCAGTCCGCCATCCCGCCCATGATCACTGTGCCGAAGCGATCCGTCCATTGACCCACAAAGAAAGGCCTCTTTCGTTCGTCCTGCCCTTCGACTTCAAACTGCCGCGACTGCATGCGATAGCAGGGCTGCCCGTGAACCTGGGAGCACTGCATGATCGCGGCGACGACTGCGTTGCCGGGAAGGATGCGCCGCCGCGCATAGCCACCGGGACTGGGATCGGGCCTCTTGCGCGGATTGAAACTGCGTCTGCTGTCCCTCATGCTTGCCCTTCGATGATTTTTTCGCCATGTTCCAGCGAGTGTTTAAAGCAGTAAATCGAACCGCCGCCGCAAAACGTCCGGTATTTGCAGCCTTCTACGGCGCACATCGGCCAAGAGCGTAACAATGCTGCCTGACTGCGTGCGCGTTTTTGTTGTGGGGGCCTCTTGGTCAGCATCGGTCGCCTCTCACGTCTCATTCTCATTTCACTTGCACCCGCTTCGGTATGAAAAGGTTTCCGTTTACTGGATCTTTTTGCGGAACCAGATGGGGAAAAGTTTCAGAATCCAGAATTGCATCGGCAATGTGGCCGCGACAATCGAGACATAACCCTTCGCGATGTGACCGTTCGATTGCGGTGTCAGCATCGCTTGCCCCTTCGAGCAGACGATAGACAAAAACCTCCGTAGCTGATTCACTCCCGTCTAAGCCAATCAACGCGATTAGCTCATCCAGTTTGGCAAACACCTGTTTGTAAATCGGCTGCTGATAGCGGTACAGATCGGATCTGTTAATTTTCATTTCGCTTTTTTTTACCTTTCTGAATTTGAAGAAATTTGCATTTTGTAAAACAGCCATTCAGGATCGCTCTGCAAAATCACCGCAATCTGCTCGCGAATCCCTGTAGTCGGCTCACGAAATCCATTGATGATCCTGCTCAGGTGCGCTTCGTCAATGCCGATCATCTTCGCAAGGCGATTCTGCCGGATTCCGCTGGTGTAAATTCGCAGCTTGAGGTTCGGATAAATTGCACGGTCACTGTCCATCGTAGCCCTCGTAATCGGTTCGATTCAGTTCTAAAAAGCTAGTGCATTTCGGCAGGTATGTAAGCTTCACCGTTCCAGTGGGACCATTGCGCTGCTTGGCGATGATCAGCTCGGCGACGTCTCCATCTGGGTTCACAACCTCTTCGTCGCGGTTGTAGTAGCTATCCCGGTGGATAAACGTGACGACGTCCGCGTCCTGCTCAATCGATCCAGACTCGCGCAGATCGGACAGCAGTGGCTTCTTGTCGCCTCCACGCTGCTCTGATGCCCGGGAGAGTTGCGATAGCGCTAGGACTGGCACCTCCATCTCCTTGGCCAGCGCTTTCAACCCACGCGAGATCGCAGAGACTTCCTGCGTGCGATTCTCAGGGTTCTTCTGGCCCGATGACATGAGCTGCAGGTAGTCGACAACGATCAGATCCAGAGCGCCCAGTGTGTGCTTCAGTCGGCGAGCCTTCGCTCGCATCTCGGTCAGCGTGATGTGTGCCGTGTCGTCGATCTTCAGGCTGGCTTCCAGAAGCCGCGACAATGCGTCGTTCAACTGCCCATATGCCGCCCCGGGGAGAAATCCCTTGGCCAGCAATTGTGAGTCGATGTGCGCTTCGGCTGAGAGCAGCCGGCGCACGAGAGACTCGCTGCTCATCTCGAGCGAGAAGATGGCAACGACCTTTCCGCCCATCACTGCAGCTTGACGTGCGATATCCAAGGCGAGCGCAGTTTTGCCCATGGACGGTCGCGCCGCGAGGATGATCAGCTCCTGCTTCTGCAACCCGCACGTCATCACGTCGAAGTCGTTGAAGTACGTTCGCAGTCCGGTGACTTCAGAGCCACCTCGGCTGTACAGGTTGTCGATGGTCCCGAAGGATTCCTGCACTATCTCTGCGATGCTCTGGAACCCTCGCGTGATCCCCTGCTCGCTGATCGCAAGGATGTCAGCTTCGGTCGCACTCAGAACCTCCGCTGCCTCTTCGCTCTGATCAGCCGCCCGTGTGATCCCCAGCGTCAATGCGGTGATGAGTTGGCGCTGCAGCGATTTGTCCTTCACGATCCGCACGTACTCTTCGATGGAAAGCCGCCTCGGCAGGCCTTCGGTCAACGACGCCAGGTATGCCACGCCGCCAATGCTCTGCACCTCCTTGCGCTTCGACAGCTCCTCGGCCAGCGTGACGATGTCGATGGCACGGTTGGCATCCATCAGCTCGCCACATCGCGCAAAAATCCGCTGGTGCGAATCAAGCGAAAAGTCTGCTGGTCGCAGTTTCTCGGCCGCCTCGTTGAACGCGTGGTTGTCCAGCAGGATCGCGCCCAGTATCGAACGCTCCGCGTCAACGGAGGCTGGAAGGCCTCGCTCGAAGGGGTCAGTTGGCATGGTTCAATTCACCATTCCCCTGAGTACGCTTTGTTGGGCTTCTTGCAGGTAACACAAGTCGCTGAAGCTCACGTCTGGATTCCTACTGGTCACTCGATCCTGAATCGCCTGTGCTCGGGGATCATGCGGAAATGTATCCGGCGTGGGGACACCGTTCCACACTCCAGCTTGGTTTGGGGTTCTGGGAGGAGGGGTCTGTTCGCCTTCTCTCTTCCCAAAAAAGTCCTTTATGTTTTTAGGGGTGTTCTTATGACTATTAATTAAATGCGTGTCGTCAATGTCATGTGGTTTGGGCGTCAATGTCATGTGGTTTGGGGAATCACCTGACACCGTGTCATGTGGTTTTGCCGAATCACCTGACACCGTGGCATGTGGTTTTTTCGGCGTCTGGGACTGGATGTAAAGCTCTCTAAGTCTTTTCGCGTTAATCAGATACTCATTCGATCCGTATTTCTTAGCTTTTGGATCGGCGGATTTGTGCGTTCGCTGGCTGATGGAAAGAATCCACTTCTCCTCGGCGTTAACCAGGGCTTGCAGCGTTCGGATGACGGTGCGCTCAGACCTACGCGTTAACTTCGCGAGTCGGGCGATAGACGGGAAGCAACTCTCGCCATCCTCGTTGCAGTGGCTCGCCAGTGCCAACAAAACGTCACATTGCGTGGCATCTGTCGGACCTATCTCATAAATAAAGCCTTGCAGCAAATTGCTCATAAGACGTACCTCTCCCGCGACGTATTTCGCGGGGGATTGGAGGCGCGAAAGGTTACGCGATTAAACGTGCAAATTGTTTTGGCGGGTAGAGTCTCTGAGAGCGGGAAGATCTACTCGCCCCTGCGCCACAGGAGCCGCCCTGTGGGTGTTCCTTTGCCGTTTTTGGTTGGGAGAGTCTCGGGTCTTTATTAGGGTTTAACCCAAGAAAAAGAGAGGAACGGCGGGACGGTAGAAGGGTAGGGGCGATACCCCTTCTACCACCCCTGTCGCCAATCTCTTAGTCTGGGAGACTTCGAGGCAGCCAACATCAGGAGCAACCCTGAATAGGGAAAAGAATATCCACGCCTCAGTGATTTGGCAACTATTCGTTAAACTGCTGAATCAACGGAGTAAATAATGACGATGATCATGCGGCAGGATGCGGCGAAGGTAAGATGTCCTCGCTGTGGCGCTGAGATCGGAGAACAGTGTAAAGAAGAAGGTCGTGGCAGCATGTGCTTCTCCTTTCACAAAGAGCGGTGGGTGGCTGCGCCTATTGGCCGCGTGAGTTGTCTTCCCGGGGCTGATCCTAAGCCAAAAAAATCACGAAGAACAGGTCCGAGACCATCACGTCATCTGCCGTACTGGGCTTCTGTTCCTTGTTTAAAAGGGCGTCACTGTCAATGCCACAGCCTGGGGTGTGTATGTCCCTGTCATACCCGGAAGCTAAAATGAGGTAAGAACATTGTTTTGCAAGGTGCAGGCTCTCCACTCCAAATGACCCGCTGCAGCCATCACAGCTTTTACTGCGGCGGGCCGACCTTTTGTCTGTAATAAGAAAACAAGAAAACAGGAAGAT
>Ga0126381_100000503_pt1 | contig 42906 bp, 36 predicted proteins | sample PanSoiMetPlot_28_FD_96465 | JGI IMG/M metagenome (GOLD analysis project Ga0126381, IMG submission 96465) | Tropical forest soil microbial communities from Panama - MetaG Plot_28 | ecosystem: Environmental > Terrestrial > Soil > Tropical forest > Bulk soil | place: Panama | collected 2016-02-17 | reverse complement strand
TGGAGAAGCACGTCCCGAGGTGCCCGCTGCGCGCTTGCCATGCGTTCCTCCTGACGACTTCGTGAATGGAATGTGAACACTACATGAGCGAACGATACCACTCCGGCAGGCCACGTCAAGAGGCAACCCGTGGTATTTTCGTCCTAGCCTGTGAGTTTTGTTCAAACCGAAGGCCTAGGGCGGAGAAAGTCCATCGGAAAAGGGCGGAGTTTGTTTGAATCCGCATTGGGTCCAGGAAGGAACTGGAGCAACGCAAGTCGTCGCGTTTCAACGAGATGTGCTTTTTCGATTCGGTTTTGAAAGAAATGAAGGCCGGGAATTTCAGGTCGCGCACCGGTCGGCCCGGAGCCAGCCGACCCTACCGTTCCCCTCTAGGTCAATGAGATGTGGCGTCTCTCGGTCCGGGCGGCAAATGGTCTTGAAAGTAGCCCAGAATATTTGTGTACACGTCCTCGGTCGTGCCCTTGCCTTCCGAGATCGAGTGGGTACGGCCGGGATACACGCGCATGTCAAACTGTTTGCCGAGGGAGATCAGTTTGTTGACCAACAATTCGAACCCCTGAAAATGCACGTTGTCGTCTCCCGAGCCATGGATCACCAGCAAATCGCCCCGAAGCCCAGACGCAAAATTGATTGCCGAACTTTGTTCATAGTTCTTGGGGCTGTCCTGCGGCAATCCCAAATAGCGCTCTTGATAAATCGTGTCATAGAGCCGCTGGTCGGGCACCGACGCCACCGAGACGCCCACGCTGTAAACATCGGGATAGCGGAACATCAAATCCAGGGTTTCTGTCCCGCCTCCGCTCCATCCCCACACGCCGACGCGCTTCGGATCGATGTAAGGACGATTTTTTTCGAGCGATTGCAAAGCGGTTGATTGCTGTTGCGACGAAAGCCCGCCTACGTTTCCATAGACGATCTTGCGCCACTCGCGCCCCCGGGGAGCGGGCGTGCCCTGGTTATCAAAAGTGGCCACCAGGTACCCCGCGCTCGTTAATGCGCGATCGAACATCGACGGCCAGCGGTCGGCAACGGTCTGTCCCGCCGGCTCCGAATACACATACACAATCAACGCGTACCTCTCGGCGGGGTCGAAGTTGGGCGGTTTCATCAACCAGGCGTCAACCGTCAGGCCATGGCCGGCGTCCACCTTTACGAATTCCGCGGGGCCACCCGATAGCGGCTTCACGCGCTCGGCAATCGCGGAGTTGTCTGCCGTTTTTCGCTCCACGTGATGATCGGGCAGATGGACGACATCAAAAACAGGCGGATCGTTCAGCGAGGAGAACGTGTGGAAGGCCCATTCGGCATTCGGTGAAATGGTATACGAGTGCGTGCCAGGGACGTTCGGCGTTAGGCGCTCGGGCGCGGAGCTGCCGTCGAGTTTCGCGCGGTAGAGATAGCGCTGCGTTGCATTGTCCGGCGATGCGATGAAGTAAGCCCATTTTTCATCCGGGCTGATGCGGTCCAGGCTGACGACGTCGAAATCGCCACGCGTGACCAACTGGGTTTTCCCCGTGTCGCGCGCCACGCGATACAAATGCCGCCAGCCATCGCGTTCGCTCACCACCAGGAATTCTCGCCCCTGATTGATCCACACGACGTCGCGGTTCACTTCCACCCAGGCCTTGTCTTCGTCCACAAACACCGTACGTGAAGCGCCGGTGGCCGCATCGGCGAGCAGAAATTCATTGCGGTTCTGCAGCCGGCTCATGTGTTGAATCAGCACGTGCCCGGCGCCCGCCCAGCCCATTTCCGGGATGTAAGTGTTGTGCGGGTCGCCCTCGGTCTTCATCCAAACCACTTGTCCGCCGGCAGCATCTGCCACGCCAACGCGAACGGCGGAGTTTTGCATTCCCGCCTCCGGGTATGGATATTCGAGCACTTGTGGATCCGGCCCGGTGTTGGGGTACGGAATTCCCGTAATGATTTCGCCGCGCGGAGCGCCAAGATCGTAAATCAAGCTGTACTTGGGCAAGCCCGCGATGTTGAACTGCCAGAATGCAATCGCCTTGCTATCGGGACTCCAGGAAAAGCCATCTCGGATATCAAATTCCTCTTCATTCACCCAGTCGGAAGTCCCATTGATGACGGTGTCCGAGCCATCCTGCGTCAATTGAGTGATTCTTGCGCTGGCTAGATCTTCGACATAGACATTGTTTCCGCGAACGTAGCCGACTTTGCTGTTGTCCGGTGAGAATTTCGCGAACATCAGACTTGATTCCGGAGCATTCCCTCCGAGCTTGCGCAACGAGCCGTTTCGGAGGTCGAGCACCCAGTAATCCCCGCGCGTGTTTCGCCGCCAAACGGTCTTGGAGTTGGTGAAAATCAGAACGCGGTGACCGTCGGGAGAAATGCTGTACTCTTCTACGTCCAAAGGCTTTTTGTCGCCCGGGGGAATCAAACGGCTGGCGGCTACGAAGATTTCTCTCGCACCGGTTGCGGTGTTGTACTTCACGATGTCGTTCCCAGTCCCGGAGGCGGACGGCTCGATATCCAGATAGGAATCGCCGTTCCCAAACCACTCGCCACCGCGGAAAAACTTTGGCCTAAATTCCGGATTGCCCATCGTGCGCGCGATGAGCTTCGCGGCGGACTCTCTAAGTTGCGCGCGTGCGCTCGCAGGAGCAATTCCGACCAGCACGCCAATGACAACTAGGGCTGCCGTCGGGAGCGGATGCCCCTCTGTTCGCGCGCGGTGCGCCGTGCCCGATACAGAATCGGTGTGAATCATTTCTCGCCTCCGGGAGTAGACACGGGGAGAAACAGTATCAGATTCCGGAGGTTTTTGGAGTGTGGCAGCCTATTCCGTGAGCCGGATCTCCATCACGAGGGCTGCTTCGGCCGGGTCGCGGTAATAGCCCTCGCGGCGTCCTGCTGGCAAAAAACGATGATGCTTATAGAACCCGATTCCGGCAGCGTTCGATTCACGAACTTCGAGGAACACTCGAGTTACCCCGCGTTTGCGAAGGCCGGCAAGGGCCGCTCTCAGCAAGGCTCCGCCTTCTCCCTTGCGGCGATTTTCAGGCGCCACGGCAAGGTTCAAGACTTCCGCCTCATCCTGGACTTGCCGAGCAATTAAAAAACCGGCCACCTTCCCTTCAGCTTCAGTCGCCAGGCCGAGCATGGCTTGCCATTCCAGAACTTCGTGCACGCTTGCTTCGGGCCAATACACCGCTTCCGGGGAGTGGCGCAGGATTTCCGCAACGGCTAGGGAATCTTCTGGTCGCAGTGCTCGAATCGTCGCGCTTACGGCTTGCTTTCGCAGCTCAGTGGACATGCGCTGCGCCCTTCCAGAAAATTTCCGCGTCCGACCGCCGGACGTAATTTGCATCGAGCGCCAGCCCGTCGGTCGCTTTCCCGCTCTGCAATCGCCGCAAGCCGATGGTTCCGATGATGCCGGCGAGCGTCGATGAAGCGCGCTCGATGCGCTCACCAAGCTTCTCGCGCTGCCTCCAGGCGGGTTGCGCTTCCACGAGCGAAGGGTCCGGGGAAGCCCAGGCGATTTTGTTTCCGTTCGCCAATCCCACCGCGGTCTCAATGAATGTTCCCGGCGCAGTCACCATTTCTTCGCTGCCCCTCGCCAAATCGCCATCCTCATTTCGATAGATTGCTCCAAACACCTGCCCTCGCTGGGCGTCCACGAAGGCTGCCACACAGGGAGAAGGACCAGGGACTTGCCTAGCGATGGCTTCCAAACGCGAGATCGCCGCCACCGGCTTTCCGTATACTTCGGCCCAGGCCTTCACAGTGGTCAGGCCCACGCGCACGCCCGTGAACGACCCTGGCCCAGCCGCGGCGGCGTAACCCTCCACATCCATCATCGCCAGACCAGCGTCTTTGAGTGTTTGATTTACAGCCGGAAGCAGCCAGGACGAGTATTCATCCTTCGTTTCATGCACCACCAACCGCAAAACAGCACCACCTCGCACGAGCGCCACGCTCCCGCGCGAATCACAGGTATCTATCGCAAGGACAATCACATACGCATTGTACCCTACCCAAGGGCGAGCGGCTGTGGTGGGGGCTAAGGCTCAAAAAGAAACATACGTTTCACGAAATCTGGACCACAGGTCTGAAGGTGCGGTGGGTATCTCAGGCCGCTAACGTCTTTTGCAGTAATTCAAAGGGGGGAGAAAGTCGTTGCAATTCGACTGCCAAATTTGCAACAATTTTTCCCTAACCCATTCATTCTGCAGGATATATCTTGACTCTTGCAACACAAGTTTCTATACTCCCTTTGCTGCTCTGGGGGGCATCCAAAATCATGGACTACAAGATCGGCGACAAAGTCGTTTACCCGAATCATGGTGTGGGCGTTGTTGAGCAAATCAACTACGGTATCTTGAACGGCAGAACCGAGCGTTACTACATGATCCGCATTGTTTCCAGCGGCTTGCGCGTGATGGTTCCGCAGTCCAACGCAGGCACGGTGGGGCTGCGGTCAGTGATTCGCTCGAATGAATCCACCAAGGTCCTGGGCTTCCTCGAAAAGGGCAAACTGAACTCGCATCCGGACTGGAAGCATCGCTTCAAGGAGAATTCCGAGCGCATGCGCACGGGATCGCTGATTGAAGTCGCCGCCGTCCTTAAGAGCCTCGTTTCCCTCAGCCGCAGCAAGCCCCTCTCCTTCCGCGAAAAGAAAATGCTGGAGCGTGCGAAGTACTTGCTCGTCAGCGAGATGGCTACCGCCAAGAACACCACCGCCGAAAGCGCCGAGGGCATGGTCGTCAAATCCCTCGCCAAGGCCAAGCTGCAGTTCCCGGTGATGACGGAAAAGTTCGAGTAACCTGAGACTTTTTGCTATTTTCAGAGGCGCCCCGAGCCGCTCGGGGCGCTTTTGTTTTTGAAGACCGGAACATCCACGCGCGGGTGCGCGTATGTTGGAAGGGGGGTAACCATGAATCAAAAGATTCCGCACAGCGAGGACAAGTTTCGTGCAACGAGCCGATCCTGCTGGCCGGCAAAAGTGAGAGTATTCGGACTGGCTTGCGGACTTCTTTGCCTTGCGTCTCCGCTTCCGGCTCAGGACCAGCCGGACAAAGAGGCTTCCGGCGGCAAGGGGGCGGGCATTTACTTTAACGCCGAGGCCAGCGCCAAGGATGTGGGGCTGCCGATCTATCCCGGCGCTCGGCCGCACAAGGAGAAAGAGGACGACTCCACGTCGGCTAAGTTTGGGCTGTGGGGAAACGCCTTCGCGTTCAAGCTGGCCGTGGTCAAACTGGAATCTAGCGACTCCCCACAGAAAGTCGCCGCGTTTTACAAAAAGGCTTTGGCCAGGTACGGAACGGTACTGGATTGCGGAGCCGCTTCATCGCAAGGCGGCGACAAGGGCGAAAACGAATCCTCGAAAAAACTCACCTGTGAAGCGGACAAGCCGGATCCCGGCAAAATGACGTTCAAATCGGGAACGAAGGAAAAGCAGCACGTCGTAGGAATCGAGCCGAACGGCAACGGCACCTTGTTCCAGCTTGTCTATGTCGAGTCGCCCGATTCCGACAAGAGGAAATAGCCGCACGTCTCAGGTCGAACTTGTCGGCTTTTTTCTTCGAAACAATTCAACTGCTTTTTCTTTTCACTCCGGTTTGACAGACATGGACCAGTGCAGAATATGAACAATGCGAGTCCGCCAGATGAGAAGAGAACTCCGGCTCCCACCGCTTCCCAGCTCACAGCCTTCTAACGACACTTATCGCTTCGCTTGGTCATACTCGCTGTCGGCCGCCAGTCCACCTACTTTGACTCCGGCTTTGCGGAGGGTGCGGCTGACGGCCGAGGCGATTTGGACGGAGCCGGGTGTGTCGCCATGGATGCAGATGGTCTGGGCTGTGAGTTTGACTTCGGTGCCGTCGTGGGCGGTGACGGTGCCGCGGGCGATGCGGAGAGCTTGCTTGGCGGCTTCCTCGGGGTCGCGGATGAGAGCATTCTCGAATTTCCGGGAGCGCAACGTGCCGTCGGGCTCGTAGCGGCGGTCGGCAAAGGCTTCGGCGGCGACTTTAAAGCCCGCTTCGCGAAAGACTTCGAGCATGGGCGACTCCGCCAAACCCATCAAGACCAACTCTTTGCTGAATTTTGCGACGCCTTTGGCAATTGCTTCGGCTAGTTCGCGGTTCTTCACGGCCTGGTTGTAGAGCGCACCGTGCGGCTTCACGTGTACCAGTTTTGTGCCGCACTTCGACGCGACTTCGGCTAAAGCGCGCACCTGCTCGTCGATGGAATTGGCAACCGCGTCCGCGGACATCTTCAATTCGAGCCGGCCGAAGTTTTCGCGGTCCGGATAACCTGGATGCGCGCCGACAACCACGCCCGCGCGCATCGCCTGCTCGATGGTCGTGCGCATCGTGCGCTCGTCGCCCGCGTGGCTGCCGCAGGCCACGTTCGCAGAAGTGATGGAGCGCAGCAGCGCTTCCTGCGTGCCGTCGGCAATGGCCTCCGGCAACTCCCCCATGTCGCAATTGAGATCGATTTGGGTCATTTCAAATTGCCCGCTTTCTAATTCAGAGAATGATACACGCACCAACCGGGTTCCTTTACGAACGATCAGGCCAGGATTCCTCGCTGCCCTTACCAGGCGGACCGCTCACGTTCATGATCAAGCTCTCCGAGGCCAGTAGCTTTTCCTGTTCGATTAGCAGTTTGCGCGCGGCATCGAAACTCACAAGCTCAAAGCGGACTTCGTCGCGAGGGCGAAGCTGGCCCAGGCTGGGCAGGTCAGCCGAAATGACGTTGGCGATCTTTGCATAGCCGCCGGTGGTTTGCTGCTCGACGAATAAGATGATGGGCAAGCCGCCCGCGGCGATCTGGATGGCTCCCAACGAAACGCCTTCGCTCGTCATTTGCCCGGGCGCCTGGCCCGAGGCGTCCCCGAGCGACGCACCGTGCGCGTCTCCATGCGTTCCTTGGAGAAGCGGCGAGCCCTCCAGGCGCAGTCCCATGCGGTTCGCTTCTTCGGTTACGCGATAGGCGTTTGCGTAGAACGCTTTCTGGGCCGTTTTGCGGAACCAATCGCTCTGAGGACCGGGCGTGACACGCAAGATCTTGTGCGGTGCGAGCTGACTCAGGGCTTTGGGGAAAGCGGCACGCGTGCCTGTTCGTCCTGCGTTGTCGGAGTTGCCGACTTTCAATACGTCACCTTTGCGCAAAGCTCTACCCTCATGGCCGCCGAGGCCGCTGAGAAGATGCGTCGAAGCGCTGCCGAGAAACGGTTCGACTACGATTCCGCCCTGGACGCACAAGTAAGAGCGCGCCCCGGAACGCGTGGGACCGAGTTTCAGAGTCTGGCCAGTCTTCCCTTCAAGGGAAGCCCACGTCGAAATGGGCGCACCGTCGAGTGTTGCGCCAAAGTCAGAGCCCGTCAGGGCTACAACGCAAGCATCATGGAATCGAAAGGCTCCCCCAAGAAGGGTCATCTCCAGGCCCGCCGCGCCTTCTGTGTTGCCGACCAGCCGGTTTCCAATTCGCAACGCGATCGGGTCGGCGGCACCAGAGGGCGAAACTCCCATCGGGCCAAAACCTTCGCGCCCCAAATCCTGCACCGTGGTGAGCAATCCGGGTGAAAGGACTTCGATTGCGGTCATGCGCGGCTCAACTCCGCAAAGCGTTCACGCGAGATGGGCGCAAAGCGCACGCGGTCGCCGATGGACAAGAGGCTCAAACCCTCGCGGTCGGCTCGGAACATCGAAACGGGCGTGCGCCCCAACAATCTCCAGCCCCCGGGCGTTTCGAACGGGTACACACCGGTTTGGTTTCCAGCGATTCCCACACTTCCGGGAGGCACTTTTTTCCGCGGCGTTGCCAGGCGGGGCGTGACCAACTCCTCCGGCAATTCCCCGAGATACGCAAATCCCGGTACAAATCCCAAAAAATAGACAAGGTAGGTAGCCGATGAATGCAGCTTGATGACTTGTTCCGGCGCGATTTTGTGCAGCGCGGCAATTTCATCCAGGTCGGGCCCACACTCGCCGCCGTAGCATACGGGAATTTCCACGTCGCGCGGCCCGGGCAACTTCATCTTGCTGAGCCGGCTCAGGTATTTGCGCAACTCTGTTTCCAGCTTTTCGTGCGTCCACTTCATGGCGTCAAACTTCACCAGCATCGAGCGATAGGCGGGATGCAAGTTTCGGACACCTGCAATCGGCTCTGCTTCCAGCAAACCGAGTAACTTGCGAAGCTGCCCGCTCACATTGATGGTGATTTTTTCGCGGAAATAAATCAGCAGCGATTGGTCGCTCGCCGGCACGAATCGCACATTGCATCTGGTCTGCTTCGTCGCCATGTCCGCGAGAGTATACCGCCTGCACGCCTTGAGGAATTGCCGAGTCTCCTTCAAGAAGTCGTGGTCACGCCGCTCTGAGTGGGCTTCACCAGCTTGCCGGCGACGAACGCGAAAAGTCCCAAAATTACGCCCGAGATGAGTCCTACGATTGGCCCCATGACTCCCATCATCACCTTGGGTGGGGCGGGCAGCGGCATGGAATTCATCATCGCCGCCTCGCGCGCGTGGCGGGCGACATACTGATCAAAGAGCAGGATGTGCGCCGCGGTGATCCACACGGAATTTGCCAAGCCTAAGAGCAGTCCGTGGAGAAAGTGCTTTCCCGGACTATTCTTGGCAATGACATAGGCGCAGAAAAGAAAAATCACCAGCCAGCAAATCGGCTCGATGTTCGAAGGAATGACAAAAACGGTGGCGATGCCCATCACCAGTCCAAACAAGGAGAGCCGCCCGATCAGTTTCCAATTCATGGTTTCACCCCTTCCATTCTTACCGAGGCGCACCTGCTTTTATTCCGTGAGTATAGCCCCTACGCGAAGACTCGGGGGGATCCGCGGCCCGCTCGAAAAGCCGATGGGTCATTTTTTTCCAGTCAACGCGCGGATTAGATCCTCTTCGGCCTGGCGGTAGGGCTTCCCGTCGGGACGCAGCACTTCGTGGAACCACACCGCCGGCTCGTTCTGAATATAAGGATGCTGCCACGATTCCCAGGGCAAGTTGGTTTGTGTTTTGCCCACCACGAATCCCCAGTTGATCGCGCCGACTTTTTCTTCCTTGGCAATCGGCAGAATCGTGTCGAAGGTGCTGCCTACCGAGCGCGCCATGAATTCCGTGCAGATCACTGGCCGGCCGTACTTTTTCAGCCAGCCGATTTCGCCTTTGAAATACTCGGGCCAGCTGTAGTTATGGAAGGTTATGACGTCGGATTCCCTGAGTTGGATTTGCTCGATTTTGCCGAGGCGGGAACCGTCCGGGGCCTGGTCGACGCAGCAGACTCCGCTGGTGAGCGGTTGGGTGGGATTCACTTCGCGGGCCCATTCGAATGCTTCCGGCAAAAGCACCAGCACGCGCGCGGTTTTGTCTTTCAATTCTTCTTTCGCGTAGCTGCCCATGTCGCGGTTGCCGGGCTCGTTCCATACGTCCCAGCCAAGAATGCGATTGTCCTTGGCGAACGCTCCCACTACTCCCTCGACGTAGGCTTTCAGGCGAGGATATTGTTTCAGATCGCCCAGGGCAGCGGTGCCTGGGCTCTGCACCCAGCCGGAATTGTGGACCCCGGGTATTGGAGGATGCTGCGGCCCCCAATGCGGCATCGGGTCCCAGCAGGAATCAAAGAGAACAAACAGCGGACGGATATGATGCTTCGCGGCGATGGTCAGAAACTGATCGATGCGTTTCTTGAAACCGTCGGCGTCCCGTTGCCAAAGCAAATCGTGGAGGAAGACGCGCATGGTGTTCATGCCGAGAGATTCCGCCCAGCCCAATTCCTGATCGATTTGATCTGGATTGAACGTGGCCTCCTGCCACATTTCCAGTTCGTTTATGGCGGAACGCGGGATGTAATTGCTACCGACAAGCCATGGCTGTTGCGCGTACCAATCATTCGCTTTTTTCTCCGTCCAGCGAACGGCGTGCGCACCAGCTGCACTCGCACCTGCGGCAGCAAGCATGACGATCGCCGCCAAGAAAACAAACCTCGCTATTTTCATGAAGGAACCCCCTTCCGCCTTTGATTGTTAAACGAGCGACAAGCCGGGATCAGCATTCAGCGTAACATCGGCGAGACGGCCGGCACGAAGACGCGAATAGGCAGCGGCCGCAATCATGGCGGCGTTGTCGGTCGAAAGCGCTCGGCTTGGGAAAAAGACTTCGACGCCTGCAGCTTTGGCGCGCTCCTCAAAGGTCGCGCGCAACTGATTGTTGGCCGCGACGCCGCCGGAAACCAGGATGCTTGGGACGTCGAGTTGTTCCGCCGCGGCCATGGTGCGGTCCACCAGATCGCGCACCACGGCGTTTTGGAATTCGCGAATGAGGCCGAGCGTGGCCGGGCCGCAAAGTGGGAACAACTGATCGAATTTCCGCTCACCGCGCGCTAGGGCTTCTTCGCGTTTCTGAATTTCCGGCGTGTATTCCGCATGCTCGCGCAAATGATAGAGAACGGCGGTTTTCAGGCCGCTGAAGCTGAAGTCCAGGGGATTGCCGCGCGTCTTGGTGGGGCCAAATTTCACAGGTGCGGGAGCCCCGTCCGCTGCCGCGGCCAGGCGGTCGAGAATCGGCCCGCCAGGATATCCGAGAGCGAGCAGCTTCGCGACTTTGTCATAGGCTTCGCCTGCGGCATCATCGCGCGTTTGTCCCAACTTGCGGTAATGAAAGAGCGCGCTCGCGTCCTGAGCGCTCGCATCCTCAGCTTTCACTTCGTACAAAACGGTGTGGCCACCGGAAACGATCAGGCAGACCGCGGGGAGTTCGGGGGTGCGCCCAGCTTTGTGGGCTTCGAGGAACACGGCGTGAACGTGACCTTCTAAATGATTTACCGGCACGAGCGGCTTTCCAAGAGATTCCGCGAGCGTTTTTCCATAGGTGATTCCAACAAGAAGCGCTCCGACGAGACCAGGACCTTGGGTTACGCCGATGGCCTCGAGGTCTTCGAGCTTTAGGCCGGCTTGAGCAAGAGCCTCGCGCACTACGGGCACGATTTGCCGCAGATGTTCGCGCGAAGCGAGTTCGGGCACGACGCCGCCATATTTGCGATGCACGTCAACTTGTGACGCCACAACACTGGACAGGATTTCGCGGCCGTCGGCGACGACTGCCGCCGCGGTTTCGTCACAGGAAGATTCGATTCCTAAAATGCGCGTGGTCATGGATCGCTCAACAAACGGACGGCCTCGGAACGCCATACCTACAACTTCAACCCCTTCAGATACTGCCGGAACTCGCTGCCAAATTCCTTGTTTTGCAAAGCGATCTCGACCGTCGCTTTCAAAAATCCCAGCTTGTCGCCGGCGTCGTAAGAAACTCCATCATAAATGTACGCCCAGAGGCCGTCCTCCTGGGCGAGAATCCGCAGTGCGTCCGTCAGTTGGATTTCATTTCCCGCGCCCGGCTTGGTGCGGGCCAAACAATCAAAGATTTGCGGCGGTAGAACGTAGCGCCCGGTAATCGCGAGGTTCGAAGGAGCCTTTTCCGGCTTAGGTTTTTCCACGACGTCGCGAATTCGCAGCAAGCGCGCGCCGAACGGCGGCTGAGGAGCGGGCTCGCCATCAATAATGCCATAGAGATGCGTCCGTTCTTTGGGCACCTCTTCGACAGCGATGGCTCCCACGCCGGTTGCAGCATAGACGTCGATGAGTTGCTTCGTGGCGGGATTCTGGCCGGGAATCAGCACGTCGCCGAGCAAAACAGCAAAAGGCTCGTCGCCGACAAGATCTCTCGCCACTAACACGGCGTGCCCCAGGCCCAGTGGCTCCTTCTGGCGCGTGTAGCTGACCTGCACCATGTCGCTGATTTGGCGAACCATGGCGGCTTGGTCTTTTTTCCCTTTTTCTTCCAGGAAGCGCTCGAGCGTGGGCGAGTAATCGAAGTGGTCCTCGATGGAGTTCTTCCCTTTTCCCGTGACGATGATGATGTGCTCGATTCCGGAGACAACGCACTCTTCAACGACGTACTGAATCTGCGGCTTGTCCACCACCGTAAGCATTTCCTTCGGCTGCGCTTTTGTGGCGGGCAGAAATCGTGTGCCGAGCCCGGCGGCAGGCAAAACGGCCTTACGCACTTTGCGTCCCACGGCACCCTTTTCCTGCGTTGTGTCGGCCATTCCGAACCATCTCCCTTGCGCGGCAAGCTGGGCGCGATTTACTTTTTCTTTGCGGATTTCTTTTCTTTCGAGTCCTTGGAAACCGTTTCTTTGGAGTCGCCGCTTTTTTCCTTGCCGGCAGCCTCACTTGCTGTTCCGGCAGGTTTCTCCGAATCGCCGCCACTCGATTTCTTCGCGTAGTCTGTCACGTACCATCCCGCGCCTTTGAACTGGATGGCGGGCGCGGTCACGAGCCGCTCGACTTTGCCGCCACAGTGCGGGCATTTCCTCAAGTGCGGCCCGTCAACACTCTCAATTTTTTCTGTTCGCCGGCCACACCTCTGGCATTCGTACTCATACAGGGGCACAGCTGCTCCTCCTCGTCGTGCTCAAAAAATGAAGTATAGCATTGGTGCGAAGCTGTCGCCGGGGCGGAGTGCCCCTTTGCGCAGGAATCTCCCCGCGGCGAAGCGCACCGTGCGCTTCACACCGTGCATGCTAGACTGATCGCTGTGAACGCGAATAAACCAGCGGCAGAGCGGCGGAATGCCACGGGCTGTTTGTACCTGGTCGGGACACCGATTGGCAACCTGGAGGACATCACGCTGCGCGCGCTGCGCATCCTCAAGGAAGTGGATCAAATCGCGTGCGAAGACACGCGCCACACGCAGAAGCTGCTTTCACACTACGACATTCATCGACCGCTGGTCAGCTACCATGAACATAATGAGGTGAAACGCGCGGCGGAATTGGCCCTAGCGATGGAGCAAGGCGCAAAAATTGCTCTGGTCAGCGATGCGGGAATGCCTCTGGTCTCCGATCCGGGGCACCGGCTGGTGGGGCTATGCCTGGAGAAGCACATTGCTGTGGTACCGATTCCGGGGCCCGCGGCGCTGCTCACGGCGCTTTCCGGTTCGGGGATGCCCACCGAAGAGTTTCTTTTTGTGGGATTTCTGCCTGCGCGCAGCGGGGAACGCCGCCGCGCTTTTGAACGATTGCGCATTGAGGAACGCACGATCATTCTTTACGAGGCGCCGCACCGCATCGCCGAATGCGTGGCGGACGCGCTGGAGATTCTTGGCGAGCGGCCGGCGTGCCTGGCACGCGAGGTGACGAAGCTCCACGAAGAGTTTCTGCGGGGCAAGCTGTCCGAGATTCTCTCGTCGCTTGACGAGCGCTCAGTGCGCGGGGAAATGACGCTAATTCTTGGCCCTCCGATTGCCGCAGAAGCGGAGGCGCATGGCAACTCTTCGCAAACGCTGGCGGCGCGGGTCGAGGAGTTGATGCAGCAGGCCAAGCTGGATCGCAAAGAGGCGCTCAAGCTGGCCGCCAAGGAGCGGGGGCTGACGCGACGCGCGGCGTATAGCCAATTGGTCCGCACCCATGCCGGGGAACGCAACGACAGGGACGGCGCCTAAGGCAGAAAATCTCGGCTGGAGCGCGTGACCGACCAACACGACGATGCATCGAAGTAATCAGCCTGCTCCGGGGTCGAGCAGACAATCCCACAGCGAGGTGATTCCATGAGCATTTACGGCGGCAAAGAACTGGCAAGCGCGTTTCGAACCGTGCGAAAGAACACCATTCGGGTTGCGGAAGACATTCCAGAGGACAAATACGATTTTGTGGCGGCTCCGGAAGCACGGACGGTCGGCCGGATGTTGACGCACGTGGCCATCTCCACCCGGATTTGGGAAGAGGTACACAAGAATGGGCTCACCACGCTGGTGGACTTCGATTTCTTCGGCATGATGGACAAGTTCAACGCGGAAGAGGCCAAGCCGAGAACGAAGGCAGAAATTGTGGAATTGCTGAGAACCGAGGGCGAGCAGTTTGCTGCGTGGCTGGAGACGCTGACGCCGGAGGTTCTAGCGGAGACCGTTACCGAGCCGGACGGAAAGACCGCGAAGACGCGCTTTGAAAGGTTGCTGTCCGCCAAGGAACACGAAATGCATCACCGCGCTCAATTGATGCTCATCGAAAGGCAGTTGGGAATCGTGCCGCACCTCACCAAACAATTCCAGGAAGTCGTGGCGCAGATGCGCGCAGCCAAGGCCGCAGGCTCCGCGACTTAAGGCTTACCTCAAGCTGCAGAGCCACGGGCGAGTCGCCTCTACCATCCATCAGCCGGCTAACGACATGGGTCAATTTGCTTCGTGCGAACACCCTTCACGGGATGCGTCACCAACTCGCCCGCGAGGCCAAGGAAGCGTGTCATGTGGGGCAGCTTGGGATGCGCGTCGAAGGCGGCTTCGTCCACCCACTCGGAGTGAATATAGAAGACTAAGGGATCACGCACCGATTCAAAAAGATGAATGCGGATACAGCCAGGCTCCGCGCGCGTGGGCCCGAGGAGTAGTTTCAACTCTTCGCGGAGTTGTTGCTCTTTTCCCGGGATTGGCTCGAAACGAACAAAGGTGTGCAACGCCAAGGCGAGCCTCCCACTGGAGTATAGCTTACAGGGCAGTAGCGTAACGGAGCGCACCAGGTGCCATTGCCTGGTAGCAGAAGGCTCAACCGACCGTTCGCTTCTTCTTTCGAAAAACCGTGCGGGCCATGGCGCTTCAACTTCGGCTCGACGGCACACCTCACGATGTCCGATTGGTGAAAACCGAGGCGAAATCTTGTGTTGTGCGATTGCGAAGGTCGCGGTAGGGTATCGTGCGACTCAATTGGAGTGAGAATGATGAAGTGAAAATGAAGTCGGAAGAACGTGCGAATTATTCGCGCGCAAGGAAGACGCTGGGACTCCAGCGAGGAGGCAGTAGAGATGGCCGATGAATCAGAGAAGGAGCGTTGGACGCGGCGTGGATTCCTGGGAACAAGCTCGGCGGCGCTGGCTGCCGGCATGATGGCCGCGAACAACGCCGCGGGAGCAGAACAGGATTCGGCGCAAAAGGCACAAGGCGATCGAAGGCGAAGTGAACCGGTCCCGAAAAATTCAGCGATGGATGCGCAAAACGCGGATTCGATAAATCCACCGCCGACCGACGCGGGCGGCGTGCCAACCTTCAAGTACCCTTTCTCGATTGCCCACAAACGTTTGCATGAAGGCGGATGGTCGCGCGAAGTCACCGTGCGCGAGCTAGCGGTCTCGAAGTCGCTTGCGGGCGTGAACATGCGGCTCACCGCGGGGGGCGTGCGCGAATTGCACTGGCATACTGCGGCGGAGTGGGCCTACATGCTTTACGGCACGACGCGCATCACGTGCATTGATGGGGACGGAAAAAGTTTCGTGGCCGACACGAAAGAAGGCGACTTGTGGTACTTTCCGCCGGGAATTCCCCACTCGATTCAGGGGCTGGCTCCCGACGGCGGGGAATTTATGCTGGTGTTCGACGACGGCAACTTCTCGGAATACGAGACGGTGCTTTTAACCGACTGGATGGCGCACACGCCGCGCGATGTCGTGTCGAGAAATTTCGCTGTGCCGCAGGCAGCGCTCGAAAAGATGCCGAACAAAGAGTTGTTCATCTTCCAGGCTGACGTTCCGGGGCCCCTGGCCGAGGATCAGCGCAAGGCAGCCGGAGCGCTGGGCGCTTCCCCGATTGATTTCGCGTTTCGCACGACACAGATGCAGCCCACCAAGCGCACCAAGGGGGGCGAGGTGCGCGTGATTGATTCGAGCGCTTTCAAGATTTCTCAAAACATCGCCGCGGCGGTGGTCACGGTGAAGCCCGGAGGCCTGCGCGAGCTGCACTGGCATCCCAATGCCGACGAATGGCAGTTTTTCATCAGCGGCAAGGCGCGCATGACCGTGTTTGCCACCGGCGGCCGCGCGCGAACGATGGACTTCGAGGCCGGCGACGTTGGCTATGTGCTTAAAACGCTTCCACACTACGTGGAAAACACCGGCAACACAGACTTGAAATTTCTGGAGATGTTTAAGAGCAGCTACTATCAGGACCTTTCACTCTCCGAGTGGCTCTCGCATACTCCGCCGGAACTTGTAACGGCGCATCTGAACCTGGACAGAGCCACGCTCGACGCGTTGCCGCGCGGGAAGCCAGTGATCCTGCCTGAATAGAAGGAAGCCGTAACGGGGAGCCGCAAGCTCGCGGCGTCTTGCGCCTATTGGACTCGAGGAGCTTCCTGATGGGGAGCCTCGGGTGTTGACACGCCTCCGGTTTGCAGTATCCACCGAATTGTAGGAGCCGCTCTGCGCGTCCATACACTAGGCGTGCCTCAAGAAGCGGGTGGCCGTGGGCTGTCCTTCGGGTCCGTGCCTCCCTGAACAGTTTAATGACCACCCGCTTCGCCAAATTTGCTCGAACCTAAGTGCTCGCCCTCAGCCTTGCAAACGCCCAGGTAAAAGGAGGCCTCCATGCGCGAGGTCGCACCTTTGCTGTTCATCGAACCCCTTGTTCCAGCCTTTGTTCCAGTCGCCTTTGTTCCAGTCTTCTCGATGGCTCCGGCCAGAACCATAAACGCACAGACTGAAAGCGCGGCACGAGGGCGGTTGACCTTGAACTAAAACTCGCTGCGCATGATCTTCCACCAATGGTCGCGCTGCGCGGCGTCCACATTCACGAAATGGACGCCAATTCTGCCTCTTCCGCAATGGCGCACGATGGCGCGCATCTGGAGTCTTCCGCGGGCTTCGGCTTCCTCCACGCCGAAATGAACTTCGATCTCGGTTCCGACAGCCAGCTCTTTTTCGCTCAGAATGCTCACGCCAATCGGACTCAGGTCCGCTAGGAAACCCGGACAGAGGTTGCCCGGCGGCCCGAATAAGACGCGCCAGTCGGCGGCCCGCCGCGGGCTGGACCTCCTTTCATTAGTGTTGTCGTTGGTCAAAGTCTTGCAGGAAGCAGCGGTACGTCAACAGGTACCCAAATCAGTCAGCGACAGTATCAATGAATTGTTAACGGGGTGTAAATGCATTGGAGGCAGGATTCCCATTGCAAACGGTCTAGGTGCGCACCCATAGACCGCGTAACCTTTTTCGTTTTGGCCAGTTATTATTCCAGAGCGATGAAGGCCACCGGACGCCCCGGAAAGAGGAAGGCACTGCCCAACCGCGCCGCCCTTCGCAAAGCGAGCGCGCCTGGGCTGGCGGAGGAGCGTCTGCTTGTCGAACAAGCGCAGGCCGAGCCGGCGAGATTCGACGCGCTCTATGAATTGCATTTTGAGCGCGTGTACGCTTTCATCGCTGGCCGCGTGCCGGACCGCGCTACGGCCGAAGACTTGACGTCCGAAGTGTTTTACAAGGCGCTTGCCAACCTGAAGAGCTATGAATGGCGCGGAGTTTCGTTCGTAGCGTGGTTGCTGCGGATTGCGGCGAATGCCGTCATCGACCGTGCCCGACGGGCGTCTCGCGAACACCCAATGCTGGACGACCCACCTGATCCTGGCGTTACGCCCGATATGCGCACCGTTGAACACCGCGCGCGGCTTTTTCAACTGGTGCAGCGGCTCCCGGAAACGCAGCGCCGCGTCGTCGAGGAGCGCTTTGTAGATCAGCGCAGCATCCGGGAAATTGCGGAGCGCCTCGGCAAGAGCGAAGGAGCCATTAAGCAATTGCAATTGCGTGCGCTCGAGAGACTGCGCGAGCAGATTGGGGGTGGCCATGCCTAAGCGCGCGATGAAGCGCCCCCTCGCTGAGCAACTGGAAGAAGTCGTGCAAGGCATGCTGGTGTCGCTCAAGCCGCGCCCAGAAGCGGTGCCTCACCGGGACCTTGCGCCGCTTCTTGCCGTCGCGCGAGAACTGCGCTTCTTGCCGCGCGAAGAGTTCCGAGCAACACTCAAATCCGATTTGCAAAGGAGAGCGTCAATGTCTACAAACCAAGGAGTCGAATCTTCCGCTGCTGTAGCGGCAAAAGCCGCCCACTACATGCGGCCCGGATTCACGTCCATCACGCCGTACATCATCGTGAACGGAGCGGCCCAATTCCTGGAATTCTTGAAGAACGCGTTCGATGGCGTCGAACGGCTGCGCGTGCCGGCACCGGATGGCACGCTGATGCACTCTGAAGTAGCCATTGGCAACGGCATCATCGAGGCCGGCGATGCCAACGCGCAGATTCCGCCGGCGCCAACAGACGTCCATCTCTATGTCGACGACGCCGACGCCACGTTTGACCGGGCGCTCGTGGCAGGCGCTTCCCCGATCTACAGACCGACCGACGAGCATCCTTCGGGCGATCGCTGGGGCGCGGTGAAAGATCCTTTTGGCAATCGCTGGTACATCGCGACGCCCTTAGGCTGGACACCAGGCCCCGAAGGACTCCGCACGATTCAGCCGTATTTGCATCTTCGCGCCGCGCACAACATGATTTCGTTTATGGAGGCGGCCTTCGGCGCGGAGGCGATGGGCGTTCACAAATCGCCTGATGGAATCGTGCGGCACGCCACGATGCGGATTGGCAATGCCACGCTCGAAATTGACGAGGCTCACGGTGAATATCAGCCGAAACCCTGCGTCCTGCACGTCTACGTGCCAGACGCGGATGCCATGTACGCGCAGGCCCTGCGTGCGGGAGCAACCTCGGTTGAGCCGCCGACCGACAAACCTTATGGGGATCGCTCGGCCGGGGTGAGAGACCAGTTCGGAAACACCTGGTATCTCAACACATATCTGGGGCGGTGAGTTCCAGCTACGAAACCTGAGCAGAAGCCAGCAGCGGGTCCACAGGCCTCCGACGAAGCAAGGTCCCAACCAACGTCCCAGCCCTCGGTTGAAACAGTGCTGCGTTGGGACCCTCCAAGGCGCCTGCCTTGACGAGTCCTAACGCAGACGATGCAAAACCCCAAGTTTCAGAGACTACGAAGCGACGTGGACGCTGACCGCGATGTTCTTGCCACCTTCTTCGCGATAGGTGACTTCAGCGTTGGCATTGACTTTGAGTTTGCCTTCGATGGCCGTGTTCTTGTCGACCATGAAAGTCATCGTTTTGGGTTCCGCTTGCTGCGTCAGATGCTGACCTGCGGTTTGACTCCCCCCGACCGTAAGCGTGAAGGAATCTTTCGCTACAGAGGCAATCTTTCCGGACACGGATTGGGTTGCGGGGGTCTGCTCAGCCGTTAAAGCGGGCTGGGTGCTCCCGTGGGTGGCCGGTGGCAATCCCCAAGCCGCAACTACTAGGATCGCACCCGCCAGGATCGCAAGACTAAGGCGAAACGTGTTCTTCATTGGTCACACTCCTCAGTGTGTATTAGGGGGGCAATCCCTTAGCGCAGAATAGTAGCCATACCCGCGGGGCAAGCCGGATGCACCCACTAACCTCTTGCGAGCCTTAAGTTTACCGGAGGCTCATGGTGAGCGTGAATGGAGGACCAAATAGTACTAGAACGGGAAATCCCTTCCAGGGGCGCGTCGAAGATACTCGCAAATTCATGCCATCGGCCGAAATGCAAGGGCTAATGCGTGGCGCCTGAGTCCGATGATTTTGGGCTATCTTTCACAGCGGGTTTGGAGGCAGCTTGGGAATCAGCCAGTGAAGGCGCTAGAGAGGCCGTAAGCGCATAGGACCTGCCTTGGTCGGTCAGGCTGGTGATCAAGAGTTCGTAGCGGAAGCCTTCGGGATGGCTTGCGCTTCTGAGAAGAACCAGAATGCCTTTGACCTCCGATCCAGGGTGAATCACGATTTCGCCCGACGACGTCAAACCAGACACAACCGTGCCATGAAATTCGGTGCCGTCGGCATGCACCGCCGAGTCGATGGAATCCACTATCTTGACGCGAAGGAGCGTTCCCTTAGGCAGACCGTCTACGCTGTCGCCGCTAGTGGGATTGAGCCGGGCGTGGAGGTAAAAGGTCAGCACCGTTCCAGCAGTGACGTGGACAGGGACCGGGACAAATGCCGTGCCCGAGCCTTGGGCTTGAGCGACGTTTGCGAATACGCCGGCAAGAAACAGAGCCACTAGGGCGATACGCTTCATAGGCTGGGACCTCTCGTATCCCCAAAGAGCCAAAAAACAGGCCCAAAAACTTGGATGACCCAATCGATGCTAAAGTTGCGCCCCGATTGGGTCAATCGTGCGCCTGGATTCCATGTGCCTTATGACCTATCCAGGGAACCTCCGGTCGCGCCAGCAAGCAATCAGGCGGCGGATGCGGATCGGAACATCCGCTGAAAGCGCGGCCCGGTGAACTGCACGCCCACGAACTTCTCGCCGAGCGATTCGGCATCCCGAACGTGGACCACCCGCCCTTGCGTGTAGAAATCGGCCTCGGCTCGCCGCGAGGCATAATTAGAAAACGGAATGCGGATTTCGAGATTCGAGCCAATCGCTACGTCGAAGCGCGTCAGAAACGCGGCGCCGCTACGGCAAAGGTTTTCGCTGGAAGTTTCTTCTTCGAAAGTCACGCCGCGGGAGTCGCGACCGCGAACGCGCATGGGAAGGTGTACGGCGATCCTACGTTCGGAGCGTTGCCTGGCAGCGCTGGTGCTGACTGGGACCATGGGCTGGGTCCTCACTTCTGCCCGCCCCGCCTGGACCGGAGCCGGCCATTTCTCGCGCGCCCGTAACCCGGGCGAAAACGGCCGCTCGGTCCTCAAAAAAACTCTCCACGCATGAGAGGATTTCGCCGGGCGTTCGCGCCGTGTGTACGATTCTGCGCAGCTCGCTGCCGTTCCCCACGCTATGAGTAAACCAGCAAGCGAACTGCTTCATTTTGCCCACACCGTCGGGCAGGTTGGCGGCACAAATTTGTCCATAGTAGTCAATGAGTAACCGGAAGCGGTCGGTTTCGGCCGGGACCGTATAGGCGCCGGTTTCGCTGAATTCCTGCATCTGGCGGAAGATCCAAGGATTCGTGGCAGCAGCGCGGCCAACCATTACCCCATCGCAACCGGTCTCCCGAAACATGCGTTCCGCATCTTCGGGACGGCGGATGTCGCCGTTGCCGATCACCGGGATTTTCACTGCTTGCTTGACCGCCGCGATGATGCTCCAGTCCGCCGCCCCGCTATAGCCTTGCATGCGCGTGCGTGGATGGACTGCAACGCCCTCGACCCCAACACTTTCCGCGAGCTTTGCCACGTCTACGGCAACAATCGATTTTTCGTCCCAGCCCGCTCGTAGTTTGATGGTCAGCGGAATTTTCACCGCCGAGCGCACCGCGCGAAAAATTTGTTCGAGCAGCGGCAAGTCGCGAAGCAAACCGGAGCCGCCGCACTTCACCACCTTTTTCGCAGGACAGCCGAGATTGATGTCCACCGCGTCATAGCCGAGCTCTTCCACCGTCCTCGCGGCTTCGGCCATGACGGCAGGATTCGCGCCAAAAAGCTGCGCGGTGATGGGGTGCTCGTCTTGCTGAAAGTAGAGGTAACGAAGTGTCTTCTTCGCGCTGCGACTGATACCTTCCGAGCTGGTGAACTCCGTCATGAGCAGGCCACAGCCGCCCAGGCCACGAATCACGCGGCGGAAAAGCGTATCCGTCACGCCCGCCATCGGCGCCAGCACCGCCGCCGGGCGAATCGTCAAATCCCGAATTTTGTATTCCGAAGGAATCATCTTTTAGTTTAGGCTGGGAAGAATTTTGACATCCCGAATCTTTCGCTCGTCTTTCGGAAGCTTTTGCCAATGCGGCCGCTAGCTTTGTAATCTCCTGCGGCCTTGGATTTATCGTTCCTACAAGAATTGTCGCACGGAGGGTTTCTCTCAAGTCAAGAACTTCACAAATACGGTTCGCCGCTGGCGATACTTTTGGGGGCCCTACACAGATCTACTTCTTATCCGCCGACGTAAGGGCAAAATCCTTCAAGAATTCGTTGAGGCGCAGGAATTTGCGGCCCAGCGCGCCCGAATAAGCAGACCATTCAGGATCGCCGGTATCCACGTCCAGGGCGGCGCGCGCGGCGGCGAGCTTTGAGTCCAGATCATCCAGGTAGTGAAACACCAGCGCCTCGCGAATCATGGGCAGCTTCGGCGAGCCAAATTCGTACTCTCCATGATGGCTGATCAGCAAATGCTGCACGACGGTCTTTAAATTCGGGGGAAAGCCTTCGATCCCGTTGATCGCTTTCGATACCGTTTCGACTTCCATCACTATGTGGCCAAGCAGTTGCCCTTCGACGGTGTAGCCGATGGCTCGTTCATAGCACAACTCGTCAAGCTTCCCGACATCGTGCAACATCGCTGCGCTCAGAAGCAGGTCGAGGTCAAGTTCCGGATAGTGCGCTGCTACTTGCTTCGCCAGTCCGCACAAACTGACCACATGTTCCAGCAAGCCGCCGAGATAGGCATGATGCATGACCTTAGCGGCAGGAGCGCGTTTGTACCGCGCAGCAATGGCCGGATCACTGAGAATGCCTGCAACCAGTTTTTTCAGCCAAGGATTGGTGATTGACGCGGCAAATGCAAGCAACTGCGCATACAGCTTCGCCACATCGGCCTTGGTCTGGGGCAAAAAATCGGCAAGATCAATTTCTTCGGGCTTGGCCAGCCGCACCTGCATCACCGAAAGCTGCGGCCGATTCTTGTAAATCTCGACACGCGCCTGCACCTTCACGAAGTCGTCGCGGTTAATGCCCTGCGCTGCCGTTTCAAACTGGTCCCACATGCGCGCTTCGATGGTGCCGCTGCGGTCGCCGAGCTCCAGCCGCAAATAGGGCTTGCCTTCGCGTGTATTGCGAATTTCTTTCTCGCAAACCAGGAAAAATGTGGTGATGTTTTGCTCGGTGCTGATGTCGGAGACGAGGGGTGTCTTCATCCAGTCGATATTCTAGCCCAGATTATTTGTGAACCACCGATTCACGATCGAATCGTGGCTCAATTACCGGAATCGGCCCCGGACTTCCCGGAACCCCCGCCGGTCTTCTTGCCAAAGAGCAGGAACTTCTTGTGGCCTTTTTTCTGTTTGTTGACCTCCGGAGTTGCGCTCACTTCCTGAATCTCCGAGCCTCCTTCTCCTGCAAGGTCCTGGAAGCCCGGCTTGATGATCACATAGCTTTGCTCGCGCAGCGTCTTGAGGTAGGCACGCAGAGCCGGCTCCATGCGCGTACCGTACAATTTTTCGTTAATTTCGTTGCGTACCTTGTCGAGCGACTGCTGACCCTCGTCGTAGTGCTCCAGCACCTGCAGAATCAAGTACCCCTGCTTGGTCTCGAGCACGTCGGTGAGCTGATTCCTCTTCATCGCAAAGACTTTATCTTCGAGTTCCTTGGCCAGTTCGCCGCGCTTGTAGGTACCAAGGTAGCCGCCCTGATCTTTGGTGGTGCTGTCGGAATAGCGCTTGGCGATTTCTCCGAAGTCTTCGCCGTCCTGCACGCGCTTCAGCGCCGTCTCCGCCTTTTTCTTTAGCCCCGGCAGCTCGTCCGCGCCTTTTCCCTGGGTGTTGACTTGAATTTCACGCAGCGCGACCTGTTCCGGGCGGACAAAGTCGGTTTTATGCGCCTCGTAATATTTTTGAACTTCGTCGTCCGTGATGTTGATGTGCGACCCAACTTCCTGGCCTATCACTTTTTGCGTGAGCAGGCGGTTTTCGATGCCGCTCTGGAAATCTTCCCAGTTCATCCCCGGTTCGGAAGTGACCGCCTTTTCGAGCTCGTCAATGCTCGCCAGTTTGTTTTGCTGGCGAATCTGGTCGAGCTGCTTGATGACTTCCGGCTTCACGCTGATGCCCATGTCCTTGGCGCGTTGGACAAGAAGGGACTGATCGATCAGGGTTCGCAGGGTGTTTTTCTGGCCGTCTTCAATGGCCGTCTGTAATTGCTCCGGTGTGCACCGCCCCTGGCACTCCTGCTTCGCGTCGTCCGCTGCCGTCTGTTTTGCTTTTTCGTATTCGCTGAGCGTGATGATTTCATTGTTGACGCGCGCGATGATCTCTTCAATGGTCTTGCCGGCGTTTGGATCAACCGGCTGCGTCGCCGCAGCGCCCTTCAGTTTTGGCGCTGGGGGAGTTTCAGGTTTCGCTTGGGACGCAGCCGGCGGAGGCGCCTGCGAACTGGACTCCTGCGAATGCGCAACCGGGGTAACGCCCATGAACAGGGCGGCAGCACACGGCGCCACGATAATAATGAATTTTCTCATGCTTTCTCCCCAACCATAAGTTTAGCCTTGCCCTTGAAGCCCGAGCAATACGTTTCTCAAAACCGCCGGAACCGGTTCACCGCGCTTCAATTCAACCCAAAGTACGCCGCTCGGATCGGGCTTGATGCCGGCCCGCGAGCGCACCACGCTCACCAGACGAGCCGGATCGAGCGTGGTCTCCGGGTGGAACCGCAGCGCCACCCGGCTCCCCTGCCGCTCGACCGACGAAATCCGCAGGCGCTCACACATGGATTTGAGCACGGCATAGTCCAAAAGGTTTTCCACCGAGTTTGGCGGAGCCCCAAAGCGGTCTAGGAGCTCCTTGCGGACGTCCTGCTTCTCCTCTTCCGTGGCAATGGTTGAAATCCGCTTGTAAGTGCGCAAGCGAAGGTTCTCGCTCGCGATATAGCTCTGAGGAATGCGGACATCCAGGCCCAAGCTGAGCGTGGTGCGCAAGTCCGGCGCGGCCTCTTCGCCTTTGAGCTTGGCCACCGCGCGCTCGAGCATCTGGCAGTACATGTCGAAGCCGATGGCTTCGATGTGACCGTGCTGCTGGCGCCCCAGCATGTTCCCGGCGCCGCGCAACTCCAGGTCCAGGGCGGCAATCCGAAAGCCTGCGCCAAGCTCGCTGAACTCCTTCATGGCGGCAAGGCGTTTGCGCGCGACATCGGAAAGCGTTGTCTCCGGTGGAACCAGCAAATACGCGTAGGCGCGCTGACTCGAGCGCCCCACGCGTCCACGCAACTGGTACAGTTCCGCGAGACCGAGGCGATCGGCGCGATTAATGAGGATCGTGTTCGCGCGTGGGATGTCCAAGCCGTTTTCCACGATGGTTGTTGCCACCAGGACGTCTGCCTCGTCGCGAATGAATTTCAGCATTACGCTTTCGAGTTCTTTCTCGCCCATTTGCCCGTGCCCGACCACCACACGCGCCTTGGGCACAAGTTTCTGGACCATCGAGCCGAGCGAATAGATCGATTCGACTCGATTGTGGATGAAGTAGACCTGGCCGTCGCGCGCCAGTTCGTTCTGGATAGCGGTCCGCACGAGTTCTTCCTGAAAGGGCGCGACCACGGTTTGAATCGCCAGCCGGTCGCGCGGCGGAGTTTCGATGAGCGACATGTCGCGCAACCCCACCAGCGACATGTGCAAGGTCCGCGGTATGGGCGTCGCGGAAAGCGCCAGCGCATCCACATTCTTGCGCATCTCTTTCAGGCGCTCTTTGTGGGCCACGCCGAAGCGCTGCTCTTCATCGACGATGAGCAGGCCCAAGTCCGCGAATCTCACGTCCTTGGAAAGCAAGCGATGCGTGCCGATCACCACGTCGACTTTTCCGCCTTCCAGATCGGCAAGAATTTTCTTCTGCTCCGAGGCGCTGCGGAAACGGCTGAGCATTTCGATGCGCACGGCAAACGCAGCGAAGCGTTTCTTAAACGTTTCAAAATGTTGAAAGGTAAGTACGGTGGTTGGCGCGAGCACGGCCACTTGCTTGTTGTCGTTGACTACCTTGAAAGCGGCGCGCATCGCTACTTCCGTCTTGCCGTAACCCACGTCGCCGCAAAGGAGCCGGTCCATGGGCTCGGTGCGCTCCATATCTTTCTTTATGTCGGTAATGGCCGCCATCTGGTCGGGCGTCTCTTCGAATTCGAATGCATCTTCAAATTCGCGCTGAAAATTTCCGTCGGGAGAAAAGGCGAAGCCCGGGGTCGTCTTGCGCTGTGCATAGAGCGCCAAAAGCTGGTCGGCCATGTCTTCGAGCGACTTGCGCACCCGTGTCTTGCGCGTGTTCCAGGCCGTTCCGCCCAGTTTGTCGAGCGGCGGATGCGCTCCTTCGAGCACGCGGTAGCTCTGGACTAAATCCATTCGCTCGAGTGGAACATACAGCCGGGCATCTTCTGCGTAGCGCAGCAGCATGAATTCGCCGCGATGACCGTCCGACTCAATCTGGCGCAGCCCTTCGAATTGCCCGATGCCGTGGTCCACGTGAACCACAAAGTCGCCCGGCTTCAATTCGGCAAAATCGCTGAAAAAGCCGGACGTGCGGATTTTGTGGCTCGGTCGTTCGACGGTTGGCGTGACATCGAAAAGGTCCGCGTGGCCGTAAACCGTGAGGTTGGCCTCGGGAAACGTCACGCCCTCGGCGAACGGCGCGCGGATCAGCAGCATGCCAGCGGATTCCTGCGCACCCTCGGCGGTAAAACCAGCCGCGGCTTCTTCCGATTCACCGAGGACGTAAGGCACTTCGTACTCCCGGCAGATATCGGCAAAACGCTCGATTTCGCCGGTGCTTGCTGCCGTCAAAAACACTCGCCCCCCGGAGCCCAGCTGCGATTTGATATCGCCCATGCAGGCAACCACGTCTCCATGAAAGCGCGCGCTTGGCCGGGAGGAAATTTCGAATTTCGGAGCTTCGCCGATGCTCAGTCCGAGCTGCTCAAAATGAATTTGCGAAGTTTTCCCTAGCGCCGCGGCAATTTGCTCCTCGCTCCAGAAATAGTGCGAAGGCGTCGGCGAATTGGCGTGGCCATGGCGCTCGTAAACCTCCGTCGCGGTCGCCAGATGTTGCTTCGCGGCTTCGCGCAAAGCTTGCGGCTCATCCAGAAAGACCATCGGCCGCAACGAGCTTTCGGACAATTCAAAAAGAGAGGCGCTGCCCGCCTCCCCGGGAGGCCCAAATGCCGGACAGATCGGTTCCCAATCCACTGGATCGTTGGTGGCCAGGCTTTCCGGCGCCTGTACTGCCCATTCCGTGAGAGGCAGGAGCGTCGTGCGATTCACGGGAGCAATCGAGCGCTGCGTGCGCGCGTCGAACTCGCGCACCGATTCCACCGTGTCGCCCAGCAGTTCAATGCGCACGGGCCGCATGGCTTCCGGTGAAAACACATCAATGATCCCGCCACGGACCGCGAATTGCCCCGGCAGCTCCACCATTTCCGTGCGCGTGTAGCCTACGGAACCTAAATGCGTAATCAAATCTTCGTGGCCGATTTCCGTGTCCTTCGCGAGCGTCTTCGCGAGATACAAGTAAGCCGCCGGATCCTGGTAACGCCAAAGGGCTGCGGACATCGGCGCCATCACCAGAGAAATTTGCCCGTCCACCAACCGAAACAGTGTCGTCGCCCGCCGCTCCAGAATATCCGCGTGGGGACTCTGCGATTCCCAAGGCGACCGGTCAAAAGATGGAAGCGTCGCGACATTTCCCGAAGCTCCGGGGAAAATAGCAGCGAAGAATCGCAGCGTATCCACGAGAGATTCCGCACGCCGGTTTGAATCCGTCACAAAAAAAGCAGGCCGACGCAGCGCATGCGCTAGATAGAGCGCCACCAGCGCCTTCGCGACATCATGCAGTCCGGTGATTGAGACCAACCCTGCATTCGCGCGCAATTCCGCCAAGGCGCCTTCCATAGAAGGATGGCGCAGCAAACCCTCCATTCTTTCGCGAACTGCTGGAAGTATCATGCGTGGGCGATCAAGAATCCGCGCCAGGCGCGTGCTGGTCTTTAGTTTGAGACTTTTCGCCTGGCCCGGAAGCGTCGGAGCATTCCCGAATCTTCTTCAGAATCGTCGTCGTCGAATAGCCGGGCACAAACGGAATCGAAACCACGCGCCCGCCCGCCGCTTCCACTTCTTCGCGGCCAACAATCTGGTCGCCAGCCCAATCGCCGCCTTTCACCAGAACGTCCGGAAGCAAACGCGCGATCACCTCGCGCGGCGTGAGGTCATCGAAGATGATCACCGCGTCCACGGCTTCGAGCGCAGACAGAATCTCCGCGCGCTCCTGTTCCGGAATTACAGGCCGCGTTGGCCCCTTCAACCGGCGCACGCTCGAATCGCTATTCAGCCCAACGATCAGCGCGTCCCCCAAGCGCCGCGCCTGTTCGAATCCGCGGATATGCCCTGGATGGAGCAAATCAAAGCAGCCATTCGTGAAGACCACGCGCCGCCCATTGCGTTTCTCGCGGCCAAACCGCAAAATCGCCTCCTCAAGTGTCAACGCTTTCGAATGCAAGGGATCTCCATGTAGGCCGAAGAGAAACTGGGACCACGCCTGAACCTGTATTTTATCACGCGCTGTAGAATCGGCGCTCGGGAGCGCCTCTTTCACGATGAAATCAAGAAAAGCAGCCCGCGCCCTAGTTGGAATCCTTCTGATCGCCGCCGGTTTCTGGCTCGCTTTTCCAAAGGCCTATCGCGAGAGAACGTATTTAATTCCCGCCGGCGGCTGCCGTCTGGAAACCACGATCTTCGAAAAGAAGGACGGTACCTCGCAAGGAACGGTGCTCCTGCTTCCGGGACTCGTCGCCAACAAAAAAGTGATGGCTTTCCTCGCTGGCGGATTCGCCGAGCAAAACTTGCGCGTATTCGTTCCGGACTTGCCCGGCCACGGCCACAGCCCTGGGCCCTTCTCGCCGCAGCGCGCCCAAGATTGTGCCGAAGGACTGCTGTCGGGCTTGATCGCGCGGGGCATGGCGAATCCCGATCGCACCATCGTCGCCGGCCACTCCATGGGGGCAGCCATTGCTCTGCGAATCGGCGCGAAAATTCCCGTTGCAGGTGTCGTCGCCATTTCGCCCGCGCCCATGCGGGCCGCCCATGGCGTCCAGCCAGAAATGCTTCTCTATTCCGACCCCGGTCCAATGCCACAGCGTTTCGTGGTTATTAGCGGCGGGCTTGAGCCGCCATCCATGCGCGCCGACGCTGCCGACCTCGTCGCTTCACACACGGACCGAACCGCTCAGTTCCTCCTGATTCCGCGCGCCACCCACGCTAGCCTCATCTTCAGCCGCGCGGTGGTCCGCGCAGCTCAGGGTTGGACCGCCAAAACGCTCGAGCTCGGCGGCTCTCCGGGAACGCCTTCCCTGCGCTCGCTCTGCGGCGCAATCGCGGGATTCATGGGCTTGCTAGTTCTGGCGAATCCTTTCCTGCGCGAACTCACGGGAAAGAGACCCGGCGGCGAAAAACAGCAAAAAGAGATGGAGAAAGGCAATTCCATGGCCTGGGCCCGCCGTCTCGCCGAATTTTCTGTCGCAGCGATCCTCGTGGTATTCCTGCTTCGTTACTGGAATCCCCTCCGCTCGCTCGGTTTGTTTGAAGGCGATTACCTTGCAAGCTTTCTGCTGCTTCTCGGCATCGCGCTGCTTCTCTTGCACTGGAATTCACTTCCCGAGTATTCCCTTCTCTGGAAATCAGGATTGCTCGGAGCCCTCTTTGGCGGCCTGATTCTCGTTCTCTTGTTTACCGCCTGGCTCGAACTCTCCCTTTACCAAGCCTGGCTCACGCCGGCGAAATGGTTGCGCTTCCCTTTTCTGTTTCTGGCCTTTCTTCCCTATCACTTCGCCGAAGAAATCTCTCTCGGCCCAGCAGCCAACCAAAACGCATTGCGCCGTTTTGCCGCAGGACTGTCGCTCCGCGCCGTTGCATGGGCCGCGCTCGCCGTCGGAGTCCTGTACCTGCACAGCGGCGAAATTCTCATGGTCCTGCTTGTGCCTTATTTTCTACTGATACACGTCTTACAACGGCGGGGGATGGACATTGTGCACCAGGAAACAGGTTCGGCCCTGGCGTCCGCCGTATTCGGTGCTATACTCCTCGCTGGTTTTTGCCTGGTGATCTTCCCCGTCACCTAAGGGACGTGTCAGCCGAGCAGCCCATCCTCTGAGGCCGTTAGCAGGTGTGCGTGAGGCAGGAGTCTCCCTCGCGAGAATGCGGGCTTGGGCTGCCGTGAAAGAAAGTTATGGCAGAAATTGCAATCGTTGGCGGCGGGCCCTCCGGCGCAATGTGTGGCGAGCAGCTCGCTCGCGCCGGTCACAAAGTTAATCTTTTTGACGAGCACCTCGCTTGGGAAAAGCCCTGTGGAGGCGGTCTCACTCACAAAGCCATCCAGTGCTTCCCTTTCCTGCTCGACAATCCTCATCCCAAGAAGCTAGTCCACTCGGTGGAACTCATCAGCAGCCAGGAACACCGCGCCACTTTGGAAATGCCGCATCCTATCGTGATTTATTCGCGAAAGGTTCTAAACGGTTTGCTGCTCGAGCGCGCTCAGGAAGCGGGCTGCACCGTACAGCGCTCCCGCGTGTTGAGCGTTGACATCGATCGCACCAAGCCGCGCTATTGTGTGGAAGGCGAGTGGCACGAAGCGGACTTTCTAGTGCTCGCGGCGGGCGCACGCAATCAGCTCGTGCCGGGAAGCCGCGCACTCCAGCGCGACGAACTGGAAATGACGCAAGGTTATTTCGTCCCGCAAAACGCCGATTCCATCACCATCAAATTTCTTCCGCAATTTGAAGGCTACATCTGGTCCTTCCCACGCAACGACCATCTTTCCGTAGGAATCTGCGGCAGCATGTCCTCGCACACCAGCGCGCAGCTTCGCGGCCACCTGCAAACCTTCGTCGAGAAGCAAAACATTGCGACGGAAAACGCGAAGTTCTACAGCCACGTCTTGCCCTCGCCGCACGAGCGCACTCTTTCCGAACGCAGCGTCGTCGGAAAAAACTGGGCGCTTGTCGGCGACGCCGCCGCCTGGGTCGATCCGCTCACCGGCGAAGGCCTGTTCTACGCCATTCGATCCGGCGAACTACTCGGGCGCTCGCTCGCGCAAGGCTGCCCGGAAAAATATCCTGCGTGGATCAAAGCCGCTTTCTCGAGCGAGCTCGAGTTCGCCGCGCGGATCGTGCGCCGTTTTTACCGGGGATCGTTTTTGGGGAACGCGGTGACCACTCGCATGGTGCAGTTCATCCGCCGCAGTCCGGTCTTCCGTCAATTGATGGGCGACCTCTTCAGCGGCACGCAAGACTATTCGAGCTTGAAACGCCGACTCTGGGGCCACCTGGGCATCACCATTAGCGATTTCATCGCGAGCGTGCTGAACCTCGACCGTCCCGCGAGCGCGCATGCCGGCAACCCCGGCGCCTCCGGCGACTGATTTGCCCCTTTTTCCAGCCCGCTGGTCCGCCCACAAGGTGCTATTCAACGGTGACGGTTACTGGCGACGAGTGCTGTATTGTTCCAGATGTGGACGCGGCCGTAACTGTAATGGTGTAATTCTCAGGCGGCGGAGGGCTTCCTCCGCCGCAGCCTGCAACCATACAGAGTACGAAAAAGCTCCCACCAAGCACCCAAAGCACGGAACCGCGCTTCCTGGGGCGGCGCGATGCTAGACCAAGTCCGCCCCACAAAAGACAGGCAACAGGCATAACCGCCGCAACCGATGCAAGCCGGCTGCCTGTATTCAACGGGCGTAGAAAGGCCGACAAGCTTGTCGGCGCCGTAACCGTAAGTGTCGAGTTCGCCGGACTGGCGCCAAGAGTCAGCAACGAAGGGGAGACGCCGCAGGTGGCCATCGGCGCAGGCCCTGTGACCGCGCAGCTCAGATTCACTTGTCCTGAGAATCCATTCTGCTCCGTCAAGGTCAGGGTGACGGTTCCTTGCACTCCCGTCTTCAGGGTGAGAGTTGAGGGCGCGGAAGCCAAAGTGAAATCGGGCGCCAAAGCAAATGTGGCGGTGACGGACTGGGCAGAATTCATGGCCACCGTGCAGGAATTTGGATCAATACCCGTGCAAGCGCCGCTCCAAGCGGAAAAGATGGATCCAGACGCAGGAGTAGCGGTCAGTGCGACGTTTGTTCCTTGCGGGTACGTTGCCGAACACGTAGCCCCACAATTGATGGCCCCCGGACTGGATGTCACCGTGCCCGAGCCCTTGCCCCCATCCGTCACCGTCAGGGCAAATACCGGGACAATGGTGACCGTTTGCGTGGCGCTGTTGTTTCCAGGAACGAGATCCGCTTGGTTGGCGGTCACACTCATAGTGTTCGAGATCGTTCCTACGGCGGTCGGCGTCACGGCAATGGTGATGGGAGAGTCGAAGGCAGAAGCCAGCGCGCCAATGTTGCAAGTCACCACTCCGTTGGATTGCATGCAACTCCCCTGAGCGGCAGTGGCGGAAACGAACGTCACGCCGTTCGGAAGCGTGTCCGTAAGGGTCACTCCAGTAGCGTCCTGCGGCCCCTGATTCAGCACGTCGGTCGTGAACGTCAAATTCGTCCCGACCACATACGGCCCGGCCGACACCGCGGTGGAAAGCAGACCTACGTCCGCGCCTGAGGTGGGAGAGGTATTCAACCAGACTTCGATGTTGTTCGCGCCGGTCCCTCCAATGGCAATGAGGTCGGCAAGTTTGTCGCCGTTCAGGTCTTGAGCTATCCAAGGGGCATTACCAGGTTGTAAGGGCACGTCCTGGACCGCAGAGGAAAAGGATGCGTCTCCCCTCCCCAAGAGAATCCCGGACACGAGTGCAAAGTCAACGTGGTACGCCAAATCCAGTTTTCCGTCCCCGTTGAAGTCTCCAACGACAGGATTTGTCCTTACAGAGCGGCCGCCGGGAGGCACGCCCACGCTGAAGCTTAGACTCGTTACGCTTTGCCCATTTTGGAATGTTCCGTCTCCGTTGCCGAGGAAAACGCCGGTATCCACGGTTGCCTGGCAAACCGTAGGCGGACCGCTCTGGCAAAAAACTTGCGAGGCGCTCAAGACCAGGTCTACCTTGCCATCGCCGTTCAGATCTGTCGCAATGACCGGTAAGTGCACTCCCGTGTAATTGATTAGCGCGCCCGTTGAAAACGTTCCGTCGCCTCTGCCGAGCAGGATCTGAATTCCTCCCGTCGTGAGTCCGTTAGCCGTAATGAGCCCCAAATCAGGCTTCGAGTCACCGTTAAAATCCGCGGTAAAGAGTCCCCGGCACCCTGAGGGAGGCGCGCTAGTTTTCGCGGCTTGGAACGTGCCGTCGCCCTTGCTAATAAAGATGTTTAAGTTTGCGGGATCGCACATGGCCAGATCCGATTTCTTGTCTCCATCGAAATCGGCGACGGCCATGAATCCTATCGTCGCGGTAAAGGCAAGCGTCTTAGGGGCCTGGAATGTCCCGTCGCCGTTGCCCAGAAGAATGCTGACCGATACGCCGGTCTGATAGACAGCTAAATCCAGTTTCCCGTCGCCATTGAAGTCGCCAACGGCAATCGCGTTCGGGCTATTGCCTGCGGTGAAATTAACGGCCGCCTGAAATGTGCCGTCGCCGTTGCCCAGCAGAATGCTTACATCGCCGCTGCCCCTATTCGCCACGGCCATATCCGCTTTGCCGTCCCCGTTAAAATCGCCCACCGCAATCGCCGCAGGAGCTGTTCCGACGGGGTAGCTTGTCGGCGCAGCAAAACTCACGCCAGCCACCTTCGTTGGACTTCCCAGAAGGACCGCGAGGCCGGATATCGCCAAACAAACGGCTTTCCGATTTGGCGGCCAGAGTGCGAGCTCGAAAATCGCTCCCAAGCGTGGCCTACTGTCTTTCACTTCCATACGCCCTCCAGCCCACGCCACCTCACTACCGGCGCGCCGTTTGGCGAACTCTGCAATACTTAACGGGCGCAGGGCTATGCACCAGCATTGACTTCTCACTGAACTTTTGTCTTTCCTTTTAACCTGCTGAAAAGACAGGGCCTGGATGTTTTGGCTTCAAGTGGCCAAGGCCCACAATTCCCCTGGGCGTGCACTTCTTCCCTGCCGTTGACCTTATTGGAGGAATGCAGGGACGGGTGCTAGACTCTTCCGAATTTGACCCGCCCATGAACGCCGGAACTTCAGCTCGTGTTCGCCTTGGAGAGTTCGAACTGGACCTACGCGCGGGAGAACTCCGCAAAGAAAACCGCAAAATCCTGCTCCAGGAACAGCCTTTCCAAATCTTGTTGATGTTGGTGGAGCGCCGCGGAGACCTGGTTGACCGAGAGGAGATCCGCAAGAGACTTTGGCCTAATGACACCATCGTCGAGTTCGACCACAGCATCCACACGGCCATCAAAAAGCTTCGGCAAGCCCTGGGCGATTCTGCGGACCGTCCGAAATATGTCGAAACAGTCGCCCGCCGCGGTTATCGTCTGGTTCGACCGGTCGAACCCTGTAGCAAGCCACACCTTGTCCCGGCCAACGTCCCGGCAGAAGGAGCCTCGCACCAAGACGAACCTGCGGTCGCGGAGACCGAAGTTGGTTTCGCCGCGGCTCTGGTAGGCAAAAGAGTTTCCCATTATCGGGTTCTCGGAGTGTTGGGCGGCGGCGGCATGGGTCTGCTTTACTGGGCGGAAGACATCAAGCTCGGCCGCGCCGTGGTTTTGAAATTCCTACCTGAGGAATTGGCCGGCGATCGAGTGGCACTCGAGCGCTTTGAACGCGAAGCACGGGCAATGTCGGCGCTGGATCATCCAAATATTTGTGCCGTGCATGAATTCGGCGAGCATCAGGGCCGGCCCTTCATCGTCATGCCGCTCCTCGAGGGGCGAACTCTTCGAGATCGCATCAGTGCAGCCCGGCAAAAAAACGAAACCCTTGCCGCGAAGGAACTGGTCGACATTGGGGTGCAAATTGCCGACGGGCTTACCGCCGCGCATCGTCAGGGCATCATTCACCGCGACATCAAACCGTCAAATATCTTCGTCACCGACAACGGCGTGGTCAAAATCCTGGATTTCGGTTTGGCCAAGCGAGCGGATGGCTTGGAACAAGCACAAATTGAGCCAGCCCGAACCTTTGAGACGAACTCTCCACAAAAAGACGCCTTACCTCATCCCACTTTGACGCGTGCCGGTGTAGCCCTGGGAACCGCCGCATACATGTCGCCCGAGCAGGTCCGCGGAGAACCTCTTGACGCCAGATCCGATCTGTTCTCCTTTGGCTTGGTCCTCTACGAAATGGCCGCCGGGCAGCAAGCCTTTGAGGGTGCCACCGCGGCGATGGTGAACGACGCTATTTTGAACCGCTTGCCGGTTCCTGCTCGTCAATTGAATTCCGCGCTTTCGCCGGAATTCGAGCGCATCATCAACAAAGCTCTCGAGAAAGACCGCCGTATGCGCTATCAAGGCGCGGCGGAAATTCGCGACGAGCTTATCCACCTGGAGCAAGAACGCCGTCCTCTCAGGTGGGCGCTTACGGGCGCTGCTGTTCTCGCATCATTGGCGTTCGCCTGGTTCTGGTCTATAAGGGACAAGCAAGCTCCGCTGCCAGAAATTAAGCAGACGCAGCTCACCACGAGTTCCAGTGATATGGCGGTAGGAGGCAGCGCTATTTCGCCAGACGGCAAGTACTTGGCATACTCCGACCGAAGAGGCGTCCACGTCAAACTCCTTGCCACCGGCGAAATTCGGACACTGCATGAAGGCCTGTCGCAGGAATATTTCGCCTGGTTTCCGGACAGCACCCGTTTTCTCGCCAGCCGAACCTACGCCGAGGGGATCTGGGACTATTCCCTCCTGGGTGGGCCAAAACTGTTACTGAAGGAAGGTACCCTCAGTTCCGTCTCCCCTGATGGGTCTCTTGTCTCCTACACCGCCAACAAAGGGCGCCTTGGCGACCGCGAAATCTGGCTCATCGGTTCCGACGGCAAAAACCCCCGCATGTTTCTTAGCGTCGGAGAAGATGCCTCCCTGCAGGAACCTTACTGGACTCCCGGCGGCCGCCGAATCTCTTACCAGTTGCAGCGTCAAGCAGCCGACAATGCTGAATTCACGATCGAAACCCGCGACATGCAAGGCGGCTCACGGGTCGTGCTGTACTCGGAAGCCCTCCCGAATGTCGAGAATATAAGGTTTCAAGATCTTGTTTGGTTGCCCGGCGGGCGACTCATTCTCTCCCTTGCAACTCCGGACTCCGACCTTGTCGAATCCTTTACGACGCGTTGCAATCTTTGGGAATTGCGCGTGGATCCCGCTACCGGCCAACCCTCCGGACCGATGCGAAGGCTGACGAACTGGCCTGGCGGCTCCATCTCTACGGCCTTGTACGCGACCTCGGATGGCAAGAAGATTTCTGTTTACCGAATGGCTGGCTCGGTGCTGATCGACCTCGCCGATTTCACTCCGGATGGAAAACACATTTCTGCTCGGCGGCTATTTACACCTACCGAAGGATTCAACCATGCGCCAACCTGGTCGCAGGACAGCCAGACTCTTTTCTTCGAATCGAATCGCAACGGGCACGTGCAAATCTTCCGCCAGCCCGTCTCGAGCGACATTGCTCAACCGGTACGGCTGGAGTCCGCCAGCACTGGGTTGCCCACCGTAAGTGCGGACGGCTCCTTCCTTCTCTACTCGACTCCCACCCATAATCCAAAAGCAGGTTCCGCAACGCCCGCACAAATCATGCGGGCCCCCATCGAAGGCGGCGCCTCGCAACCCGTGCTCACCGCGCGAGTCTACGATATGCCACGATGCGCGCGAGCGCCGGCCAGCTTGTGCGCCATCGCAGAACCGTCCGAGGATCACCGGCAAATGGTCTTCACCGCGTTTGATCCCGTACGAGGCCGGGGCCGCGAACTCACTCGATTTCCCGTGGACCCAAACGACGACTACACCTGGGACCTCTCTCCCAATGGCGAACAAATCGCAATATTGAAGCGCGTCCCACGTTCTGACGGAAAGATCTTTGGCACCGTGGGTCCTATTCACATTCTTTCTCTGAACGGCCAGCCGCTGCGGGAAGTCCGAGCAAAAGGCTGGGACCATTTCCACGAGTATGTAGACTGGGCGCCGGATGGAAAAAGCCTTATCCTTGCCGGGCCGTCCGGCCGGGACGCAGACCTCCTCCGCATAGATCTCCAGGGCAACGTGACCGTCCTATGGCACGAGAAGGGAGTCTATATCTTCCGCGCCGTCCCCTCCCCCGATGGACGGCATGTCGCCATTCTCCGCCGCACCGAGAACAACAATGTTTGGCTGCTGGAGAATTTCTGAAAATGGCCCGTTGCGCCTGATACCATGTAGTTACAAAAGAGTCCCCCGCATCCAAGGGCGAGGGGTGACAGCCCCGAATCATGACCACTGACGCATACACCAAAACCACGTCCAAAGACAACCCATCCAAGGGCAAAGACAAGAAGCGCAAGAACGCGTGGAAGAACCTTCCCGATGTTTGGGCGCTGATGAAGCCGCGCCGCGGCTTGCTGATCCTCGGGTTCGGCTTAATGGCGGTGAACCGCGTTTCAGGCCTAGTGCTTCCCGCTTCCACCAAATACTTCGTGGACAACGTGATCCTCCATCGCCAAGTGCGGCTTCTGACGCCACTCGCTCTCGCCGTTCTTGCCGCCACGCTCATCCAAGGACTCACTTCCTTCACGCTCACGCAGCTTCTCTCGAAGTCCGCGCAGCGCATGATCACCGAGCTGCGCCGCCAGGTGCAAGCGCACATTGGCCGGCTGCCCATCGCGTTTTACGACGCGAACAAGACCGGCGTGCTCGTTTCGCGCATCATGAGCGACGTGGAAGGCGTCCGCAATTTGATCGGCACCGGCTTGGTTGAGTTTGTCGGCGGACTGATGACCGCGGCCATTGCGCTGGTCTATCTGATTCACACCAGCGTGCTCATGACCGGCGTGGCGTTTTCGATTCTCGTCGTTTTCGGCTTCGGAATTAGCTGGGCCTTCAAGACCATTCGCCCCATTTTCCGCGCACGCCCCAAAATCAACGCGGAAGTCACCGGCCGCCTCACCGAATCGCTCAGCGGTGTGCGAGTGGTGAAGGGTTACCACGCCGAAGAGCGGGAAGAAAAAGTCTTTTCCTCTGGTGTGCAGCGCTTGCTCGACAACGTGCTCAAGACGCTTACGGCGACTTCACTGATGAGCCTCTCTGGCGCCATGCTTCTGGGGATCGTCAGCGTGCTCATGATGGAACTGGGCGGCCGCAAAATGCTTGCCGGAACCATGACGCCCGGCCAGTGGTTCGCCTACAGCGCCTTCCTGGCATTTTTAATCGCGCCGGTGTTTCAGATCGTCGCCATTGGCACGCAAATCACCGAAGCCATCACGGGTCTTGAGCGCACGCGCGAGATCCTCAACGAAACAATGGAAGACGAGACTGCCGGCCGCACCGTCGCCATGCATCGTGTGAACGGTCTCGTCGCGGCAGAACATATCAGCTTCTCCTACGAAGAACGCAAAGAAGTCCTGCACGATATTAGCTTCACTTCCGAGCCTGGCACGGTCACTGCGCTTGTCGGTCCGTCCGGCGCGGGAAAATCCACCATCATCGGCTTGATCGCCGCCTTCTACGTTCCTTCCAAGGGAAGGATGTTCGTGGACGGCGTGGATCTCGCCACCGTGAAGCTAAGCTCCTACCGCACACAGCTCGGTGTCGTGTTGCAGGAAACATTTCTTTTCGACGGAACGATTCGGGAAAACGTGGCCTTCTCCAAACCGGACGCCACGGAGGAGGAAATCCTCGCCGCCTGCCGCATCGCCCGCGTGGACGAATTTGCCGAATCGTTCGACCAAAAATACGACACCGTCGTCGGCGAACGCGGCGTAAAACTTTCCGGCGGGCAGAAGCAGCGCGTGTCCATCGCGCGCGCCATTCTTGCCGATCCGCGTATTCTCATTTTGGATGAAGCCACATCGAGCCTAGACTCTGAATCCGAGGCGCTGATTCAAGAAGGCTTGAAGTACCTGATGCGCGGACGCACAACATTTGTCATCGCGCACCGGCTCTCGACCATCCGCCGCGCCGATCAAATCCTCGTCGTCGAAGCAGGCCGCATCATCGAGCGTGGTACGCACGAGACTCTCTACGCTCAAGGCGGCCGCTACTACGACCTCTACACCAAGCAGCATGCCGTCGAGACGAATCTCTTCCTCGCTCCCGGTGAAAGCACCACGCTCGAAGAAGGCGCCGAGTCTTCCGCCGGCGCCAACGGCCGCGGCGTGGCAGGCAATGCCCGCGACACCACCGACGCCATCCGCATCCTCCGCGGCCAAAGCAGCTAGCCCCGTGTCACTCCGCTTGCCCTGAGCCACGCCTGGTGGCGGTGCGCTCGGTATCGCCCAAATCGGGGCTTGGGAGGAAACCGCACATTTCGGCGCTCCTAGTTGTGGGGTAGATGCTGAGTTCGCAGCTGCGAGGAGTACTGAAGTGGCCGGAATTCGATCGTGATGTCCTGTTGAGCTTGGACTGGCCTTTTGTCCAGCAGGGTGGGCGCGTAACGCCACTGGCGAATGGCTTCCGTGGTGGCAGGAAGAAGAGCGGTGGAACCGCTCAAGAACTTTACCTCCTGCACTTGGCCAAGCTGCCCGATCGTGGCGCGCACCCTGATGGTTTCAGCAAATCCATAGCCATCCGCCGGCCTTCGATAACGTGGCCAGCCGAAGGAGACAAGGTCGCCGGCTTCCAATCGAGCCGACCGGTAAGCCAGTGCCGGCCCGGGCGCCCCCGAAACGAAAACGGAGAGCTGCGAGGTCATCGCTAGCGAAGATGTGGCAGCAATCGTTTTTTCCGGGAAACTCACCTTGAACGGTTGGCTTCCTCCGCCCGGGACCGTAACCAGGATCGCAGAAGCCCTCGGCAGGTGCGGCGGTTCGGCGAAAGGAGAGGTTAGCCGGTAAGGGGCGCGGCTTCTTGGCGCATTGTGTATGGAGCGCACAACCTTATGCGGACGTACAAGTTTGGATCTCGCTGGAGGCCACACGTTTCGTACGATTGGCCCGATCGCACCATTGGGCTCGGAACCGGGGACGGGCTTAGCTGGCGGCCTGGGTTCTATTCTTGGAGATGAATCCGCATCTGTAGGAACCACCTGCGCGGAGTCTCGGTCTCCCGCGTTTTCCAATCCGGACACGGTGGCGGTACGCGTGCCGGTTTTGGACTTTTCTTCAGAAGGCGTTGCTTCGCCCGGCCCATGGGCATCGGCGGAGTCATGGGAACTCGCCACAGGGGGAGTTGGCGTTTGCGGAGTTGATTCGTCCCCTTGGTCTGTCAGCACCGGTGAATCGGCATCAGGCAGTGCTGGCGGCTTCGAATCCGCAGCGAGGAATAATTTCGGGGGCTCTCGGAGGCGTTTGCCGAGCGGCCCGCGGCCTACCGTGAGCCCAACGGTGAAAGAAGTGACCGCGAATAAAAACAGTATTGCGAAAACATTGACTTGAAATGCGGAGATTCTAAGAGCGGGAAAGCGCGAATACGAGTCCTCGATGCGATTCTCGGAGAACAGTTCCTTGGCGTCCTTGGCGCGAGCCGCGCCCTCTATCCGATTGAAGAACGAACGGGTTGCACGAGCTTGCGCTCCAATACCCCTCATCACAGGGGAGCGCGGCTCTTCTTCGTGGGGAGGTTCAACCAGCGATGCGGAACCGTCATCGAGAATCTCAGAAGCTTCGCTCTCATATTCGTGAGACACCGGGTGTCCCAACCATTCCGCCAAGGGGGTTCGCTCTGGTTCCTCGGAAACATTCTTAATCGTCACCGCCGGGAACTCGTCAGCTTCGGAGGGAGAATCCGCATCCACAACCTCTGCGGTCTCGGCCTCCAATGGTTGAGTCGGAGTGTGTCCCATCCGTTCTACCAAGGGGGCTCGTTCTTGCTCCCGGGAAACATCCTTAATGGTTATGGATGGGAACTCGTCGACGTCGGATGGAGAATCCGCGTCAACAACCTCTGTGGTCTCAGTCTCTAGTTGAGTCGGAGCATGCACCATCCGTTCTGCCAAAGGGGCGTGTCCTTGCTCCGGGAAAATATCCTTAATCGCCAAAGCCGGGAACTCGTCAGCATCCGCGCGGGGCTCTGCGGCTTCCGCAATCGGAACCGGCTCCTCACCGGTACTCGCATCCTTTTGGTCATTTTGGACATGCACGATCTCGAGAGCACCAATTCCCTCGGACTGCTGAGCGTGGTCCAGTGCAGGCTCGGCGTCGGGCCCAGATTCTTCCCCTTGTGCCTGCGGGTCAATCCCTTGGTTTTCCTTTATCCGCTTCGCGAGGTCAATGAGCGCTGCAAACCGGCCGCCCGCCACTGAGAGATCGTCAAAAACGTTGGCAGCGTTTTTCGGGTTGAACTGAAGCTGCCGGGCCGTGAGAGACAACCGGAGGCTGTCGTCAAGTTCGGCGCGCCGGCGTTCTGAGAGAAAGTCTCGCAGCTCAAAAAAGCGAGCGCCGTTTTCGTACTTCTCTCTCCACTCGCGAATGGCCTGAAGACGACGATTCGTTTCCCTCTCCAATTCCGGTTCCTGCGATTCCGCGGCTTCGACAAACGTTTCCGCTTCCCCATGCGGTAACGCCAGGGTGATTTCCCTCAGCCCACCGCGCAGCTCCTGGACCTCGTTGGACGGCAAAGATGTCTTTCGGCACGCCCACTCACCGCGCTTCTTATCGAAATCAATCGTGGCGCGATACTCAGCAGTTTCATACTTGAAGACCGGCAAGGGTTTGAGCGGCGGCCAGGAACCGGCCAGGATGGCTTTCATCTCGGACTGCTGCCCAGGAGAGGTGAGTCCAGCAAAATTGGCCTTGTGCAATCTCATGATTCGGCCCAAAAGCTCTGGCCGCCCCGAGGCCCTGTCGGCGAGGCTAAAGCTGTACTGTAAACCCCAACACCGCCGGAGGGAACTAGTTTCTCTTCTCCTCCGCGAAACCTCTTTCGGGCATTTTCAGGGGCCCCTTCGAAGGCCCTAACCCATAGACGGCTGGATCAGACGGTGGTCTTGGCCTGGCCAATTCTCGACTCGTAAAAATACCCGCACCAGATCGCCACGGGACAATGCGCCCTTAGGACCCTCATCCCATCTATGTGTGGCACAAACCTTTAGACGTAACCTTGGTCCAAGAGACCTGTCAAAAATGACAGGTCTCCCACGACGTAGCTCTCGAACCCGTCCTTGAGAGGGCTTGGGACCAAAATTTCAACGTTAATTGTCCCTAGTTGCCCCGCGTTTTTTGTAACCGGGCATTCTAAAGGAGTTACCTATTCTTAGGCTCGACTGCGCCCTTCAGATCGAAATCGTTGTGCCGGGCGAAACATACACTTTCAAGAGGGTCCCCTTTGCGGCTATTGATTTTCATATATTCCTGAAGCTTTGCACGCGAGCAGCGCCCCTGCTCCAGAACACATTCGGCGAGGTTTGGGGCAACACCGGAACGTTCGGGCAGCATCGTGGTTTCAGCGCATCTGAAGTTCTAAATTCTGGGGCTCGCTACCTTCCTCAACGAAACGTGGCCTGGAGATCGGCTGTGCGGGTGCATCGGTTGGCGAGCAAGCCAACTCGCGGGACGCCTTCCACCTGCTGCGCGAACTCAAGCTGAACGGCAGCGATTGCGCTATGCGGTGGGGCGGCGGGCGATGATTTTTTTGGCGGCGGCCGCGGCGGGAATCAGGGTGGCCATTTTGCGGATCATCGCCAGGACCAGGCGTTTGTCGCCTTCAGAAAGCGTGTTGCTGTACTTCTTGATCTCGGCAAGGAAGCGAATTTCGTCCTGAGAAAGTTCGCCCAGGGCTTTTTGCGTTTCGCGGTCGCGAGGCGTCTCGGTGCCGGGGAAAAAATCGGCGAGGGAAATGTCCATGGCCTCGGCGATTTTTGCGAGCGTTTCGAGCGATGGCACGGTGTGGCCGTTCTCAACGCGCGATAGGTAGCAACGCAACAGGCCGGTGCGGCGCTCGATGTCGCCCTGCGACAGGCCGCGCTGGCTGCGATAGGTTTTGATAACGTCGCCGATGTTTACCCGAGGCTTTTCTTTTGGCATGGTCTCTCCACTTGAGTCGTACACCCAAACTTGAGGCCGTTATCTTAGTGGCTAACAGCAGGAGTGGCAAGGGAGAAAGTGCGAAGAAGTGTTCCTATCCGGCAATAGTATCAGATGAGGAACGTAGCGCGGAAATGACAGAAGAGTGCCAAGGCTCACGACCAGAGCGGTTCTCGCGGGCCTCTCTGGTGCTCGAATCAAGTCTAGGATCCCTAACTGCATTCGGGATGACTACCGAGGAAAGGCAGCCGCGCGTTCGGGGAGTGCAAGGAATGACAGGTAAATGGCGACCGTCAAAGCATAGGGCGCAGCAGTGCTGCGCCCC
>Ga0126381_100000502_pt1 | contig 42924 bp, 37 predicted proteins | sample PanSoiMetPlot_28_FD_96465 | JGI IMG/M metagenome (GOLD analysis project Ga0126381, IMG submission 96465) | Tropical forest soil microbial communities from Panama - MetaG Plot_28 | ecosystem: Environmental > Terrestrial > Soil > Tropical forest > Bulk soil | place: Panama | collected 2016-02-17 | reverse complement strand
GTCGCGGCCCTGCCCCAGCCGCGGCCGTCGAAGTGCAAGACGATGGTGGGGCCGCAGGCGCTGGAAGACGAGAACCCGTTGGCGATCGCGTACACGTTGTCAGGCCCCAGCGCGACGATGCCGTTCACCTGCGGGGCGTTGTTGGCTGTCTTCGGCGGCAGCAGGCCCTTGACGTTCGTGGCGGCCCACTTGACGCCGTTCCAATGCTCGACGTCCGTCCCGGTGTAGCCCCACGCGTTACTGGCGCCGAGCACGCTGCCGCCGTTGACGCCGCCGCCTTCGAACCTCCAGGAGTGCCCGTTGAAGTACCAGGCGTCGTTCTGGCTGCTCTCGCCGAATACCCAGACGTCGTTGGGCGCGATCTCTCGCCCCTCGCTGATGATGTCGCCAAAGGTCTTCACGACCGTCCAGCGTCGGCCGTTCCAGTGCACCACCCGCGACACGATGCTCGAGGCCGTGAAGCCCTCGGTGAACGCCCAGACGTCATTCGGCGAGGTCGCGGCCGCGTTCATGACGACCTCGTCGTTCCTGCCCGGGAACGTGGCCCTGCGCCACACGCCGCCGCGCAGCACCCAGGCGGTTGGCTCGAGGACGCCCCCGTTGCCCTGGAACGCCATGGCGGTCGTCCTGCCGGTCGCGACGACCGCCGTGAAGGCGTCCTGCCTGGCGCCGTTCGGCACCTGCCTGACGATGTGCCACGACGGCGCGGCCGGCCGCACGGGGGCCACCGCCGTGATCGCGGTCGCGCTTGCGGTCGCGGCTCCGCCGCCTCTTGCTGTTATCACGCGTGCCGTGGCCGTCGCCGCGGCCGCTGCCTTCTTCGGCGGCGGGGGCAGCAGGCTCTGGGTGGCGAAGTAAGAGGTGTGGCCGTTACGCGTCATCAAGACGAGCAGATCGACCCGGCCGAGCTGGGCGCTGGCGTAGACCTTCCAGAGGGTGATCGCGCCGGAGGGCAGCGGCACGGGAACCGTTCTGCCCCAGCCGCCGCCGTTCACGCCCGACGCGCGGACGAACAGGTCCGGTGTCGCGCCGTGCCCGCCGATCCAGGCGGCCCACAGCCGGTGGTCGGGCCCGGCGGTGATGGTCGACCCCTGCAGCCGGTTGACGCCGCCGAACACCGCAACCGCGGTCGGCGTGGACTGACCGATCCTGAGCACGTCGAGCGCGTGCGGGAATGGGTAGCCGTTAGCGTAGGCCACGTACACGCCGCCGTTGCCTGCCCCGCGGCCGGTGATCCCGACTCGCTCGGCGAGGGGAAACACGTTGCCGCCGGTCTGCGAACCGGGCAGCCGGAAGGCCTTGCCCGCGGCGCCCGTCTGCGACAGCGGCTGCACCCAGATGCCCTTCGCCTTGGGTATCAGCGACAGGTATGTGAGGAAGGTGGCGTGGGACGCGCCGTCGGTGGCGATCCCTGGCAGGGAGACGCAGCAGGCGGTCGGCGGGATCCGGGTCGGCGGGTGGCCGACGTGCAGCACGCCAAGCCAGCCGGTGCCGGTGAAGGCCACCCACGGCTTGCCGTCGCCGCCGGTGCCGGCCGAGACGGTGTTAAGGAACGGCGCCTGCGGCTGCGGCGCGATGACCGGGCCAAGCGACCAGTTTCCGCCGCTGCCCGGCCGTGACGCGGTGAACGTGCCGGCGGGCTTGCCCGTCGAGATGTTCTTGGTCCCGTTCCACAGCACGTCCAGGCCGCCGGGGACGGCGGTGGCGTCCGGGTCTGCCACCGATCCGAAGCCGCTGGCGATGGTGACCGTGGCGGCCACTCCGCCTGCCGGGCGGATCGGGGTGTCCATGACCCGCATGTGGCTGGTGGTCCCGGTGTCCCAGATGACGTGCAGTCTGTGGTCGGTGCCGCGGACCAGGCCGATGTCGGAGGTGATCCGGACCTCCCCCGTCACCTGGGTCCACTGCCCCGGCCCGCCCGCCGGCCGCGCGGGCGCCGCCGGGTGCGCTCCGGCGCTCGCCGCGCCCCCCGCGGCGGCCCCGGCGCCCGCGGCGCTCGCCGCGGTCTGCCCGGCCAGGGCGACGGCGGCGACCAGCCCGGCCACCGTCGCGGATCTGACAGAGAATCGAACGTCCCGCACCTGTGCCTCCCGTATCTTCAGTGCTGCACGGCGATCGTAGGACCATGAAGGCGCGGGGACATCCCGCGCGAAGGGGATCTTTGTTGGCCGCCGTTCACTACCGAGGACAACGCGGCATGGGTAACGGGCAAGTTACGGACAAATGGGCTGAAAGTTACCGGCAGATTACAGGTAGGCGTCCGCGCGTTTCAACGGGTGCTCCCCGGCCGGGGTTCCGCGAGTAGGCGCAAGAGCGCGGTGACGGCTTCCGTGCTGGTGCCGGTGCTGGTGACCGGGCGGAAGAACGCCGCGTCCGCCCGGTCAACCTGTTCGATGGCGCGCTGCGCCAGTTCGGTGCCTTCGCGGGTGATCCGCAGCCGCCGTGCCCTGGTGTCGCCGGGATCGGTGTCGCGCTCAAGCAGGCCCTTGGCTTCCAGCTTGCGCACCACCTGGGAGGTCATCTTGACGTCCGTCCCGGCCTGCCGCGCCAGCTCAAGCTGGTTGGGCACCAGGCCGTGGTCGTTCATCCACCAGGCGCACGCCAGCAGCACGAACTGGACATGAGTCAGGCCGAACGGGGCGAGTGCCGCCGCGATCTCCCGCTGCCAGCGCAGCGTGGCGTGCCATAGCCAGAAGCCGGGACTGTAGGCGGGACCTTCGATCGCCAGGCCATCGCCGCCGGTACTGCCCGCACTGATCGCATCGATCGCATGGTCGCTGGTCATGCCGCAGCATAAGCCAGCAGCGCCCGCATCGCGTCGGGAAAGTCCGCGGTGATCGCCGGCCCGAGCTCAGGCCCGATCTCGTCCGCCGCGGGACCGGTGATTTCGAGCCGGTGGACGATCCTGGTGCCGCCGTCAGGCAGCCGGGTCAGCGCGTTGCTGAAGCGCAGGGTCACGTCCGCCATGTCCGTCTCGTCGGCGTAGAACTCGTTCTCCCTGATCTCCGCGATCACCGACATGATCGGGTCTTGCCCCTTGGGGGTCATCGTGACCCGTGTGCCCACCGCGAACGGCCCCTGGAGCTTGACCGACTCCATCGAGGTGTCCCACCGGTGCCAGTTGTCCATGTCGGCGAGGACCGCCCAGATGGCTTCCGGCGCCAGCGGCGAGTCGACGGTGAGCTCGTGCGTCCACATGTGTTGCCTCCCGAGTAGCATGAATTTGATCTGCGTACAGATTATCTGCGCGCAGACTATCTGTCAACGTGACGGCTCTTGGGGGCGGACGGCGTGTCTTGGGCGGCGAGCGATGATTATCGGTGGTCGACTGGGTCACCATTGGTGCAGGCGACGCCAGAGGGGGTACAGCGGATGCGACAGCTACGGATCAGCAGACCGCGCCACGACGCGGGCGCGCGCTGGTGCCATGACATGGAGGGACCGCTCCCCCTCGACGCTCGCGACCAGGACATCGTCCGCGCCAAGCGGCTGCAGCGCCGGCCGTCGCGGTCCGGGCGGGCTACGCGGGCCGCGCGGGCCGCGGGGGCCGGTGGTGAGCAGCGATGACCGCCCGGATCGACGCCGCGGTGCGGGACTACATCGACGGCATCCCCGCCGAGCACCGGCCCCTTTTCGACCGCCTCCACGAGCTGGTCCTGCGCGCGTGCCCCGACGCGAACGTCGTGCTGTCCTACGGGATGCCCACCTACAAAGCCGGGAAGCGGCGACTGTTGCTGGGCGCCTGGAAGCATGGCGTTTCGATCTACGGCTGGCGCAAGGACGAGGACGGCGGGTTCGTCGCCCGCCACCCGGCGCTCAAGACGAGCACGGGGACGATCCAGCTGCGACCGCGGGACGCGGACGGCATCTCCGACGACGAGTTCGTCGAACTCGCGCGCGCCGCCCTGGACGCCGACCAGACCTGAGAACGCGCTGGAAGCCGGGCATCGTGGACGCTAGAGTCCCGGGTGTGGGCTTACTTCGCCGTGTTCTGCTCGGATCAGGTCAGCTGCCCGGGAACCTGCGAGCGGCGGTCGCCGCGGAAGAGCAACTGGTGCTCGAGGAAGGGCTGCCCGGGTCGGTGACATACCGGAATTTCCGCGCGCCGGGCCAGTTCGCCGCGTGGCGGAAGAAGGCGGTCTGCGGGGCGATCGCCGTGACCGACCAGCGCCTCGTGGTCTGGGCAGGTCGTTTCAAGCACATCGACGTGCCGCACGATCACCCGGTGCGGGCCGGCATCGAGATCATCGCTGAGCGGCCGGACCGGATCTGTTTCGGGTACGACGCCGGGGCCACCAACACCTCGCTATCGGGCCACGTTGAGGTGAGACTGCGAACCACGCAGGCCGCCGACATAGCAGGACTGCTCGGCCGGCTCGCCGCGCGCGGCTAGCCCGCTTGCGCAAATCTGCATACGGCTCCGGCGGCGTAGCCATTCCAGGGGTGAATTCGCGCATAGTTTGCGAAACGGGCAACCTGATTATGGGACTCACTCGCTATTTTTCACGGATACCTTCTGGCCGAACCGTGACGCCGACCGTACGGTCGGCCTGTGCGGCGACGCCCGCCGTCTGCCAGCGCCGCCTGCCCAGCTCCGACTAGCCCGGCCATCGCCCTTTGTCTCTTGATCACGGGTTATTAAAACAGCGTTCCAGGCCAATTAGCGCCTAGGCCGTCGTACAGAGTCAGGCTCACGGATGGCATCAGAATTTCACTGATTCCGGCACGAGACGGAGGTTTATTGTGCGCAAGATCCTGGTGCGCCTTGCTGTCCCGATCCTGGTGGCGGGCCTGGCGCCGCTCATCGCGATGGCCGCCGCGAAGCCGGCGGCCGCGGCGGGCCCGTGCGGCACGGTCAGCACGGCACCCGCGTATACCCACGTCATCTGGATCTGGATGGAGAACCACAGCTCCAGCGACATCATCGGCAACACCTCGCAGGCCCCGTTCATCAACACCCTCGCCGGCGAATGCGGCCTCGCGACCAACTACACCAACCTCTCGCACCCCAGCCTGCCCAACTACGTTGGCGCCACCTCAGGCCTGGCCGTATCGAGCCTGACTCCGTTCGATCCGGACTGCAACCCGACCGGGAGTTGCCTCACCTCCGCGCCGAGCATTTTCGGCCAGGGCGAGTCCTGGAAGGCTTATGAGGAGTCGATGCCGTCGAACTGCGCCGGCTCGAACTCTGGTGAGTACGCCGTCCGGCACAACCCGCCGCCCTACTTCACCTCGCTGAGCGGATGCAGCACGTTCGACGTGCCATACACCCAGCTCGCCACCGACCTGGCGAACAACGCGCTCCCGGCGTTCTCGTTCGTTACCCCCAACCTCATCGACGACATGCACGATGGCACCATCAACCAAGGTGACACGTGGTTGTCCAGTAACCTGCCGACCATCTTGAACAGCTCTGCGTACACCAGCGGCAGTACCGCCGTCTTTGTCACCTGGGACGAGGGCAGCGGCGGCAGCACAGGCGAGAACTGCGTAGCCAACACCGACAACAGCTGCCACGTGGCCACCATCGTGATCAGCCCGAGCACGCCCGCTGGCGTTCAGTCGGCCACCGCCTTCAGCCACTACTCGCTGCTTGGCACCACCGAGCAGCTGCTCGGCCTGCCGCGCCTCGGGCAGGCCGCCAGCGCCACGACGATGACCAGCGCGTTCAACCTCGCACCGACGTCCGGCAATACGGTCACGGTGACCAACCCGGGAACGCAGACCTCGACGGTGGGCACCGCGGCCTCGCTGCAGATCACCGCCACCGACTCCGCCTCCGGGCAGACCCTCACCTACACCGCGACCGGACTCCCGGCCGGGCTGTCCATCAACTCCGCCACCGGCCTGATCTCGGGCACCCCGACCACGGCCGGCACCAGCTCGGTCACCGTCACCGCGACCGACACCACCGGCGCGCACGGATCCGCGACGTTCACCTGGATGGTCAACCCCATGGCGGGCAACACCGTCACGGTGACCAACCCGGGAACGCAGAGCACCAGGGTGAACACCGCGGTGTCGCTGCAGATCACCGCCACTGACTCCGCCTCCGGGCAGACCCTCACCTACACCGCGACCGGACTCCCGGCCGGGCTGTCCATCAACTCCGCCACCGGCCTGATCTCGGGCACCCCGACTAGGACAGGTACGTTCACCGTGACCGTCACCGCTACCGACACGACAGGCGCATCCGGGTCCGCCACGTTCAGCTGGCGCATCCGCAGGCACTAAGCCCCCGTGACCGGCTGGGCCCGGCCTGACCAGGGCTGGGCCCAGCCGGCGGCGGGCTGCGATACTGGCCCCCATGCGCTGGACGGTCCACGGCGAGAAATCCCTCTATTCCGACAAGTGGCTCGACATCCGCGTCGCCGATGTCGAACTGCCGGACGGGCGGCACCTGGCGCACAGGCTGATCCGCACCGTGCCCGGCGCCGGCTGCGTCGTGATCTCGGACGACCGGGTGCTGCTGTTGTGGCGGCACCGGTTCATCACCGGCACCTGGGGCTGGGAGATCCCCATCGGCAAGGCCAACGCTGGTGAGGACCCCGCCGTAGCCGCCGCGCGTGAGACCGAGGAGGAAACCGGCTGGCGGCCCGGTCCGCTCACCCCGCTGCTGCGTGTCGAGCCGACCCCGGGCCTTTCTGACTCGGTGCACCACATCTACCGGGCGGACGGGGCGGTGCGGATCGGACCACCGGAAGACGACTTCGAATCCAGCCAGATCAGCTGGGTGCCGCTGGCCGAGATAACCACGCTGATCGCCCGCGGCCAGATCACCTCAGGCACCACGCTCGCGGCGCTGCTGTACCTGATCAGCCAGCAGGCGCCATCGGCATAGCCGCGCCGGTTCGCGAGCGCCAGCCGGTGGTGACCGCGGCCATGACCATGGCGCGGTAATCGTCTTTGACGGGAAGCTCGTTGTCGACATGGAGGCGGCGGCGCACGGCGGTCGTCTCCGTGTCGGTCCGCGGGTCGTTCCCGGGCTTGCGGTGCGACTGCCAGCGCAGGCCGATCCCGCGACGCTGCCAGCACGGGACGTCGTTGAAGTTGATCCCGTGCTGGTGGAGCAGCTCGTTCTGCCGCGCGGTGCTGGCGCCCGCGAGGGCGGCGGTGGCCTGCTGGGCGCTGTCCCCGGCCTGCCGCAGGGTCCAGTAGCACCAAGTGCTCAGAGCGGACCTGGCGGCGTCCGCCTGTCGCCAGGAGAAATAGTCCGCGACGTCGGCGGCGGAAGTCCCGATCCACACGCGGGAGTCGAAGTGCCCGGGCAGGCCGGCGGCGGCGGTGAACGCCGCCGAGCAGATGCCCGCGCTGACTGACACCAGTTTCTCCAGTCCGCGCCCGAAGATCTGGCAATCCGGCGGCAAGGCGACGGAGATCTCATCGCTGTGCGTGCAGCCGTACACCGCGCCGAACTCCGTCATCAAGCAGGTGGCCGCCGCGGTCATGTACTCGCGTACCCGTTCGTCGTACGGCTTGGCGAAGCGCGCCTGGGTCAGCTGCGAGAATCCCCGCCCGTCGGCCCGGATGACCGCCCAGGCGCCGGGCGGAACGGTCAGCGCGTGGAACCACTCCCGTTCCCGCTGGCTGGCCGCGAATTCATCAGCATCCACCTGACCCTCCCAACTCGCGAGGACGCGTCTCAAATCCGCCCGCGCCGTCAAACCGGACGTCGAATACCGCGTCGAAGCCGTCCGCGGTCGCCGGGCGTCGCAACCGCGCGAAAGTGGCCCTGATCGGGGCGTCGGGCACCCGTGACCGCCCGACCCGGATCGCGTGAGCACAGCGACAACCGGCACCCCTGCACAGTAAAGCCGCGCAACCGCGCAGCCGAACCAATTTACGTACGCTCCAGGCAGTCTCGGCCAGATGACTTCACATGGCATGATTTCGGCATGGGCTTCCGGAACGCAGGCCCAGACAGGCTCCTGGAGCGCGCGTCTGAGCTGGCCCTGCTTGAGCAGGCCATCACGGCCGCGATCGGGGGCATGCCGCGCGTTGTGCTGCTCGACGGAGCAGCTGGGATCGGCAAGACCGCCCTGCTGCTCGCCGCCCGGCGCCGTGCCGAGGCCGCGGGCCTTCGGGTGCTGGCCGCGCAGGGCGGGGAGCTTGAGCGGGACCTGGGCTCAGGGGTCGTGCGCCAGCTGTTCGAGCCGCTGCTGCTGCGCGCGGACGAAGCGGAGCGGGCCGGGTTGCTCGCCCGGCCCGCCGCGCAGGTGGCCGGGCTGTTCGGCCTCGATGGCGGACAGCCGGACCCGGGCGCCGACGAGTACGGGACCCAGAACGCGCTGTACTGGCTTTGCGCGCGGATCGCCGAGCGCGCGCCGCTGATGATCGCGATCGACGATCTCCACTGGTCCGACGCGACATCGCTGCGATGGCTGGCCTACATGATCCGCCGGCTGCAGGATCTGCCGATGCTGCTGGTGCTCGCCCGGCGGACCGATGAGCCGGGCACAAGCGAGGACCTGCTGGCGCGCATCGCGGCCGAGCCGTCCGTCGCCACGGTCCGGCCCGCGCCGTTGTCCCTGAGCGCCGTCCATGAGCTGGTCGGTGACGGCTTCGAAGGCGGCCCGGAGGACGAATTCGTTCGCGCGTGCCATCACGCCGCGGGCGGAAACCCGCTATTCACGTTGCAGCTGCTCGAGACCGCTCGCGCCGAGGGGTTGCGGCCGGACGGCGTCGATGCCCTCGCGGTGGCGGGCCTGGCTCCCAAGCGTGTGTCGCAGCTCGTCTGCGAACGACTCCGGCGCCTGTCACCCGACGCTGTGACGGTGGCCGAGCAAGTCGCCGTGCTGGGCACCCACGCCGAGGTGCGGCACGTGCGGGCGCTGTCGGAGTTGACCGAGCGGCGCGTGCTCGACGCCGGCGACGAACTCGCCGCGGCTGGGCTGCTGCGCGCTCGGCAGCCGCTCGAGTTCATCCACCCTGTCGTTCGCTCCAGCGTCTACGAATCGGTCGCCGCCGGGCGCCGTGCTGGCCACCATGGACGCGCCGCGCGGTTGCTCGGCGAGGACGGGGCGGCACCCGCCCGGGTCGCGATGCACCTGCTAAAGGCCCCGCCAGCCGGCGACGCCTGGGCCGTCGGAATCCTCCGCGCGGCGGCCGCCGCGGAGATCCGCCCTGAAGACAGGGTGACCTACCTGCGCCGGGCGGTCGCCGAACCGCCGGCCGTCGGCATCCGCGCGGAAGTCCTGCTCGCACTCGGGGAGGCCGAATCCCTGGCACGCGATCCGCGCGCTCTTGAGCATCTGAACGAGGCGCTGCGGCTGAGCATGGACCCAACCTCGAGGGCGGTGGCGGCCGGCCAACTCGCCTACTGCCTGCTCGACCACGATCGGGCCGCGGAGGCCGAGCCGGTGCTCCGGGCGGCCATCGCCGGGCTTTCCCACCCTGAGCCGACGCCAGGCACCCCCGAGCGAGAGCCGTTCGTCGCCCTGCAGGCATGCCTGCTTGAGGTCGACTTCAGCTCGTCCGGCCTGACCGTCGAGCGGCTCGGCGAGGCGGTATGCATGGCCGGGGAGGGACGCTCGCCAGCCGAACTGGACCTCCTGGGCTTCGCCGCGTACGCGGGGTCCGCCGCGGGTGCCACCGCCGCCGAGGTGATCGCGCACGCGGACCGGGCGCTGCGCAGGGCGGACCTGGCGGCCGTGGACGGTTTCCGGCTCGTTCAGTGCGCGGTCTGGGCGCTTGAGTTCGCCGACCGGCTCGACGAGGCTGACCAATGGTGGCTGCGCATTCAGGACGCGGCGCGGCGCGGGGACTGGCCGGTCCGCTTCGCGCACGCCGCCAGCGCCCGTGCCCAGGTTTCCTGCCGCCGGGGCGCGCTCGCCGACGCCGAACAGGACGCGCGGGCCGCGCTGGAACTCGACGAGGTGCACGGCCTCGGCTACGGAGCCTCCGTGTCACCCGCGCCGTTGGTCATGACGCTCACCGAACAGGGCCGCCTGGCCGAAGCGGACGCCGTGCTGGCCGCCGTGTGGGGAACAGAATGCGCCCAATGCGACCTTTGCGTCCTGTTCGTGAGCCGTGGCTGGCTGCGGCTCGCCCAGGGGCGGGCCGTGCAGGCGGCCCAGGACTTCGGCGAGGCGGGACGGCTCGCGCGAGCGGCAGGTCACGACTTTCCCGGGTTCTGGCCATGGCGGGTCGGCGCCGCGACAGCCCTGCTGGCGCTGGGCCGGCGGGAGGAAGCGGCCGGGCTGGCCCGCGAGGAGCTGGACCGTGCGCAGCGCTTTGGCGCGGCCGGCCCCGTGGGCGTCGCGCTGCGCACCGCCGGGCTGGTGGAGGGCGGCACGAAAGGCCTGGACCTGCTCGCCGCGGCCAGCCAGACGCTTGCGCGCTCGCCCTCGCTGCTCGAACGCGCCAGGGCAGACCTCGAATTCGGCGCCGCGCTGCGCCGGTCCGGCCAGCGCGCCGACGCGGGCGTGCCCCTTCGCAGGGCGCTCGACCTCGCCGACCGGTGCGGTGCCATCCCGCTGGCCGAGCGTGCGCGCGAGGAGATCCGCACCGCCGGCGGACGGCCGCGGCGCACCCGCATCCGCGGCGTCGAGGCACTGACCGCGAGCGAACTGCGGGTGGCACAGCGCGCGGCCCAGGGCAGCACCAACCGTGAGATCGCGCAAGAACTGTTCGTCACCACCAAGACAGTCGAGAAACACCTGGCCAGCGCGTACCGCAAGCTTGGTATCGAAGCACGGGCGCAGTTGGCCGGAGCGCTCGATCCGTATGAGGCGGAACGGGCCGGGTACGCGCCCTAAGGCACTAAGCAGGGTTGTTACTACTCCGACGCGGCCGGCAGCCACCCACTGGCACTGCACTGCTGAGCAGGCAAACCCGATCACGGAGTCGGCGCACCCTGGTACGGAAGGCAATGCGTGCTGCATGATCTTGCTGCCAGGTTAGATGGCGGGAGGGAGACGTCATGCGCGCCCGATTCTGGATTCTGCCCACACTAGGGGTCCTGCTCGCGGCCGGAATGAGCGGAGGACTCGCGAGCGCAACCGCGGCCGAGGCGGCCACCGCATGCCAGGCGTGGGGGGCGCAACCCGTGAACGTGAGCGCCGACACCGAACTCCACGCGGTCGCGGTCATATCAAGCTGTAACGCCTGGGCCGCGGGCTACTACTTCACCGCGAGCGGAACTCTGACGCTGGTCGAGCGCTGGAATGGGACCGCGTGGAAGGTGCAGGCAAGCCCTGATCCCGGGAGCGTCTCTGACCTGCTGGACGCCATCGCGGCCGCCTCTGCGTCCCGTGCCTGGGCGGTCGGTACGTACGCCAACGCTGGCGCTACCCGGACGCTGATCGAGCAGTGGAACGGCACCGCGTGGAAGGTGCAGGCCAGCCCCGACGTGGGCAGCGGGAACAACTTCCTCGTCGCCGTGACCGCGACATCCGGCACCAACGCGTGGGCGGTGGGTCACTACCACAGCGGAGCCCACGACCACACGCTCACCGAGCACTGGAACGGCTTCTCCTGGAAGCAAGTACCCAGCCCGAACCCAGGGAGCTCCGGCAGCGACAACCTCCTTTTCGGCGTGACCGCCACCTCGGCGACCAGCGCCTGGGCGGTGGGCTACAACGTCAGCGGGGGCACGACCCGGACCCTGATCGAGCACTGGAACGGCGCTATCTGGAAGGTGGTGCCGAGCCCTAACGCCGGTACCGTTGCGAGCACCCTGCAAGCTGTGGCCGCGACCTCCGCCACCAACGCCTGGGCCGTGGGCTGGTACATCAACGGGACCGGCAGTCGCCGCACCCTGGCCGAGCACTGGAACGGCAGAGCCTGGAAGGTGGCGCCCAGCCCCAACGGCGGCACCGGGGACAACTTCGTGTATTCCGTTGACGTGACGTCGCCGGTCAACGCCTGGATGGTGGGCAGCATTCAATCGGGGACGGGGCCCCAGCGGACACTGCTTGAGCACTGGAACGGCACCGCCTGGAAGGGGGTAGCAAGCCCGAACCCTGGCGGCAACGTGAACAGCATCAACATTCTGTGGGGCGTGGCCGGGACGGACTGCGGCGACACCTGGGCCGTGGGCGACTACTCCGACGCGACTGGCACCCACGCGCTGGCGGTGCACTGCTAAGCGAACGCACGGATCAGGTGACCGGCGTGATGGCGACGGCGACGAGCTCCCACGGCACCGTCGTGGGGGCGGAGTCGGCGACCCGCACGCGGGTGGCGCCGGTCACCTGCCGCGCGACCTGGACCCAGCCGGTACCCGCGCCGGCGGTGAGCCGGTCAAGGTAGACCAGCGACTGACCAGGCGCTGGCCTGACCGCCGCGGTTCCGCTGGCGTCACGGCCGACTGCCCAGATCATCGAGCTTTGCACGGGGGTCGGCAGCACCGCCGCCGGAGCGCCTCGTCCGCTCCCGCCGGCCGCCGCGGTGGCGCGGGCGGCCCCGGTGAACGCGGCCACGGTGATCGACCCCTGAGCCTTGTACAGCAGCCTGGCCGTTACCGCCACTGCCTGCGGCATCCCGTTCGCGCGTGCCTGCCAGACTTCGACGGTGCCGGCCACCCGGTCCGACCGCGCCACCAGTGTCCAGCGCAGGCCGCCGCCGGTGACCGCCGTCACCCGCTGCGCCTTCCCGGCCGGACCGCCGGACGAGACAAAGGCGAGCACGAGATCGCCGGACGACAGCGTGGTGAACCGCGGCGCGGTGATCGCGGACGCGGCTAGCCGGCTAACCCCGTGCGAAGTGACGTCGAGCGCGGGCGGCACGACGACAGAAAGGTACCGCAGCGTCGCGGCGGGCGCGCTCGCACTCGCGCCGGATGGCGTGGAGACGACCACCTGCCGCGAACCGGTTCCCGGCGGAGCCGTGATCCGCAGCGCGCCGGCGCCGAGGAGCGTGAACGGCACGGCGTGCCCGCCGAGCGTCACTTTGGCCGCCGCGCCGATCCCGGTCCCCGTGACGAGCACCGGGCCGCCGCCCGCTGGGACAGCCGCGGGGCTCAGGCCGGTGATGCGGGGCCGCACGGCCTTGCCGAGCTGGCAGGGCAGGACAAGCACGAGTCCCACGGCCGGCGGCGGCAGCGTGAACGTCGCGGTGTTACCGGCCGCCGGCTGGTGACGGACGGTCAGGCAGCCAGCGGAGACGGCGTGCACGCGGTAAACGCCGGCCGCGGCGAGCCAGTCGAACCGGCCGTCCTTCCCCGTGGTCTGGGGGTTGACGTGCGGCGAGATGCCCGTGCTGCTCGCGGCCACGGCCTCGAACAGGCCCCCGGACCGGATCTGCAGCGTCGCCTTGGCACCGGCGACCGGCCTGCCCGACCTGTCGACGACGGTCCCGCTAGGGTCGATGTTGGCGGCGAATCCGGCGTTGAAGGCCTTGTCGATCTCGCTGGCCGCGACCCGGCTCAGCATGTACATGAGGATCCCCGCTGGGCCGGCCAGCAGCATATCCGCGCAGAAGATCGAAAACAGAATGCTGACCGGCCCGGTCGTGAACTGATATCCGGTGGACTGGGTGATCGCCAGCTCAGCGAGCGCCTCCGCGATGCCTGCGATGCCTTCCGGATTCCCGGCCAGCGCGTTGCCAATGTCGCTAATGGTCCCGCCAGATGACAGGGCGCTGTAGTAGTTGTCCAGTTGCGTGGCGAGGTTGCTGCTCGTGTCCGTGCGGGTGTAGGTGCCGATGTTTTCGTACCCGACGCCCGGCTCGATCACGGTGATCGGCTCTGTTCCCTCGCCGGGAGGCACCGAGACCGTGTAGGTGTCCGGGCCGGTCTGCTCCACATCCCGCGACGGGTCGCCGCCGAAGATCACTATCGGGTCGAGCGTGAGGGGGGCGCCGGTGAAGGTGATCGTGCCGCCGCCCGACGGTCCGCTGCTGCTGCTGATCGTGACCAGGGGCATGTAGAGCCACTTGCCCACGGGGACGTCGCTTGTTCCGGCCAGGCCAGCGGCCAGGCCGGTGGCGGCGGCACTGACCACGGCGGTCATCGGGACGGTGCCAGTGCCGGGCGGGGAGATCACCGTGTACAGGCCAGGGGCGACCTGCTGCAGCCCGGTGCCCGGCTTGGCGCCGAACAGGATCTTCTGGACGTTCCCCTTCACGGCGGCGAACAGCCTAGTGCCGCCGCTGGACGAACCGCCCGTCAGGTCTGTCGGCCGGTGCGGGAAGGACGGCGGGGGCAGGATGAGCGCGTTCACGGTCACGGCGCCGTGCACCGGGTACATGGCCGGGATCGTCGCCGTGTACTTGCCCGAGCCGCGCGGGGACTCGATAAGCGCGGCGACAACGCCCTGCCGCGCGCCGGTCACGCCATTGATGCCGGTGACGGCCACCAGCCCAAAGCCGTTCTTGGGGCCTGCCGTGGTGAACGAGGACGCCCCTTCCCAGAACAGCTGCGGCACCTGCCCCGGACCGTAAGTGTGGCCGTTGGCCGTGAACCCGGTGCCGGCCGGCAGGCCGGGCGGCTTTTGCAGCGTGATCGCCTGCGTGACGATCTTGTTCGCCGCGGTGACAGTGACCTGAACGGTCGCGGCTGCCGCGCCGATCCCGGCCGCGGGCGTCGCCGTGATCGCGAAGGTCCCGAAGCCTATCGGCTCGACGAAGGCACCGTTGCTGTCGGTCACGTCGGACTCGCACGAGCCGGGCGTGCCGGCGACCGGGCAGGTGAGCAGCTGGACGCCGGACTCGGGCTCGCTCTGGAAGCTGACCGTGCCGGTGATCTCCGCGCCCGACCACGGGATGAGCTGGAACGGGGTGCTAGCCGCGACCGTGTCGCTGCTGGTCGAGACCGTGAGGTCGCGGGTGCCCGCGGCACTGCCGTTGGTCACCGCGGTGATCGTCAGCACCACTGGCGACCCCGCCGGTATGGCCTTGAAGACCGTGATGGCGACCACCGATCCGTGCCCGCTCGCGGGCAGGCTCACCGACGTTACAGGCGAGCAGAAGGCGGCGCCGCCCGACTGGATGCAGTAGTTGAGCGAGTCCGCTGGAAACGCCGTGCCTGCCGGCCCGGTTACGGTGATCACGCCATTCTGCTCAAGGGCGCCGCTGCCCGAGGTGGTCAGCCCGATCGTGTACACCGCGCCGGGCGCTCCCGCCTGGATGAACGACGGGGTGACCTGCAGCCCCTGCACGCGCAGCGGCGCCGTCAGCTTGTACCCGGCGGACACCGCCGGCGTGTCGCTCGACGTGCTGACGGCAAGCTGTCGCGAGCCGACGCCGTTCGGACTGGCGGTGCCCTCCGCGGTGACAATGACCTTGTCGCCGGGAGCGATCGCGATCGGCACCGGCATGCTGATCGTGGCCCCGCCCGCGCTGAGCGTGCCCTGGAAGCCGAAGCTGCCTCCGGTCTGTCCCGATGTGAGGTCGTGGAACTGGTAGTTCGCGAGGTTGTGGTCGAAGACCGTCCCGGCCGGCGCCGACACGATCACGTCGCCCGCGAACGCCGGGTTCACCGTGTCGGGCGCCAGGCCACCGGTCTTCGACGCGGTGAACGCGACCTGGTAGGCGACCTGCGTGGCGCTCGCGGCCGTGGTGGACAGCGCCACCGAGGGCGCGGCCGCCGGCGACGGTGCGACGAGCGCGTATCCGGCCTCAGCGGCGGTCGTGTCGCTCGAGGTGCTGATCGCCAGCTGCCGCGATCCCGCGCCCGGCGCGTTCGTGACGCCGAAGGCCGCGATCGTGACCTTGTCGCCCGCCGCGATGCTGATCGGGACCGGCACGGTCATCGTCGCGCCCCCGGCGCTGACCGTGCCCTGGAAGCCGAACTCGGCGCCGGTAGCCCCCGACGTCACGTCGTGGAACTCGTATGTCGCCTGGTCGCTGTCGAAGACCGTCCCGGCCGGCCCGGCCAGGGTCACGCTGCCCGACCCGGTCGCGAGCGCGCCGCCAGACGAGGTGGTGAACCCCGCGGTGTAGACGACCTTGGCAGCTCCGGCCGCCGGCGTCGTCAGTGACACGCTCGGCCCGCCCACGCTCCCCGCGGGCATCTCGCCGCGGTTTGGCCGCGTGACACCCGAGGCGCTAGCCGGCGCGACCGCTGAGGCCACCAAGGCGAGCGTCAGCGAAGTGAATCCGATGGTCCGGCGAAGCTTGCGCACGATGGCCTCCCGCTGGCCTCTTGGCATCACCAAGGTCGTGGAATCGCCGAAGTGCGGCGGGATCCAGCGCGGGAAGGATCTTGGCGGCCGTCGCTCACTATTGAGGACTATGCGAGTTACTGACGTGCTACGTCAATATTTCGCGAGAGCTACAGACAAGCTTCTAGCGCGTTAACTTCGGGTCGGGGCTTTCCCGATGGCCGGCAACAGGGGGCGGATCGTGCGACGCTTCAGGCAGCCACGCCACACGCCCGTGCTGTAGGCGGCGTCGTCGAGCAATCTGGCCGCGACATAACGCGCGGGGTCAAGCGGCGGCCGGCGGTCCGCCCAGTCAAGCAGCGGCGGGGCGAGCATCAGCGCCGCCACGGGAAGGCGCAGCGGGCGGACGGCGATCGCCGCCGGGATCGCCAGCGGCCACCAGGTTCTGGACAGCGCGCTGCCTAGTGGCCGGCCCGCGGCGAGCGTTCCGCCGCCGGCCAGCCGCGCGGCCAGCGGCCAGGCCGCGCTCCCGCCCTGATCGCCGCTAACGGGCACCGGCCAGCGTTCGCCGGTGATCCGCGACAGGCGCCTGGCGAGCAGCGCCGTTGCGGTCCCAGTTAGCGCCGCCGCCGTGACGGGCCGCCCGGACAGCGCCGCCGCCCAGGCGCCCACCGTCCACCAGGAGGCATACAGCGGCCGGACGGCACCGGGATGCAACCGCTCAAGGGCCGCCGCGGACGTGCCATAGTCGGCGCGGCGCGAGAACCAGGCGCGAAACCGCACCCGGTGGTCGTGGCCCATGACCGCCGCGGGCTCGTACCTGACCCGCCAGCCCGCCGCGCCCAGCCGCCACACGAAGTCGACGTCCTCCCCCACGAACATCCCCTCGGTGAACCCGGCCCCCGCGGCCGACCTGCGCACGACGAGCGCCGCGCCCGGCACGTAGGACACGCGCGCGCCTGGCCGGACGATGCTAGGCCGCGCCCCCATGTCGAGCGTCGAACTGGCGCCCTCATAGCGGGCCAGCCAGCCGCTGCCCGCCTCATGCGGCACGATGCGCGGCGCGACCGCCCCGATGGCCGGATCAGCGAAATGCGCCAGCAGCGGCCCCAGCCACCCGGCCCGCGGCACACAGTCAGAATCGAGAAACGCGACCAGCTCAGTAGCGGCCGCCCCCAGCCCGCTATTACGAGCGGCAGCCGGCCCCCCGTTAACAGCCCGGTGCACCACCCGGGCCCCGTATTCCGCCGCGATCGCCGCGATCACCCCTGGCTCCGCCGAGCAGTCATCCACGACGATCACGTCGCCATAGTCCAGCGACGCCGAGCGAACCCCTGCCAGGCACCGGGCCAGCTCCGCATGCCGGTCCCGCACCGGAATCACCACGGTCACGGAGCGAGCCCCGGGCACAGCGGCTGACGCACGGGGTGTGACGGGATGCGCGATCCCCGTATCGAGCAGCCGCCGTGCCAGCCGACGCGCAGCGAGGCCGTCCGGCACAGGCGAGCCCGCGAACCACGCCGCGACCTGCCGTGCCCCGGCAGGCGTAAGCCGCAGCACCCGAACAGGCGACCCGCCGACAAGCACAGACCCGTCAGCTACGAGGCGAGCCGCCGGGTCGGCGCACATCCGGAATCCCGTGGGGACCAACTCATCGACTGGTGCCACCGCTCCGGAGTAGCGGGGGCGGGATGGTGAACCGGCGCGTTGTTCGGCGCTGGTGTTGGGCGCCGACTGAACGCGCCGGATCACCGCCCGACCCGGCCCGCCCCCGGTTGGGAATGGCACGCTATTGCGCCGCGAACCCCGCGAGCGGATTCTCATCGCAGTCCCGGTCCGGCGGCCGCCGCCGGCCGATCGTCACGGGCACCTTGCGGTGCGAGTGATCGACAGAAGGTTTCGGAGCGGCGGCGGAAACCGCGGCCAGGGCCTGCTCGCCGTAGCCTTGCACGCACTCGGGGTCCGGCCCGTCGAGCGGCAGCCCGGTGAAGAACTTCGCCGCCATGCAACCGCCACGGCATGAGTCGTAGAACCCGCACGACCGGCACGCGCCGCCCGTGTCGGGCGCGCGCAGCGAGGCGAACAGCGAAGACGTCCGCCACACCGATTCAAAGCCGCCGGCCAAGCGGACGTTGCCCGCGAGGAAGTTCTCGTGGATCGCGAACGGGCACGCGTACACGTCGCCGACCGGGTCGATCAGGCAGACGACACGGCCAGCGCCGCACAGGTTCAGGCCGGGCAGCGCCGAGCCGTAGGCGGAAAGGTGGAAGAACGAGTCGCCGGTCAGCACCTGCTCGCCGTGCGCCACGAGCCATTCGTAAAGCTCGCGCTGCTGTTCCGCGGTCGGGTGCAGATCATGCCAGACGTCGGCGCCGCGGCCGGACGGGCGCAGCCTGGTGAGCCGCAACTGGGCGCCGAACCGGTCGGCGATAGATTTGAACGCGTTCAATTGTGGGATGTTCTGCCTGGTCATGACGACCGACAGCTTGAAGCCGCGGAAGCCGGCCTCAGACAGGTTCGACATCGCCCGCATCGCCGTCGCGTACGAGCCGGCGCCGCGCACCGCGTCGTTCACCTCGGCCGTGGCGCCGTCCAGCGATATCTGCACGTCCACGTAGTCGCTCGCGGCGAGCCTGGCGGCCACGGCAGGCGTGATCTTCACCCCGTTGGTGGAGAACTTCACGCCGACGTGGTGCGCGGTCGCGTAGTCGACAAGCTCCCAGAAGTCCGGGCGGACCGTCGGCTCGCCGCCGCCGATGTTGACGTAGAAGACCTGCATCCGCTCCAGCGTGTCGATGACCTGCTTGCACTCGTCGGTCGTCAGCTCCGCCGGGTCACGCCGCCCGGACGAGGACAGGCAGTGCACGCACGACAGGTTGCATGCGTAAGTGAGCTCCCAGGTCAGGCAGATCGGGGCGTCCAGGCCGAGCTGAAACAGGTCCGTCAGCCGCCCCGGCGCGCTCCGCGCGCCAGCATCAGACGTCAGGGTCATACCACCGTCCGTTCCGAAATCATGCTTGACTCCGCGAGGGCGGCAAGAGCCCGGCGATAGGCGGGCAGTTCCGCCTCCGTCACGCCGGCCGCCGTGCACGCGGCCCGGGCGCTTGGGTGGTCGCCTAGCGCCCTGACAACGGCCAGCACCCGCTGGTTCTTCAGGAAAGACAGCCGCCTGGTGCCGAAGTGATAGAGCAGGGCACCGAACGGCTCGGGGCGCATCGAAACGCGCGGGTCGACCTGCCAGGGGCGGTCGAGGTCGAACTGAATCTCAGTAGACACCGCACATGCCGTCGATCGAGACCTCTTCGACCAGCAGTTCGTCGCTGGTGAGGGCTTCGGTCTCCGCCGCCTCTGCCACCGTCTGCTCGGCCATGCCCACCTCCGGTATTAGTGGCACTTAGTGCCAGGAATAGCATCTGGCATGAGGTTAACGGCACCAGGTGCCGGAATCAAGGAACATCACGCACTGTGACCGGACAGCGCGCTATCGTCGGCGTAACATTTGGGGCATCTATACCTGGGGCATGGGGATGGTGATGGCAGTGCAGGCACCGCCCGCGGGTCATCCCGGCCGCAAGCGCGTGACATCGAGGGCGGAGCTCGAGCAGGCGGCGTTCGGCCTGTTCGCCGCGAACGGGTTCGAGCAGACGACGGTCGACGAGATCGCCGCGGCCGCGGGGATCGGGCGGCGCACGTTCTTCCGCTACTTTCCGTCAAAGAACGACATCCCGTGGGGCGCGTTCGAGCTCGAGCTGGAACGGATGCGCGTACGGCTCAAGGCGTGCCCGCGCGAGGTCCCGCTGATGGACGCGATCCGGGTCGCGCTCATCGACTTCAATCACGTCACGCCCGCGCAGGTGCCGCTGCACCGCCGCCGGATGGAACTGATCCTGCGCGTCCCCGCGCTGTTCGCGCACTCCACGCTGCGCTTCACCGCCTGGCGGCAGGTGGTCGCGGATTTCGCCGCCGAGCGAACCGGCCGCCGGCCAGACGAGCTCGCGCCGCAGGTCATCGCGCACGCCGTCCTCGGCGTGGCGGTCGCGGCCTACGAGCACTGGCTCGACGACCCGGACGCCGACCTGGGAAAACTGCTCGATGACGGGATGCGCCAGCTTGACGCCGCGTTCACCGGGAGCCATAGCTGACTGGTTTCACGCTGAACGTTGCGCACTGGCCGGACGTCGAGGCGGGGCCGCGGCGCCTGCTGGTGGTGCCACTCGGGTCCCTTGAGCAGCACGGGCCGCACCTCCCGCTGGACACCGACACGCGGATCGCCGCGACCGTCGCGATGAGCGCCTGCGCCGGGCGCGCCGGGGTAGGCCTCGCTCCCCCGCTGCCGGTCGGCGCGAGCGGCGAGCATGCGGACTTCCCCGGCACGCTGTCGATCGGGACGGCGGCGCTCACGCTGCTCCTGGTCGAGCTTGGCCGGCACGCGAGCCTGCACTGGCCGGCGATGCTGCTGGTCAACGGGCACGGCGGCAACGCGGCCGCGATCGGCGACGCCATACGCCAGCTCCGAGCCGAGGGTCGAAAGTGCCATGTGTGGCATGCGGGGCTTGCGGGTGGCGACGCGCACGCGGGACGGATGGAGACGTCGGTGATGCTCGCGCTCGCCCCGGGCGACGTGCGGCTTGCCGCCGCCGAACCAGGTGATACCCGGCCGCTGGCCGACATCATGCCCGCCCTTCGCGCCGGAGGGGTCCGCGCGGTCAGCGCGAACGGCGTGCTCGGCGACCCGGCGGGCGCCTGTGCCGGCGAAGGCGAGAAAATGCTCGGCATGCTTGTCGCCAGCCTGACCGACACGCTTGACGGACTGCTCGATGACCAGTGACCTCGCCGTAGTCACCGGAGCCGCGCGCGGCATGGGCGCGGCGGTGGCGGCGCGGCTCGCCGCGGCGGGCTGGTCGCTCGTCCTCGTCGACGCGTGCGCGGCCCAGCCGCCGCTCGGCTACCCCATGCCGACGACAGCCGACCTGGACCGGGTCGCGGACGACTGCCGGGAGGCAGGCGCGCCGGCCGTGGACACGCTCGTCGCCGACGTCGGCGACGGCGCGGTCCGCGGCAAGATCCGCGCCGCGCTCGGCGGCCGGGTTCCCGCGGCGGCGGTCGCGGTGGCCGGCGTGATCGCGGGACAGCCCGCGTGGAACACGCCCGACGACGCGTTCGACCTGATGATGCGCGTGAACCTGTACGGGGTCAGGCACCTCGCCGACGCGTGCGTGCCGGCGATGGTGAGCGCGGGCCGCGGGCGGTTCGTCGCGGTCTCCTCGGCCGCGGCGCTGCGCGCGATGCCGATGCTCGCCGCTTATTCGGCGGCGAAGGGGGCCGCGCTGTCCTACGTGCGCGCGATGGCCGCCGACCTGGCCGGCACCGGCGTGACCGCCAACGTCGTCTGCCCTGGCTCGACCCGCGGCGTGATGCTCGAGGCCAGCGCCGCCATCTACGACCTGGCAGCGCAGGACACATTCGCCGGCCAGGCGCTGCTGCGGCGGCTGCTCGAACCGGACGAGGTGGCGGCCGCGATCGCCTGGCTCTGCTCCCCCGATTCTGGCGGCCTGACCGGCGCGGTCATCCCTGTCGACGGCGGCCTGTCCGCGTAAAATTCAAGTTCATTTTCATCCCGAACGAAGCGTGCCGCCTGAATGGAGCGCGATGAGCCTGGGCGCGGTGCCGGATGCCGACGAGATGTCCATCGCCGGCGAGATTATTGGGCCAGCTACGGCAACGGCCCAACGACGGGGCGGCGCCGGCCCCATGCTCACCGCGTTCTACGTGGACAACGGCCCGCACATCATCCGGGCAGTTCGGCGAGCAGCCCGGCTACCCGGCGCGCGATCTCGTCGCGGATCGGCCGGACCTGGTCAACCGTCAGCCCGGCCGGATCGGGCAGCGCCCAGTCCAGGTACCGCTTGCCCGGATAGACAGGGCAGGCGTCCCCGCAGCCCATCGTGATGACGATGTCGGCGGATCGTGCCTGGCTGTCGGCCAGCGGCTTGGGGACCTCAGCGGAGATGTCCACGCCGATTTCGGCCATGGCCGCGACCACGGCGGGGTTGACCTGGCTGGCCGGCTGCGAGCCGGCCGAGGTGACCCGGACCCGGCCGCCCGCGTCTCGCGCGAGCAGCGCGGCGGCCATCTGCGAGCGGCCCGCGTTATGCGTGCACATGAACAGCACCTCAGGCACCTCGGCCATGCTGCCTCCTTCGTTCCGTGTTCAGCCGGCCAGCCGGGCCGGCTCTGGCACCCCGGCCGGCCGGCCGGTCCTGGCGGGATACAGCACGATCGCCAGCAGCGTGCCAAGCGTCCCGCCGATCACCTGCATGGCGATGAACGCCGGCGCCGAGGCGGGCGCGATCCCCGCGTACGTGCTGGTCAGGGTCCGGCCGATCGTCACGGCCGGGTTAGCGAATGAGGTGGAGGCGGTGAACCAGTACGCCGCGCCGATCCACGCCGCCACCGCCCACGGCGCATGCTGCAACCGGTCAGTGCGGGCCAGGCCTACGATCACCAGCAGCAGCCCGGCCGTGGCGACGACCTCACTCAGCAGCAGCGGGGCGCCGCCCCGGTGATGCCCGGACACGGCCAGCGCCGGCGCGCCGAACATCGCATCGGCCAGGGCCGCCCCGGCGATCGCCCCCGCGACCTGGCAGCCGATCACCGCGGCCGCCTCGCCAAGCCCGTACCCGCGTGCCGTGCCCCGGCCGAGCAGCCAGTCCGCTCCGGTCACGACCGGGTTGAAGTGCGCCCCGCCGGCCGGGATGAACACCAGGATCAGCACCGCCAGACCCAGCGCCGTCACGGTCGAGTTGACCAGCAGCCGCAGCGCGCCGTCCCCGGTCAGCCGGGTCGCGGCGATCCCCGACCCGACCACCACCGCGACCAGCAGCCCAGTCCCGGTGAACTCGGCCAGCAGTCGCCGGCCCAGCGCAGCGTTCACGCCGGCTTGACGGCGCGCACTATAGCCGAGTGCATCCCCGGCGCCGCCTCGTGGGTGAAGGTCACCGACGCGTCGGTGAACCCGGCCGCCGCCAGCCCGTCCAGGTACTCCGAGCGCGACAGCGCCCCGGCCACACAGCCGACATACGACCCGGCCGCCGCCCGGTCCGCCGCGCTCATGTGATCTTCGGCCACCACGTCGGTGATCCCGATCCGCCCGCCAGGCACCAGCAGCCGGAACATCTCCGCCAGCACCGCCGGCTTGTCGGTGGACAGGTTGATCACGCAGTTGGAGATCACCACGTCCACCGATCCGTCCGGCAGCGGCACGTCTTCGATCTGCCCTTTCAGGAACGTCACGTTCGCCGCCCCGGCACGCTGCGCGTTCGCGCGCGCCAGCGCCAGCATCTCGTCGGTCATGTCGACCCCGTACGCGTGCCCGGACGGGCCGACCCGCCGCGCGGACAACAGCACGTCGATGCCCCCGCCTGACCCTAGGTCCAGCACGCGCTCACCCTCGCGCAGCTCCGCCACAGCCAGCGGATTGCCGCAGCCCAGGCTCGCCGCGACCGCCTCGGCCGGCAGCCCGTCGGTCTCGCCCTCCCGGTACAGCGACGCGCCCGGCCCCTCAGCCAGCGCGCCAAGCCCGCTGGCCGGAGCGCAGCATCCGCTGGCCTCGCCGCAGCACCCCGCCGCTTCCCCCGACTGACCCAGCACCGCCAGCGCGGCACCCGCGTACCTAGCCCGGACCTCCTCACGCAGGCCCGCGCTCTTCTCCTCGTTCATCTCGACCTCCCAGAACTAGACGACATCCCGTTCACCCCACCCCGAGCGGGGCGGCGGACGGCACCAGCACCGCCGACATCCGCGCCATCACCGCCGGGTTGACCCGGTAATAGATCCACGTGCCGCGCCGCTGCGAGCTGATCAGCCCCGCCTCACGCAAAATCCGCAGATGATAGCTGACCGCCGGCCCGGACACGTCGAACGCTCCGGTCAGGTCGCACACGCACGACTCCCCGCCCTCACTGCAGGCGATCAGCGACAGCAGCCGCAGCCGCACCGGATCAGCCACCGCCTTGAACAACGGCGCCAGATCTTCCGCCCCCGCACCCGACAGCGGCTCGGACGCCAGCGGCGCGCCGCGGCACTCCGCCGCGTCCTGCCCAGGTGCGCAGCACGACCCGTCACCGGGACCGCTCACGATCGGCAGCAGCTTCTGATTAGACACATCTTTAATTAAACATCTCTTTAGACAGCATGGCAAACCAGGGGCGACCTCCATCAGCCGCCGCTACCGATCGGCTACCCGATCGCTACTGGCGAGGCTCAGCCTTTAAGCAGAGATTCTTAAGTTCTCGAATGAACGCCCGAGCACTGTGGTCTGACGCGTCCGGGGAGCGGCCAGATGATTTCGGCCATCGTCTTCGTCATCGTCGCCGTGGCGCTATGCGTCGCGGCGGTGCTGGCCCTATTCGCGATCACGCACGTCGCCATGTCGGGCCGGGAGGCGATCGAGCGTGACGGCCTGCGTCCCGGGTCGCGCGCTCCCGCCTGGTCGATCGCCGACTCGACAGGACGAGTACACCGCTCCCCGCCTGACAAGCCGCTCCAGCTCGTCGTGTTTACCGACCACTCGCTGCAGCGGTTCCCGTCACTCGTGGACGGGCTGCGCACGCTGATCGCCGAGGCCGCCGACGTGGACGTCGTGGTCATGCTGCGGCAGCCCAGCGAGGTGGCCGAGCCGGTGCTCCGTCTGCTCGGGCTGGACGCGGTCCCGGTGCTGGCGGGCTCGCCGTCGCTGTACGGCCGGTACAACGTGCGGGTCTCGCCGTTCGCGATCTTCGTGGACTCGGCGGGGGTGGTCCGCGGCTCCAGCCTCGTCAATCACGACTGGCAGATCGCCAGGCTGTACCAGATCGCCCAGCTTGAAGTCCCGGTGTAGGCAGATGGACCCGCTGACCCTGGTAATCCTGGCGGTTAAGTCGGCGCTGGCCATGATGCTGCTCGTGGCCGGCGGCGCCAAGCTCGCCGACCTGGGCGGCTTCACGGCCACGGTGCGGATGTTCCTGCCCCGCCCCGCGCTCAGGGCGACCGTCCGGGCCGGCAGTGCCGCCGTCGCGGTCGGCGAGGTCGCGCTCGGCGCGGCGAGCGTCTCCTTCCCGGCCGCCTCGTGGGTGAACCCGGTCATACTCGCGCTCGCCTGCGTTTTCGTGGCGGTGTCCGGGGTTGGCTACGCGCGGTTCCGCGGCCGCACATGCCACTGCTTCGGGGCGCTGTCGCGGCGGAAGTTCGACGCATGGGGCGTGGCCAGGGCCGCGGCGATCGTCGTGGCGGCCGCGCTCGCCACGGCCGGGGTGCGGCCGTCGGCCGTGCAGATCACGGCGCTCGCCCGGGCCGGCCTGCTGGCGGCCGCGCTTGTCGTGGCCCTGACCGCGTTCACGGCTGCCAGGGCGCTGGCCATGGCAAACAGAACGGAGTCGAGGTTGACCGCACAGTGAATATCCCCGTTTACCTTGTCGTCGCGCAATGGGCGCTGCTGCTCACGCTCGGCCTGCTTGTCATCATCATGTACCGCCAGCTCGGCCGGGTGTTCGGGGCCGGCCAGCCGGAACGCAAGCACGGGCCCGCGGTCGGCAGCAAGGCGGCCAGCTTCGAGTACCTGCGGGTAGCGGACGAGTCCATGCAGTACTTCGCTCCGGGTGCGGGCCAGCCGGCACTCGCGGCGTTTGTCGAGCCGACCTGCCAGGCCTGCGACGCCCTCGTCGCCGCCCTGACGGTGGCCGACCAGCAGGGCGAGCTGGCCGGTCTGCGCGTCGTCCTGCTCATGTCCGAGCCGCCCGGTTATCTGCGGATCTCCGACGCGTTCAGTGCCACCGGGCTGGAGATCGGCCGGGTTACCACGCGCGCCGCGCACCACGCGTACAACGTGGACTCGACCCCGGTCCTCGTCGCGATCGACGGCACCGGCGTGGTCGCCGCCGCCGGGACGGCGTTTGAACTGGCCGACGTGCGCGCGTACTGCCAGGCGTGCCTGGTGCCGGCCCCAGCCGTTTCCCTGCCCATGGCGCCCGGATTCTGAGGGGGCGAACAGTGCTCTGGAAGCGGCTAGGCGACAGGCTCGACGCGTCAATCGCGAGCATTACCGAACGCGCGACGAGGAGGATGACGCGCAGGGACGCGCTGCGGGCAGGCGTGGTGGGAAGCACGGTCGGCCTGGCCGCGCTCGCCCTCGGCGAGCGCCCGGCCCTGGCGGCCAGGATTCCGAACAGTTTCGGATGCGGTCCCACCCGCAGGTGCGCTGGCTGTCAGCCCGTCGCCTGCCCGAGCGGATATCGCGCATGCAAGATCACTAGCCTGTGCGGGACCCCGCCGTCGTTTGGCGGCTCGGGCGGCGGCGTGACCAATAGTCAGGGTTTTTGGTGCGAGTGGCCCGAGGGGGAATGGATCGCGTATCACAACCTCGGCCACGGCCACGGCTACCGGGTCTGCCTGGACTGCGTCAAGAGCCCCATCAACAGCACTCACTGCCACGGGTGGTGCACCTGCCTCACCATCTGCGTCTGCTGCTACTGCAAGACTGTGGCGGACGTCAAAGCCGAGATGCAGCGGCTCGACGGCCTGCGTGCCCAGTGATGCAGCATGCGCGACAGCTTGTCCTCGCGCGGCAGTCCTGGCTGCCCGCCGCCGCCGTGGCGGCCGGGCTGGCCGTTGGCTGGGCCGCCGCGGCGAGTCCGGCGGCGATCGCGGTGCCCGCGACGGCGATCGCGGCCGCGAACGGCTACTCCAAGGCCTACTCGCCTTGAGGCGCCAACTCGGCGGCCTCCCTGGCCGCCACCCTTCCGGTCGGGAGGATAGCGCGGCGCCTGGCGCTGCTCGCCGCTTACGTCGTGCCGGCCGGGCTGAGCTGGGCGCTGCTCGGCGCGGCGCTCGGCTGGCTGCCGGGCAGCGACGCCGCCTTGATCCTCATCCCCGCCTACGCGTTGTTCTACGGACTTGCAGAGGCGCGCGGGCTCGTGTTCCCGGCACCGCCGGGCACCACATGGCAGGTTCCCTCGGCATGGGTGCTGAACACGCCGCGATGGCGACGGACCATGATCTGGGGTTCGCTGCTCGGCCCGGGATTCGCTACCCGTAATCCATACGCGGGGTTCGGGTTCCTGGTGCTCGCGGTGGCGGCGGCCGGAGGTCTTCGGCACGCGGTCCTGCTGGCCGCGGCGATCGGGGTCGCGCACGGAACGGGCCGTGCGGCCGCGCTGCTGCGCGGCCTGCGCGAGGCCGACGGCGGCAGTTACCTGAGATCGATGATGCGATCGATGTACTGGCGCGCGTTCGATGGCTACGCGCTCCTGGCTGTCGCGGGATTGTCGGTGACGGTATGCCTGCACCATTTCTGGTTATATATCCCTGCGACTAGATCATCGGGAACGGGGGTAGCAGGGAGCGCGATGTGGCTAGGCGTGCTGGGCCGGCTTTCCATTCGCGACAAGGATGCCGAGATACGAATATCGGCACCCAAGCAGCGCGTGGTGCTCGCGGCCCTGCTGCGACGGGCCAATCAGGTGGTCTCGCTGGACGAGCTCGCCGAGGTCCTCTGGGATAGCACCCCGCCGCCGACGGCACGGGTGACGCTGCGCAACCACGTCAAAAGCCTGCGCCAGGTGCTCGGGCCAGCGGTTTCGGCCCGGATCGTCACGCTCCCCCCTGGCTATCTGATCGACCTGCGTGAGCCGGAACTCGACCTGCTGCGTTTCGCCAGCCTGTGCGCGGCGGGCGCAGAGGCCGTACGCGCCCAGCGCTGGGACCATGCGGACGCCTCGCTGACTGAGGCCCTGGCGCTCTGGCGGGGTTCGCCGCTGGCCGACGTCCCCTCGGAAGTCCTGCGGCGTGACGAGATACCGCGCCTGGAGCAACTGCGGCTGCAGGCCCTGGAGTACCGGATAGACGCGGCGCTGCGCTTGGGCCGCCATGCCCACGTCATTCCCGAACTGCGGGTTCTGGTCGCGCAGCACCGGATGCGGGAACGCTTCCACGGCCAGCTGATGCTCGCGCTCTATCAAAGCGGCCAGCAGGCCGAGGCCCTGGCCGTCTACCGGGTGGCCCGCCAGATGCTAGTGGGTGAGCTCGGTGTCGAACCCGGACCCGCGCTGCGGCAACTCCATCAGGCCATACTTGCCGGTGCCGCGGAGCTTTCGGCGAGCCTCCCGGAGCCGCCTGCCCCGATGCGGGTCATGCCTGCGCAGGTACCGGCCGGAATATCCGACTTCGTAGGCCGCGAGTCGCAGCTCGCCGCCCTGTCCAGCGCACTGGACGCGGCGTCAGGGGAAACCGCGGTCGCCGCGGTGGTCGGCGGACCGGGGGTGGGCAAGACGACGCTGGCGGTCACCTGGGCGCACCAGGCAGCGGGCAAGTTCCCGGACGGCCAGCTCTACGTGAACCTGAGGGGGTTCGACCCCTCGGGCCGCCCGGTGACGCCGACGGAGGCGATCCAGGGTTTCCTCGACGCCCTCCAGGTTCCCGCGGCGTCGGTTCCCGCCGGCCTGCCCGCGCGGGCCGCGCTGTACCGCAGCCTCACGGCGGGCCGCCGGATGCTGGTGCTGCTCGACAACGCCCGCGACTCTGATCAGGTCCGTCCGCTGCTGCCGGGGAGCCCCGGCTGCCTGGTCCTGGTGACCAGCCGAAGCGAGCTGCCCGGGCTGGTCGCGGCCGAGGGCGCGCGGGCGCTCCGGCTGGGGGTGTTCTCCGACGCGGAGGCGCTGGAGCTGCTAGTGCGCCGGATCGGCTCGGCCCGGGTAGCCGCGGAACCGGAGGTGGCCCGCGAACTGACCCGGCTATGCGCCAGGCTTCCGCTGGCGCTCGCGATCATCGCCGCGCGGGTCATTGCCCGGCCGGGTTTCCCGCTGGCCTCGCTGGCCGAGGAGCTGCGCGACGGCGGCGGCCGCCTCGACGCGCTCGCGACGGGCGAGCAGACCGCCGACATCCGGGAGGTGTTCTCCTGGTCCTACCGCTGCCTGCGGCCCCCCGCGGCCAGGATGTTCCTGCTGCTCGGCCTGTATCCCGGCCCGGACATCACTGTCGCCGCGGCGGCGCGCCTGGCGGCCACGACCCCGCGTGAGGCACGCGGACTGCTTCGCGAACTCACCCGCTGCCATGTGCTCGCCGAACTCTCCCCTGGCCGCTACGCCCTCCACGAACTGCTCCGCGCCTACGCCGCCGAACGTGCCCGCGCGGAGGAAGTGAGATCTATCGCCAGGTCACCGAACGGGCGCGGTGCGCTGCCTTTAGCGGTAGGCGAGCGTCCCGTCGTCGAGGTCCGCTTTGGGCAGGATGTCGCGCTCCTGCTCGTGCTCCAGCAGGTGGGTCCACGGCTCGCGATCACCTTGTTTGAACAAGATGTGCTGTGTGCGCATGACGTAGCCGGGGTTGAAGTTCTCCGGATCGCAGAACGGCCGCAGCCGCATGTCCGTGTCCTGGGGTCGCAGGGCAGGGACCACCATGGTGGCGCCTTTGTCCCGCATGGTGGCCAGCAGGCGGCCTACCAGGTCGCTTACCAGGTCCACGCGCAGGGTCCAGCTGTGCCGGAGGTAGCCGAAGACGTAGGCCATGTTCGGCACGCCGCTGATCATGATGCCGCGCCACGTGACGCGTTCGGTGAAGTCGACCGGTTCGCCGTCGACGGTGAACGCCACATCACCGAGCACTGACATGTTGAAGCCGGTAGCGGTGACGACGATGTCGGCAGGGATCTCCGCACCGGAGCTGACCTTTATCCCGTGTTCGGTGAACGTCTCGATGGTGTCGGTGACGATCGAGGCCTTCCCCTCGCGTAGCGCCGCGAACAGGTCGCCGTCAGGGACGACGGCGATGCGCTGCTGCCACGGACGGTAGCGGGGGGTGAAGTGCTTATCGACATCGAAGCCCTCGGGCAGCAGCGGGCGCATGGACTCGATCAGGAACGTGTGCAGCTCCTCCGGCGCCTCCCGCGCCGTCCGGGTCAGCCAGTCGGATCTCAGGATGTACTGACGGCGCATGATCTCGTGCATCCACTCATCAGGGAGGTCCAGCGGGGCTAGCGTCACGGCGAGCTCGTGCGTGGCCGGCGGAGCGAAGTAGTAGGAGGGGGAACGCTGGAGCATCGTCACGTGCTCCGCCTGGCCGGCTATCGCGGGGATCAGCGTCGCGGCCGTCGCGCCGGAGCCGATCACGACGACGCGCTTGCCCGCTAGATCCAGGCCCTCGGGCCACCGCTGGGGGTGCACCATCACGCCCTGGAAGCGGTCCGTGCCTTCCCACCGCGGCAGGTAGGGCTCGGCGTGGTTGTAGTAGCCCTGGCACATCCACAGAAACCCGGTGGTGTACCGCAGCTGCTGTCCGGTGTCGCCCCGAGTGACCTCCACGGTCCACTGGCGGTCCTCGGTGGACCACGTGGCCGCGGTGACCCGGTGCCCGCAGCGGATGAACTGGCCGAGGGCGTCCTCATCGATGACCTCGTCAAGATAGGCCAGGATCTCCTCGCCCGCGGCGATCGACGGGCCGCGCCACGGCTTGAACCGGTAGCCGTAGGTGAACAGGTCGCTGTCGGACCGAACGCCCGGGTACCGGTGGGTCCACCAGGTGCCGCCCCGGTTGTCCTGGGCGTCCAGGATGACAAGGGTCCGATCGGGGAACTGGTCCCGCAGATGGTGCGCGGCGCCGATGCCCGACACCCCGGCGCCGACGATCAGGACATCGACATGACCGGCGTCCTGGATCTCCATTATCGACTTGTCACTGGAGGTTTTGGGGGTTGCCGACGGGATCGCCCACGTATTCGCGGATCGCGTCCAGGTTGTCGCGCGCGGGATGCTTGTGCGCGGCGGGGCCGTCGGAGAACGCGGTCAGCAGGTTGGTCGTCACCTGGCGGACGAAGTCCGGGGTGCGGCCGCCGATGCCGTGCGGCTGGTCGCCGTAGATGGCCTCGACCCAGCGCATCGTGCCGCAGTTGAAGACGCCAGCGCCACCTGGGTGTGTGTAGTAGGCGGAGTCCCCGTAACTGCTCGCGCCCTGGCAGGTCAGCGGCGAGTGGGAGAGCACCTCGATCGGGCGCGGCACCGGGTAGGCGGGGTTGACCCGGTCGTACTCGATGCCGACCAGGTGCGGGAAGGACTTGCCCGCGCGCACGCCGGTGCCCTTGAACAGCCAGCTTCGCGGGCTGGACACGACGTAGGACGCGTCCGCGGGGTATCCCTCGTAGATCGTGCCGATCAGCGAGGACTCCGGGTCGGAGTTCGGCGGCTCGCGCCAGTCGCTGGTGACCTCCGTCGGGTCCTGCCGGTACATCGGGTCTTGCGTGTAGTCGGTCTTGTAGCAGACGACCTGCCGGGCCGCGCCGAGCGCGCTGGACTGCAGCCGGGTGCGCCGGAAGACGGCGTTGGCGCCGAGGAACGCCAGGTTCACCCCGTTGTCCCTGGCGGCGGTGACGTTGGCGCGCTCTTCCGGCGTCCAGTACTCGTCGTGCCCCATGGAGACCAGCGCGCTCGCGCCGTCGAGCAGGTGCGGGTCGGCGGCGATGTCCATGCTGGTGACGTAGGCGAGCGTCAAGCCTGTGCGGCCGAGCAGATGCTCGGCGAGCTTGATGACGTTGCGCTCATAGGTGAGGAAGTAGTCGGCGCCGTTGGCGTCGTACGGCCGGTCCAGGCTGACCACAAGGGACCTGTTGGCGTAGACGCCCGCCCCGTCCTTGTACAGGTCGTAGCCGCCCCACATGTTGTAGGCCTGCCAGGTTTGCACGCAGCTTTTCAGCACGACCGCGCCCGCGGTGCTCGCCGACCGGACGGTGACCGGCACGTACCGCTGCGCGCCCGAATCCGCGTCGAGGCGCAGCAGGTAGGCGCCGGCCGGCCAGTCGTGGGTCGGCACCTGCACGACCGGATCCCAGTCGGTGTGCACGGTGTTGGTGCCTGCGGTCAGCGAGGAGGGCTTCTGCCTGCCGCCGCGCAGCGTCCGCGACGACCACACCTTGCGCGCGCCGGCGCCGGCGTACCAGCCGAGCCGGAACGCGGTCACCCGGAACCCGGACGACGTCGTGGAGACGAACAGCGGGAACGACTCGCCGGACAGCACGCTGGCCTTGCCCGCGTACCCCTCGATCTCGTGCTCGCCGCCGAGGTGGCGGATGGTCCAGTGCGGGTCGCCGGGCAGCGAGTTCTCCGGCACGGGGCGGCGCGACGGTTTCGCCTTGACCGCCGCGGGCTGCCCCGGGCTGGCGCCGCCGCCCCCGCCGCTGTTCGTGCACCCGGTTACGCCGGCGGCCGCCCCGGCCGCTCCGGCCGCGGCCAGCCCGAGGAACGCCCTGCGTGTCGGCTCACCTGCCACGTCGGTAAGCATGCCACGCCGGCGGACCGCCGCGCCCACGAGCCGAGCTCATCCTTAACCAACACATAAGAACAAGACCTAAGAACCTGGGCATCCAAGGGCGTCGAGCAGCGGGTCGAGGGCGGCCACGTCATCGTCGGGCGCGGTGAGCACGACGCCGCTGACGAGGGATCTGGCCTTGCTGAGCAGCCCGGCCGCGAGCTCGAGGCCCGCCGCGCGGGCGGCGCCGCGGCCGGCCTGCTCGAGCACGTCGAGCGTGGCCTGCGGGATCGTGACGCCGGGCACCTCGTGCGCCAGGTAGTCCGCGTCCTCGAAAGAGCGCAGCGGCGTGACGGCGAGCAGCAGCGGGATGCCCGTCCCTTCGAGCGCGTCGACCAGCCTGCTCAGCGACTCGAGCTCGTAGACCGGCCGGCTGATCAGGAACTGGGCGCCGGCGCGGATCTTGGCGTGCGCGCGGGCGATCTCGGCGTCGTGGTCGCGCGCACCGGGATTCACCCGCGCCCCGATGCAGAAGGATGTCCGGGTGGTCAGCGCCAGGCCGTTGGAGTCGCGGCCGGCGTTCAGCCCGGCGAGCAGCGCGGTGAGCCCGACCGAGTCGACCTCCCAGGTGCCGTCCACCGCGGGATAGTCGCCGAGCACAGGCGGGCTGCCCGTGGTGGACACCACGGACCTGATGCCAAGCGCGTGCGCGCCGAGCAGGTCCGCCTGCAGCGACATGATGGTCTTGTCCCAGGTGGTGACCGTCGCGACGGTCTCCACGCCGACCCGCTGCTGCAGCTGAAGCGCCATGTTCAGCGAGTCCATGTGGGTACGCGCGTTCTCCCGCGGCTGCACCGCGACCAGCCCGATGCCGTGCGCCTGGGCCACGGCCGCCGCCTGGTCGGCGTCGCCGGCCCAGCCGCCCGTCGGCGGGGTGATGCTCGCCGCGACGACGAACCGCCCCGCGGCTAGCTGCTCGGCCAGGCTGCCCTGGGCCGGGCGGACCGGGCCGGCCGGCAATGTCGCGCCGGCGGCGCGAGATGCCCTGGCCTGGCCGCCGCGCCGGGTGGCGGGTGCCTTCCCCTCGTCGGCGAGCCTGGTCCGCAGCGCCTCGGCGGCCGCCCTGATGTGCGTCGGAGTCGTGCCGCAGCAGCCGCCGACCAGCGTCACGCCGGCGTCGGCGAACCGGCCGAGATACCGGGCGAAGTAGCCGCCGTCGATGCTGAACTCGAACGAGCGCGGGCCGACGCGGCGGGGCTGCCCGGCGTTCGGCTGGCCGCTGACAGGCACGCTCGAGTACCGCACGAGGTCCTCGGCGACGACCAGCATCCGCTGCGGCCCCACCGTGCAGTTGGTGCCGATCATCGCGACCGGCATGGCGCTCAGCACGGCGGCCACCTCGCGCGGCGTCTCGCCGCCCAGGGTGTGCGCGTCATCGGCGAACGTGGCCTGCGCGATCAGCGGGACGTCGGTGACCGAGGCGGCGACGGACACCGCCTCGACGAGTTCGTCCAGGTAGCCGAAGGTCTCCAGGATCAGCAGGTCCACCCCGCCGTCGGCGGCCAGCGCGAGGATCTGCTCGCGGAGCACGTCCATCCGCTCGGCGGAGCCGATCCGGCGCCGCTGCAGCGCGGTCACCGCCGGCGACACAGATCCCGCGACGAGCACGGGGCGGTCCGCCCGCGCGCACGCGCTGCGAGCAAGCCGCACCCCGGCCCTGTTGATCTCGTCCACCTTGTCGGGGAACCCGTGGTCGCCCAGCCAGAGCCTGTTCGCGCCGAACGTGTTGGCCTGGATGATGTCCGCGCCGGCGCTCAGGTAACTGTCGTGAATGGTCTCGACGAGGCCGGGGTCGGACAAGTTGAGCTCGGGCAGCGACCGGTCGAGCGCGGCGCCGGCCGCGTGCAGCATGGTGCCCATGGCGCCGTCGCAGACGAGCACCCGCTGGCCAGACAGCAGCCGCCGCGCCGCGGAACCAGTAGCCTTGCTCATCACTGTGCCTCCGGAAGAGCGTCGAGAATCTCAAGCGCAACCTGGGCGATCAGCCGGTCCCGGTAGTTGTCGAGCCGGAGCCCGGTGATCTCCTCGATGCGTTTGATCCGGTAGGCCACCGTGTTGGGGTGCACGTGCAGCAGCCGTGACGCCCGCTGCGGGCTGTTGTTCTCCCGGAAGTAGCAGGCGAGCGTGGACAGGTACTCGGACTTGTGCTCGTGCTCATGCTCGCTGAGCTTGCCCAGTACCTCTGCGGCGAAAGACCTCAGCTCGTTGAGGTCTGGCACCTGCAGCAGCAGCCGGTGGATGCCTAGGTCTTCGAACGCCGCGACAGCGCCGGTCCTGCCGAGCCGCCACAGCGTCTGCGTGGTGCGGTGCGCCTGGTCGTAGGATCCGGCGATCTCCTCCGGGTCGCGGCAGGGACCGCCGATGCCGATGACGACCTTCGCGCCGGGGAACAGCTCGGCGAGCCGGGCCAGGCACGCCTGTCCGAGCTTGCGCGGGTCCGGCGAGGCGGCCGCGACGACGACGACTTCGGCCTCGCGGGCGGACACGATCGCCTCGGGCGCCCGGGTGGTCATGAAGTGCTCGATGCTCTCCCGGATGCGCTGGCGCAGCGCCTCGGCGTCCGAGGCGCGTGACGGCGGAAGCTCGAAGGCGATGGCCGCCACGTTGTGCTGCCGCGTCGAGTCGTAGCCGAGGTGCGCGGCCCACCTGGCGGCGTCTCCCGCGTCCCGCCCGCGGCCGAGCAGCAGGCCCTCGACGAGGTCGTCGCGTACCCGGCGGGCCGCGGCGGCGACCACCCGCTCGCGGCCGAGTATGACGCCGCAGATCGTCGCGGCGTGCTCGGTCACGAGCAGGCTCATGTCCTCGCCGAAAGACTCTTCGGCCGGGTCGAGGGTGATCAGGTAGGACGGAACCTCGTCGCCCACCAGGATGGGCGCGACGATGATCGCGGGTACCCCGCCGACGTTGGGCAGCCGCAGCGCGCGCTGGCTGAGCCGGGAGGCGCGCAGCACCTGGCCGAGCCTGGGGTGGACCACGTGGTCGCGCACCAGTGCGGCGGCCTTCTCGGGGGGCAGGCCAGGCGAGGCGGCCGTCATCACGTCCATGAGCTGGCTGACGACCGCGACGGTCGCCGAGGCGCGCTCGGAGATGAGCTGGACCACGCCGGCCAGGTCCGCGTCTTGCATGGCAAGGCCGGACAGGTGCCGGTAGACGGTCACCAGCTCACGCAGGACAGCATTCTCCCTGTCGACGTCCCGGGCGCTGTCCCTGGACGCCGGCGCGGTGAGCCGGCTCGCGGCCGGGATCGCGTCTGGCATGATTACTGCACTATACGACGTTGTGTCATCTGTGTGTTTGTGGGAGCCCACAAACGGAATTTTTACCACTGTTGGTGCGCTTGGGAAGCCCTCACGTGGAACTCACGTCACCGTCGTGACGGAGGCTGTGGCCGCCCACAGCCTCAGGACGCGACGGTTTGGCGTCTAGCACGATTGCCCGGCCGGCGCTCGCGTGGCAGTGTCAACAATATTTCTAACGGTTTTCCCTGGAATGGCGGACATGGCGGACCTGGCAGACGTGGCGAACATGACGAACATGGCGGTCACGGCTGAGGAGATCCCGCGCTGCCCGCGCTGCGGCACGATCGCGGGCGGCTCCGCCGCCGCCCTCGACGCGCTATACGGCGAGGTGGCCCGGCTGCGGCAGATCGCCGAGCGCCCGCGCGCCGATCAGGACGCCGATGATGACCTCGTGCTGGCGCTCAAAGAAGCCGCCGCCCGTGAGGCGGAACTGCTGCGCCAGATCAGGCTTCTCCAGGAGACTGTAGCCAGGCTCCGCGCCAAGATCGTTATGTTACAGAGACTTGACATGCTGATTACACGCCCGACAATGATCAGGCACTTTCTCACGAAAGGGGCAGGCGTTGCTTGAGTACCGCGATATCTACGCGGGAGGTCGCCTGGTCGGGTCCGCATCTCCAGACGTGATCACCATCATCAATCCGGCCACAGAAGAGGTCGTGGGCGCCGTTCCGGCGGCCGTCGGCGTCGATGTCGACCGGGCCGTGAGGTCCGCCCGGCGGGCGTTCGACGACGGCCACTGGGCGACCTGTGCCCCCGCCGATCGCGCGGACGCGCTGGACCGGCTCGCCGCCGCTCTCGAGGCGCGCACGGAGGAGACCGCCAGGCTCGTCACCGCCGAGATGGGGATGCCGATCGCGTACTCGCGGCAGCACAACGCGTCGGCGCCGTGCGCGATCCTGCGGTACTACGCCAAGCTCGCGCGCGCCATGGACACCGAGGAGACAAGGACCGCGGTCAGCTTCACCGGGCGCACCGTGGTGCGCCGCGAGCCCGCCGGGGTCGCCGCCGTGATCACCAGCTGGAACTACCCGATCATGCTGGCGTTCAGCCAGCTGGCCCCGGCGCTCGCCGCCGGGTGCACGATCGTGCTCAAGCCCGCGGCGGCGACGTCGCTTTCCGCGTACATCCTGGCCGAGGCCTTCGAGGCGGCGGACTTCCCGCCGGGCGTCTTCAACCTCGTCACGGGCACCCATCAGACGGCCGGCATGCTGGCCAGGCATCCCGGGGTGGACCGGGTCGCGTTTTCCGGTCCCGCCAAGCAGGGCCGGTGGATCGCGTCGATCTGCGGCGCCGAGCTCAAGCCGGCCAGCCTCGAGCTCGGCGGCCAGTCGGCCGCGATCGTGCTCGACGACGCGGACCTGAGCAAGGCGATGGCCAGCCTGGGCTCGCTGTGCTACGGCAACTCGGGCCAGACCTGTTTCGCCATGTCGCGGGTGCTCGTCCCCGAGCAGCTTTACGACGACGCCATCGAGGCGATGACCGCGCAGGCCGCTTCGCTCGTGGTCGGCGACCCGCTCGCCGAGGCCACCACGATGGGGCCGCTCGCCTCCTCGCGCCGCCGCTCCGACGTGGAGGGCCGGGTACGCGCGGGCGTGACCTCCGGCGCCCGGGTCGTGTCCGGCGGCAGGCGCCCGGCCTCCCCGGTGCGCGGCTACTTCTACGAGCCGACCGTGCTCGCCGACGTGACGCCGGTGATGCCGATCGCGCAGGAGGAGATCTGCGGTCCGGTCGCCACGGTGATCAGGTACCAGGACGAGGCGGAGGCGGTGGCGCTCGCCAACGACGGCTTCGGCCTGGCGGCGACCGTCTGGACCGGCGACCCGCAGCGCGGCCTCGACATCGCCCGCCAGACGCGGGTCGGCACGTTCGGCGTCAATGTCTACGAGCCCGACATCGGCTCGCCGTGGGGCGGTCGCGGCGCCAGCGGGCAGGGCAGCGCCTACGGCCCCGAAGGACTGGACGCCTACCTGACCACGAAGTCGGTCTTCCTCCCCAGTTTCCGTTAACCCGGCACCACGCCTTCGGCCGCGAACGGGTACCACTGCGGTTAGATGCGCTACTTTGCCGTGAACAGGAACTTTCATCCCAAAATGGCCTTTACCAGAAACAAAAGTTCGCCTGGTAGTCCGGCCTGGGTAGTGGAGGAAGCACATGACTCAGACGAGTGTCGCGCCGGACGCCCGGGAACAGGACGCGCACGAGGCGCCGCACCTTATTCCCAGGCCCCATTCCGACGCCGCCGCGGTCCGCGCCATTTCCCGCGCCAAGGAGGACGTGCGCGAGCGGGCCGAACACATCCGCAGCAACCCGCAGGAGCACAAGCCGAAGCTCGTGCTCTCCGACCACGTCCGCGGCACGAGCCTGCTAGACACGATCGCCGACGGGGTGAACCGGGTCTGCGGGTCGATGTGGGTGTTCATCGGCATCACGACCGGCATCGTGGCATGGCTGTTCCTCGGCAACGTGGTCGGATTCGACAAGACGCCATGGCCGCTGCTGCTCACGATCCTGAACCTGCCGCAGCTGTCGATCATGATCTCGCTGCAGGTGAGCGCGAACGGGGCGCAGGCGGCCAGCGACCGGCGGGCGCTCGCCGACCACGAGACGCTCATCGCGCTGCACGAGATGGCCAGGCAGCAGCTCGACATCCTCAAGGGCCAGGACCAGGTGCTCGCGATCCTGAATCACTTCGCGAGCAAGGACATGCCGGGCAAGCAGCAGGAGATCCAGGACTGCGTCAACCGGATCCTCGCGGCCGTCCACCCCGGTCCCGCCTAGCCGCCTGGCGCGCATAGCGGGCAAACGGCGTAAGTGCGGCTTACTCCCACCCTCGGCATCGTTAGCACACATAATAGTTGCCATCAAGCAACTACCCGCTATGCTGGTGAGACGTGGCGACAACGGCGAGCGAGCGGACAGCACACGAGCCTGGTAACAGCAAGGGTCATGGCCGGGGCTCGGCTTACAAGTGGGTAGCGCTGTCCAACACGACGCTCGCGATGACGATGGCCACCATCGACGCCTCTATCGTCATCGTCTCCATGCCGGCCATCTTCCGCGGCATCCACCTGAACCCGCTCACCCCCGGCAACGTCTCCTACCTGCTGTGGATGATCATCGGCTACCTGCTCGTGCAATCGGTGCTCGTGGTCACCCTCGGCAGGCTCGGCGACATGTTCGGCCGGGTCAAGATCTACAACCTCGGCTTCGCCGTCTTCACGGCGGCCAGCGTCGCGCTGAGCCTCGACCCCGCCCAAGGGCCGAGCGGCGCGCTGTGGCTGATCATCTGGCGGATGGTGCAGGCGTTCGGCGGCGCCATGCTGATGGCCAACTCCGCGGCGATCCTCACCGACGCGTTCCCCGCCAACCAGCGCGGCATGGCACTGGGCTGCAACCAGATCGCCGGCCTCACCGGCCAGTTCGTCGGACTGCTGCTCGGCGGCCTGCTCGCCGCCTGGGACTGGCGGTCGATCTTCTGGATCAACGTGCCGATCGGCGTGTTCGGCACGGTGTGGGCGTACAAGAGCCTGCGGGAGATCGCGCGCACCAAGAAGGCGCGGATCGACTGGGCGGGCAACATCACGTTCGCGACCGGGGCCGGGCTGCTGCTGACCGCGATCACCTACGGCATCCGCCCGTATGGCGGGTCGGCGACCGGCTGGACCAACCCGATGGTGCTCGGCGGCCTGACCGCAGGCGTCGCGCTGCTCGTCGCGTTCACCGTCATCGAGAGCAAGGTCGCCGACCCGATGTTCCGGCTGGGGCTGTTCCGGATCCGCGCGTTCGCGGCCGGCAACATCGCCGCCCTGCTCGGCGCGATCTCCCGCGGCGGGCTGCAGTTCATGCTGGTCATCTGGCTCGCGGGCATCTGGCTGCCGCTGCACGGCTACGACTTCACCGTCACCCCGCTGTGGGCGGGCATCTACATGCTGCCGCTGACCGCCGGCTTCCTCATCGCCGGCCCGCTGTCGGGCACGCTCTCGGACCGGTACGGCGCACGTCCCTTCGCCACCGCCGGACTGGTGGTCGCCGCCGCGTGCTTCCTCGGCCTGATGATGCTGCCGATCGATTTCCCGTACCCGGTGTTCGCGATCCTCATCTTCGGCAACGGAATAGGCTCGGGCCTGTTCGCCTCGCCGAACACCTCCGCCATCATGTCCAGCGTCCCCGCGCACCACCGGGGCGCGGCGTCCGGCATGCGGTCGACGTTCCAGAACTCGGGCATGTCACTGTCGATCGGCATCTTCTTCACGCTGCTGATCGCGGACCTGGCGAACACCCTGCCGAGGACGCTGACCGCCGGGCTCACCTCTCAGGGCGTGCCGCTCGCGCAGGCCAGCGCCATCGGGCACCTGCCGCCGGTGTCCACCGTGTTCGCCGCGATGCTCGGCTACAACCCGGTCCGCAACCTGCTCGAGCCGGCTGGCCTGCTGCACACCCTGCCCGCGCACAACGTCGCGGTGCTGACCGGCAGGCAGTTCTTCCCGAACCTGATCTCCGGGCCGTTCCACCACGGGCTGATGATCGTGTTCACCGCCGCGGCCGTGATGTCGATAACCGGCGCCGTCGTCTCCTGGTCTCGGGGCAAGCAGTTCTTCTTCGACGAGGAACCACTGCCCGTTCCGGATAATGAATCTGAGCCGGTGACCGGGTAATATCCGATTCGTGCCACGTTATGAGTACCGCTGCCGCGCCTGCGGCGACACGTTCGAGCTGACCCGGCCGATGAGCGAGTCGTCGGCGCCGTGCACCTGCCCGCAGGGCCACGACGACACCGTCAAGCTGCTGTCCACGGTGGCCGTCGGCGGCATCAGCGGCCGTGCCTCGGCTTCCCCGGCCGGCGGCGGGGGTGGCGGGGGCTGCTGCGGCGGCTCCTGCGGTTGCGGCGGATAAAAGGCTGTCTTATCCCGAACGGTGCGCCGCGGCTGTCCCGCCGCCTCTTGCTGTTATCACATGGTGCGACGCCGGGCCGGCCTAGGACTCCGCGGGCGCCGCGCGCGCGATCGTGGCCTTCGCCCAGCCGGTCGTGGAGATGATGCCGAGCAGCAGCACGGCGTAGCCGCAGCCGGCCATGATCCACCAGCCGGCGTGCGCGGCGTCGAGGAAGTGGGCGTGCATCGAGCCGCGCAGCGACGCGGCGAGCACCGACCCGACGATGGCGACGCCGAGCGAGGTGCCTAGCTGACGGCTCGCCGAGTTCATCCCCGAGGCGACGCCGGCCTGGGACTTCGGCAGACCGGACATGAAGCCGTTGGTGATCGCCGAGCTCACCATCCCGACCCCGACGCCGAACAGGCCGTAGGTGACGATCAGGAACGACGGGCCCGACGTCGGGGAAAGCTGGGAGAGCGCGGCGCTAGACAAGGTGAGCGCCGCGCCGGCGAGGACCAGCGGTATGCGCGGACCGCGCCTGGCTAGCAGCCGGCCCGACATCGGCGCGCATAGCGCCATCGTCACGGGCATCGGCAGGATGGTCAGGCCAGCCTGCACGGCGGAGAAGCCGCGCACGTCCTGCAGGTACAGGGTGGTCAGGAACAGGAACCCGGCCGTCGCCGCGATCGCGCACACCGCGGTCAGGTTGGCCGCTGAGAACGGGACGCTGCGGAACAGCCGGAAGTCGATCAGCGGCTCCTCGCGGCGCGGCTCGTAGCCGATCAGCACCCCGAGCGCCACCATGGACAGCAGGAAGAAGGCGGCGATCTTCGGCGAGAACCAGCCGTAGCCCGGACCCTGAATGATCGCGTACGCGAGGGAGCCGAGCATCACGATCACCAGGACCTGCCCGACCGGGTCGGCGCGGCGGCCGCGCTCGGCGCGCGACTCTGGCACGAACAGCGCGGTGAGCGAGATGGCGGCCAGGCCGACGGGGATGTTGGCCCAGAAGATCCCCCGCCAGCCGACGGCGCCTATCAAGATCCCGCCCAGCACCGGCCCGAGCGCCATCGACAGGCCGAACACCCCGTCCCACACCCCGATCGCCTTGGCCCGCTCGGCCGGCTTGGTGAACGTGTTCGTGATGATGCCGAGCGCCGCCGGGTTAAGCATCGAGCCGCCGACGCCTTGCAGCAGGCGGAACGCGATCAGCCAGCTCAGGTTCGGGGCCAGGCTGCACATCCAGGATCCGAGCGTGAACAGCGAAAGGCCGACTTGAAAGATCGTGCGGCGGCCGATCCTGTCGGCGGCGGCGCCGGAGAACATGAGCAGGCTGGCGAGCACGATCGTGTACCCGGCCACCGTCCACTGCAGGCCGGACACGGCCGTGTGCAGCGAACTGCCAATGGCCGGCAGCCCGACGTTGACGATCGTGTTGTCCAGGCCGACCATGAACAGCGCGCTGCAGCAAACAGCGAGCACGAGGGCACGCCTCCCGCTCCCTACTGCTGCAGATGGTGACCTGTCAGGCACGTACTGTAGCGGCGTGGGAGCAGGCGAGACCGAGCGCATTTCGAACCGCCTTGGGGGGTCGGCGTGTGTTATATCCGAATATGACATTACATTGCTGCGGCGCGTAGTCAATAGGTCACGGATCGGTGACTGAATGAATTCTCCGCACGCGTTCGGGCTGCGCGCCCCGGTGTCTCGGTCTACATTTTTAAGCATGATGCCGGACTGGCCGGCGGCATGTGTGTTACATGTGTGATTAGTGAGGTGGCGGCGTGCCCGAGGGGGGATACGTGAGCCGCAGGCTTTTGCAACTGGTCATGCCTGTCTTCCCGGACCGCCGGATGTTCCGCATTCATGATCCGGAGGTCCACCCGGACTCCCCTGGCGGCCCGCTGCCGCCAGTTGGCGTGCTGGTGTCCGCCAACCGTGAGCAGCTGTGGGTGGGCAGCCTGCAGCAGGACATCGACGTCCGGCTGGTGCTCGAGGAATGGGACGGACAGCCGCTGCTGCCAGACTCCTGGGATGAGGAGGGCAAGGCCCGGCTGTACCTGCGCGGGCACCTGTCGATCGACATGGGGTCGGCCGGGACCGCGGTGTCGCGGCTGCGCCTATCCGGCGGGGTCGGCAATTACGAGGTCCGGGTGTACGCGCGCTATCGCGAGGCCGTGGTGCAGATGTACGAGGACCTGTTCAATCAGCACAAGGACCCGCTGAGCGACGAGTTCCAGCGCGAGAAGCGCAAGCTGGAAGGCGTCGAGCGCTATCTGGTCCAGCTCTGGCGCGACTCGTAATAACGCCGGCTTATTCCGCGGCGAATGTCGGCGAGGCCGCCGCGTGACGGATGGGAATTGTTTGCCTGGCGTTGCACG
>Ga0126381_100000500_pt1 | contig 43176 bp, 42 predicted proteins | sample PanSoiMetPlot_28_FD_96465 | JGI IMG/M metagenome (GOLD analysis project Ga0126381, IMG submission 96465) | Tropical forest soil microbial communities from Panama - MetaG Plot_28 | ecosystem: Environmental > Terrestrial > Soil > Tropical forest > Bulk soil | place: Panama | collected 2016-02-17 | reverse complement strand
GCGCGCGCCTCATTTCTCGCCGCGACGACCCAAGCCACAAGCAGAAAGCGATCTACAGCTTGTCAGAAGCCGCCATTGAGCTTGTTCCGCTGCTCGCACAAATGGGCGCTTGGGGTCGGCGCCACACCCCGGCCTCGAAGGAACTCTCCGTGCGTGCGCAGATTCTCGAAGAAGGTGGGCCGAAGCTTTGGTCGAAGTTCATGGACGAGTTGCGGCACCTTCATCTGGGGGCGCCGCGACCCAAGGTTTCCGTTCTTGCTCAGTTGCAGTCCGCCTATGAAGTTGCGATGGCGAGAGCGGGATCACATCGCTGAAGCAGTGTGGACTGGAATCGCGGGCCCTATTCGATTTTCCAGGCGGATTCATGAGTGCGTTTTCGCCGCCTTGGCGCTTGAGAGCGAGCCGATCGATTCAAGACTGTGACCACTTGTGCGCTTCCTGTGCCAGCCCCGAATTTTGGATCTGATTTCTGAATCTGCAAACTGCGGGCAGCCGGCCTCAGACCGGAGAAAAAGACCGTCAGAACGATCACAATTCCTGACGGTATTTTCTCCATCGCGACACGCGACTTCTGATTAAACCGTCGGAAGAACCGTCAAATGAGTCGGCCTGATGTGTCCACCGCGAACGTCGACTCCCGTCAGATCAATGACTTTGAGAAACAACGGCACGGCAAGAGGATGGAATGCGAATTATCAATGAGCTATCCCGTAACCTTCTATTTTTCTTACGTTATTTCCCTCCAGAGCCCTCCAGGGTATCCCACACCCCTCACTCCCACTCGATTGTTTAGAGCTATGGTAACGCGCTGATTTAGCAGCGCAAATTTTTTCAGCGCACGACGAAGAACCGTCTCGCCGATCCGTCAGAAATTTGCGCTCTTGATTTCAAACACCAATTTCGACGGTCCACGATTTGCTCGGTTTCAACGACTATCGGTATCAATCGGTCGATTTTTTTGAAACGCATCGAGCACGCTGTGAGTGCACACCAGCAGAAAAAGACCGTCAGCCTCCGCGATCGAACGTGTGAACGGCGCCGGCGCCAAGATCTCCGCTTTCATCTTCTCCCGCCCGCAGCGGGACGCTTTGAGACTCTCGCTTTCGGTTGCGTCATCACGCCTCGCGCAAAGCCTAGCTAAGCTAGACTAGGGTCTGTACCCAATAAGGATTCCAGCGGATAGCGGGTTGTGATTCAAGGCTTCCAGTAGCGACTATTGCACACGCGTGCGCGATCGGCCCGCCGTTCGCTGGCGCGGCGCGTCGGCGCCACGGGATCTGACGTGCTCGATGAAGGCGCGCAGCTTCGGCAAAACCTGACGTCGGCCCGGGTGGTAGAGGAAAACGCCAGGTGCCGTCACGCTGAATGGCGAAAGCACCACTTGCAATCGGCCCTCGGCGATTGCCGGGGCAACCAGTGGGCGCGGCACCTGCGCGAGTCCGACGCCCTGGATCGCCGCTCCGAGCAGCGTCGGATAGTCGTGCGCGATCAACGGCCCCGCGACCATCGCCTCGACCGCCTTGTTCCCGGTCGCAAACGGCCAGGGCGCGATTGACCCGTTGGAGCGACGCAGGCGCAGACAGGCGTGCTGACGCAGGTCCTCGATGCGCTCCGGCCGCTTGTGCACGCGCAAATAGTCCGGGCTACCGACCACCACGAGCGGAAACGGCGGGGTCAGCCGCACCGCCGACATGTCGGGCGCGATAAACTGGCCGAGGCGAATCCCGGCGTCAAAGCCACCCGCTGCGAGGTCGACCATCTCGTCGCTCGCTGCGATCTCCAGCTCGATCTCCGGATAGGCCTGGCAAAACGACGCGATGACCGGCTCAAGGACAAGCGGCACCACCGCGCGCGGCACTGAAAGCCGCAGCAAGCCGGCTGGCCGCTGTCCGAGATCACGCGCGTCGGCGCCGGCCGCAACCAACGCCTCGAAGGCGGGTTTTGCGCGCGTCAGGAAGCGTTCGCCCGCCTCGGTGAGGCCGACGCTGCGCGTCGTGCGGATGAACAGCGCCGCGCCGACGCGCGCCTCGAGCGCGCGCACCGCCTGGCTCATCGCCGATGGCGTCACGCCGAGATCGGCGGCCGCGCGGCGGAAGCTGCGGTGCTGCGCGACGCTCAGGAATGCCTCGACGCCGTCGAGCGCGCCGTGCCGGACTGTGAAGTTCTGCTTCATAGCCTGTCGACATTATCGCGGATAGTCGCTCACGGGAAGTGGCCGTATATCCGGCTGACAAATCGAGCCCCGCCGCCTCGATGATCCTGAAAGGAACTGCCGTCATGACCGATCAACCTCACGCCCAAACACAAGCGTCCACTTCGACGACTACAGGTATCTTTGCGCTGCTGAAAGCAAAGCCCGGCGTCACACGCGAGCGTGTCATGGCCATCATGCCCGCCGAGATACGCGCAACGGTCCAGCTCTATCTCGACGGCAAAATCCGCGATTGGTACTCGCGCGAAGACGGCAAGGGAGGTGTCTTCCTCCTGAACACCAGCGACGTCGAAGAGGCGAAATCCATCATGGAGTCTCTGCCGCTCGGCAAAGAGCACTTGCTGGACCACGAGTACATTCCAGTCGGCCCGCTGTTACCGCTACGTCTGCTGATGGGCAGCCAGTCAGCCAAGCAGTAACTCGGCCGCCGTGAACACAGACCCGCGGCGGCCACGGCGTGGTTTGCCTCGCCGCGGGAGTTCCCGTCCGCCGCCATCGCCCGAGTCTGTCTTGTGGCGATCAGGCCGGACTTTGCGCAGCTTTCCACCAAACTGGGACGCAACCTCATGGAAGCCGCGTCGGGGTCCTGACCGCGGTGTTCGAAGCGACTTCGGTCGACGCCTGACCGGCAGTCGCCAGCTCCCGAAGACACGTAACGGAGATGACCATGATCAAACCAAGAATCCTCGTGACCGGCGCGACCGGGAAAACCGGCAGTGTCGTCGTGACCGAGCTCATCAAGGCCGGCTATCCGGTGCGCGCGATGGTGCGCCGGCAAGATGACCGTAGCGCGCGCCTCGCGGCGCAGGGCGCCGAGATCGCGGTTGCAGATATGAGCGATGTCGAGCGTGTCGCCGACGCGTTGAAGGACGTGCAGCGCGCCTATTATTGTCCGCCCTTCGATCCGTACATGCTTCAGGGTGCGGTGGCCTTCGCGGTTGCGGCGAAAGAAGCAAGGCTCGAGCACATCGTCGTCCTGAGCCAGTGGCTGTCGAGCCCCTCGCATCCCTCGTTGATGACCCGTCAGCACTGGCTGGCCGATCAGCTGTTCGCGATGACGCCCGGAGTTGGGCACACGATCCTCGACCCGGGCTTCTTCGCTGACGCGTACCTGGCGCCCATCGGGCTTGCCGCGCACCTTGGCATCTTTCCCTGGCTCTTCGGCGACAGCCGTAATGCGCCGCCGTCCAACGAGGACATCGGGCGTGTCGCCGTCGCGGCGCTGATTGATCCGGCGCGGCACGCAGGCAAGCGCTATCGCCCGACTGGACCGGAACTCCTCGGCGCGCGGGAGATGGCGAACGCGGTCGGGCGTGCGGTCGGGCGATCGCTGCGGGTCGTGCCGACGCCGGCCTGGCTTTTCCTCAAGACCGCGCGGATGGGCGGCCTGCCGATCGATATCATCAATGGCCTTCGCTACTACATCGAAGATCACCGGCGTGGCGCCTTCGAGCTTTGCGCGCCGACCCGCGACGTTTTCGACGTGACCGGCCGGTTGCCCGAGGACTTCGAGACGGTTGCGCGCCGATACGCGGCCCTGCCAGGAAACCAGCGGACGCTGCGCAACACCCTGCGCCAGCTCGCGCAATTCCTGATCACCCCGCTCAGTCCCGGCTTTGATCTCGACCGTTACGGGCGCGAGTTGCGCATCCCGATGCCGTCGCAGCCGCAGTTCGCGCCCGAATCGAAGGTGTGGCGGCGCCGGCACGACCTTCGCGCTGCGAGGCCAGCGGCGCCCGGCCGTGAGGCCGACTCTGTCGTCAGTCGTCTCTCCGCCTAGGAGATAACCCATGCCCGCCCAAGTCGCCTTCTTCGCGAGCATCGCGTTCAGCCTCGTCGCGTGGGGGACCGTGACCGCCCGCGCCATCTGGCCAGCACTGCGCCAGCGCTCGCGTGCCGACGCGCTGCGGCCGCTGCTGATACTGCACAGCTTCCGCTTCATCGGGCTGTCGTTCCTTGTGCCCGGAGTCGTGGCGGCGGATCTGCCCGCTTCTTTCGCGCAGTCTGCCGCCTATGGTGACATCACCGCGGCGATGCTCGCGTTGCTGTCGCTCTCGTTGCTGCCACGCGGCGCGGGCATCGCGATGGCGTGGATCTTCAATCTCTGGGGCGCCGCCGATCTTCTGAACGCGTTCTACCAGGCGAACGCATCCGGACTCTCACCGGGGCAGCTGGGCGCGACTTACTTCATTCCGACCGTCGTGGTGCCGCTGCTGCTCATCACTCACGGCCTCGCTTTCTGGATCCTCTTGCGCCGCGACAACGAGTCGGCAATCCCGCAGATCAGGCAATAGGCCTAGGCTCCGTACTCAATAAGGTTGAGTTTAAGTTTGGAGGATGATTCAAAGTTTTCGTTTGTAACGGAGGCTTTGAATGGCTCGTCAGTTGACGTGGTTGAGCGATGCGGAATGGGCGAAGATCGAGCCATTGCTGCCGCGCGGACGGAAGGGAGCGCCTCGGGTCGATGACCGGCGGGTGATCTCGGGCATCGTGCGCATGCTGCGCATCGGTGCGCGCTGGCGGGATTGTCCGCCGGAGTATGGCCCGTACACGACGATCTACAATCGCTTCCACCGCTGGAGCCGGCAAGGCGTCTGGTTCGCGGTCTTCGAGGCGCTGACCGGGCATAGCGGCGTATGGGGGGGCGGTCGCCATCGATTCGACCAGCATCAAGGTTCACCGCTCGGCGGCTGGCGCAAAAGGGGGGCCGTCGCGCAAGGCATCGGCACCTCGCGCGGTGGCGCACCAGCAAGCTCCACGGATTGACCGACGGCGCCGGGCGCCCGCGCGTCCTGCTGATCTCGCCCGGCAACACCAGCGACATGACGATGGCGCCCGCGCTGATCGAAGCCGCCGCCGGCCGCTTCGACCGGCTGATCGCGGACAAGGGCTACGACAGCAATGCCATCAGGGCCGCTGTCCCGGCTCAAGGAGCTGAGGTCGTCATTCCCCCCAATCGCACCCGCAAGATCCTCATCCCCTACGACCGCGACGCCTATCGAACCCGCAATCTCGTCGAGCGCCTCTGGTGCAGGCTGAAAGATTGGCGACGGATCGCGACCCGATACGACAAACTCGCCGCAAATTATCTCGCAGGCGTCTTCCTCGCCGCTTCAATCACCTTCTGGTGCAATTGAGTCCGGACCCTAGACCGTCTCTCGGTACACAGTAAGCGGTGTGATGGGCCCCTCGTAGTCGGATCGGATTGGAGGGGATAGGACGTCCTTAAGCGCTTGCTTAAGGACGTTTTTTGATGGCAGGAGAGGTTCTGGCGGATCCGGAGCCGCGGCGGCGTTGGAGTGTCGAGGAGCGGGCCGAGATCGTTAGTGAGATGGCAAGCCCTGGCGCGAAGGTCTCCAATATTGCTCGCCGACGTGGGATCAGCCGCAGTTTGCTGTACACGTGGCGTCGCGAACTCTATATCTGCATATCTGCCACCGTCGGCCAGTTAGCAGATTACTCGCGACGCCTGCACTCCTAGATAGAAAGACCGTCACGTGCCTGGTTCTGCCTGACGGTCTTTCTAAAATCCGACGAGCGCCCGTTGCAAATACCGTTAGGAATGCCGTCAAACGTTTCGGCTTGGATATGCTGCGGGAGAGGTAGCCAGTTGAAAATCAGCGACTTAGCGAAATCCGCCTCCGAATTGACGATGTGGTGCCGATCATCAACGAACTATCCCATGACCCTCTATTTTTCCTACGCTAATTCGCTCCAGAACCCGCCAACCTATCCCACACCCCTCACTCCCACTCGATCGTGCCGGGGGGTTTGGAGGTGATGTCATAGACGATGCGGTTGATGCCGCGCACTTCGTTGATGATGCGCGTCGCCGTGCGGCCCAAGAACTCGTGCGGGAATGCGAAGTAATCGGCGGTCATGCCGTCGGTTGAGGTCACCGCGCGCAGCGCGCAGACGAACTCGTAGGAGCGGGCATCGCCCATCACGCCGACGCTTTTCACCGGCAGCAATACGGCAAAGGCCTGCCAAATCGCATTGTAGGGGCCGGCATTGCGGATCTCTTCGAGGAATACCGCGTCGGCTTTGCGCAGGATCTCGAGCTTCAAGCGCGTCACTTCGCCCGGGATGCGGATCGCCAGCCCCGGCCCGGGGAACGGGTGGCGCTCGACAAACCCGTCGGGCAGTCCCAGCTCGCGGCCCAACGCGCGCACCTCGTCCTTGAACAATTCGCGCAACGGCTCGACGAGCTGCAACCTCATGCGCGCCGGCAGGCCGCCGACATTGTGGTGCGATTTGATCGTGACCGATGGGCCGCCGAGCGGGCTCACCGACTCGATCACGTCGGGATAGAGCGTGCCCTGCGCGAGAAATTCGACATTGCCGAGCTTCTTCGCCTCTGCGTCGAAGACGTCGATGAACGTGGCGCCAATGATCTTGCGCTTCTCCTCGGGGTCGGTGACGCCGGCGAGCCTGCCGAGAAACAGTTCGCTCGCGTCGCGATGGACCAGCGGGATGTTGTAATGGCCGCGGAACAGGCTCACGACCTCCTCGGCCTCCGCGGCCCGCAACAGACCTGTGTCGACAAAGATGCAGGTCAGCTGATCGCCGATCGCCTCGTGCAGCAGCACCGCCGTGACCGCGGAGTCGACGCCGCCGGAAAGTCCGCACACGACATTGCCTCTCCCCACCTGACGGCGGATCCTGTCGATGGCCTGGGCGCGGAACAGCGCCATCGTCCAGTTGCCACGGCAGCCCGCGACACGATGCGTGAAATTGCGCAGCAGCTCTGCTCCGTGCGGCGTGTGCACGACTTCGGGGTGAAACAGGACGCCGTAAAACCGGCGACTGTCGTCGGCGATCGCGGCATAAGGCGCGGCTTCACTGGCCGCCACCGCCCGGAAACCGGGCGGTAGAGCCTCAACCCGGTCGCCATGGCTCATCCACACCTGCTCGCGCCCGCCCTTGGGCCACAACCCCTCGAACAGCCGGCATTCGTCCACGATGTCGATGAAGGCGCGGCCGAATTCCTGGTGATCGCTCAACGTTACTCGGCCGCCGAGCTGCGCGCACATCGTCTGCATGCCGTAACAGATGCCCAGCACCGGCACGCCGAGCCGGAAGACGACCTCCGGCGCGCGCGGCGAGGCCGTCTCTGTCAGCGAAGCGGGGCCGCCCGACAGGATGATCCCGCGCGGTGCAAAGTCGCGCAGCCGATCTTCGGCCATTGTGAACGGATGGATCTCGCAATAAACGCCGCTCTCGCGCACACGGCGGGCGATGAGCTGCGTGACCTGGCTGCCGAAATCGAGGATCAGGATGCGGTCGGACATGCGTGGCGCTCGAAAATCGCGACAAAGAAACCATCGGTACCGTGCTGCGCGGGGGTCAGCCGGAGATATTGCTCACCGCCCGGCGAGGCGCCGCCGATCGCCTCGGCCCAGGCGCGCGCGACCGGAAGCAGCGAAAAGCCGGGCTCGGCGGCGAGAAAGGCTTCGGCCTGCGCTTCGTCTTCCTCGCGCAGCAGCGAGCAGGTCGCGTAGATCAGGCGCCCGCCGGGGCGAACGAGGCGTGCGGCGCTGCGCAGGATCTGCTGCTGGCGTTCGACCAACTCGGCGAGGTCTTCGGGGCGCATGCGCCATTTGGCATCAGGGTTGCGCCGCCACGTGCCGGTGCCGAGGCAAGGGACGTCGACGAATACGCGATCAAAGCTGCCGGCGTGACGCTTGACCCATTTGTCGCGCTCGCTGCTCAGAGCGCGGCGCTCGACATTCATGACCCCGGCGCGGCGCAGGCGGCGCGCCGCACGTTCGAGGCGGCGCTGTGACACCTCGCAAGCGACGAGTTTGCCGCGATTGGCCATTTGGGCGGCGAGCGCCAGTGTCTTGCCGCCTGCGCCGGCGCAGAAATCGACAACCCGCATCCCGGGCCGCGCGTCGGCGAGAAGCGCGGCGATTTGCGAGCTCTCATCCTGTACCTCGACCAAACCTTCCTTAAACGCGGCGAGATTGCCGAGCGACACCCTTTCACGCAGACGCAGGCCGGTCGGCGACAGGGGGGTCTCCTCCGCGGCCACGCCTTCCCCGGCCAGAGCACGGCGGGCCCCTTCACGATCCATTTTCAGCAGATTGGCGCGCAGGTCCGTCGGCGCCGTGGCGTTGAGGGCCGCCGTCTCGCGTTCCAGCCCCTTCCCGAAGACGCGTTCGAAATAGGGCTCGAGCCACTCCGGCAGATCATTTGCGACGGCGCGCGGCATATGCGGGTGATGCAGCGTATGCCCCGCGAGATCGCGGACCAGTCCTTCCTCGGCGCGGTTCAGCGGCACCGGACGAGACCGTTCGCCATCGAAGCGCTCAGCGACTGCTGCCGGCCGCCATCCGTCGACCAAAACCAGGCCGGCCAATGTCCTGCTACGCGGTCCGATTTCGACGTGATGCTTCGTGATCCACCAATCGAGCGCCGCGCGGTGGCGGAGCACAGAATAGACGTGTCCCGCAATGTGCACCCGGTCCTTGGCCCCGATATAGCGGCGGCGGCGGAAGTAATCGGCCGCGATATCGTCGGCCGGCCGATCTCCATTATCGATCGCGGTCAAGATGTCGATCGCCGCAGCCACCTGCGCTCCGGGGGTCAAGCGGGTCCTGGGTCAACGATCCTGTGGGTAATTGGGCGCTTCGCGGGTGATCGCGACATCGTGTACATGGCTTTCGCGCAGCCCCGACGGCGTTATCCGGACGAAGCTGCAGTTCCGCTGCATCTCGTGGATCGTGCGATTGCCGGTATAGCCCATCGCAGCCCTCAGCCCGCCGATCAGCTGGTGGATGATATTGCCCACGGGGCCCTTGTGCGGCACCCGGCCTTCGACGCCCTCGGGCACAAGCTTCAGCGTGCTTGTCACCTCCTGCTGGAAGTAGCGGTCGGCCGAGCCGCGCGCCATCGCTCCGATCGAGCCCATCCCGCGATAGTATTTGTAGCTGCGGCCCTGGTAGAGAAAGACCTCGCCCGGGCTCTCGTCGGTGCCGGCGAATAGCGAGCCAAGCATCGCGCAATCGGCGCCGGCGGCGATCGCCTTGGCGAGATCGCCGGAAAATTTGATGCCGCCGTCCGAGATCACCGGCACGCCGGTTTTCCGGCATTCGGCGACGGTATCCACCACCGCGGTAAATTGCGGCACACCCACCCCCGCGACCATGCGCGTCGTGCAGATAGAGCCCGGGCCGATGCCGACCTTGATCGCATCGGCTCCCGCTTCGACCAGGGCCCGCGCGCCTTCCGCTGTCGCGACATTGCCGGCGATCACCTGCGTGTAGTTCGACAGCCGGCGAACATCGCGCAAGGTCCGCAACACGCGATCGGAATGACCATGCGCGGTGTCGACGACTAGAACATCGAGGCCCGCGGCAAACAACGCTTCGGCACGCTCGATGCCTTCGGTGCCGGTGCCCGTCGCCGCGGCGACGCGAAGGCGGCCATGCTCGTCCTTGCACGCCATCGGATAGCGCTGCGCCTTCTCGATGTCCTTGACCGTGATGAGGCCTACGCAGCGATAGGCCTCGTCGACGACGAGAAGTTTTTCGATGCGGTGCTGGTGCAGCAAGCGCTTGGCATCTTCGCGGGCGACGTTCTCGCGCACCGTGATAAGCTGGTCGCGGGTCATCAGCTCGGCGACAGGCTGGCGCGGGTCCTCGGCGAATCGCACATCGCGGTTGGTCAGGATTCCGGCGAGCCGCCCGGAGCCGCGCTCGACGACGGGGATGCCCGAAATCTTGTGCTCGGCCATCAGCCGCAACGCGTCGGCGAGGGTTTCCTCGGGGTGGATCGTGACCGGGTTCACGACCATGCCGGCCTCGAATTTTTTGACCTTGCGGACCTCGTCGGACTGCTGTTCGGGCGACATATTGCGGTGAATGACGCCTATCCCGCCCGCTTGCGCCATCGCGATGGCCAGCGCGCTCTCGGTCACTGTGTCCATCGCCGCCGAGACGAGCGGGATCCCGAGCTCGATTTCGCGGGTCAGCCTGGCGCGGGTATCGGTCTCGGCGGGCATAATTTCCGAAGCCGCCGGGACGAGCATCACGTCGTCGAAGGTCAACGCTTGCCGAATTTCCATCGGCGCCTCCTTTCCGATGGCGGCGCAATATACACGAGGATGCCGCCGCGAGAAGAAATTGGGCGCTGGCCATGCAGCCAGCGCCATCGCGGCATGATTTGGTGCTCGCTGCGCTTTTCTGCGAGAGCGCGGGATGCTTCTGCGGGCCCAGTTAGTCGATAAAACCCGCGGCTTTAGGCTCGCACGCGCGCCGGATTCCCGAAGGCAGTGGCACCGATGGGCACGTCGCGCGTGACTACGCTACCTGCGCCGATCACCGCGTCGTCACCAATCGTCACGCCCGGCAGGATGATCGCGCCGCCTCCGATCCAAACATTACGGCCGATGCAGATCGGGCGGCCCAGCTCCAGTCCGGCGGCCCTCGCGGCCGCATCCCGCGGGTGATCGGCGGAAAGGATCTGAACCCCCGGTCCGATCTGCGTCTTGTCGCCGATAACGACTTTAGCCACATCGAGGATGACGCAGTTGAAGTTCAGGAACACGCCGGCGCCGAGACCTATGTTGAAGCCATAGTCGCAGTGAAACGGCGGCCGAATTACGGTACCCTCGCCGATCGCGGCGAGGTGTTCCCGCAGCAGTTCCCACAATTCTGAGGCCGATGCGCCAAGCGCCGCGTTATAGCGCGCGAGCCATTTATGCGTGGCGTCCAGCTCTGTTTGAATTTCGGGCGCGCCAGCATTGTAGAGCTCGCCCGCCAGCATCTTCTCCTTCTCCGTGCGTCTCACGCGGCCGGAACCTCAGACGCAGACGCTAGCTTCGCATTCGCAGCCGCGTCGTAGAGGTGACAGGCGACGAGGCGCCCCTCCATATCGTCTAATTGCGGCTCCTGCTGGGCGCAGCGCGGCATGGCATGGGGGCAGCGTGGATGGAAGCGGCAGCCGGAGGGCGGGTTGAGTGGGCTCGGCACTTCGCCGGGAAGGATGATCTCGACGCGGCGCTCATCGGGATGGCTCGGCAGTGCCGCCGAGAACAGCGCCTCGGTGTAGGGATGCTTGGGGGCCCGCGCAAGCGCGCGCGCTTCTCCGCTCTCGACGATCTTGCCGAGATACATGACCGCGATCGTGTGGCTCATATGCGCGACCGCGGCGAGGTCGTGCGCGATGAAGAGGTAAGAAAGACCGAGCTCGGCCTGCAGGTCGCGCAACAGATTGAGGATTTGCGCGCGGATCGACACATCGAGCGCGGATACGGGCTCGTCGAGTACGACGAGCTTGGGTGACAGCGCCAGAGCCCGGGCAATTGCGATGCGCTGGCGCTGCCCGCCGGAAAACTCGTGCGGGAAAAGGTCGGCGGCACGGTCGGGCAAACCGACGAGATCGAGCAGGCGGAGCACGCGCTGGCGAACTTCGCTGCCTGGCAGCGCCTCGTTCGTGATCAGCGGCTCGGCGATGATTGTGCCGACCCGCATGCGCGGATTGAGAGAGGCGTACGGATCCTGGAATACCGCCTGCACCGATTTCCGATAATGGCGCCGCCCGGCCGCATCGAGCTGCCGCAGATCCTTCGCCTCGAAGCGGATAGACCCCCCGGTTGGTTCTTCAAGGCCGAGCACCAGCTTGGCCGTTGTCGTCTTGCCACAGCCGCTCTCACCGACGACGCCCAGCGTCTGGCCGCGCTCGATCGAAAAGGAGACGCCGTCGACGGCCCGCACCACGCCGCGCTCGCCGAAAACTCCGCGCTTGGCGCGGAAGTATTTGCTGAGGCCGACCGCTTCGAGAATCGAAGTCACGCCGCTCCACCCCGGGCCGCCAGCCAACAACGCGCCATACTGCCCCGAGTTTCGCTGAATTCGGGCGGGGCCGCCTCCCGGCAGCGATCGACGGCGCGCGGGCAGCGCGGCGCGAACGCGCACCCCGGCGGCAATGCCGCCAGATCCGGCGGCTGACCCTCGATCGCCGTGAGCCGCTGTGTGCTGTCAGTCATGCGCGGGATCGAGTTGAGCAGAGCCTCAGTATAAGGGTGCGTAGGCGCATTGAAGATCTGCGAGACCGGGCCCGTCTCGACGACGCGCCCGGCATACATCACCGCCAGCCGGTCGCACATCTTGGCGACAATGCCGAGATTGTGCGTGATGAAGATCAGCGCCAAGTGGTATTGCCGCTGCAGATCGCGCAGCAGATTGAGGTATTGGGCTTGGATCGTCAGGTCGAGGCTCGTGGTCGGCTCATCTGCAATAAGTAGACGCGGCTCGCAGGAGATGCCGATCGCGCCGACAATGCGCTGGCGCATGCCGCCCGACATCTCGTGCGGGTATTGCGTGACCCGCATCTCGGGCGACGGGATGCGCACGGCCTTCAGCAGATTTTTTGCCCGCTGCCAGGCAGCGGCGCGCGGCGCCTTCTCATGCACGCGGATCGGTTCGGCCACCTGGTCGCCGATTGTGAACAGCGGATTGAGCGAGGCCATCGGATCCTGCAGGATCATCGCAATGCGCTTGCCACGTACGCGGCGCATTTCCGCCTCGGATTTTTCGAGAAGATCCTCACCCTCGAACATCATCTTGCCACTGACGATGCGAGCCGCCGCCGGCAGGATGCGCAAGATCGTCAATGCCAATGTGCTCTTGCCGGAGCCCGACTCGCCGACGATGCCCAATGTCTCTCCGGCATTGATCCGCAATGACACCTCGTCGACCGCGCGCACCACTCGGGTGCCCTGCGCCGACACGTAATGCGTCGAGAGATTTTGCAATTCGAGCAGCGGAGCAGCTGTTAGCGGCGCCGCGCGCCGCGTCGGCTCATAACTGGCGGAGCTGGGGGTCGAGCTTGACACGGAGCCAGTCGCCAAGAAGATTGGCGGAAAGCACCATCAGCATGATGCAGCAGCCCGGAAACACGGTGAGCCACCAGCGGCCGACCATCAGCCCCTGCTTGCCGTCGGAGAGCATCAAGCCCCAGGCCGGCTCGGGCGGCGGCACGCCGACGCCGAGGAAGGAGAGTGAGGCCTCGGCGATGATGACCACGCCGAGCTCCAAGGTGCCGAGCACGATGGCCGTGTTGATCACGTTGGGCAGGATATGGCGCAGCATAATCGTCCATTTGGAGCAGCCGGCGACAATCGCCAGCCGGACGAACTCGCGCTCTTTGAGGGAGAGCACCTCGCCGCGGATGACGCGCGCGTAGCGCGTCCAATAGGTGATCCCGAGAATGAGGACGATGTTCCACAGGCTCGGCCCGGCGATCGCGGCCAGAAAGATCGCGAACATCAGCGCCGGCAGGGCGAGCCAGGTGTCGGTGATCCGCATGATGACCTGATCGACCCAGCCGCCGAGATAGCCCGAAATGATGCCCAGTGTGGTTCCGAGCACGCCCGCGAACATGACGGCGGTCAGGCCCACCACCATCGAGATCCGGGCGCCAAAAATCAGCCGTGAGAGCACGTCGCGGCCGAGCTGGTCGGTGCCGAGAAGATATTTGGTGCTGCCGCCGGCCTGCCAGAACGGCGGCCGGAAGCGCGCGGTCAGGCTGCCAATTTCGGGATTATGCGGCGCCAGCACATTGGCAAAGATCGCCACCAAGGCAATGGCACAGAGAATCAACGCCGGGATCAGAGGGAAGTCGCTCCGCCGTAAGGAGGCCAGGCGCGAGGGCGAACGCGCCGGAAGGACAAGGACTTCGGTTTGTATTGCCATGCGGGTCAGCTGCCCAGTCGGATGCGCGGGTCGATCACGGCGTAAAGGATGTCAACCACCATGTTGACGATGACGATCATGGCACCCCCCATCAGCACGACCCCTTGGACGACCGGGAAGTCGCGAAACGTGACGCCCTCGTAGAGGAGTCGCCCGATGCCGGGCCACGCGAACACTACCTCGACGACAGTCGCCACATTGACCATGATGACGAGATTAATCCCCGCCAAGGTCAACACCGGGATCAGGGCGTTCTTGAACGCGTGCTTGGCGATCACCAGCGACTGCGGCAAGCCCTTCAGCCGGGCGAGCTTGACGTATTCCGAGCCCAGTACCTCGAGCATCGAGGACCGGGTCAATCGCATATGGGCGGCGGCGAAATACCAGCCGAGGGCAAAGGCCGGCATGATCAGGTGCAACGGCGTGCCCGCGCCCGAGGACGGCAGCCACCCGAGATAGACCGAGAAGACGAGGATCAGCACCAGCCCGACCCAGAAGGACGGCAATGAGAGACCGAGCAAGGTGAACAATTTGCCGAAATTGTCCCAGAAGCGGCCCACCCGCACCGAGGCGAGCACCCCGCTCGGGATACCGATGACCAGCGACAAGGCCATGGCGACCACCGCCAGATAGATCGAGTTCGGCAGCCGCGACAGGTAGAGGTCGAGGACCGGGGTGCGGTAGTAGAAAGACTGGCCGAGATCGCCATGCGCGAGGCTCGCCATAAAAATCCCATATTGCACCAAGAGCGGCTGATCGAGGCCGAACTGATGGCGGATGGCATCAAGGTCGGCCTGGCTGGCGCCGGGCTCGACGAGCAGTGTCGCCGGATCGCCGGTCACCCGGACGAAAAAGAAGATCGTCACCGACAGCAGAAACAGCGACAGAAGGCAATAGCCGATCCGTCTCCCGATGTAGCGTTTCATGATGGCCTGGCTTTCCTCCCTTTCGTAGCCGACCCTAGCCGGATTTTAGCGTGAGGTCCTCATAAGGCCCGGTATAGGCGAAACCCGCGATCAAGCCGAACCCCGACTCCCCGACCCGCGGCCCCACGCCGTTGATGAACGCCAGCTGCCAGATCGGCGCATACATCGTGCGCTCGTAAACGAGCTGCTGGATCTTGTGCAACGTAGCCTCCCGCTTTTTCTGGTCCAGCTCGGTTCCCTGTTGTTGAAACAGCGCGTCGATGTCGGGATAGCTGCCATAGGCATAAGTTCCGCCCTTGACGGCGTAGGCCTCGAGACGAGTGGCGGCATTGCCGAAGGCGCCGCTGCCGCTTGAGATCAGGTTCTTGAACTTCTTGTTGGCGTAGCCCTCGAAGAAGGCCGCCCGCTCTAGCGGCCGCAGCCTGACGCGGATCCCCACCGCCTGGAGGTTGTCAACCACAGCCTCGCCGAGGTTCGAGTACGACCCGTCGCAGGTGTACTCGCCAGCGTCGAACCCCTTCGGGTAGCCGGCTTCCGCCAACAGCTGTTTGGCTTTGTCGGGATCGTAGACCGGGGCAGGAGGCTGCCAATAGAAATCGAAAATGTCCGGGACGATACTGTTGCCGGTGAGTTTGGAGAGACCGAGGGTCAGCGCCTCGTTGATGCTCTTGCGGTCGAGCGCCAGACTGGCGGCACGCCGTACCCGCTCGTCGCGCCAGGGCGATTTCGCGTCCCACTGCTCTGGAAAGTAGATCCAAAATGGGGCAGGGGGGAATACCGGCTTTAGGGTGAGCCCAGGGGTGCGCTGCAATTCCTCGGCAAGTTCGCCGCGGATCGAGTAGACGATGTCGACCTCGCCGTTCTTTAGCGCCGCCAGACGCGTCGCCTCTTCCGGAATGACCTTGAATACGAGCCGCTTCACGCTCGGCGTTTTGCGCCAATACTGGTCGAAGGCCTCGAGGACGAGCTCCACCCCCGGCGTAAACGAGACGAATTTATAGGGGCCGGCCCCGACCGGCGCCTTCTTGAACCCGTCTTCGCCGACCTTTTTCACGTATTCCTTGGGTACCACCCAGCCGGCGCCGCTGGCGACGGCGTAGAAGGTCAGAAAGTCGGGCCACGGTTCCTTGAGCTTGAAGCGGACATGTTGAGGATCGGACGCCTCGACCTCGGCCACCCGATTCTTCATCATCTCCTGAGAGTTGCCGCGGTAGCGCTCGAAGGAGAATTTCACGTCCTCGGCCGTCACCGGTTCCCCGTTGTGAAATTTCACACCTCGGCGCAAAACGAACTCGTAGCTAAGCCCGTCCTCAGATGCGGAAAGCGACTCGGCCAGGCACGGCGCCATGGGCTGACCCGGCATCGGCTTCACCAGCGCGTCGTGCAGAGCATAAAGCACCATGAAGGGGGTGATGATCCCCGGCGTCTCTGCCGGGTCGAACCAAGTCGGGGCCAGCGTGGTGTGCACCCCCCAGGTCAGCTGTCCTTGCGGGGCCGCTGCGAAGCCGGAACGGGGGAGGCCGGCGACCAGCCCAAAGGCGGCCAACGCGAGAGCCTCGCGGCGCGTAACGTCTGGTCCCTGGCCGAGGGATCTACGTCTTCCAGGCCTATCGGCAGATGCGTCCATGTTTCTTCTCCCGGTTCGCGCGGCCCGTTTTTTTGGAGCCTTGCGCCTATCGTAGGGCAGGCCTGCACAATTGTCTTTCGCAATCTGATCGAATCGCGCCCGCAAGACGATTAAAGCTATGCCGGCGTGGTCGCCAGCGGCGCCTCAGTCAGGCCAACAAAAGAGGAAACTCCCGATGTCGGAAGCGACATTCGACGAAGATGACGGCGGTTTTGCCTTTACCGACGAAGATTTCGAGCGGCGTTACTATTCGCAAGAAAATAATTCGACATCGGGGGCAGGCGGGATAAGCGGCAAAATCAATTTGCAAGGCGTGCGCAGCACTGCACAAGCGAGGCGCAGCCCCAATAGATTCATGCGCACGCTGCTCCGCCGCCGGCTTGCCGCTGCGGCGCGGGTCGAGTGAACGCCGCACCCGCAACGGTCAGGCGCCCTTTAGCGTGATGTCCTCATAGGGCGAGGTATACGGGAAGCGGGCGATCAAGCCGAAGCCCGACTCGCCCACTCGCGGCCCGACGCCGTTGATGAAAGCGAGCTGCCAGATCGGCGCGTAAATCGTCCGCTCGTATACGATCTGCTGCATCCTGTGCAGGATCGCCTGTCGCTTCTGGCGATCGAGTTCGACGGCCTGTTGCCGATACTGCTCGTCGAGATCGGGATAGCTCCCATAAGCGAAAACCCCGCCTTTGACGACCTGCGCTTCGAGCCGGGTTGCGGCGTTGCCAAAAGCCCCAGGCCCCGCCTGGATGATGTTCTTGTAGGTCTTCTCGGCGTATCCCTTGATAAAGGCTGCACGCTCGACCGGCCGCAGTTTGGCGCGGATGCCGACCGCCTGCAGGTTGTCGAGAACGGCCTCGCCGATATTTGAATAAGACGCGTCGCAGTAATAATCGCCGGCATCGAAGCCCGTGGGGTATCCGACCTCGGCGAGCAGCTTTTTGGCTTGCTCCGGATCATAGACCGGAGCGGGCGGCTGCCAGAAGAATTCGTAGTGGTCCGGAACGATCGGGTTGCCGGTGATCAGGGAATAACCGAGGGTCAAGGCCTGGTTGGTGCCCTCGCGGTCGATCGCCAAGCTGGCGGCGCGCCGCACCCGCTCATCGTGCCAGGGCGATTTCTGGTCCCACTGATCGGGGAAATAGAGGCAGAACACGCCCTGGACGACCGCCGGCTTCAGCGTGAGTCCCGGTGTGCGCCGAAGTTCTTCGGCCAATTCACCGCGGATCGAATAGGCAATGTCGACTTCGCCGCGCTTCAATGCCGCCAATCGCGTCGTCTCCTCGGGGATCACCTTGAACACGATCCGCTTTACTGCGGGAGGCTTGCGCCAGTACTGCTCGAAGGCTTCCAACACGAGCTCCAAGCCGGGATTGAATGAGACGAATTTGTAGGGGCCAGCCCCGATTGGCGCCTTTTTGAAGCTCTCGTCGCCCACCCTCTCAAGGTATTTCTTGGGCACGATCCATCCGGCGCCCGTGGCGCTGCCGTAAAACGTCAGAAAATCCGGCCACGGCCGTTTGAGTTTGAAGCGGACATGGCGCGTGTCGAGGGTTTCCACCTCCGCGACCCGCTCCATCATCAGATCATGCGCGGTGCCGCGATAACGGCCGAACGAGAATTTGACGTCCTCGGCCGTTACCGGATCGCCGTTGTGAAACAGCGCGCCTTCGCGCAATCTAAACTCGTAGCTGAGGCCGTCTTCGGATGCCGACCATGCCTGAGCGAGGCTCGGCGCCGTCAACTGGCCGGGCATCGGCTTCACGATCGCATCGTGCAGCGCGTAAAGCACCATGAACGGCGTGATGATCCCCGAACTGTCCGCCGGGTCGAACCAGACCGGGGCGAGGGACACATGGATCCCCCAGGTCAGCTGCGCTTCAGTTGCGGCGGCAATGGCCGGGGATGGCGCACCAGCTACCAGACCGAGAGCTGCGAGCGCCAGGATGTCCCGGCGTGTTGGGGCGGCTGCATTAACGCCGGGTCCAGATTTCCGATGACTGCCAACATCGTGCCGCATAAGCCTTCCTTCCTTCGGGCATGCGACATACGGCGGCCCGTTCCCCTCAGTGTAAGCCACCGGACCCGGAGGGTCGCGATTGTTTTGCGCGGGGTATTCTCGCCACAGACATGGGCCAACAGCCGGTAAGCTCCGCTAACCCGCGGCACGGCTGGCGACGATGATCGCGCGGGGCGGCTCTTGCCACCGACATTCCACGCGGGCGAAGCCGGCTTCGCGCAGCTCGGCCATATGCGGCTCGACGCCTTCGACGAAGCGGTCGCAATTCAGAAAACAGCCGCCGGGTTTAAGAAGGCCATGAACTGTGCGGTAGCAGGCGAAGATCTTTTGCAGATCGCGCAGGTTGTGGATCGCGATCGCCGAGACGGCGAGGTCGAAGGGACCGCCGACCTGTCGCGGCCATGACGGATCGGAGAGGTCGCAGAGCACATACCGCAAATGGTCGGAGTGATCAGCGAGGCGCTGCCGGGCGCGATCGAGCATCGGCTGCGAATAGTCCTGCAATGTGATCCGGGCCGCCGGAAAGGCCTCCAGCACCTCCTCGCTCACGACACCGTAGCCGGCGCCGACATCGAGCACGTCCAGCGCCGCCTCGCGCCGGAACGGCGCAAACGACAGCATCTTCTGCAACAGCGGGCGCCGCTCGCTGTCCCGCGTGACGTCCCGCGCAATCCATTTCGAGACGTAGTCCGATGAATGCCAATCATGCGGAAACAGGTTGAAGCTCTCGGTTTCAGCAGGCATGCGCAAACCTCATTGAGCTGACGAATCGCCAACGCCCTCGCCCCCCGGCGCCCGAACCCTCTAGCAGCGCGAGTCGGCGGAAAGCCAGCGTAATCGGCGGTTAATTCTCTTTACCACAGATTTGCTGGACAGAGATCTGTCGGTTGATTTAGCGTCGACGCTATGTTCGCTCAATGTTCTAACAGCAACCTGACGCGACTCGCTTGGTGCACATGTCAATAGCGGTGCTCACCCTCGCCGTTGGCGCCCTGGGGACTGCCCTCACAGCAGCGATTTTCTTCCGTCTGGTGCGGTTCAGCCCGGCAGCGCAGCAGCAGAGCCTGGAGGCATGCCTCGCCAGGTCGGAGCAGGGCTTGCGCGATGAGTTCGCGCGCGGACGCCAGGAGACTGCAGAAGGCGCCCGCCTGCAGCGGGACGAGGCGGCCACGAGCGCCCGGGCGCTGCGCGAAGAGGTGCAGCTTACCTTGAAACAGATGGCAGAGCAGCTGGGCGCGGCTGGCGCCGAGCTCCGCCGGGCGGTCGAAGGGCGCCTCGATGTGCTACGGGTCGAAAATACCCAGAAACTCGAGCAGATGCGCCAAACCGTAGACGAGAAGCTCCAGGGGACATTGGAGCAGCGGCTCGGCGCGTCGTTCAAAATGGTCAACGATTCGCTGACGAAGGTCCATGAGAGCGTCGGCGAGATGCAGGCGCTGGCAACCGGGGTCGGCGATTTGAAGCGCATCCTCAGCAACGTCAAATCCAAGGGTACGTGGGGCGAGGTGGCGCTCGGCAATATCCTCGAAGAGATCCTCTCGGCGGAGCAATACGCCCACAACGTCGAGGTGCGGCCGCGCAGCAATCAGCGCGTGGAATACGCGATCAGATTGCCGGGCGACGGACAAACGCCGGTGTGGCTGCCGATCGACGCGAAATGTCCGACGGAGGATTATGAGCGGCTGATCGAGGCGACCGAGTGCGGCGATCTGGAAGCGGCCGAAGCTGCTTCGCGCGCCATGGAGATGCGCGTGCGCAGTGCCGCCAAGGACATCTCGACGAAATATGTCGCGCCACCGCATAGCACCGATTTCGCGGTCCTGTTCCTGCCGACCGAGGGTCTCTTCGCTGAAGTCATCAGGCGGCCGGGCCTCGTCGGCTGCCTGCAGCGCGATTGCCGCGTGATGGTGGCGGGCCCGACGACATTGGTCTCGCTGCTAACCTCCTTGCGCATGGGCTTCCGCAGTCTCGCCATCCAGCAGCGTTCGAGCGAGGTGTGGAAAGTCCTCTCTGCGGTCAAAACCGAATTCGAGAAATTCGGCGGGGTTCTCGACAAGGTCCAGAAGAAGCTCGAGGAAGCGCAAAAGGTTGTTGAGGACGCCGGCATCCGCCGCCGCGCAATGGACCGCAAGCTGCTCGGAGTAGAAGCGATGCCCGAAGGCCAAGCAACCGCGTTGCTCGAGCTGACCCCGCCCGCATTGGTCGAGCACGCCCGCGAAGCGGCCGAATAAAGTTGCCCTTCACCCCGACCCTCGTCCCGCCAGCGGGGAGAGGGTTAGGGGCACTACCTACCGCGGCATGTCGATACGGCGGCCGACCCAATCGGGTCGCGGCAAATGGGCGTGCGCTGCTGCCGCTGCCGCAACGCGCTGCCGCACCTCGTTCGGGAACGGTACGACGCGCCGCGCTGCGAGGTCGATATGCAGATACAGCAATTCCTGCGTGGCGGCGCGTGGGCCGTTCGCAATCATGAACATTTCATGTGCGAGATGCAGCCGTTTGTCGTCCATTCCAAGGATCTGTGTACTGATCCACACCCGGTCTCCGAGCAACAGCTCCCGTTCGTACAAATTGTGCGTCTCAACGACAAAGGTTCCGCGGTTCGTTATCTCTTTGTATTGCCGGCCGATGCCGATCGCATCGAACAGCGCATCGGTCGCATAGTCGAACAGCACCGTGTAATAGGCGAGGTTCATGTGGTTGTTGGCGTCGATCCATTCCGGAAAGACCTCGCCCTCGTAGCGGTCGAAAGGCGCCGGAATACTCATCGAGCCGGGCGCTGCGCGGCAAGGATCGTCACTGCGTAGGCGAAGTGAATATCATCGCCGTCGATCTGAACCGGGACGCCGAGCCGGTCATCCGTGGCCGACGCCCTGAACATCTCGACGATCTTGACGTCGTCACCCTGATTGGGAAAAGACCGGGCGAGGAGGCTGCGTACGGTGCTGCGAAGGTCGTAGAAACTCGCCCGCGGCTCGGGAAGCCCAGCCGCCGGGAAGAGACCCTGCAGCTCGCTCAGGGTCAGGCAACGTACATGCGAGGGGTCGCGCAATTTTTCGAGACGGTTGAACTCGGCCGCCTTAGTCGGGTCATCGGACGCGTAATCGTCCACGACGACGATACACCCCTGCGGCGCGCAGACGCGGACCATTTCCCGTAATACTGCCGCAGGGTCGAGAAAATGGTGGAACGAGAAGCGGGTGGTTACGATCGAGAAGCTGCCGTCGGCGAAAGGCAGCGAATAGACGTCGCCTTGCCGCCAGAAAACATTCGATAAACCCCTTTCCGCTGCCAGCTTGCGCGCTCTTTCCAGCATCGCAGGCGTCACGTCGATGCCGGTCGCATGCTGGACATGCGGAGCGAACGCGCAGACCACGAGCCCTGGCCCACAAGCCACGTCGAGGACGGTGTCCTCCGGGCCCGGCCGGACGGCCTCGACGATCATCTCCAGCGCGCGCTCGTCGGTGATCGACGGGGCCGTGCTGAATACTGTCGCCTGACGGGTGAACTGGTCGAGGATCAGCTCTTGGTGGTTGGCTTCAGTCATTCTGCTCCAATTCTCTCACAGCGGTCCGTTCGGCAATACCAGCACTTTGCCGTTGCGGCCGCCCTGTTGCGCTCGGATCAGCGCCGCTCGGATCTCCTCGATCGGGTAGAAGGCATCGATCGGCGCCTTGAGCACGCCGTCGCGGACTTTCGCCGCCAGTTCGGCGTAAAGCGCGCGCACCTGCGCGTTTGTCCGTTTTTCGAGGCCGTAGCTGAGCCCGAAGCCGGTGAGAGTGACGCCTCTGGTCAGCGCGGCGCGGCTCACCGCCGGGTCTTGACCGGACATCGAGCCGTAGCTGACAACGACACCGCCATCCGCGACGCAATCGGCGATCCGCCGGCAGGTCTCACCGGACACCGCGTCGATGCCGAGGCGGATCGGCGCCCCAGCCGTCGCGGCATGGGCGCGTTCGGCGAGGTCCGGGCCGTCCTTCAGCACGACATCAGCGCCGAGATCGCGCAGCTCCGCCGTCACATCGTCGCGGCGCACGACATTGATCGTGCGCACCCCACGCGCCTTGGCCAATACGATGACGTGCCGGCCGACCGCCGAATTAGCAACGTCCTGGATTACCCAATCCCCCAGCTTCTGCGCGACGTGATCCTCCAGCAGCAGCAGCGCGGTCGCCGGGTTGATGCGCAGCATTGCCGCTTGTGCCAGATCGATGTCACTGGGGATCGGAATCGCGTCCTCTTTTCTGACGCGGCGGCGCTGCGCCCAATTTTCGCGCTGCATGTTGATCACGAGATCGCCCGGTTTGATCTGTGTAACACCGGAGCCAACCGCGGCAACGCGGCCGATCCCCTCGGCCCCCGGCGTCGTTGGCAGCGGCGGGCGCAGCCGGTAATTGCCGCGGCAGAACGAAATGTCCGCGGGATTGATCGGAAAGGCGAGCACGTCAAAGACGACCTCGCCGGGCGCGGGCTCGCCGACGTCCGGCGCCGCAACGCAACGAGCAACCTCCTCCGGCGCGCCGTACGCGCTGATCTCGATTTTTTTCATCCGACTTCCTCCCCTGACCACTGCCGCCATGACTGGGGCAAGTCTAACCTTCGCGGGATTTGGGCTCGGCAATGCGGTGTCCGATCGGTCTCTCAGACCCCGGAGCAAAAGTCGACGTAGGCTCGCACGTAGTACATCGGCGCCCCGCCGCCTAGCGCTTCGAGGTTCTTCGCGGCGGCCAAAATGCGCGTACTCCGCGGAGCTTCGCCGACAACTTGGATGCGAACCTGCTCGACGCCCAAGGGATCGACGGATTTCAGGACCACTCTGTCCCACTGCCACTGTTGTTCGAAACTCGTAACAGGCCGCGGCGCCTGCCAAAACCAGGAATGTTGCGGCGCGCTGTTGAGCGCGTCGGCGAGGCAATGCGCAACGCTCTGAAAGTTCTGGTCTATCTGCCAGGTCCAGATGTCGGCAGGGGTTGCCCAGATGTCCGAAGGGCCCGGTGTACATGCGGCCAGAGCAGCGATCAAAAGCGACACCGGCAACTGCGTGTTTTTCATCACGCGATGCTAGAGAGCTCAGAGTTAGAGTTCCCTTTATGCGGTCACCATCCTCCATCGACGCCGATCGCCTGGCCCGTCACAAAAGCGGCCTGCTCGGAGGCGAGAAACGCGATCACCGCGGCGACCTCGTCGGGGCTGCCAAAGCGGCCGACCGGGATCGCCTTGGCGCGCTCGGCAAACCCCAGTTCGAGATCGTCGCCATATTCGCGCCGGTTCGTGCTGATCGCCCGCGACGTGCGGATCGGGCCGGGGCAGACTGCGTTGACGGTGATCCCATATGGCGCGACGTCAAAGGCCAGCGATTTTGTGAATCCGACGATCGCAGCTTTCGACGCGGCATAAGTGGCGCGCCGCTTGCCGGGCCGGAATGCCGCCTTCGAGGAGACGTTGATGATGCGGCCCCAGCCTGCCCTGCGCATTGCCGGCACGGCGGCGCGCGACATCAGGAATGCGCCGCGGGCATTGACGCCCATTGTCAGATCCCAGGCTTCGACGGGCACGTCCTCGATCTCGTTGCGATCGGCGCCTTGCGGCGCACCGGCATTGTTGACGAGGATGTCGAGCCGGCCGTAGCGCGCCAAAACCTCCTCGACCATTCGCTTGGCATCGGCTTCGACACTGACATCGCCGAGCGTGGCAGTGGCCGTTTTGCCGCTGCGCACGAGTTCTTCGACGAGGCTGTCGACGCCGCGCCATGACAGGTCCATGTCGCCTTCGACATTATGCGCGTTGGCGACCCCGGCCGGCACGACATCGGAAACAACGACCGTCACTCCTGCCGCGGCCAATGCGCGCGCGGTTGAATTGCCGATGCCGATCGGCTTGCCGCAGCCGGTGACCAATGCAACGCGGGTGGAGCTCGCCATAGATCCCTCTCCGGTCCGAAGCCTCTGGAGCGTAGTGCGGCCAACATCTCATACAATCGACATATTCGCACCCACCTGTCTGCCGAACTCTGCAGCCCGAAATGCGAGGCATTCATGCCGAAAATTGTCGTGGTCGCTTACCTTCTGGTGGTCCTGCTCGGGGCGAACGCACGGGCGGATGAAGATCCGAACGGCCAACCGCCGGCGCATGTTGGAACGCACCATTCAATCGCGCTTGGGGGCCACAGAATCGATTATGAGGGGATTGCCGAGACGCTCCCGGTCACCGACGCGAAAGGCAACACGACCGCCACGATTTTCATGGTGAGCTATACCGCCGATGCTGAAAACAGCGCTGATCGCCCGGTCAGCTTCGTCTTCAACGGCGGCCCAGGCGCCGCTTCGGTGTTTCTGCATCTCGGCGCGCTCGGACCGCAGGTTCTGCAGACACCAGAGGACGGGGTGGTCCCGCGCCCGCCGCTTCAGCTCGTCAACAACCCGGCGACGTGGCTCGGCTTCACCGATCTCGTTTTTGTCGATCCGGTCGGCACCGGCTTCAGCCGCGGTAAGGGCAAAGAAGACAATCCCGACAAGCCGTTTTGGGACGTGCGCGCCGACATCGCCTCGCTCGGTTCGGTCATGCGCCTTTGGCTGACCCGGCACCAGCGCTGGGTTTCTCCGGTCTACCTCGTCGGCGAGAGCTATGGCGGGTTTCGCGCGGCCGCGATGGCGCAGAGCCTGCCTCACGAGATCGGCATAATCGTCAAGGGCCTCGCGCTGATCTCACCCGCGCTCGACCTGTCTGCGCTGCATCAGACTGAGCGCGATCTGCTGGCTGCGGCCTTCATGCTGCCTTCCTATGCAGCGACCGCCGTCGCCTACAACGGGCCTGCCTCCACGCCCAACGCGACCGAGGTCGAGCGCTTTGCGCTATCGGATTATCTCGTCGGTCTCGCCACGCTGAACGGGACACCAGCGCCGGACGACCCCTTCATGAGCCGGATCGCCGGAATGACCGGGATCTCAGCGGATATCGTGCGCCAATATCGCGGCCGCCTTCCGCGGCACGTCTTCGCCCGTGAGATCCGGCGCAAGGAAGGTGAGGTCGTCAGCCTCTATGACAGTATGATCACCCGACCCGCCGGGCCGGAAGGCGGAGAGGGCGTCCCGGACCCGGTGCTCCAGCCAGCCGTGGCGGCCTATGGAACAGGGTTCTACGCCTACCTCACGGGACAGCTTGGCGTTCACACCGATCTGACCTATCGCGTGTTGCCGAGGGACGTCTCGCAGCAATGGAATTGGCAGGGCGAACGGCAACACGGTGCCGAGAGCCTGGCGATGTCCTCGCTCGAGAAAACGCTGCTCGAGCAGCCTGATGTCAAGGTGTTGATTGTCAACGGACGCTATGATCTGGTGACGCCCTACTTTGCCTCTCGCTGGCTCGTCGATCAGCTCGCTGTCCCCGCCCGCATCCGCGGCAATATTCGCCTGCGGGTCTACGAGGGCGGCCATATGGTCTATATGCGCCCGGCGGCGCGCTCGCTCCTCGCCCGCGACGCGGCCGAGCTATACGCCGCGCCGGCCGCCAGCGCCCCGTCGCAATGATCCGGCGTTACGCGCCGGCTGCTTTGGGGTTTGGGAGATGGGACGGACTTGGGCGAGCAGGCCTTGCAGCACATCCAGCAGCGCTGCCTCGGCCTCGACGCCATCGAGGTGCTTCAAGACCAATGCTGCGGCCTCAATCGTCGAGAGCGACTCGCGCCGTGGCTCGCGACGAAGTCGGCCGAAGCGCGAGGTGCCCTGCGGATTGAGCACGATGCGATGAAGCTTCAGCAGCCACGGGTTGCGCCACCATAGGGCCTTTGCCTCGCTCCAGCTCCCGTCGAGCAGCACCACGCCTTCGAGAGCCTTGAGTATGGCTTGCTGATCGGCCGCGGGCTGGCCATGGCGATCAAGCGCAATGATCTCCTGATCTAAACCGTATGAGCTCGGGTGGACGGACCCGAGATACAGCACTGCCCACTGCTTCGCGTCCGCCCGACGTCCCAGCGCCCGCGCTAGATTTGGCCAGGACAGGCCGATAACCAGCGAAGCTCGGCGCAGCGCACTGCACGTCGCCGATGCGGTCCCCAATGCCTCCTTCTTTTCCTGTGGATGCTGCAGGATCAGGACAAAACGTCGATTTTCGATCGGTTCGGTAGCCGACATTTAGGGATCCTTTAGCGCGCACTTGCATATTCCAAGGGAATGGTCCCGCCAGGCTGACGTTGGTACCCAACAGCGAGTATAAAGCCGCTCGGCTTGCTTGCTGATGGACGCAAGTCTGGCACATAAAGTCGTCCCTCGGCTGCGGGGGCACGCAATTGAGGGGCTTCATGCACAAACCTGTTCGGAAAGCCGTCTTTCCTGTCGCCGGGTTGGGCACCCGCTTTCTTCCGGCCACCAAGGCGATGCCGAAAGAAATGCTGCCCATCGTCGACAAGCCGCTCATTCACTACGCCGTTGAGGAGGCCAAGGCAGCCGGGGTCGAAGAATTTTTCTTTGTCACAAGCCGCGGAAAGAGCGCCATCGATGACCATTTCGACCGTGCTTTTGAGCTCGAAGCTACGTTGCGCGAGCGTGGCAAGACCGAGCTTCTGGACGAGCTCGAGGCGCGACTCCCTGAACCAGGGCAGATGGCCTATACGCGACAACAAACCCCCCTCGGGCTAGGCCATGCTGTATGGTGCGCCCGCGGCCTTGTCGGCGACGAACCTTTTGCCGTGCTGCTCGCCGACGATCTGATGGTGTGCGAGACGCCCTGCCTGGCGCAGATGGTTGAGGCCTATGAGGAAACCGGCGGCAATCTCGCGGCCGTCGTCGAAGTGCCGCGCGCCGATACGTCGCGTTACGGCGTGCTGGACGTCGTCTCCGACGACGGCCGGCTGGTGCGGGCAAAGGGGGTGATCGAAAAACCCGATCCGGCCGAAGCACCCTCGACTTTGACGATCATCGGCCGCTATATCATCCAGCCCGAAGTTTTCCATCACCTTTCCAAAGCCCAACCCGGAGCCGGCGGCGAGATCCAGTTGACCGATGCTTTGGGCAGCCTGATCTGTGACGGCCAAGCTTTCTATGGGCTGCGCTTTACCGGACGCCGCTTTGATTGCGGCGACAAGCTCGGCTTCCTCGAAGCGACCGTGGCACTCGGCTTGCAGCATCCGGAGCTCGGCGCAAAGCTGCGGGAGATCTTAACGTTTTATCTTTAAACCGGCGCACATCGACATCTCATCGTGAGGGGTGAGCCCATGGGACACCGCTTCGACCCGACGATTTTGCGGGAGTACGACATTCGCGGGATTGTCGGACAGACCTTGTCGGCGGCCGATGCGCGAGCGATTGGTCGTGCCTACGCGATCACGCTGCGCGGGGCGGGTGGCAACCGCGTCGCGGTCGGCTATGACGGACGGCTAACCTCTCCGGAACTGGAGGCATCTTTAGTGGACGGCCTGGCGGCGGAGGGGGCGGGCGTCGTGCGGATTGGTCGCGGGCCGACGCCGATGCTCTATTACGGCTCGGTCACGCTTGGCGTGGACGGCGGGGTAATGGTAACCGGGTCGCACAACCCGCCCGACTATAACGGCTTCAAATTCGTGATACAGGGTAAGCCGTTTTACGGGGCGTCGATCCAGAAGCTCGGTGAGACGGCGCTGGGCTTGGGAGCGGTGACCGGGAGCACCAGCGGTGCGGTTGAGGAACGTGCCATCCGGGAAGAGTATGTCGCAAGGCTATCGCGCGATTATGTCGGCGATCGACCGCTCGCCGTTGCCTGGGACGCCGGAAACGGCGCCACCGGCGAGGTGGTTCAGGAGCTGACAGCACGCCTTCCCGGCCGGCACATCCTCCTCAACGCGGTGATCGACGGCACATTTCCCGCCCACCACCCGGATCCGACAATTCCGGAGAATCTTGTTCAGCTGCAGCAGGCGGTGGCCCGCGAACGCTGCGACCTTGGCATAGCCTTTGACGGTGACGGCGACCGGATCGGCGTTATCGACTCGCAGGGCCGGATCTTGTGGGGCGACCAGCTCATGGTCGTATTGGCGCGCGAGGTGCTGACCCGCCATCCGGGCGCTCCGATCCTCGCTGATGTCAAGGCGAGCCAAGTGCTGTTCGACGAAATCGCGCGCATGGGCGGCCGCCCGGTAATGGCAATGACCGGCCACTCGCTGATCAAGGCGAAGCTCGCCGAACTCGGCGCGCCGCTCGCAGGCGAAATGAGCGGGCACATTTTCTTTGCCGATGGCTATTACGGTTTTGACGACGCGATCTACGTTGCGGTCCGGTTGCTCGGCATCTTGTCGCGCAGCCGCGAGAGCCTCGCCGAGATGCGCGACCGATTGCCGGCTGTCATCAACACGCCGGAGCTGCGGTTTGAGTGTCCGGAAGACCGCAAATTCGAGGTCGTGCGCGAGGTGCGGGAGCGCTTGCGTCAGGCCGGGGCTGAGATGACCGATATCGATGGCGTACGGGTACGCACGCCCGATGGTTGGTGGTTGTTGCGGGCCTCGAACACGCAAGCAGTGCTCGTTGCGCGCGCCGAAGCCGCGACTGAGGAGGGGCTCGCACGTCTCAAACAGAACCTCGCCGCCGAGCTCGCCGCCAGCGGAGTGGAGTTCCCCGACACCTGAACCAAGTGTCGTCCGGACCGCGGGCGTCCTCGCCCGCACGCGGCATGGGGTGGCGGTCTTGTGGTTATCTCCCCCACTTCGACCCCCGATCTGGTCCAGCATGAGGCGACAACCCGCTTTTACATGGAACAGAACCCTGTCAGGGCTGCACTATGTCCCGAATCATCAGTTTGGCGCTTCTCGTCTGCTTGGCGAGAATAGCGCGGGCGGCACGCCCGCGGTCCGATGTCGACTGGGTGTTCGGACCGCGTTGCTAGCGGGTTGCGGCGACCTTCATTATCGGCGGAACGATCGAGCACTCCATTCGCTTCTTGTGCAGAGCAGCGCACGCGCTTTGCGCCTCCGGCTGCGAGAAGTTGAGCAACCGGGCGCGGTAGAGGCGGTCCTTGGCCCTTGAAGGCTGCGTGATCTGCACCGGCTTGCCTTTCGCAACGGGCAGGCTGGCAGCCATCCGCGCAGCTTGCGCGGCGGCAGTCTCGGCACGGAACTCGCCCAGCTGGATGCTCCACCGTTCGGCAGCCGGGTCGGCGTATAGTTGACGGTTCATCGGGGCGGCCTCCGCCTTCCCCATTGGCGAAAGGCGCGCAGCGAGCCTGCCCGCGGCTTTTGTCAGCTGGCCCAGCTTCTCCCTCGGGCGCGCGGGCGCGGTCTCGTCGGCCTCGGCGGCAGCGGTTGGCGACAACGCAGGCTCCTCACGATGCGCGACCACGGTCGTGCCCGCGCCAATTTCCGCGAAGCCTTGGTCGAGGAGCGCCGCCATTTCACGGTCTCGCGACCCAGCCGACGCGCCGCCCATCACAACGCCGATCAGCCGATGGCCGTTGCGCAGAGCGGATGCCGCGAGATTGAACCCCGACGCGCCGATATATCCGGTCTTGATGCCGTCGGCACCTTCGTACCACTCGAGCAGGTGATTGTGAGTGGCGATCAACCTACCTCGAAAATAGAATTGCCTGGTCGCAAAATAGCGGAATTCGCGTGGGAAATCGTGGTACAGGGCGAGCGACAGCTGCGCTTCGTCTCGTGCGGTCGTTCGTTGTTCGGGATCCGGCAAACCGGAAGCATTACGGTATACCGTGTTGGTCATTCCGAGCTGGCGCGCTTTGGCGGTCATGCGCTCGGCGAACGCCACCTCGCTTCCCGCCAGCCCCTCGGCCAGCACCGCGGCCGCATCATTGGCGGATTTCGTGACGATGCCCAGGATCAAGTCCTGCACCTGCACCGAATCGCCGGGAATAAGATGCAGCTTCGTCGGGGCTTTGCTCGCGGCCTCGCTGGAGACTGGCAGATATTGGTCGACCCGAAGTGTGCCCGCGTTCAGCGCCTCGAACGTCAGGTACAGCGTCATCATTTTGGTCAAAGACGCAGGATAGGTAATCGCGTCCGCGTTGATTTCGCTGAGCACCCGACCGGTATCGGCTTCGAGCACGATCGACTCGCTCTCCCGTCCCGGGTCGAAACCCACCGCGCCATGGCGAATATGGGCATGATAGCGCGGGTGGTGGCGCGCTTCGGCCGGGCTTGTACCTGACAACAACAGAGCCGCGACCGCGCCGGCAAAAATTTGCAGTGAGTAGAAGGCGGCGACGCGAGAGAATTCGCGCGCCGAATTCCTAGGCACGATCAATTCAACCCCCTATTCCCCCCAATAGACTGCACGCCGGTAACAGGTGCAATCACCACAAGGTAGAATACCGAAAACTTGGGTCATTGTCCACGTTTTCGGCTGCATTCGCAATGACGGCCCGGTGAAGCACAGTAGGAGGTAACGCGATTGCCCAACGCAAAGAGAGAAGGGGCGGTCGGCAGGGTTAACCCTATCACAATGAGTAGTGGATAGCGTATTGCGCAACAACGACTGATGGAACACCGATGCTCAGCGCCTTTTCCGTCTTTGTGCTGCTCGTTGTCCTCTTCGCGCTCATTTTTGTCGTTCTCGCAGTCCAACGAGTCCCGCAAGGGACCGAATGGACAGTCGAGCGATTCGGCCGTTACGTCCGCACTCTCGAGCCCGGTCTCGCGCTCATCGTTCCCGTTGTCGATCGCATCGGGGCAAAGATGAACATGATGGAGACCGTCCTTGAAGTCCCCTCGCAGAGCGTCATCACCCGCGACAACGCAGTAGCGACGGTGGACGCAATTGTCTTCTACCAAATCCTCGACGCCGCCAAGGCAGCTTATGAGGTTGCCAATGTAGAGCTCGCCATTCTCAATCTGGCGATGACAAATATTCGCACGGTGATGGGCTCTATGAATCTCGACGAGCTGTTGTCAGAGCGCGACCGCATCAACACTCAGCTCCTGGCAGTGGTCGACGCCGCCACGACGCCGTGGGGGGTCAAAGTCCAGCGCGTCGAAATCAAGGACATCACGCCACCTCAGGAATTGGTTGCCGCGATGGCGCGGCAAATGAAGGCCGAGCGCGAAAAGCGTGCCAATGTGCTCGAGGCGGAAGGGTTCAAGCAGGCGGCGGTGCTCAAGGCCGAGGGCGAGAAGCAGGCGGTGATCCTAGCGGCAGAAGCGCGGCGTGAAGCGGCGTTCCGCGACGCAGAGGCGCGCGAGCGGCAGGCCGAAGCGGAGGCGAAGGCGACGACATCGGTTTCCGAGGCGATCGGCCGCGGCAGCATCCAGGCGATCAATTATTTTGTCGCGCAGCGCTATATCGACGCGATCGGCCGCCTCGCCGGGACGCCGAACCAGAAGGTGATACTGATGCCGCTCGAGAGCGCATCGATGATCGGGTCGCTGGCCGGAATAGCCGAAGTGGCGCGCGAAAGCTTCAGCACACCGCGAACTCCGCCCAATTCGGCGGTACCAGCTTCGCCAGAGCGCCACTAATGTCATTTTGGTACTGGGCCGTCTTAGGGGCCGTTCTCGGTGTGATCGAGATCGCGGTACCGGCGATGGTCTGCATTTGGCTCGCCGCCGCTGCGCTTGGGGTCACCGTGATCGCTTGGCGCTATCCGGGGCTCGCCTGGGAGCACCAGTCGCTGATTTTCGCAGCTCTCGCCGTCGCCAGCGTCGTCCTCGGGCGTACGGCCTTCGGCCATCCCGGAGCGAGCGACCGCGGCAAGCACCTCAACCGGCGCGCGGAGAGCTATATCGGCCGGACTTTCACGTTGGACGGAGCAATCATCGATGGTCGCGGGCGGCTGAGGGTCGATGATACAGTTTGGCTCGTGGCGGGGCCGGATCTCCCCGCCGGGACCCGGGTGCGAGTGACCGGGTCCGACAACACGCTGCTGCGCGTCGAGCCGGCGTGACGCATCTTGTGCGTCGCACAATTTTGGTTGAGGTTTAAATCCAGACAGGTTATCTCACATTGTGCATCGCAACAGAGAGACCGCGACAAAAGGGGGCAGATCATGGAAACCAGGGCCAGACGCAGTTCACGAGCCTCCGGGCCAGTTGCCGCTCCGTCTGAACTCCCCAAACCGTTCGAGATGCCGGCTGAGGTGGAAACCGAGGTCGTGAGCGCATCCCCTGCATTTCAACCGGCGGAACCTTCTGACGAACCGGCTCAAGGGGTAGAAATTAAGCCCGACCCAAAGCCCTCTGCATCCCTGCCGGCAATTGATACCTTTGCGAAGGGAGCGGAGAACAGATCACTCGACCAAATCAGCCATTTCGGTCGCGATGCCTTTGCCGCACTCGCCCAATCACAAGCTGCGTTGGCGCGAGGCTTAGAGGCGCTAAGCGCGGAAATGGCCGGGCTCACACTGTTGGGCATCGAAACGGCAGCGCGTGCGGCCACCAACATGCTCGGCATCAAGACCGTTTCGGACGCGATCGACGTCAATACCGGTTTCGCTTGCAACAGTTTGGATGTCTGGGTGAGCGGATCCGCAAAAATCTCCGCGCTTGGCGCAAAGCTCGCTGCGGAGACCTCCCGGCCGTTCCTGACCCGGTTCGGCAAGGGTTGGGGCAAGCCGAGCTCGCCCGGCTGAGCGGGGGCAAGCTCTTCGACTTTGCGCCCGGAACGCTCGGATTTGGCGATCGATAAAGTCGCCCTCCGGCGTTCCGGCAGTGGCGTGCGCTCCCGCGACGGCTGTTAAGGCCGAGGCTAACCTTGTTATCCCCTTCCCGGGCCCCGGTCCGCCGATTTCATTCGACATCATCCGAGCGTCCCAGTTAAAGTTAACGCGCAACCTGGTGGAGGAGCGACGCGATGCGTATGCTTCGATCAGCCGACCTCTATCGGATGGTGCCCAGCCCGCCTCGGGCAGACACCGTCCTCGCATTTCTGCTGTGGAGCGGGGTTACCGTCTTCATCTTCGGTATCATCATCGATCTGTTTCGCTGATCGGCAGCTTCGCTCTCTGTTGCGCCCATCGCTCGACACGGGCAAAAAGCATATCGGTGAGGATCGCAAAAAGCGCGACGAGCACTGCGCCTTCGAGGACAAAGGGTAGCTTGTTGGCGACGAGGCCATTAAAGATGGGGGTGCCGAGCGTTAAGGCGCCGACCGTCGAGCCGATTGTCGCGGTGCCGATAGCGATCGTTACCGATATTCGGATGCCCGAAAGGATCATCGGAGCGGCGAGCCGCAGCTCGATGTCTCGCAGCTGCTGCCAAGCCGAAAGGCCCAACCCAACGGCGGCTTCACGCACCGCTGGCGGCACCCCTTCCAAACCGGCAACCGCGTTCTCGATGATCGGTAAAAGCCCATAAAGGAACAACGCGACCATCGTCGGCTGCGCGCCGAAACCCACGATCGGGACAGTAATCGCGAGAACTGCAGCGGGCGGAAACGTTTGTCCCACCGCGGCAATCGCGTTCACAGTTGTGCGGAAATCGTTCCCCGCCGGCCGCGTCACGAAAACCGCAAGCGCAACACCGACGGCTGTCGCCGCAACACTCGCCCCGGCGACCAGCCCCAAATGCGAAAGAAACAGCGCAAGAAAGTTGCTTCGCTGGTAAACGACGGGGGAGACGCCCGGGAATGCCCAGTGCAACACGGGCCTCAATTCATCCATGCGCAGCAGCAAAGCGGCGAACAACAGCCCGACCCATAGCAACGGGCTTGCGAGAGATCGCCCGACGCGCATGGGCTCAGGTGCCGTCATCGCACCAGATCGGCCAGCGTAATGACACCAAGCTTTCGGCCCCCAATGTCGCAGACCGGCAGGCGTTCGACGCGGCGGGTGATCATAACTGACAGCGCCTCCCGCAGCGGCGTGTCGACGAGAAGCGGCTCGCCTTCGGCGGTCGCGTCGGCGCGCATGCGGTCCGCGATCCTCCGCACCGACAATAATTTGAGGCCGAGCCCTTGCCGGCTGACGAATTCGGAGACGAAATCGTTGGCCGGCCGCTCGAGGATTTCGAGCGGCGACCCGAGCTGAGCGATCTGGCCTTCATGTAAAATCGCGATCTGTGTCGCGAGGCGCAGGGCTTCTTCGATGTCGTGTGTTACGAATACGATGGTCTTGGCCGTGGCGCGGTATATTTGCTCCAGCTCGCGCTGCAGAGCGTCTCTGGTAATCGGGTCAACCGCGCCGAACGGCTCGTCCATCAGCAGCAGTTCGGGATCAGCGGCGAGCGCACGCGCAACCCCGACGCGCTGTTGCTCGCCCCCCGAAAGCTGATGCGGATATTTGCTTCGATAACGCTCGGGCTCGAGCCGGAACAGCTCGAGCAGCTCGGTAACTCGGTCGCGCTTGCGCGGCCGCGGCCATTTCAGCAGCCGCGGAACGGTCGCGATATTTTCCTCGACCGTCCAATGCGGGAAAAGCCCTATCGATTGGATCGCATAACCCATGCGGCGCCGCAGAACCTCGGCCGGGACGTCCCTGACGTCCTCGCCACATACCCGGATCGCCCCGGAATCGATCGCAGTCAGCCGGTTGATCATTCGCAGAGTCGTCGACTTGCCGGACCCGGACGAACCGAGCAGCACACAAAAGCCTCCCGCGGGGACGGTCAACGACAGGTGGTTGACGACAAGGCGCTCGCCGTAGCGCTTCGTTACGTTGTCGATCTCGATCATCGGGCAAAGCGCTGGCGCAGCATGCTTGCGGCAATCTGCAGCAGGAAATCGGCGCAGAGCGCGAGAAAGATCGCCGGCAACGCGCCAAGCAGCACGAGATCGACGGCGTATTGGCCCAATCCTTCAAAGACGAAGGTGCCGAGCCCGCCAGCACCAATCAGCGCCGCCACGACTGCCAACCCGATTGCCTGCACGATGACGATCCGCAACCCTGCGAGCAGCACCGGAGCCGCTAGCGGGAGTTCGAGCTGCCAGAAGAGTTGCCGCCGGGTCAACCCCATGCCGCGTCCTGCCTCGATTGCTGCCGGATCGACACCAGTCAAACCGGCCGAAGTATTGCGCACGACCGGCAGCAGTGCATAGAGCACCAGCGCGATGATAGCGGGCGCCACGCCGATGCCGGCAACGCCGACCGCGGCAATCCAAGGCGCCGCGGCCACGAGGGCAGAAAGCGGGACGATCAGTAATCCAAAAAGCGCGATCGACGGGATCGTCTGCAGCAGATTTAAGGCTGCGAATACCGGACCCTGTAACCAAGGCCGCCGCGTCACCGCGACACCGAGCGGAAAGCCGATCACCACGGCACCTCCTACCGATGCTCCAACCAGCGCCAGGTGCCGCAACAGCGCGTCGGCGAACAGCTGGCGGCGGTTCTCGTATTCCTGCACGATCGATAATGCGTCGAAGCCACCCGCGGCGGCCAGCAGCGCCACGGCCGATACTGTTGCGAGTGCGGCCAGCAGCTGTACGCCGGTACTTGCCGCGATGCGCTGCAACGCATCGGCCAAAGCGAGCGCGGCGCAGGCGGTAAGAACCCAAAACGCCCCACCCAAAGAGATGCGGGAACCCGGCTTCGCGCCCAAAGCAAGCGTGGTTGCCGTTTGCCCTGCTGCGGCAACCACGAGCAGCAGCAGCAGCCCTGCCGACAGTGCCACTGCACAGTGCAGCGCCCGATTCGGAGGAATGCAACATGCGCTCAACATCATTGCACCAAGGCTTGCAATGGCAAGCACGGGAATGCACCCAGCCGCTGCCCAAAGCGGAACCGGAGTTCCCGACACCAGGCGGTTTGGCGCGATGCTGACGAAGCCTAAAAACGCAATCCCCGCAGCAGCGACCACAACTGAGGTGAACAGCACCTGATTGTGAATGGCGAAGGTGCGGTCACGCCGCGAGGCCGTCAGTTCGATCACGGCAGGAAGTGTTTCGATTTGAGGTAGGATGCGGCAACCGCTGCGGCGTCTTGCCCGTCGACGGCGATCTTTGCGTTGAGCCCTTGCAACGTTTCGAGGGTGAGGCTGGCGAAAACCGGATCGAGCCACGCCTCCATTTCGGGATGCCGCTCGAACACCGGCTCGCGCACGACCGGCGAAGGAGCGTAGACGATCTGCGCACCCTTATCGTCCTTGAGCGCGATGAGACCGAGTTCTGCGATGGCGCCGTCCGTGCCGTATGCCATCGCGGCATTGACGCCTGACATACCTTCTGCTGCGGCGCGCAGTGTTGCGGATGTGTTGCCGCCCGATAGGGTCAGCAATTGTTCGTCCGCGAGGCGGAAACCATAAGTCGTCTCAAAGGCCGGCAACGCGGATGGGCTTTCGACGAATTCTGCTGAGGCGGCCAGCTTGATCCTGCCGCCACTCGCCAAAAATTTCGCGAAGTCCTCCATCGAAGCGAGGCTGTGCCGCTCGGCCAAGTCCTTGCGCACCGCGATCACCCAGGTGTTGTTCGCCGGGGCCGGGGTGAGCCAAACGAGTTGGTTCCTTTCCCGGCACAGCCTGCGGGCCAGCGAGTAGCCGCGCCCCCAATCCTTCCACGCCGGGTCCTCCTCCATGTGAAAGAAGAGCGCACCGTTGCCTGTGTATTCGGGATATACGTCGATTTGTGCGGCGAGAATGGCCGCTCTCACGATATTTGTCGGTCCCAACTGGATCTTGTTCTCCACCGATAAGCTGTGGCCCTTGAAGAGTTCGAGAATGATGTTGCCGAGCAGCGCGCCCTCGGTGTCGATCTTCGAGGCGACGACAATTCGGTCCTCGGCCGCCGTTTTGGCCGCCGACAGTGCGAACAAAATGAGCGCGCAGACGGCGCATCCCGTGATGCTCGAGGCGCTCGAACTAACAGTCACCTTCTGGGACACCGCTTGGGTCGCGTCTAGGGAGATGGTCTCGCAATGACCCCTGAACAGCAACACCCTCGATCGCGACGATTCGGCACCTCCTATCCGGTGAGTACATCAACAGAATATGATCGCGGCGTGGATGCATCCTCACATCGCCGGCGCCTCGATGAGCGGCGCGATATCGGCATCGAGTGGCGGCGAAGGGTGCCGCTTGACGCACATGCGCAGTGGGCTCCTCCGGAGAACCGCACCGATCCGGTCGAGACTCTAATCGCACAAGGCAAGCAGAGGATCCCGGAATTGCTGCCCGAGCGCTACGCGCGAATGAGGGTCGACCCGTTCGCCTTTCTCCGCGGCGCTGCGGCGATTATGGCCGCCGATCTCGCTGTGGGCCCGAGTACCGGTCTGCGAGTGCAGGCCTGCGGCGATTGCCACCTGGCGAATTTTGGCACCTATGCGACGCCGGAAGGCACGCCGGTCTTCGACGTCAACGATTTGGATGAGACGCTGCCGGCCCCCTTCGAATGGGATGTCAAACGCTTAGCCGCCAGTCTGATCGTTGCCGGACGCGTTGCGAAATTACCCGATGCGGATTGCCGACGCCTCGCCCGAGCGGCGGCCGAGAGCTACCGCGAACAGTTGGCGCATTTGGCGCGACTGGCACCGCTTGACGCCTGGGGTATGCGCATCGATCTCGAATTGGTCCTGGCTGACGTCGATGCCCCGAAGCTCCGCCGTAAATTGAAAAAGCGCTTCGCAGCAGTGCTGACGGCCGGGAGAGCGCATTTTGGGCTTGTCGAGTCGGCCGGCGGCCGTTGGCGCATCAAGGACAAGCCGCCGTTTGTACGCCATCTGAGCCGACACGAGCTCCCGGCGCGCCAAGCCTTCGCGTCATACGCGAAGAGCTTACAGGAGGACCGGCATGTCCTGTTGCAGCGCTACCAGCTGCGCGACACCGCCTTCAAGGTCGTCGGGGTCGGCAGCGTCGGCACGTTCTGTGCGATCGGCCTGTTCCTCTCTGATGATGATGCGCCGCTGCTGCTGCAGATCAAGGAGGCGCAGCCATCCGTCCTCGCCCGTTTCGCGGGACCCTCGGAATATCCCAATCATGGCCAGCGCGTCGTTGTCGGACAGCGGATGCTGCAGGCAGCCGCGGACATTTTTCTCGGCTGGACGCAGGAGCCGCTAGGAGGGCGATATTTCTATGTGCGGCGCCTGAAGGACCACCAGCTGGCTGATATCGGAACCCGGCTCGAAGCAGCGCTGCCGGTCTACGCGCGCCTCTGCGGACGCACGCTTGCTCGCGCCCACGCCCGCGCCGGCGATGCGGTGACGCTGTCGGCCTATTTGGACAAAGGCAACGCATTCGACAAAGCGATCGCGCAATTTGCTGCCGCTTATGCCAGTCAGACGGAAAGAGACTGGCGCTGCCTCCTCGAGGCAATCGATGCAGGGCGCGTTAGCGCGGCCCAGGCTCAAATCGGGACCGCGAGGGAATAATCACGCCGGCGCCGCAGATGCGGCCGGCGTGATCTGCGGAGCGGCTCAACCGCCGTAGAAGACGTTGTCCCCCAGGTCTTTCATCTCGAGGATGGCGAGGTCGGGGCGGCCGGTGATCGGCTTCGGCAGGTGCGCCTCGAGCACTTCGCCGACGATGATGTGATGGTCGCCCTGCTCGACGATACTGGTGACGCGGCACTCAACCGCGGCGGGTGCGGCATCGAGGATCGGCGCGCCTGTCGTGCCCTTATAGATCGCCTGACCGCTCAGTTTGCCGCCCTCGAGCGCGGTCGGCTTGAAGAATGTGAAAGCGGCGCCCTTCTGATCCTTGCCGAGCATGTTGAGCGCAAAGTTCTTGGTGTTCTTGATGATCTGATAGGCGCCTGAGTCGGTTTTCACCCCCACCACGACAAGGGGCGGAGCGAAGGCGGTCTGCGTCACCCAATTGACCGTGGCGGCTGCGACATTGCCCTTCCCGTCATCGGCGGTCAGCACATAGATCCCGTACGGGATCATGCGCAGCGCAGTCTTTTTGGCGTCCTGGTCCATCGCCGTTCTCCTTCGTAAAGGGGTTAGCCGCGGCGGATCATGAAGCGCCGCCGACGGCCGGGCAAGCGGGTCAAGCGAGCTCTCACACCCGCCGCACCCCATAAAATTGCGGCCAGCCGTCCCTGACATCCTGCAGAGATGACCGGAACCCAGTCGGCTGGTCATACATGCCGAGTGGCACGTAGGACGGGTTCTGCCAGAAATGCTCCTGGATGTCGCGGCAGATCTTCTGCTGCGCCTCGAGGTCCGGCGCATCGAACCAGGCCTCCCGCAGCGCCTCCATCTTCGGGTCGGTAGGCCAGCCGAACCAGGCGTCGGCGCCGCTTGCGCGGATCGCGATGTCAGGACCCGGCGAGATGTTCCCCATACCGCCGAGATAAGTGTAGAAGATGTTCCAGCCGCCTTTGTCGATCGGCTCGCGGCTGGCACGGCGCGCGACGACGCTCCCCCATTCCATGACTTGCAGATCGATGTTCACGCCGATGCGCTGCAGCACATCGGTGGCAACCTGCGCCTCGGCGAAAATCGTCGGGACCGTTGACGCCGCGAGCACGACGACCCGCTCGCCCTGGTACCCCGCTGCGGCGAGATCCTTTTTGATCTTGTCGAGGTCCTTGGGGCCGCGCGTGATCTCGACGCCGACGGTGCTCGCCATCGGTGTGCCCGGCACGAAAAGACCGACATCCGTCTTGATGAGGGTTGGCTCGGCGCCGGCGACTGCGGTCATCACCTCCTTTTGGTCGATCGCCGACAAAACAACGCGGCGGATCGCGGGATTATCGAAGGGCGGGAACAGGTGGTTGAAACGCAGGCAGCCGATCTCTCCGGTGCGGTCCTTGACCGTCAGCACCAGGTCCTTGTTGCGCTTGAGCTGCGGCACAAGGTCGATCGTCGGGTTCTCCCACCAATCGACCTCGCCTTGCGCGAGCGCCGCCGAGGCCGTTGAGGGATCCTGCACGAAATTCCACACGACACGATCGATATAAACGACTTTGGGGCCCGCACTGAAGCTGGGGGTTCCGTTCGGCCGCGGGATGTAGTCCGGGTTTTTCTCGAAAACAACGCGCTGGCCCGGAATGCGCTGGGACGCCACGTATTTGAACGGGCCGGAACCCATCGCCTCCTTGATCTGCTCAAACGCGTCGGTTTTTGCCAGCCGCTCCGCCATGATCGAACTTTGCGGCTCGGCGAGCGCCTCCGGCAACAGAGGAAACGATTTTTTCAAGCGAAATCGTATGATTCTGTCGGAGAGCGCCGAGAGCTCGTCGGTGCGAATCAGCAGCGCTTGTCCCATTGGGTAACGCCTGGCCCAGCGCTTGATTGTCGCAACGCAGTCGCGGGCCAGCACGGGCGAGCCGTCATGGAATTTAAGGCCGTCGCGCAGCGTCAGGTCCCACTGCTTACCGTCATTCGCAGTCGTATGGCCCTCCACCATCTGCGGCTGCGCTTTGAACTGGGCGTCGTAGCCGTAAAGTGTGTCGTAGGCCGCCAATGCAAAATTGCGGGTAATGTCGGCGGTCGTCCACACCGGATCGAGCGAGGCGAGATCGGCATGCGGCACAAAAGTGATCGTCGTTTGGACCTCGGCCCGCACGATGCTCGGGGCCGCGAGCGCCGCCGCCCCGGCCAGGCTCGATTTCAGGATATCACGCCGTCTCATGTGGGGCCCCTCTCTCACACACCGCGCTCCCAAGACTTTAGCCATATTCGGCGATCGCCCGCAGCTCTATCTCGGCGATGCCTTGACAGGTTCGCGGAAGCCGCCCGTCATTGTCGAAAGGATAGGAGGGTTGGCCCGCCATGAAGTTTGGAAATTTCTTGTTTCCGGACAGCCGCGACCCCGAGCGCGACAGCGTTGTGATCGACGAGACGCTGCGCGAAGCATGGCTGTCCGACGAGCTCGGGATCGATGTGATCTGGCTCGCCGAGCACCATTTCGATGGCATCTGCGCCTATGTCGACCCTATCACCTTTGCGGGCGCGCTCGCGACGACGACGCGACGCAGCAAGATCGGGTTCGCGGTCGTGCAAACGGCCTTGCATCACCCAATACGCCTCGCCGAGCAATTGGCGGTTCTCGATAATGTTACGAAGGGTCGCCTCCTCGTCGGCCTCGGCCGCGGCTCGTCTTACAACATCTACGATTATCAGGGTTTCGGCATTGATCACCGAGAGGCGCAGGAGCGTCTTGAGGAAGCCGAGGAAATTCTGCTCGCTGCGTGGACGCGCGACGCCTTCACCCACCGCGGCAAATATTGGAACCTCGACGTCCCGATGCTGCGTCCACGGCCTTATGCAAAGCCCCACCCCTTTATCGTCCGGGCCGCCTCGACGGAAGCTTCGATGATCGAGCTGGCGCGCCGAGGCCGGCCATTCTTAATGAATGTACAGTCGATGACGGTGACGCGGCGGCGCATCGAGCTGTATCGCCGGGCCCTGCGCGAGGCCGGCTACAGCGAGGACAGGATTGTCGAGAACCTTGCCAATTGCTGGGTGTGGCGGAACGTGTTTGTCGCGGAGACTGACGCCGAAGCCGAGCACGTCGGGGTGCCCGCGTTCCAGGCGATGGTCGAGTCCCGTGCGGCATTGCGCAATCGCATCTATCGCGAGACTGGCCTGCGGATCGCTGTGCCCGAGAGCGATCTGCCGTCAGCCCGCGCCAGCGTCGAGCACGGGTTCATCTACGGCTCGCCGGCGCGGGTCGTCGAAGCAATCGCCGAAATCGACGAATTGGGCGTCGGCGGCGTCATTGCAACCTTCCGCCTCGGACCATTGCCGCACGAAGCGGCGGCAAGCAGCCTCAGATTGTTCATGGATCAGGTCGCGCCGCAGTTTCGCGGCGGGCAGTAGCGGCTGTGGAGCTTTGGTCTTAAAGCGATATTCCTTTTTCCCTCGAAAGCCGCATGCGAAGACCTAGAGCCCCCTTCAAGACGGGCTCCAGGTCCAACGCTGCGTATTGGGCGCGGTTTGCGTTTTGATCAGTTTGCCGCGGCGCTTCTTCAATGCCCCTCAGGCCAAAGCCGAACGGGTCTCACCTTAACAATCGTCGATCGCGCGACTCGTGCTGCAGGTATGGCCCGGCGTCAGCAGAGCCGAGAGCGACTGGCCGCCCTGCGACGCAGTTATTACCGTTGACTGCGTACCGTCGTCTGTCGATCTCACTGCCCGCGCTGTCAGGATATCCAGCCCCGAGACGTAGAAGAAATCGGTATTGCTCGTCGTCAAATACCCGGCGAATTGAGAGTTGTCCGACATTTTGACACTAGCGGTCGCGATCTTCCATCCGGCGGGCGAATTATCCGCAATCTGCGGATTCGTGGGAGACAGAGTGATTGCAATAGGTATCGATGAGGACGAAGCATTACCCCAGGGCGAGAATCCAGTGATTCCAAGATTATTCGCAAAATTTGCTATCACTGAATCGTTCGTTGTATACAAATTTACCGCAGGGGTAAGACTAGAACTAGAAAGCGAGGCAAGAGAAAACCCACCAATACCGCCGGGAGTATTCGTTGCACTACCGTTCCAGTTGCCACCGTTAACTCTCATCCAAAGAAGTTTGTTTGTGAGGTCAACGGCAACATCAACTGTACTTCCAGACGCATAAGAAACGTTGAGATTACCCGCAAAATTGCCGCCAATGAGGACGGAGCCATCAGGCCATATACCAACCGAATTTTTGTCCCCTCCCAGATACTGTTGGAGTCCAGTGCTCGTGCTAGGACTTGCAAGACCGATCTGAGTATGACCAGCGGTTACGCCCCCCATAGCAAGGGTGAATGTATACATCCCAGACGAGAGAAACCTGGCTGCAATAACCACTGCATCCTCGGACGTGGCGCCAGAGTGCGTAGCCGTCAGATTATTATTTGACAGTGTCAAATCGCTATCTATTGCCGCCGGATTCCACGTTGTTGCGGGTGGTGGGGGTGGCGGCGGCGGTGGCG
>Ga0126381_100000499_pt1 | contig 43245 bp, 38 predicted proteins | sample PanSoiMetPlot_28_FD_96465 | JGI IMG/M metagenome (GOLD analysis project Ga0126381, IMG submission 96465) | Tropical forest soil microbial communities from Panama - MetaG Plot_28 | ecosystem: Environmental > Terrestrial > Soil > Tropical forest > Bulk soil | place: Panama | collected 2016-02-17 | reverse complement strand
AGGATGGCTTCTTCGGATCCACTGGCTTGAAGCGCCACTTTACCTCGCGGCGTGATCACCATGCTCTTGCCCGACATGCGCCAGTCGCCTTCCTGGCCAACATGGTTGCAGACTGCGAGAAAAGCGCCATTCTCGAGAGCGCGCGTGGTCAGGAAATTTTCCCATGGATCGTCGACCGGCGTGGCATACGGCGCAATGATCAGTTCCGCGCCGCGCACGGCCAGGCAGCGGCACGATTCCGGGAAGAGGTTGTCGTAACAGATCGAGAACCCTATGGTCCACTCGCCCACTCGAAAGACGGGAAACGATGAGCCACCGCGGAAGTAGATTTTCTCGAGGCTGAGCAATGCGGCCGGATGCACCTTGCGATATTTGCCTGCGTTGATTCCACCTGAGTGACCGTCCCACACCGGTCCGCGTCGGTCTAACCCATGAGGTCCAAATACGGTCCAAAAGGTTCCGGGCGCCGGGCTTCGGATGCTCTCGGTTGCTGCCAAATGCCGGAAGACCGAACGGATTCCTTTGAGTTGAGTCGGAAACCGGGACAGCAGAATCGATCATGCTTAGGAGATGCCGCTCAGCGGGGCACCTCCGGGTCAGCGCCGTCATTCGATTCGCGGGCGGCACGGTCAAGCTTCAGCACGGAGCCGACGGGGATTTCCCAGGCCCGCTGCGGGATAAGAGTCCTCTGATCGCCGACGGCGACTTCCCGCTGGTATTCATGGCTGCGGATTTCTCCCTCGATCGCCATATGAGCGCCTATGCCGAGGGTGCCGGCGAAGTCAGCCAGCTTTCCGACGGCGACGCATGTCCAAAACCGCCCGTTCTTGACCAGCGCCAATCCTGAGTCTCCGCCGAACCAGATTTCCCTGTTCTTTCCGCGGATGACTCTGACGATGCCAATATCGATTCCGTCTGCCCGCGAACATGCGTGAAGCTTAGGGTGGGCATACTTTTCAGGCATACCGACCCAAAAACAGCAACAGATCCGGATGAGAAAACCGCCTTCAAATAACTGATTTTATGGAGTTTATTCTGGTGCGCCCGGAGTGATTCGAACACCCGACCTTCTGGTTCGTAGCCAGACGCTCTATCCAACTGAGCTACGGGCGCGGTTTCAGCGAGTTACAAGCAAACCGAGACCGCAGGAGGCTCGGTTGTGGAGGGAAAGCCTACAACTTTTCCCACTCAGACGAGTCTACCATACGCTCCCAAACGGCCCCGGCTCTTTCGTTTCGCGCTTATCCGGAGTGTCGCTCGACCCGAATGCGCGCTCGAGCTTTTTGAACCCGCTGCGCGCTTCCGGCTGCGAGAAGCCCCAATCCCAAGCCCAGAAGTGTGAGCGATCCGGGCTCTGGGACAATCTGCGCATCAATCTGAGCATCCAGCATCTGCAGCTGCGCCTGAGACAGTTCAGCTGAAAGATCGACGCCGCCGCCCAACGCAGTATTGAGATTGGCTACGCTGCTCAAATCGCCGTCAATCGCGGCTTTCAAAGCGAGCGGACTCCGGACGCCGAGGTTCAGATCGACGAATCCCCAAACCATACCGTTCTGCACGGTCACAACGGTCGGGTTCTGCTTAGTCCCCGCATTCGGGCCGCCCATAACGTAGTAGAGGGTCGCCAGGAAGTAATACGCGCCGGGCGTCGATACCAGACTCGGAGCGTCAAGAAAATTGGACGCGTCGTTGTTTTCTCCGAACACGCCGTAATACGGATCCATGTTGTTCGGCATACCGGGAGCGCCGCCGTTGTCGAGCGGCAGCAGACCCAGATTCTGTTGCAACGTCTGTATCCAGCGGCCGTTGTTCGCCGCCGGGTTCACGTTGGTGACGCTGAAGCCGTTGCTTTCTCCTGCGACACCCTGGTTCATCTTCCCGTTCGCAGCCGAAAAAATGCCGTCGCAGGTGCCCTTACCGTTATTGAGCCCGGGAGGACACGGATACGCGGCCGCAACCTGGTCCGACGTCACTACGAGACTGTTAGCGGGAAGATTGTTCCCAGCAACGAACTTCCAGCCATTGTTGGGCGTGAAGCCGGCATTCGTCAACGTGTTCATGAACGAGATGAAGTTGTAGAGTCCGGTGGATGTGTCAATAGCGACCGCGGTATTCGACTTACCGTTGAAAGGTCCGAGGGTTACCGTGCCGGCGTGTGCCGTCGGCGGCGTAAACAAAGCAGTTGCGATGGCCGCAAGCACGAGAGCCGACACTCCCGTGGAATTGCGCAAAGACATGGGGAGCCCTCCTTAAGCGGATGGATCATATTGCCATTTGTCGCCCCAGGCCGCAGTGACCTCCCATCGCGCCGAGTCGCGGTGATTCCAACCAATCGCCGCCGTCATCCCGAGGCGATCATCTGCCGCGTAGTGCCTGCGTGCGCGCCATTGTTTCAGGCGCATCGAAGAGCGCGTACGTGGTACTTCAGCGCGCGAGCACGGCCTCGTAATACTGCTCGTACTGTGGAATGATGCGGTCCACCGCGAAGCGGTTTTCCGCGTTCTGCCTCCCGCGTGCCGCCATCTGCGCGTGTAGTCTCTCATCGGTCAGTAACTCGACGGCGCGCGCGGACTGCGCCGCGATGTCACCAACCGCCTCCAGAAAACCGTCCTCGCGATCAGTGATCAGTTCGGGCACTCCTCCCACGCGCGTCGCGACAGGCGGAACTCCACAGGCCATCGCCTCAAGCGCCGCAAGCCCGAACGATTCCATATCGCTGGGCATGAGCAAAACGTGCGCGAGCCTGATGAGTCGCTCGACCCCGTTCTGTTTGCCGAGAAACTCCACATGTTTCCCCACCCCGAGCTGCCAGGCAAGATGCTCCGCCGGACCGCGCTCGGGTCCGTCGCCTACCATCAGCAAGCGCGCGTCCACGGTTTTGCGGACCTCCGCCAGCACGCGGATGCAGTCCTGAACGCGCTTCACCGGTCGGAAGTTCGACAGATGGATCAGGAGCTTCTCGCCATTGGGAGCGAAGCGCTCGATCCCGCGACGCTCCGGGTCCGGCCTGTATATCGAGGGGTTGATGAAGTTGTGGATGACGCGGATCTCATTCTGCACCCCGAAAACGCGTACCGTTTCGTTTTTCAGATCGTGGCTGATCGAGGTAATACCGTCCGATTGCTCGATGGAGAATTTCGTGATTTCGAAATACGAACGGTCGGCTCCAACGAGCGTGATATCTGTCCCATGAAGCGTGGTGATAAACGGCAGTCTCCGGCGCGGCTGCATCATCTGTCGCGCGAGCATTGCCGAGATCGAATGCGGGATCGCGTAGTGAACGTGTAACAGATCGAGATCGTAGCTTTCGGCCACGTCGGCCATCCGCGAGGCAAGCGCCAGGGAGTAGGGCGGATATTGAAAGAGCGGGTAGTTGGAAACTTCGACTTCGTGATAGTGGATTCGGGGCGTCGAAGCGTCAAGCCGAATGGGATTCGCGTAAGTAATGAAGTGAATTTCGTGACCGCGGTTCGCCAGTTCGAGGCCGAGTTCGGTCGCGACGATGCCGCTTCCCCCGTAAGTGGGATAACACGTAATGCCGATGCGCATCGGCTATCTGATGTACAGGAATAGAGTGTGGCTTCGCCCTTCGCCGTCGTCTGGAATGGTAATGGTTTTGTCGGGCGTCCAGCCGCCGATGCCAAAGTCATGCGCCACCACCCGCGTGCCCTTCTTCAGTTGCGCCTCCAGGATCGGCCTGAGCTTCAGATTCGAATCCGGCAGCAGGTAAACGGTAATGAGGTTGGCGGAGGAATAGTTCTGCTTCAGGATGTCGTCGTGAATGATTCGGGCCGATTTGCGAAGGCCGAGCTGCCGGATTTTGGCTTCGCTCGACACATAGAGGTCATCGTCCAGTTCGACGCCCGTCGCGTCCGCGTGATACCGCTGCGCCGCCATAATGACGATTCGCCCGTCGCCGCTGCCAAGATCGAACATCTTTTCGCCCGCTTTCAATTGCCCCAGATCGAGCATGCGCTCGACGATGGTTTCGGGCGTCGGATAATACGGCGCGAGTTTTTCGCCGGTGGGTGCCGCGGCAGGCGGCGTTTGAGCGGAGGCCATCAAAGAGACAAGAAGTGAGAAGAAGATGTTCACGTTTATTCCATTACTGAGGACCAGCCGCGCCGAGTGAGATCCCAATAAATGGCTGCGGCGGCTATTATTGCGACGGCGAGAAACGCCAGTCCGGTTCCCGTTTCGAGCAAAATCAGCTTGCCAATCCCGAACAGCGTGCAATAGATGAGGGCGCAGCCGCAGACCCAGTCGAAGAGATTCCAGCCGAGGTCGTGCGAGACTGGCGTCTCCGGCGTGAGGGCCGCAATCCGTTTCCATCCAGCCGGCGAGGGCCTCACCCGGCGGTAAAAAGCCAGTAGCGTCGCATCCGTTTCCGGGGCGGTCAGGAACGTTGCCGTCAGCCAGACCACGGTTGTGACGGCCACCGTTATCAGAATCATATGCGCGAACGCAACCGGATCGTCCGTATCGTATCCGAAAACGCCCTGCAGGAGAAACGATGTCAGGGCTGCGCATAACATTGCCGAAATCTCGCTCCATGCGTTGATGCGCCACCAATACCAGCGCAGGATATAGACCGCCCCCGTGCCCGCCCCTGTAGCGATGAGGTACTTCCACGCGTTGGCGATCGAACCCATATACCAGGTGATGATTGCCGATGCGATGGTCAGCAGAACTGTGGCGATCTGGGACGCTGTCACATAATGGCGATCCGAAGCGGCGCGATTGATGAAGCGCTTGTAGAAATCGTTAACGAGATAACTTGCGCCCCAGTTGAGTTGGGTCCCGACCGTTGACATAAACGCGGCGGCGAATGCCGCGACCATCAGGCCCCGCAACGAAGCCGGCAGGTAGTCAATCATCACGCGAACATATCCGGTCTCCGGGTCCGGCAGGTGCGGGTAGAGGATCACGGATGCCATCCCGACAACAACCCAGGGCCAGGGTCGCAACGCGTAATGGGCAACGTTAAACCACAGCGTGGCCAGGAGGGAGTGGCGCTCGTCCTTCGCGCTGAACATCCGCTGGGCCACGTAGCCTCCGCCCCCTGGCTCCGCGCCGGGATACCAGCTTGCCCACCACTGAACACCGACATAGACAAAGAACGTGATGGCCGGCATCCAGATAGAATGCAGGTCGGGAACGAAGCTGAGGAAGGCGCTGCCCTCGCCGCCGAGTTTCTGCTTCATCGCCTCGACGCCTCCCACCGCTCGCACGGCCGCGACGCCGAGAACAATGACCATGCCCATCTTGATCACGAATTGAAAAAGATCCGTGACAAGCACACCCCAAAGACCGGACAGCGCGGAAATAAATGAGGTGAGCGCGATGATACCCACAACGACCCAGAGAGCCTGGCTTTTCGAAATTCCCAGCACTAGACCGAGAATCTTGACCATTGCGAGGTTGACCCATCCGAGGATTATGCAGTTCATCAGGACGCCGAGGTAAACCGAGCGGAACCCGCGAAGTATCGCGGCGGGAGGGCCAGCGTAGCGAAGTTCAGCGAGTTCGATATCCGTCGTAACTCCGGAGCGCCGCCACAGCCGGGCGAACAGGAATACGGTGAGCATCCCGCTCGCGACCATGTTCCACCAGAGCCAGTTACCCGCGATGCCGTTGCGCGCTACAAGACCGGTAACGACCAGCGGAGTGTCCGCCGCAAAAGTGGTCGCGACCATGGACGTGCCGGCCAGCCACCACGGAACATTCCGGCCGGAGAGAAAGAATTCGCCGATACTCTTGCCGGCTCTCTGCTTGTAATAGAGACCGATCAGCAGGTTGAACAGAAAGTAGCCCGCGATGATCGCCCAATCGACGCCCGTCAGTTTCACTGGCTGACCCGATCGCAGATATCAACCACGGGCGTGAAAAAACCTGTGGAAAACGATAGTCCCAGTACCTCAAAACCATGGCACGCAACAGAGATGTAACAAAGTGCACCCAATTTAAGCAGATCCGGGCTACGCTGCGAAAGGATTCGCATTTTCATGAGGATAGAACCCGTAAGGGTAACTTTTACTCGCCTTATATCCAGACTTTTACCAGTGGTAGCCCTGAATCGCACATTTCGCAACCCTCTCCGTTAGCGTGGTAGCTGCCGTCCAGTTTCGCGAGGTAATAAAGCGGGAGTGAACCGAAGTCGCGTGTCTGCTCAGTCGGCTGATAAACGATCACCGCGAGACCGATGACGATCGCGCCGAAACTCTCGATTGCGGCCTTCAGGTCCGCCAGGTTCCTGCCGGAGTGAAGGATGTCGTCCACCAGCATGACGTGCTCGCCGGGCTCGGGTTCGAGGAACGGCCGGAATCGATAGTCTTTTCCGGGAGCCTCGCGTTCGGCCCAATAGACCTTTTTCGCGCGGAGCGCTTCGCAGATTCCGTATGCGACCGGCAGTCCCCCCATGCCCGGCGCGATCACCGACAGTTCCGGGATGACGGGCCGTATTTCGCTGTTCGACCGCAGAAGCCGGCTCAGCGCCACGCTGAGAAACTTGGCGTGCTGGAAATGGCGGAACGCCAGAGGCACCTGCAAATACTCGTTGGAGTGCGCGCCGTTTGCGAATTCGAAGTGGCCGTAACGGAGGGCGCCCGTGTCGCGCAGAATTCGCACCACATCTTCCGGCGTGGGTAGTAGCGTCATAGTCCGCCTCAAGGATATCGTGATGACCGGTTCAGTTCGCCCGACCCGAGAGGACCTGCGGGATCGTCAGCAGGATGATTCGCGCATCCAGACCGAGCGACCAGTTGTCGATGTACTGAAGGTCGAGCCGCATCCAGGACTCAAAGTCCACCTCGTCGCGGCCCTCGAGAGCCCAGAGGCAGGTGAGGCCCGGACGCATGCGCAGCCGTCGGCGCTGCCATCTTTTGTATTGAGCGACCTCCCCGGGGACGGCCGGGCGCGGACCGACGAGCGACATATCGCCTTTGAGCACGTTCACCAGTTGGGGGATTTCGTCGATCGAGAAGCGTCGCAGCCATTTGCCGACCGTGGTGAGCCGCGGATCGTTGGGGATTTTCGTGACAACGTTGCGTGTGTTCAGATGCGCCACTTCAGCCAGGCGGTCTTCGGCATCTGCCACCATGGAGCGGAATTTATAGAGAGTGAAGGTGCGGCCGTTCAGCCCGCAGCGTGTCTGCCGAAAGATGATCGGCCCCCGCGAAGTGAGACGGATCAGGAGCGCCGCAATGATCAGGGTCGGGCTTAGCGCGACGAGTCCCACTATCGAGAGCGCGACGTCCATGGATCGCTTCGCCAGCAGGAGCACCTCATCGTCAGGAGCCGCGGCAAAGGTCAGGAGCGGCGTGGCGCCAATGCGCTCCAGCGCGAGGTCGCTGTTCACATGCGGGAAGAAGTCCACGGCGATACGGCTGCACACGCCTTCCTCGTCGCACCAAAGGAAGACTTCTTCGAGCGACGGAAGCTCATTGGATTCCACGGCGAAGTGGATTTCGTCGATGACGTGTTCCGCGAGCAGGGATCTGAGATCGCTGAGCGGGAAGACCGGATAATCGCGACCCAAGTGAATTCGGTCGGCCGCTAGGCTCGCGCCCGGCGCCAGAAACCCTTCGATGCGAAGTCCGTCCTCGTAATATTGTTCGAGCTCAGCGGCCAAACGCTGCGCGCGTTCGCCGAGTCCGACGATGAGGACATAGCGCTTGAGCCCGAAGCCGCGCCGAAAAGCGGGGATCAGATTGCGGCCAACGATGCGAAATCCCGCAAGGAAGACCCAGCTCAAAAAGACAAAAATGACAAGAAACGGGCGGCTGATCTGCCACTTGAGCTGATGAAGCCCGAAGACGATGTAAATGAGCATCGCGACGGCGCTGTAAGCGACCTGGCGGGCGGAGTCTCGGAGAATGACGCGGATGCGCGCGGCGTCGAGCTTGGAATAAACGTTGAGCCAGTAGCCGGCAACCACACAGGTCAGCGAACAAAAGAAGAGGAGCAGGGTCTTGACGTCGGGGAGCAGGTAGAACTCGTTCGGGAAGCGAAGCCAGCGGCGTAGCTCGTAAGCGGATTCGAAGGCGATTGCGGTGAGAGCAAAGTCTGCTAAGCCAAACAGAATCTTTGTTTTACGCTGCTGGCTCCGGAACATGCGGTCGAAGTGTTCAGCGTATCATGTATGACGAAAAGAAGGTGGATGGTAGACTCGATAGAAGTAGCGGGCGCGTAGCTCAATTGGCAGAGCAACTGACTCTTAATCAGTAGGTTGAAGGTTCGATTCCTTCCGCGCTCACCACTGCACTGAATCACTTACAAGTTATTGAATCGTGGCGATCTGAGCCACTACAGGGACTTTCACAGGGACCACCTCTGAAATTCCGTCCGAAGAACTCCGTTCTTTGTGCCGAAGAGTCACGCCCGCGACAGCATGGCGCTTAGCGGCCATCCTGATGTGCGAATAACGTTCGAGCATTGCCCTGCTCATGTGACCCATGAGCGCCAGCATGGTGGATTCGGAAACTCCATTCTCGGCGAGCCGCCTGGCGAACGCGTGCCGAAGATCGTGCAGACGGCAACGGACGCCGGTGTCCTTGCGAAGTTCGTTCCAGCCCCAGCTAATGTCAGTCGCGCGCCGGTTCGGATCCGACGGAATCGGCTTGGCCGAGCATGCCCCGTAAGTGTTTTACGGCAATGTACGCGCAACCTGGAAAACGATCAGCCGTTAGCCTGAGCAGAAACTGTTCCGCATGATCGCTGAAGAGATCGCTGCAGGAAGTTGCCGCATTAGCGCCTTTGCTGCGTTCCATTCCTTCTTCCTCAGCAAGAGATCAGCCCGGCAGGTTAATCACGCCGAGTTGCGACAGCAATGCGAGCCGATCGTAGTAAACAATTTCCGACTTCAGTCGATCGTCGCCGTCAAAGGTGAAGATGGCGCAGAATGGGATGGCGACGGGCTTCCTCGTCGGCTGGATTCCCATCCACTCGCCCGTATGCGTACCGCCGAGCATCCCTTCCACCACGACCGCGTCCTGGGCTACGCGACGCTGCTCCACATCCAACCAGAAATCCGGAAATCCGCGAAAAAGGTCCGAGTAAAAGCCGCGGATCAGATGATGACCGTTCAGCACTTCATCCGCAGCCCGATTGTGCCATTCGGGCTCCGAACCGAATGTTCCGATAAGCGAATCGAGTTCGTGAGCGCATTCAAAACGGATGTGATCGTCTACGATGCGCAAACGGGTTGCGGTTGTTGTGAATTCCGATTTCAACGACATAGCGTGGGTTCTCCTGTTCGCAGTGCCGGGCGGTCCGGTTGGGCGTTCAGACGAGGCAGCCGTTGGCGGCGCAGAATCTCGTCATACCGCGGGTGAGATCGCAAGGGCGCGTTGGGTGGATATACCTCGACATACAACGCCTGAGGATCCGCTGCGTCCACCGCGCGCTCGAGGTAATCCATCCCGCGATCCAAATCACCAACAGATGCATACGCCCAGGCGAAGTGGATCGCGCGGGCGGCCGATGGATCCTGCAGTGAGTGCAACCGCGTGAGGCTCTGGCGCGCCGCTTCCGGATTTCCATGCGCCCCTTCCACAAAACAGCGCAACGCCAGAGTCATCGGAATGGCGCCGGCGAGCTGATCGGCGCGGTCCAGCGCAGCGGCCGCAGCAGCGTACTGGCCGCAAGAAGATTCCGCGGCGGCTAAGGACCAGCAGGACTCCAGAAAGTCCGGATGCAGTTCCACGATGCGCCGCGCCTGTTCCGCAGCTTCGCCGTATTGCCCACAGCAGATGCGCACCCAAACGATTTCATTCCCGATCTCCGGGGAAGCGGGGTCGAGATCATAGGCGGCGAAAACGGCATCGACCGCTTCGGCAAAGCGCAGTTGCGGTATCAGCGCGACGATCGCCAGCCAATTGAGCGCGAGAGCGCTATTGGCATTCGCCTTCAGGGCTGATTGAAACAGGCTCTCGGCCTGTTCCCAACGGTGGTTGAGCGCCGCTTCCAGAGCGCCGCGCGAGCATAAGGCATCACCACAAGTCGGATCCAGTTCCGCGGCTTTCATCGCATACGCCAGTGCTTGCTCCAGTACCGGGCGCGGATAGCTCACTTCCCAATACGCGCGGAGAACCCCGATATCGGCGAGCCCGGCATAAGCGGGCGCGAACCCCGGGTATCGTGCCAGTACTCCCTCGAAGCAATTTCGGGCATGGTCCAGATTGTCGGGAGACCAACGGTGAAACCAGGCGCGTCCGGCCAGATAGAGCTGGTAGCTTTCGAGATCAAGGACTAGTCGCGGCGGACTTCCGCCCATGCGTCGGGCGCCCAGATTCGACGCGACAAAGAGCGTCAGCGCATCTACGGCGGGCTGAATCGTATTGTCGAAGGAAGCGACCGGGGTCAACTGATCGCCCCGGGTCCGGCTGAGGGTCGCCTGCAAATTGACCCCGTCCAACCGGCAGTGCAGGATGGCGTTGGCCCCGAGCTGTTGTACCGCATCGATCGGATTCCGCGCCACAAGTGAGGACGAAGGGGCGAGTACCTTGACACCGCGCAATGCGCCCAACTGACGGATCAGCTCGGCGGTAAGGCCTTCCGCGGTGAGCGAATCGGATGCTTCGACTCTAACGGCCAGTCGGCACTCGACAGCCTCATCCCCAGCGCGCCGGACAGTCGGGAGATATGCGCCGGGCTGCAGTTCGATCCGCCACACGTCCTGGCTACCTGCGTGTTGATAATACTCACGAAGCCGCCTTCTCAGGCGATGGGCTTCCACGCGCACGATTGGGTCTCGGCGAGGGTCATAGCCCGGATCTCGGCCGAAGAACTCAACGCCAATCAGCGTTTCTTTCGCCTGTCCATCGACCACTTGCCGCTTTACCAGATAGCGAAGGAAATCCCGAAGCCGCGGGCTTGAGCGAAAGCTTTCACTGAAACACACGCGTTCGGCGATCGCTTGAAGCTGACTGCCCACAGGGCCAGAAGTATAACAGAGGAACGTCGAAAATGTGGCGCTCCGGTAACCCCTTGTAACCCAGGCATTCCTCCGCCGTTGGCGGCCCCCGCATGTAACCCCTGTTAACCCATCTCCGCTTTCAGACAGGCCGGTGGTGCGTTAGCTTGTCTGAGTAACGACCTACAAGTCTCGGAGGAATATCGATGTCCAATATCGTAATTACTGGCGCAAGCCGCGGAATTGGGATGGCCGCTGCGCTGGTGTTAGCGCGCGCCGGTCACACAGTTGTCGCCACGATGCGGGATCCGGCCGGTAGCCCTGAGTTGGGCCGACTGAGTGCTGGCGAACGCCTCCCGATTCGCATCGAAGCAATGGATGTCGATTCAGATGCGAGCGTCCGGAGTTGCTTCTCCCGAATCCATTCCAAGATGGTCGTGGAGACGCTCGTGAACAACGCAGGCGTTGAACGTCTGGGCTCGGTGGAAGAGACGCCTCTGGCGGACTTTCGCGCCTGCATGGAAACGAATTATTTCGGAGCCATCCGCTGCATCCAGGCTGTCGCGCACCGGATGCGCGAGCGCCGTCACGGCACGATTATCAATGTGTCGTCGGTTGCGGGAAAAATCAGCGCCGCCCCCATGACGCCGTACGCGGCATCAAAATTTGCGCTTGAGGCGGTGAGCGAAGCCCTGGCGCAGGAGATGAAGCCGTTCGGTGTCCGAGTGGCCATTGTCGAGCCGGGCATCATCGACACGCGAATGGCGCGGAATATTCAGGCGTCCCCAGGGTCAGCCGTTTACCCGCAAGGGAGGCGCATCGCGGCAATGTTTGCAGCCTCGCTGACAGCCGGAACCGCGGGCCCGGAAATGGTCGGTCAGCGTATTCGGGAAATTGTCGAAAGTGGTGCCTGGAAGCTACGTCACGCGGCGAGTCCGGATGCTGGCCCGTTTCTGGCCTGGCGAAGCTCGCTGAACGATGAGCAATGGGCAGACTGGGGCGCTCTCGATGATGCCAACTGGGCGGCTGTCGTTAAACGAGATTTCGGTATTAATGTGGAGTTGTAAATCGTTTCCGATCGCTGGTAAACGAGCGCTCTCGGATCTTAGGCGCGCGCGGACAGCAATTTCCACGTAGGTCAGTTCAATACCGCATCTGCCCCCGGGCGCGAAATCGTTGTCACCTTCTCGCCAGTCTCCCGGATGCAGTCCTTCTCAGGTCGTTGTCGTCGAAGAGTACCGGCATCCCGCATTAAATCCGGCGCCTTGGTGGCCGACACGTCAACCGCACGCTTGGGTATCGGGATGTTACGCAAGGCGCAGGGATCCCGCGCGCCGAACTCGTTGTGAGGCCGGAACTGGAGCTGCCGTATCAGAGACTGGGGTGTCGGCGGACCGCCCAAGAAACCGGCAACCCCTGAATTTAGGCATAATGCGGGCGTTTATTACGTAAGCTTCAGGTATTGCACGGAATCGCCGTAGTACTTGCGGAACTAGCTAAATTGAGATCTTTACGTCGGCTCTAGGTGACCTTGTTAGACTCCGCTCCCATGGGTGAGCCGGTGGAACCATTGGGCGAGGCAATATCGCGCGCCGCAGACGACACCGTTCTGTCTGTGATCAGTCTCGCCGTAACAGTTGTCGCAACCGTAATCGTCGTGGCTGTTATCTATGTCTCAGTCATTCTTGTAGAGCGCGGAATGGGGCTTTTTGGGGCCGCCACACGGTAGACAGCAATTCTGCCCTGACTTCTCAGTGACCTACCCTCAGATCCGCGACAGCCTCTGCGATACTCGCTACCGGGACCGGCCAGGCCCGCGCAGAAGCGCGCGCGTCCGGCTCTCGGGATGCTTGCCAACCGAATATTCAAAAAAATCAACCCGAGTGCGTCTGCCGGAGCCGGATCGAGGCTCCGGCAAGACTGACGGAAATCGCTTTTGCAAAAACAAAGCCAATCCAGAAACTAAAAAAGCGGAGAAACGAACCGAATTGCAGGGGCGACGGATTAGCGGCCGGTTCTTCTTCTGGTGGTGAGGAGCAACCTGCCCGGCATCATCTCTCTGGCCACTTTCATCGCCTCGACAAAACCCTTATAGGACGCTCGGGCTTTAGCATCAGCGAAATCGTCCATCCCGACGCATGGTGGCGCGGCCCCGATGGGCGCGGCCCCGATGGGCTCGTCCACTACACTGGACTGAACCCAATGCGCGTTCCGCCCGCTAGACCGATTGTTACTGTTCTCGCCGCTACGCTCCTGAGCGTTTGCCCGCTTGCCTGCCGAAGAGCCAGGCCTAACGGGCAGCGCGTGCGACTCACCTCCAACGAAACCGCCAACCCGGTGCTCAGTGGGGCAATTTCCCCGGACGGTCGCGTGCTCGCATATTCCGATTCGGGCGGTATTCACATACGGAATCTTCAAAGCGGCGGAACGCGGGCGGTGGTCTGGCCCGAAGGTCTGGCGCGCGGGTCGAAGACGGTGGTAGCCGATTGGTTCCCCGATGGATCCGCGCTCCTTGCGAACACCGGCGAAGGGGCTTCGTTCGCTGTTTGGGTCGTTCCTGCTGAACGAGGCGATCCCCGAAAGATTGCCGACCATGGCGTGGGTTGGTCGGTGTCGCCCGATGGCCGCCTGATCGCATTGACTCGCGGTAGCGAGGTCCATCTGATCGAAGCGACTCGGGGTTCCGAACAGCGAGTCCTTGATCTCGGCGCGGGCGGCTCTATCTCCCGCGCACAATGGTCACCGGACGCCGATCGCATTGCGTTTCTGAGGCGCACACAAACAGCCTCCGGCCAAACCGTGACAATTGAAAGCGTGCCGGTCTCCGGCGGAGTCAGTGTCACTCTGTTTTCCGATCCGAATCTGAATGATTTTTCCTGGCTGACGGACGGCAAACTGGTCTACACAATCGAAAACCGTATGCAAGCGACGTGCAACCTTTTCGTCGCGGCTTCGAACAAGAGTGGAACCATGCCCCTGCAGAAACCCGAACGCCGCATCCGATGGCTTGGCGGATGCGCGGAGGGCATCAATCCGACTGGTGACGGGACTTCCGTGTCTGTCCTGGCGAATGACGCGCGCTCGGCCGTGTACATGGCAGATCTCAATAGCTCAACACACCGAATCTCGACGCCCACGGCACTTACGGCAAGCGAGGGTGACGATTCGCCGAGCGCGTGGCTTACAGATGGAAACACCGTCGTATTCGAATCCAACAGCACTGGGCGAAATCGGCTTTTCCTGCAATCGCCGGGAGACATCCCACGGGAGGTCGCAGGCGCGAGCGAGGATGGTCTTTGGCCCAGAGTGAGCCCGGACGGCCAATGGATCGTCTATCAGGTTCTCAACGGACTTGCAACGAGTGGAGAAACCGCTGTGGCCTTCACCGGGAACGTGTCGCTCATGCGCGTGCCCGTTCACGGAGGCCCCGCCCAAACCATATTCAATGCCCATTTGCACCTTTCGCACCGTTGCGCGGTCGGCCCCGGCAAGCCGTGCGCCATCTCTGAACTCGCCTCGGGAGGAAGACAATTGCTGTTTACGTCGTTCGATCCGCTTTCCGGACGAGGGCGAGAGTTGGCGCGCTTCGATATCGATCCGCGGGCTTACTATAGCTGGGACCTGGCGCCCGATGGTTCTCGCATCGCGGTTGCGAAATATGGCGAAGAAAAGATTCACATTCTTCACCTCGACGGCTCACGACCCACCGAAATTACTGTAAGGGGCTGGACACGGCATCAGGGACTCGACTGGTCCGCTGATGGCAATGGCTTTTACCTGGGAACGGAAATGGCGGGTGGCGCGGCGCTGCTTTTTTCAGATCTTAAGGGCAGGACGAATCTTCTGTGGCAACAGCCGAACGCGGCTCACGCATCGGGTATTCCGTCCGCGGATGGGCGCCATCTGGCGCTCGTCGGCTGGAAGGAACAGCGGAATGTCTGGCTGGCGAAAGGTCTCTGACGGAACGTTTACCGCGATTCGAAACGTCGCGAGGTCCTGATAGTGGTAACTGGCCTTTCCGAGCCGCCGCCATCTCCGAGGCGGCGGCCATCACACGGCTGCGCCACAACTCGGCCACGGCGCCTCCGCCTAATCCACCAGCCCCAAAGCCATCACGGTCGGACCGGCCACGATGCCGATCAACTCTTTACCGTCGAATTGATAAACCATCGGTGATGCGTGCCAGTTAGCATTCAGGTGGAATATCGAAAGCGTGGCGCCCGTGTGGGCGTCCGCTGCAACGAACGCCCCGCTGTCTTCGCCGTAGAAAACAAGGCCGGAAGCCGTGGCAAGCGTACCGCCCCAAGTATCGGCGGCCCCGATTTGCGGCGCTTCCCATTTCACATCGCCGGACTGCAAATCGAGGGCGCGCAAAATCCGACGCGGTTTTGGATTCTCGTCAACTCGCTGCGTTCCGCCCAAAAAATCCTGGCCCTGCGCGAATTCGTCGTTTCGCTTCGTATATACCGAACATTTCTCGTTGGTCTGCATGAAAAATAGATTCGACGCGGAATCGAACGAAGGCGAATACCAATTTGTGGCGCCGTCCTGCGACGGACAGACACGAGTTCCGGCGGCCGTCGGCTCTTGACCGGGCGCGAGAACCGGGCGTCCGTCGACTCCGATGCCTTTCGCCCAAGTCAAATTTTCGATGAACCGCTTGGCAAGGAGCAACTTGCCGTCAGTGCGGTCGAAAACATAGAAGAATCCGTTGCGATTACCCTGCACGAGCAGTTTACGTGGACGACCTTGCCAGCTCGCATCGATCACCAGCGGCGTTTCGGCGGCGTCCCAATCCCACAGATCATGAGGCGTGGTCTGGTAATACCATTTCAACTTTCCGCTCTTTGGATCGAGAGCCACAATGCAATCGCTGTAGAGGTTATCCCCCAGTCGCTCGTCGCCGTTGTAGTCCTTTCCGGGATTTCCGGTCTGCCAGAAAATGGTGTCCGTGCTCGCATCGTAGACGCCGGTGAACCACGCCACTGCGCCTCCGTGAGCGATGCCCTTACCCTTCCAGGTTTCGGAACCCGGTTCTCCTGGCGTGGGTACCGTCCAGAACCGCCAGACTTCCTTTCCGGTCGCCTGGTCGAATGCTGCGATGAAGCCGCGCGACCCCTGCTCACCCCCACCGGTACCGGTCACCACCAGATTGCCTACCGTAAGAGGCGCCGACGTGATGGTGTAGTAATGCGAGTCGCCCACTTCCGTGTTCCAAACGGGTTTTCCGGTCGACCGGTCGAGCGCGATCAGGTGGGCGTTGTGCGTGGCCATGAAAACCCGCCCATTTGCGTACGCGGCTCCACGATTTGGCGGCATGCCGCGCCCGCCCGGCGCCTCATAATGCCAGATTGGATGGCCGGTACCGGCGTCGAGGGCAAAACATTCTCTACCAGCCGTCACATACATCACGCCCTCTACGACGAGCGGGGTCGTCTGCAACGAGGCCGCGTTCGGAACTGTGAATGTCCACCGTGGCGCGACTCGCCTCACATTCGACTTATCGATCTGCGTCGCGCGCGTGAATCGATTGCCGCCAATATCGCCGTTGTAAGTGGGCCAATCGCTCTGCGAAGTGACTTCGCGAAATTTCCCGCCGGGGAGTTTTCGCAGCAAATGGAGGCGCCCGTCTGCGCTGCGCAGCACAGCCTCGTCGAAGGCCTCGGAGACAATGTCGCCTTCAACCGTGCCTTGGCTTGCCAGTTCGACCTTCGCCGCGTAGGGCTGAAAATCGAGCGCGGCTGCGGGCTGCAAAGTGCGGAGAAATGCGGTCAATGAAGCCAACTCCGCGTCCTTCAAATTATTCGCGGGCATTCCGCGCTGCGGAAGGCCTTCGAGAATGGTGCTTCGGAGCTGCGGATCGGCCAGGCTGGGAATGCGGCGGGCAATGGCGGGTCCCCTCTCGCCCCCGTTGCCGTCCGCCCCGTGGCAAACTGAACAACGCGATTCGAATGTTTTTCGCCCCTCAGCAATGGAAATCGCGGGGTGAGGGGCGCAGGCGGCAAGCGCGAGGCACGCCAGAGGTGCTGCTTTCAGAGCAGTCATAATCGTTATCTGAGGATAGCGACATGATCGAGTTGCGACCCAGTGCGCCGATATTGTGTCGCTGGGCCGTTACATGAAAGACCGGGTCTCTCGCCCGCTCGATGCGCCCGGTACATCCTGCCTTATTGCTTATCGATCCGCTTCGTGAGTCCGTGTCGCTTTCGATGGCGCGGGGATTTCGATTTTCCGCCTATAATGAACGCAAAATGAAGACGATATCGTGCGCCGTGTTCAGCGCGGCGATGCTGTTCGCGCAGTCTGCGCCGCGGGATTACCCCGTTCGTCCCGTGCCCTTCACGGCTGTTCACGTTGATGACCAGTTCTGGGCTCCCAGGATCGAGACCAACCGGAAGGTCACAATCCCCTTTGCTTTCGGCAAGGACGAAGAGACTGGCCGCGTCGATAACTTCATTCGCGCCGCGAAGGCGCTTCGTGGCGAATCTTTCGAAAATCATAAGTACCCCCCTACCCGTTCGATGACACCGATGTCTACAAGGTCATAGAGGGCGCGTCATATGCGCTCAGCGTTCACCCCGATCCCACCCTTGAGGCTTACGTCGACAGCCTGATCGCGAAGATTGGCGCAGCGCAGGAACCGGATGGTTATCTGTACACCGCGCGCACGATTGACCCGCAACATCCGCACCCATGGTCCGGAGCCGAACGGTGGAGTCTGGAAGGCGTCAACAGTCATGAACTCTACGACCTGGGCCATCTGTATGAGGCGGCTGTAGCCTACTATGACGCGACCGGAAAGCGCTCTCTTCTCGACATTGCTCTGCGCACGGCGAATCTGCTCGATCAGACATTCGGGCCGGGAAAGCGCGAGATCTGGCCCGGGCACCAGATTATCGAGATGGGGCTGGCAAAGTTGTACCGGACGACCGCCGATCCCCGCTATTTGAATCTGGCCAAGTTCATGCTGGACTCGCGCGGGCCTCAGAGCGCCGAGCGCGGCGCGGGGAATCGTTACGTCGAAGCGCATCTGAAGGTCACCCAGCAGACGGAGGCGGTGGCCGGCGGACACGCGGTCCGCGCCATGTATATGTACTCCGGAATGGCCGACGTCGCGGCCCTGACGGGGGATCAGGAATATGTGGGAGCGCTGGACAAGATCTGGGAGAACGTCGCATACAAGAAACTGCACGTGACAGGCGGAGTCGGCGCGCGCGCCGCCGGAGAGTCTTTCGGCGAAAACTACGAACTGCCGAATATGAGCGCCTACAACGAAACCTGCGCCGCCGTCGGCAACGATTACTGGAATCACAGGATGTTTCTGCTTCACGCCGATTCGAAATACATCGACGTGATGGAGCGGACTCTCTACAATGGCCTGATTTCCGGCGTTTCGCTGGATGGAAAAACCTTCTTCTACCAGAACCCGCTGGAAGCGACCGGAAATGCTGGGAAGGATCAGCGCAGCCCGTGGTTTGGAGTCGCCTGCTGCCCTGGCAACATCACGCGGTTCATGGCCTCGGTACCCGGCTACGTTTATGGCCAGAAGGAGAACGCCGTCTGGGTGAACCTTTACATGGGAAGCAGCGCCGATATCAAGCTCGACAACGGGCGCACGCTGAAGATTGTCCAGGAGACGAAATATCCATGGGAAGGCGCCGTGAAGATGACCATCACGCCGGATCAGGCTTCGGCCGCTGTAGTGAACGTTCGAATCCCGGGTTGGGCGCGCAACGAACCAATGCCGAGCGACCTTTACCGGTTTGCCGACGTGAGCGCCGCGACGCCAATCCTGAAGGTCGACGGAAAAAGCGTCCCCCTGACTCTCGACAAAGGATACGTCGCGATCAACCGTACCTGGCAGAAAGGGGACGTGGTCGAGTTGAACCTGCCGATGCCGGTTCGCCGCGTGATCGCGAATGATCTGGTGGCTGCGGACCACGGGCGCGTCGCAATCCAGCGTGGACCGATCGTCTATGCGGCCGAGTGGGTTGACAATCCGAACGGGAAGGTGCGGAATCTCCTGCTGCCGGATTCGTCGAGGCTGACAGCGGAATTCCGGCCGGATTTGCTGAACGGAGTCGAAGTCGTGAAGGGGCAGGCCGTGTCTCTTGCGAAAGACGCCCAGGGCGACGTCAGGCGCGCGACGCAGGCCTTCACCGCCATACCCTACTATGCCTGGGCCAACCGCGGCAAAGGCGAGATGATCGTTTGGCTCCCCACTTCAGAGGCGTCCGCAAAGCCTACGCCGTACCCCACACTCTCGAGCACCGCCAGGGTAACCACGTCAAGACCGCCGCACGGCGGTCCGGCGACCGCTGTTCAGGATAACGAGGAGCCGACCGAGACCGATCCCGGAACTCACTTCGATTGGTGGAACACGCGCGGAACGACCGAATGGGTGCAATACGCCTTCGATAAGCCGCACTCCGTATCGCGGAGCGAAGTGTTCTGGTATGACGATTCCGCCAAGGGTGGCGGCTGCGCTGTGCCTGCCTCCTGGCGGATTCTCTACCTCGACGGCAACGAATGGAAGCCTGTGGAGAATTCGGGACCCTATGGCGTCGCGAAAGACGCATATAACCACGTGGCTTTCAAACCCGTGACCACATCAGCGCTGCGTCTGGAAGTGAAAATTCAGGACCACATTTCGACCGGAGTTAATAAGTGGCGCGTCGAGTAATAGACTGATCTTGCTTTTCCGCCGAACTCCAGGGCCGTATCGGCAGTCGATTAGCCTCCTCTCAGAAGACGCGATAACCTACGGCGTGCCCAGAGAGCTCGAAACGCTGAGGAGGTTTTGCGGCTTCACCTGGATCATGCCGCCTCGCGGACTGTCCAGGTCGGCCAGCAAAAAGAACGAAACGGAAATCAGCGCCGGCAGCCCGACGAACATCCCGCTTCTAAGCTCCAGATGCGCGCTGTATCCGAAGAGCAGGTTGCCGAAGATGGCCACCACTGCCATCAGAACCCAGACGCCAGTCGGGATGTGGTTCCACCAGGCTGCCTGCGTATAGCCTTGTGAATTCAGAACGTCGTTCATGCCGGACAGGATCAGCGCGGAAACGGGCGTCGGCTGGGCCGCACAGGGGCCTTGGACAACAGACCAGAGGTCGTCTTGCAGCCGCGAAGTCGCGGCGTTGATGCTATCCAGGCGAGCGGTATTCCGCGTCGTGTAAAACAGGACCCGTTGATCCAGATAGCCTTTTAATAAATGCCGCGCCTTGGCCGCATCGGCAGCGGGGAGCAAGGCGACGCGAACATACTCCGTCCCGATCGCGTTGGCCTCGGCTTCCTCATAGTTTTTCCGCTGATCGTACCGTCCGGTGGCCATCGATAGGCTGAACCCGATGATCAGAGCAAGCAGTGTGAGAGTGGCGTTCAGAACGACTCCTAGATCCTCCCGCTCAGATCCAACCAGTTGCGCGCGCCTCCGGCGCAGATGAACACCCAATCGCACCGAAAGCCACAGCGCAGCCAGCGAGATCACCAAAAGTACGCCAGGATAATCCGTTAGATCCATCGTCAAAGCCGCCTGGATTGCCGGCCGGGTGGGCTTCCGATGCTGCGCGAATCCTGACGATTCTAAAAACGGGCTCGCCGATGATGTTCGGCCTCGGACATCCCCATCCCGATTGCGGACAGGACCTGTTCGAATGAAAGAGTACGGGACAGCATCAGCCGCGAATCCGCGGTGGCGAAACACGTGCCCGTTGGAGCAGATATGAAACCAGGGTCCAATTCCGTTGTCAGGTTGGCCTGCGCGCCATTGCTGGCTTTCCTGGCCATCCCACTCTATGCCCAAACCGTCGATAGACTCGCCGGAAAAAACGTCTCTGTGGCGCAAACCAACTTCAAGGGCCGGGGTGCGATCCGGGTACTCGCCAATCCGGACGCCGCGAACGCCTCGTCGTACGCGGTGGTCAGGGACGCAGCATTTCGTGACGGTGTGATCGAAGTGGATCTGGCGGGTCAGCCTGCCGCGGGGGCGGCCGAAGGCGCTCGCGGATTTATCGGCATAGCTTTCCGGGTGCAGGGCGACGGGCGCTACGAATACATCTATCTGAGGCCGACGAACGGCCGGGCCGGCGATCAGGTCCGGCGGAATCACTCCACTCAATACAGTTCGTACCCGGATTTTGATTTCGCCCGTTCACGGAAAGAAGCGCCTGAAAAATATGAGTCGTACGTCGATCTTCAGCCCGGTGTCTGGACGAAGTACAAGATCGAAGTGGAGGGCCGCAAGGCGCGGCTCTACGTACACGGCGCCGAACAACCCTGCCTGATCGTGGACGATCTCAAACTCGATCCGCATGAAGGCGGAGTCGCGTTGTGGGTCGGCCCAGGGACGGACGGCTATTTTTCGAATCTGAAGATTACGGCGAAGTAACGCCACGGCAACGTCATCGAACAGGTTGAATTCGCTTCGCCGGGCCTGCTAAGGTGGTGGTTTATTAACCGGCGGCAACCCAGAAGTGACAGTAACAGAGGCGCTTAAGGTCATTCGCGCGGCTCCCGGGAGCGCGACCGAGTACCACGTGCTGCTCGCCTGCGGCTTCACTCCTCTTCACCTTCAGACATTCCTTACCGCGCATCTTCAGGAGCATCTGCCAACGCGGAAGGTGCAAACGAGCGTCGGCCTGTTCGGGAATCTGGCGGGAACGCTGGAGTCTGCCGCGAAGTCGGACCCGCACGCGATTGCGATTGCGCTGGAATGGGCAGACCTCGATCCGCGGCTGGGGTATCGCAGCGCGGGGGCGGTGACGCCTTCGGTTGTACCCGATCTGGTAGACCAGGCTCGCGCGATGCTGGATCGGATTGCAGCGGCGGTTGAGGGATTACCCGCGGGAATTCGAGTTGCGATATCGCTGCCTTCCCTGCCCTTGCCGCCTTTCTTCCATGCAGCGGGTACGCAGGAGTCGCAGGCCGAGCTCCTGCTGGAACGCGATCTGATGGAGTTCGCGAGCCGGTGCGCGGCGCGGGCTGCAGTCGTGAATCGGCGGAGGTTAGGCGACGAATCGCCTTGCGCGGCGCGGCACGATCTGAAGTCCGAACTGCTCGCGGGGTTGCCTTATACGACGGTTTTCGCCGATGCTTTGGCGAATGCCCTGGCGCGGCTGTTGACGCCCGCGATTCCGAAGAAGGGACTGGTCACGGACCTAGATAACACGCTCTGGCGCGGCATTGTCGGCGAGGTCGGCCCGGCTGAGGTGTCGTGGGATCTCGCGGGCCATAGTCAGATCCACTGTCTCTATCAAAAGTTGCTGGCTTCGCTCGCGGAAGAAGGCGTTCTGATCGGGGTGGCGAGCAAGAACGATCCGGAGGTTGTGAGTCGAACGTTCGAGCGGCCGGACCTGCTGCTGAGTGCGGACAGAATTTTCCCCATCGAGGCCCACTGGGGTGCGAAATCGGGCTCGATCAGGCGCATTCTTGACACGTGGAACATTGCCGCGGACAGTGTAGTGTTCGTGGACGACAGCCCCATGGAACTCGCTGAGGCGGTGGAGGCGAACCCTGGGCTCGAGGGCGCTCTGTTTCCGGCGGACGATTACGAAGCAGGGTTTCGGATGCTCCGACGGTTGAGGGATTTGTTCGGAAAGGAACGTCTGTCGAAAGATGACGCGATCCGACTGGAGAGCATCCGACGGACCTCGGTGGTTCGGGAGAACCTGAAGGGTGGCCAACTCTCCGAAGCGTTTCTGGCTGGCGCCGATGCGCTGATTACGGCGAACTTCACGGACGCGGATAATCCACGGGCCCTGGAGTTGGTCAACAAAACGAATCAGTTTAATCTGAACGGCCGGCGATTCCTCGAAGCCGACTGGCGGCGGACGGTTGCGCGTCCGGAATCGATTCTGATGACCGTGGCGTACCGGGATAAGTTCGGGCCGTTAGGGACGATTGCGGTTATTGAAGGGACGCGCGGCGAAGATGCCCTCGACGTAAGCGTTTGGGTCATGAGTTGCCGCGCGTTTTCGCGGCGCATCGAACATCAGTGTCTGCGGCTGCTGTTCGACACGTTTTCGCCGAGCGTCATTCGATTTGATTTCGCTCCGACGCCTCGCAATCATCCCGCGCGCGAGTTCTTCGCGTCGCTGACCGGCGCGGCGCCGGAAGGGCCGTTCGCGCTGGAACGCGCGCGGTTCGAGGAGGTCTGCCCTCCGCTTTATCACAAGGTTGAAATCCTCAAGGAATCGGAGGTCTATGGATAACCTCAGCGGCCGGCTCGCCCGATGCTTCGAGACGGTTTTTCCGGATCTGCCCGAAAGCGAGATCCAGACAGCCTCCCAGCAGTCGCTGTCGACATGGGATTCCGTCGCCGCGATCACGCTCGCGAACGTTATCGAAGACGAGTTCGCTTTTCAACTGGACTTCGAGGATCTGGCGGATCTCGACAGCTTCGAGCGCATTCACACGTATCTTGCGGAACGGTTGCCCCCGAACCAGAACTGATGCGGCTGCATCACTACGGATATGTCGTGAGTGACGTCCGCAAAGGGCTCGAGAGCTTTCAGCGCACGCTGGGGGCGGCCTGGGACGGAAACATTTTTGAAGATCCGCTCCAGAAGGTCAGGGTGGCGTTTCTCTCCACTAACCGGGACGACCCGCAGTTTGAACTCGTGGAACCCGCGGGAATGGATTCTCCGGTTTATCGATTCCTGACTGAAAAGGGCGGCGGTTTGCATCACGCCTGCTGGCAGGTGGAGGATCTTGACGCCTCGCTCGCGGAGCTGCGCGGGCGCGGTTGTCTGATCGCGAAGAAGCCGCTGCCGGCGGTGGCGTTTGGGGGACGGCGCATCGCCTGGCTGATCACGCCGGAAAAACTGCTGGTGGAACTGCTGGAAAGCTGAGTAGCATGCTGCGAACAGCAGGGCGAATTCTGGTGAGTCTGGCCGTCTGCTTTTCGCTTCTGTTCACGGCGGTCACGTTCTCGCCGGTCCTCGGACCGTGGACTCGGGCCTTGACCGCGCCGTGGTCAGAGAGATCGGGCGGAACGCTGGTTGTGCTGGCCGGCGACGCGACTTCGGATCGCCTTCTAGGGTTAACGTCGTACTGGAGAACCGTCTACGCGGTGTTCGAATGGCGGCGGGGCAGTTATCGCGCGATTCTGTTCAGCGGCGGCGAGGGAATTCCGGAAGCGATGCGCGATTTCGCTGTTGCCCAGGGCGTGCCGGCGAACGCCATTGCGCTCGATACCCGGTCGTTCACGACGCGGGACAGCGCGCTCAACGCAGGCGCTTTGCTGCGAAATTCGCCCACGCCCTGGATTCTGGTCACGAGCGATTATCATTCGCGGCGCGCGTGGATGGCGTTTCACAAGGCGGGCGTGAATGTGGAGGCGCATCCGGCGCCCGATGCCGGGAAGCGAATCAATTCCCTGCTGTCGCGGTGGCCGGTGTTTATCGACCTGACGCGGGAGACGGTCAAATATGCGTGGTATCGGCTGCGGGGCTGGACCTGAGCGCGGATTTCAGCCGGGGGAACAACCGGGGCAGCGAGAGGCCTTCGAGTTCCATGATGAGGTCGAGGGCGCGATAGCGCGAGTTGATGCCGATTCGAGGGATGTCGTAAGGGTCCGATGCGGCTGAAACGAATCCGCCATGCGCGGAAAAGAGAGCGTTGAAGCCAGCTTCCTCGATGATGCGGCGCGAGTCTTCGCGGATGTTGGCGTTGCGCCCGAAAGGGAATGAGAAGAAGAGAATTTCGCGGCCGGTGATCTCTTCGAGCGCACGGCGGCTCTCTGTAACTTCGAAACGAACGGATTCGGGATCGATTTGACCCAGATCGACGTGGTTGACGGTGTGGGCTCCGATTTCGAACCCACGTTCGATGAGAGCCGGAATCTCGGCGCGGCGCAGATTTTCGAAATTGAACGGATACTTAGCCCGGTCATGTTCAAATACGCGGTCGGTATCGATGAATCCGGTTGCGATGAACATGGCGGCGGGGAATCCGGCGGCGTAGAGGAGACGTGAACCGTTGAGCAGGACGTCGCGATAGCAATCATCGAAATGAATGGCGACGCTGCCGCGAGGAACTGACTCGTGGCCGCGGACATCGGTGACTAACGCCGTCGTCGTGGCCGGGCTGTAGTAGCGCCTCAGGATGAGGATCTGTTCCGCGAGAGCGCGCGTGGTGATGGTCAGGTTGTCGCCGGCGAAATCGTTCACGCGGTGGTAGAGGATGATGGCGCCTTTTCTTCGTAAGCGACGGGTCAAATGGAAGATGCCGCAGCGGTATAGGAAGAGATAGAAAACCGTCTTGAAGATACGTTTTTCGTCGGTTTCAATAATGCCGAGGTGCGGAGCGCGTTTCGCGAGTTCGACGCGTTGGCCATGTGTGGGCTTACGGCGCGGGCGGGTGAACGATGGTGGCTGCAGGCGGCGTTTACAGGTTCCCGCTGCGAGGGCGGCGACCGTTTCCGCGAGAAGACGCGCGCCTTCGAGATCGAGTTTGGTGCGCAGAGTGTCGGGCGTTTCCAGCGGATGGATGGTAATTTCCGATGTTCCGACGATATCGCCGGTGTCGAGCCCGGCATCGACGAAATGGACCGTGACGCCTGCGGTTTCTGCCCCGTCGTAGATCTCCCAGAAACCAGGCGGCATGCCGCGGTAATCCGGCACGGCGCCTTTATGCAGATTGATACAGCCCTGCCTCGGAACGGAAAAGATGGCTGGCTTCAGGATGCGAGTTCCGATGACGATGCCGAGATCGGCGTTAAGGCTGCGGAGTGATTCGACAGCGGCCGGTTGATTCAGATTGCCGGCGCGGATCAGTTGCAGCCCGAGCCGCGCGGTGGCGTCTTCAAGATTGAGATTCGCTTCGGGGAAGGCGCGGCGCAGGAGGTCGTCGATTTGGCGTTTGGGTACAAGCCGCGCCGCGCGGGCGTCAAGCCAGTCACGCAACGCGCCAATGGCCCGGCGGTAGAGATAACCAACGCCTTCACGCGTCATGTTGCGGCGAAGGTTCGCCATGCGCGCGCTGCGCGGCGTTACGCCGGTATCGAGGAGAATGCCGACGACTTCGATGTTTGGGAGGCGGCACACGGCCTCGATCGATCGCAGCGTCGAGGGCGTATCGCCGCCAACAAGGAACGCAACCCTCATAACCGCAGCATTCCTGCGAAGAGTCGCTCGTAGCGGAGCACGACGCTCTCAGTGGCGTATGTAGCTTTGACCCTCGCGCGGGCGGATTCGCCCATGGTTCGGCAGGCGGATTGGTCGTTCATCAGCCCGAGAAGGCTCTGCGCCACGGCAGCGGAGTCACCGACCGGGACGGCAAGCCCGTGCGTCCCCGATTCGACCAACTGCAGATTGGCCGGAATGTCGCTGACCACGGATGGAAGGCCCACAGCCATCGCCTCGATCAGCGATACCGGGAGACCTTCGAGCGAAGAAACCAGAGCGAAGATATCGCTCGCCTGCATGAGTCGACGCACATCGCGAACAGACGCCATGCCGGTAAAACGGATTGAGAAACCCATGAGGCTGCCCGCCGACGCTTCCAGTTCGGTTCGACTGGGGCCGTCGCCTGCAAGCGCCAGGATGGCGTCAGCGCGATGCTCCAATACCTGGCGGAACGCGGCGATCAGGGAAAGTAATTCCTTTTCAGGCGCGAGTCTCCCTGCGAAAAGCACAACCGGCGCGTCAACGGGAAGATTGAATTCGCGTCGCAGGCGCGTCTTCTCTTCACGAGTCGGCGGCCGGAAGTCATCCATGTCGACCGGATTCGGCATCCACGCAATGCGCCGCGTATCGAGACCAACCTCCTCGGCTTCGGCGACCATACCGTCATTAAGAACGAGAATGTGATCGGCCCATCGGTTCAGAAGGCTGAGTTCGAGTCGCCCGAGCCACGAATCTTTCATACGGCGAATGAGACTGCTCCCGGAAAACTTCATCAGGATCGGGATGCGGCGGACGCGCGCGGCGGGAAGCCCCGTGGCAAGTTGCAGGCCCGACATCAGGAAATACACGACGTCGTAGGATGCGCGATTGCGCAGGAGGATCCACGCAACTCCGAGCGCGTAGACATAGCCGCGAATCGCGCCCGGAAACCCGGCTCCGATAAGGCGCACATTAATGCCGAGAGGGTCCTTCCAGCGGCGGACCGGAGGCATGGGTGGAGCGCCTTCGCAAATCACTTCCACTTTATGGCCGCGCTTTAGCAGACCGGCGCAGACGCGTTGCGCTTCGATTTCTGAGCCGCCAACGACGGGCGGATAGGACTGGCAAATAAGGGCAACCGATACAGGGCGGAGCGCCTCGGCGGGCGCATCGGCGGCTGGAGCGTCACGAACCAGACGCAGGCGCGGCTCAGGCTCCATCCGCGTGAACGCAGATCGACTCGCGGAGTTCCAATTTCGAACAGGCGGTTTTCCTCCGGAGTATTATGCTTTTAATTTGAATGAAGCTGTCGCTGGTCATCCCGGTCTATAACGAAGAAGAGGTGTTGCCGCACACCCTTCCGGCGCTCGGTTCCGTTCTTGCCCTTCTCAATATAGATTACGAAGTATTATTCGTGGACGACGGCAGTCGCGACGGCTCGTTCGATCTGCTGACCCGGGAAGCGGCGCTCGACCGGCGGATTAAAATCCTTCGCTTTTCGCGGAATTTCGGTCATCAGGCGGCGGTAACCGCGGGACTTGATTTCGCTTGCGGCGACGCCGTGATCGTAATGGACGCCGATCTTCAGGACCCTCCGGAACTGATTCCGGAGATGCTGCGGCTTTACGAAGAAGGCTATGAGGTGGTTTCGCCGCAACGGATCTCGCGCGATGGCGATACGTGGTTTAAGCGCGCGACGGCAAGGTTGTTTTACCGGGTGATGTCCGGAATGGTGGATCGGCGAATGCGGGAAGAGGTAGGCGATTTCCGCCTGCTGAGCCGCGGCGCGATCAGCGCTATGCGGCAGTTTCGCGAGCAGCATCGGTTTCTCCGCGGGATGATCGCATGGCTGGGTCTGCGCGAAGCCATCCTTCCTTTCGAGCGCAAGGCGCGCGCAGCCGGAACGACCAAATACCCGTTCTGGAAAATGGCGCGCTTTTCGTGGACCGCAATCACCTCATTCTCAGCGGCGCCGCTGCATCTCACGATGGGGCTTGGTGTGGCCGCGTGCTGCCTCGCCTTCGTTTACCTCATGTTCGCTATGGTTGCGGCGCTGGTTTTCAAGAACGTGGTTTCCGGCTGGACGTCCATCGTCGCGTTGCAGTGTTTGTTCTTCGGAGTGACGCTGATTTGCGTCGGACTGATCGGGGATTATGTGGCGCGCATCTATGAAGAATCGAAGGGCAGACCTCTCTATGTGATCGGAGCGGCCGTCAACGCCTCGCAACCCGTTCAGCTGGAGCGGGCGATATTGCTCGAACCGCGTCCCGTCACTCATGAAGCAGTTCGCTAAGGCGCTCGTCACATCGCTCGCAATTGTGATCGTTTGGCCGTTCGCGCTGCTGAGCGGGTTCGGAAGAGCGCAGAGCGCATTCGTCGCCGGTGGCCAATTCCTTTCGCTCGTACCGGGCATCCCCGGCGACTACCTGCGGGTCGCGTACTACTGGATAACGCTCGAATCTTGTTCTCTGCGCTGCCGCATCTCCTTCGGTACGTTTTTCTCGAACTCCAGGGCAACCGTTGGTGAGGGTGTCTACATCGGGCCCGGTTGCGTTCTCGGGCGCGCGAGAATCGGCGCCGGAACACAGATCGCCTCGCAGGTGCAGATTCTCAGTGGAGCGCGCCAACACGCGCGGGATGAACATGGCAAAACTCTGGGAAGCCACACCGGCGCGTTTCGCGATGTAAGCGTGGGCAAAGGCTCCTGGATTGGGGCCGCGGCGATCGTGATGGCAGACGTCGGCGACCGAGTAACGATCGGCGCAGGCTCAGTCGTGACCAAGCCGGTACCTGACGGAGTAGTCGCCGTCGGGAATCCGGCGCGGGTACTTTAGTCGCAGCGCGCGGGCGAATTGGCCTGAACCATAATTTCTCGGTTCGTCGGCGGCAGCCATGTGCGGTACGGTTCGGTGAATATGGTCTGGCTCAGGTCCGGCTGAGGGCTGGTCACCATGAAGTACCCCGGGCGCACGCTTGGGGTAAGCGGCCGAAACCAGAATTTCCCGACGGAATTCGCCTCCGGGGCCGATAACACCTCAAACACCACGTTGGGATTCCCCGCTTGTCCGATCTGCCCCGTCGTCCCTAACTGGGTCCAGCCATCATATTCGTAACCTCCGGTCACGCAGGTCCGCGGAACTCCCATTTCCCCGAGGCGAACGCCCGCCCGCGCCCGGGCTTCATCGAGGCGAAATGCATCGTGCGTGATCACGAGGCCGTAAGCGCCGAAGATCAGCAGAATGGGAACCGCGGCGAATCGTATCGCCGTGCCCGGCAAGCGCGCCGCCACGGCCATCGCCCCCAGGTTCAGGATCGGGATCATCGGTAAGAGATAGCGGTCGAAATACCACGCCGGCCATAGCGCCGAGACCAAAGATCCGGCGAAATAGACGGCGCAGAATGAAAAGGCGACCACCCCGAAGATCCTGAGCCGGTTGTCCACGGATCCGCGTTCTCTCAAAGCTCTTCCCACCGCAGGTAAGGCAAACACCGCAAACAATGTGAAAGCGATCACGGCGACTCCCACGCCATGCGTGATGATGCGGTGAAGCGCCACAGGCTGCAGACCGACGAGCCTCTGCCCCGGCCTCATCACGCCAAACACCGTGACTATATTCCCGAGCCAGGGAGCCTTCGTCAAATCGGGATACATTGCCAGGATGCCGATGAGGAGGCAAGCCCCCACGCCGCAAGCCAGCAGTGCGCGGCGCGTCCAGGCTATGCGGCTCCCGAATACAAACAGCAGAGCGGGAAGGCAGTAGAGCGACATGCTCAGCAGAGCGCGGACCAAGGCGTTAAGAGTGTGGTCCGCGATCTCCGCAGGCGACGGCAATGTCGCGGGTACGCCTAGAATCCCATGCCGCGAAGCCCAGATCTCCGCGTAAGCGGCGGCAAGCATCACGGCGGCCATGGCGATGAGGGCGAACAATGCTACGTCGCGTTCCCTGCGGCGAAGGGCGATCAGACCTGAAAGCATTACCAATGGAGCGACCCACATTATCTGGCGGTCGGCGCCGCCGAGAAATCCCGCCACAGCCGCAAGCGCAATCCACTTCGCCGCGCTTCGCGGCGGCGCCTCAACGGCCCGTAGGACGCAGTACAGCGTCATCAACACAAAGAGCAGCGACGGCACCTCCGACATAAAGGTCGTCGACAACGGCACAAACAGCGGACATAACAGCAACTCCGCCGCCGTCAATCCAGCCAGCCACGGGCTTAGTCCGAGCCACTTGGCGATGGCGTAAGTCAACGCGCCACATCCAAGCACGATCGGAATCATCGATGCGCGAACCGCCATGAAGGAAAAACCCGCGAGCTTTATCGCCAGCGCGCCCCAGATCGCCTGCGGAAGAGCGATGGCGCGCGACCAGCCGTCCATCTGAATATGCCCAGTCTGGGCGAGGGAGCGGGCCAAACCGACGTATTGCCAGTCGTCAATTGCGCCAATTTCAACAAATGGATTGCAAGTTACAAAGACAATTGGCACCATCAATAAGCATAGGAGCAAGGGACTTTCCGGATATAGTACCCACTTACGCATTTCTTTTCTATCTTTAACTAAATCAACCGAATGGCGATTGGGAAAAGCGCTTTGCGACAATACTAGCATGTGCGGTATCGCAGGGTTAGCCGCGTCACGACATTCCGCTACCGCTGATCAGGCCCTGCGTAGGATGGTGCGGTCGATGGAACGCCGCGGGCCCGACGCCGAAGGTGTTCACGCATGGTCCGGTGCGATTCTAGGACACCGCCGACTCGCGATTATCGATTTGAGCGACGCAGGCCGGCAGCCTATGTTGTCGGACGACGGACGCGTTGGAGTGGTGTTCAATGGCTGCATTTACAACTTCATAGAACTTCGCCACGAACTCGAACAGCGCGGTCATCGCTTCCGATCCCGCTGTGACACGGAAGTTCTGGTCCGCGGATATCAGGAATGGGGCATAGACGAATTGACTCGTCGCCTGCGCGGCATGTTCGCGTTCGGGATCTGGGACGATGCGCGCGAGACGCTTTTTCTAGCCCGTGACCGGCTCGGCGTAAAGCCGCTCATTTACACGGAGTCACAGGGATATATCGCGTTCGCATCGACTGTGTTTGCGCTTCGGGACGCAGGACTTGTTTCTGAAATCGATCCCGAGGCCGTGCTTGAATTTCTGGAATTCGGTTACGTTTCCGATACAAATGCCATCTTTCATGGCGCCGTTAAGCTCCAGGCAGGAACAATTCTGGAGTGGAACGCGGGCAAAACAAGCGTGCGGCGGTATTGGGAACTTCCGGAAGCGGACGATTCTTCAAGTGTCACGTTCGATGAAGCTGTGGAGGAAACAGAAAAGCTGCTCACCGAAGCTGTGCGGCTTCGCCTGACCGCGGATGTACCGATCGGAGCCCTCCTGAGTGGTGGAATCGATTCGACGCTGGTTTGCTGGGCGCTGTCACGACTGAACGTAAACATAACGGCCTTCACCGTCAGCACGCCGGACGATCCCGCGGACGAAGCGCCCACGACAGTGAAAACCGCGCGGTCGCTTGGCATTCCGCACCGGATCGTCACGCTACCTCTCCAGGAGGAAGGGATGCTGGATCAGCTCAGCGCGGCGTACGGCGAGCCCTTCGGCTGTCAGTCCGCGCTGGCCATGCTTCGGGTTTCCAGCACTGTAAAATCCTTCGCGACCGTCCTGCTGACAGGAGACGGCGGAGACGATGTGTTCCTGGGCTACCCGTTTCATCGCGACTACCTGACAACGCAACGCGTAGCCAAGTGTCTGCCACCTGGGGCCGCGTCGGTATGGAGGGCCTTGCGGCCTGTTGCCAGGGCGGTTCCGCAACTGCGTCGGCCCGCGCATTTTCTGGACTATGCCACGGGCGGACTGGGCGCGGTAACAAGAGCGCACAACGGCCTGCCGTACTACGAGCAACGCGGAATGCTTGGCAAGCGGTTGGCGGGACGGGAACTTGAGCAGCGCAGGATCCCCTTGTCTTCGGCCTCAGCGAAGAATCTGCTTTCGGAACTGCTTCGCTATCAACAAAGGATGTGGTTCGTTTCCGAGTTCATGACGAAGGTGGACGGCGGGACGATGTATCACGCGCTCGAGGCTCGGTCGCCGTTTCTCGATGATAAGTTGTGGGAGTTCGCTGCGCGGCTTCCTTATTCGCTGCGGCTGCGCGGCGGCGCGCTCAAGGCGATTCTCCGGGAAATCGTGCGGCGGAGAATCGGACCTGACGTCGCTGCAAGGAAAAAGCAGGGTTTCACGATACCTGTAGAGCGTTGGCTCGCTGGCCCGTGGGCAGGCGCGCTCCATTCGATCTCCGGCGACTCTCTCCTCCAGCGGCAGGGATGGATCAGGCCGGGCGCAGTCGAATCTGAAATCGGCGCCGCGAAAGCATCCGGCCGGACGCCCGCGCAGCTCTGGTTTCTGGTCGCTCTTGAAGGCTGGCTGCGGCGGAACGAAATCGCCGGGTCAGCGCAACCCATTGAGGTCAGGGCTTCAAGGGTACACTGAGCTGAGTGCCGGAGCATTCCGAACCGGAGTTCGATCGCTACGCGCAAAAGTACGACGAACTGCTGCGCGATCCGATCCGGGATCGATTCGCGGCTGACGGCGAGTTCTTCTTCACCCGTAAATGGGAGCTGATCGAGGCTTGGTTTGCGCGGACGCGACGGGATTTGAAATCCCTTCAATGGCTTGATGTGGGGTGTGGCCAGGGCGATCTTCTGCGCATCGGCTCGCCCCGCGTGGCGCGGGCCTATGGATGCGACCCCTCCGCCGGCATGCTAACGGGATGCGAGGGACTCGAAGTGCGGCCGCAACCTGATCCCGCAAAGCTTCCCTTTGCCTCCGAATCGTTCGACATGGTGACAGCGGTGTGCGTGTATCACCATGTGCCTCCCGAAGGGCGGGCCGGACTCATGAATGAGATGGCTCGCGTACTGCGACCGGGCGGTACGGCTTGCGTGATTGAGCATAATCCGTTTAATCCGGCGACTCAGATGATAGTGCGGCGGACGCCGGTAGACGCCGACGCTAAGCTTCTGACCGCAGGCATGACGCGAAGGGTTATGAGGAAGTCCGGGCTGAGGCCGAATTTGACGGAATACTTTTTGTATTTCCCGGAGGGCTGGTACGGGAAATTGAAAGGAATTGAGTCCGCGCTCAGCGGAATCGCGCTCGGCGGCCAATTCGCGGTGTTCGCGGGCAAGGGTACGCCCTAGTCGGGCCCCGCTAGTTTCGAACTTCCACGTCGTAGACGGCCTGAGACCCGTCCGTATCGCGCAGGGAAATGCGCGCTCCCTCGCGTTCCAGTTCCTGCAAAAGCCAGGGGAACGCGTCTGTTTTTTTGCTGACGACAATAAAGCGTTTGTGAGACGCCGTGAAGGCTCGCGGGTCGTCGATCTGGCAGTCCGAGATCTCGCTCCAATGTTTGAGCATGGCGTCCACCGCGTCCGTGCCTGCCCAATAGCGTGCGAGTTCGGGCGAACTCAAATAGTAGAGGCGAGGCGCAATGTCGGCAGGAGCGTAGAAGTGCGTCTCTACGTATTCGTGCGCCCCGGTGAATACGATAGGTAGTCCACCCGTAGCAGATTGCAGCGCCGCGCGAGGCGTCTGTTTTGGCCCGTCCGGCGTTTTGACAATTCGCAGCGTGAGGAACAGGCTCACGTTCAGCCCGGTCACCAGGAGACAGACCAGGGTCACTTCCCTGCTCCTCCGCAGAGCTATAGGAACCGCGATGCAGAATCCCAGTGTTGCGGCAAGGGTATACCGGAACATGAATGTATTTACCGCTTTGCCCAACATGAGCCCCGCGAAGGGAAGGACCAGGAAGCCGCAGGCGAGCGCCGTATCGGCCGCGCCTTCCCAGGGCTGCTCGCGATCCGCGGGCGTGAACCGGTCTGCGGACTGACCCCGCCAAGCCAGGAAGATTAACGCTGCGATCAACGCCTCGATTGAGGGAAGCAGCGCGGGTCCGAGGAGAAAATCGTAGACCTCAATGAAAGAGCCCGGGAGCGCGATGTGATAGAGAGGGATGATTCTCATAGCCCTCACGGCGTTGATCACCGGCAGAGAGGGCAAAATCACGAGAAGCGAAGACGACAAAGCGGCGATAATCGGCCAATCGATCTTTCTGCGGGCGCGCCATTTAACCGCTTCCGCCCCCAGAAATGGCAGCAGCGACAAGAGACCGAAGTAATGAATCGCGACACTCAGGCATGAGAAGATCCAGAGTCCCGCGATCGCCCATACCCTGTGCCGGTTCCGGTTAGCCGCTTGCCAGCAGACCATCATGCAGGCCCCGAAGCACAGAATCAGCGCATAAGGCCGTGCTTCGTAACTGTAGCTTCGCGCGTTGGTAATCATCGGCAACGTCATGGCCAGGAGGCCGTGAATCCGCGATGCGATCTTCGAAACAAAAACGTAAAGGCACAACGACATCACGAGAACGCCCATGATCTCGGGCAAGCGGAACAGCATCTGATTACGGCCATAGTGAAACTCGCGCGTGATCAGATGAAAAAGAAGTGGTTGCCCGTCGGCGTTCTTCTCGATCGCTCGCATGATCGCGCCGGGAGGCCACACGCCCGACACGTAATAGGAGGCGATTTCATCGAGCCAGAGAGGACGTACCGCGGAGAACCGCGCCAGCGCGATCAGATAAAAGGCGGAGTAGACGGTAACGATTGCTCCGGCGCGGCGCTCGGCAAACGCGATGAGCCCGGCAAGCCCGCCGGAAGGGCGTTTCGGCGTCAGGGCTGGGGTCATTCTGGTTTCGATTGAGTGGCCGACACGCGCGTTGGATTCCAGAGTTTCGCGCTTGGCGCCATGAAGACGGAGACCGCGCAAAAGGCGGCCGCCATCAAGGTCACGAATGTAGCGGCGGGCGAGGTCAGTTTCTTCAGTTTTCCTTCCGGGACGAGCAGATCCGCAAGCGCAAGACCGTAGAAAAGCGCCTGCGTGGCGATCAGGACATCTCTCCAGGGGGCAGGAAGCCCGAAGCTGGCCAAAAGAACGCCGAGCATCGCAAAGGGGAGCAGAAGCCGCGCCAACTTGTACGAGACGAAGTGGAAAAGCATCCTGTTACTGCGGGACAGTAAGGCCGGATACCAGCGCATGATCTGGTAGTTACCTGCAAGCGTACGCACCTTTCGGCGGAATTCGGATTTCAGGCCGGTCGGGTAATCGAACATGCGGGCCCGGGGGTCGACGACGAGACGATATTCGCGAAAGAAGGCGGCCAGCGGGAGATACATGTCATCGAGGAGGGCCTCGCGCGGAATCGGGACAGCCAGTTCGCGCCGCAGCGCATAATAGGCTCCCGTGGCTCCGAAGATGGAATCCAGGGCGCTGAGCCTGACCCGAATCGCGAACTCATACTTCCAATACAGCCCGGTCTGAATTTCCGCTTCTGTCGCGCCTTTTCGGATGACCAGTTCGGCGCTGGCGGCGCCGACTTCGGGATCGGCGAAGTTCTGCATCAGGAGGGCCAGACTATCGCGCGCAAGTTGTTGCCTTACATCGGTGAGCACCAGTATTTCGCCGGAAGCGGCGTCGATTCCGGCATTGAGCGCCGCGCTCTTACCGCAGGCGGGTAAATGAAGCAACCGAACGCCCTGGCCCGAAAACGAGGCGGCGATTTCGTCGGTGCGGTCGGTTGAGCCGTCAGATACGACGATGATCTCCACCAGGTTCCGTGGATAATCGAGCGCCAGAATGCTTTCAAGCTTTTCGCGGAGAAACTCCGCGCCATTCCTGACGGCAATGATGACGGAAACAGAAGGATGAAAGGATGCGCGGTGGACCGCACGCGACCGGCGTTTGGCGATAACGCCGAGAATCAGCGGGTAGAGGAAAAGGACGTAAAGAATGAACCCGGAGAGACCCAGCACGGCGACGATGCTTGCCGTTGCCATGGCGGATTAACGCCCCATGGCGCCAAGGGGAGAAGGGTCTCCCGCTCGGTCGCGCAGAAGCGGAACCATGGCCAGCGCGAGGCCCGCAAGAGTCGGAAAGTAAATCGAATAGGCGAGGGACAGAAAGAACGCGCACGAGCAGAAGAGCAGGAACGAAATCATCAGAGCGTACGCAGCCGCCGATAATCCCTTCATGCCGGCGCGCGATGCCTGCCGGCGAACCTTAATAGATAGCCGGAAGCTTGCCGCCAGGGCCGCGACGAGAATCAACAGTCCCGGGATGCCGGTCTCACTCGAAACCTGAGTATAAGTGTTGTGGGGGGCCATCCAACGGCCGGTCAGCCCGCCGGTGCGTGTCGAACCCTCAGAGACTGCGAAGTCAGCGACGCCGACGCCGAACAAAGGGTGCTGTAGCGTCAGTTCGATGCCTCGCCGGAGCAGATATTTTCGCCCATCGGCTGACGCCACCGCCTCATCCGTGGCGCTATCGGGAGAAACAGTAGTTTGTTCGTCGGGCGAGAGGATGGTGGCGAAGCGCCGCGTCAGTTCGCCGGGAAGCACCGCGAAATAGCCCGCCGCGACCACGGGCACTACGGCCGCCACGATCAGACGCGACGCGCCCCTTCCGGTGAGCACTACAACAACGTAGGTGAGAGCAAGGGCGAGCACTGCGCCGCGCGAACCGGTCCGAAGGGCGAAAGAGAGTTCGAAAAGCATCGTGGGCAGCATCAGGAGTCGCAGGATCTTCGGGTACTCCTTCGAGAGCCCGACGAAGACCACGAACGGCAGAAGCATGAGCAGATGCGCCGCGAAATCGTTGGCGTTACCAATGGTCACAATGCCGGTGAGTTCGAGGCGGCCGCCCACATTGCGGCTCAGATAGGCCGCCGTAAATTCATTTACAATCCCCGCGCACGCCAGAGAACCGATGATCAGTCTCAGGTCGCGCCAACTGCGGGTGAGGCCCGCAATCATGAGGATGATCGGGAAATCGGCCTGGACATAAGTGGACACTGCGTGCAGCGAATTGCCCGGCCAGAAACTGAAAGGCACCGTAACGATGAGCCAGCCGCCGAACATCAGCCACAAAAAAATAGCCTTCTGACGCAATGCGCGTTGAAAGCCTCCGCCCAGGACGACGCCGATCAGCGCGGGAATGCCGAAAAGCGGCGGCAAGTACGAGTGGAGTCCCAGCGTGAGCGCAAGAATCTCGTGGAAAAATGTGAACCGGACGAACAGATAACATACGGCGGAATAGAACCCGATGCGGCGCAGGCCGGAGTCGGGCTCCGAAACGGCCCTCGCGGCGGCGTGAACTGGATAACGCCAGCCCGGATTTGGAGGACGCGTTTGCGCAACCGCGGGACCCGGCGCGCCATTACGCCGTGCGGCCCCCGGCGCCGCGACTGGTGGCTGAAACGGGCTCATGAAACCGCCGTTTGAAGCGCCGCGCGGTTAGCTGAGGTCATTCTTTCCAGAATAGCCCGGAGCGGGATCGCCTTACAGTCCTCCTTATTGTCGAAATTCGCTGCGAAATCATTATGCGTCCGGCAGCGCATAATAAAAGCCTGACAGCGAGGCGTCTATGACAAAACAGGAAATTCTGCTCGCGCAGAAGGAGTTTCTCTTCCCGGCGGTATTCCATTACTTCAAAGACCCGCTGGTCGTTTCCCACGCCAAAGATCAATACGTGTGGGATGCGGATGGCAACCAGTATCTCGACTTTTTTGGCGGCATCGTCACCGTAAGCGTGGGCCACTGCAACGAGCGGGTGAACCGGAAAGTTCACGCGCAGCTCGATAAGCTCGAACACGTTTCGACGGTATTTTCGAATGAGCCGCAAGTGGCCCTGGCGCAGAAACTCGCTCAGATCACGCCTGGGGGCGCGCTGCGCAAATCGTTCTTTACGAACAGCGGTTCGGAAGCGAATGAGACCGCGATCGTCGCGGCGCGTTGTTTTACCGGAAGCAGCGAGATCATTGCGCTGCGGCACTCGTACCACGGGCGCACGTGGGGAACGATGGGGCTTACCGGCCAGGCAAGCTGGAGGCTAGGCCCTCCTCAGGCGGGCATTGTTCACGCGGTGAACGCGTATTGCTACCGGTGCCCTCTTGGCCTCGAATATCCGTCATGCGAACTCAAATGCGCGCGCGATATGGAGGAAGTCATTCGCACGTCTACTTCGGGGCGCGTCGCCGCGCTGATTGCCGAGCCGATTCAGGGCGTCGGCGGTTTCATCACCCCTCCGAAAGAATATTTCCCGATCGTGGTGGAAATCGTGCGCAAGTACGGCGGCATTTTCATTTCCGATGAAGTTCAGACGGCGTGGGGACGCACCGGCGGCAAGTGGTTCGGGATTGAGCAGTGGGGCGTGCAACCCGACATCATTACGAGCGCGAAGGGGCTGGGGAACGGACTCCCTATCGGCGTGACGATTGCGCGGCCTGAGGTGGCGGACGCGATGAAGGGCGTCACGATTTCCACGTTCGGCGGGAACCCGATCGTGACGACCGCGGCTAAGGCAGTTCTGGAATACATCGAGGAAGCCAATCTGTTGCGGAACACCGAAGAGGTCGGCGCCTATCTTCGCGGCAAGCTACTGGACCTCAAAGATAAATACCAGATCGTCGGAGACGTGCGCGGAATGGGGCTGCTGCAGGCCATGGAACTCGTGGAAGACCGCCACACCAAAGCGCCCGCCACGGCGCTGACGCTCCAGGCGATGGAGGCTGCGCGGGAGAACCGGATCATGATCGGACGCGGCGGGCTTTATGGCAACGTGCTGCGGATTTCTCCGCCGATGAATATTGGCCGCGCGGATGTGGACGAGTTCATCCTCCGCCTCGATGCGTCTCTGGCGCGGTGCGAAGCCTCGTTGTATGCCAGCGCGGGGCGGTGATATACAGATAGTTCGCCCCATGAATCGCCGCGAATTCCTTACCGCCACTGCCGCGCTTACCGCGGGATCGAAGGTGCTGTCCGCGATGCTGTCCGCCCGGGAGTCCATCCTTAGCCGGATCAAACCGCCAACGTTTCCGAAACGGGATTTCGACATCACGAAATATGGCGCGGTGAACGGGGGCGAAAAGGACTGCACCGGCGCGATCCGAGATGCCATCGCCGCGTGCACGGCCGCGGGTGGTGGACGCGTCGTGGTTCCCGCGGGCGTGTTCCTGACAGGCGCGGTGCATCTCGAAAGCAACGTCGAGCTTCACGTGGCCGAAGGCGCCACGCTGCGGTTCAGCCGCGATCCAAAGCAATATCTGCCGGTCGTGCTGACGCGATGGGAAGGCACCGAATGCATGAACTACTCACCATTCATCTATGCCTTCGAGAAAGCGAACATCGCGATCACCGGGACGGGCACCCTCGACGGGCAGGCTGACGCCGCACACTGGTGGGATTTCCGGAGTAAGCACGACAACGATCGCAAGGCTCTGATGTCGATGGGCGACAAAGGCGTTCCGGTGAAAGACCGCGTTTTCGGCGACGGTCATTATCTGCGACCGTATTTCGTGCAACCCTATCGATGCGCGAATATCCTGATCGAAGGCGTGAAGGTGATCAATTCGCCCATGTGGGAACTCAATCCGGTGTTATGCCGGAATGTAACGGTGCGGAACGTCCACATCGACACGCATGGGCCGAACAACGACGGCTGCGACCCGGACTCCTGCACGGACATGCTGATCGAGAAATGCACGTTCAGCACGGGCGACGACTGCATCGCGATCAAGTCCGGCCGAAACGCCGACGGGCGGCGCGTCAACGCGCCGACCTCGAATCTGCTGATTCGCGACTGCGATATGCAGGACGGCCACGGAGGCGTTTCGATCGGCAGCGAAGCGTCGGGCGGGATCAATAACGTTTTCGTGGAAAACTGCCGGATGAGCAGCCCGCACCTTCAACGTGCGCTGCGGATCAAGACGAACTCCTATCGTGGCGGAACGATCGAGAATATTACTTTCCGCGACGTGCAGGTGGGCGAGGTCGCCGAAGCGGTGATCGAGATCGACTTCTTTTACGAAGAAGGCGAAGGCGGGCCTTTTAAGCCGATCGTGAGGAATGTGCTGGTTTCCGATGTCACGTCCAAAAAGAGCAAGTACGGGCTTTACCTGCACGGCTACAAAGACGATCCGATCCGCGGTCTGACCGTGACCAACTGTCATTTCGAAAACGCCGCCAACGGCGATTTCAAAGAGAACGTGGCGTAACCGTTACTCGGAGACGATCGGCTCGGGAATCTCCTCCGAGCGCGGAACCACGTCGGGGTGGCCGTTGAGAAAACGCACGCAGGTGTTCCAGCGGAGCACGGCATCGTCGTTGCCATGGGGGCGCAACTTTTCCGCCTGTTCGAAGTATTCCAGCGCGCGGACCATCCAGTCGTGAACCGAGTGGCGCGTGCCGCGACCGCCATTCTCGTGCGCGGCCCTGGCGCGCCGCTCCCACGCGATGCCCGTGTAATAGACGCGCTCGTATTCACCGGTGAGACGAGAAGCCGCGGCGAGAGCGCCCTGAAAAGCTTTGGCGTCGCGAGGAAGCCGGTCCGTGAGCGCAAGGAAATAACAGATCAATGCCTGTTGATTATTCGGCTCGATCTCCAGGATGTCGAGGCAGATGCTTTCCGCCTCCGTGGGCTCATTGAGCAGGCGGTATCGCTCCGCCTTAGCCAGAGCGCTTTCCACGCCCTCGTGCGAAAGTGCTTTGAGCGCGTACATACAGCCTCCTGATTTCAGAGTATCCGGAAGAATTTCTTCAACGGGTCGAAGTACCGATCCACGATGCGCTCTTTCAACGGAATGATGGCGTTCTCGGTGATCGTAATCGATTCAGGGCATACCTGGCGGCAGCAGGTCGTGATGTTGCAATATCCGATGCTGTGTTTCTTCCGGAGATCCTGGATACGGTCCGCCGTATCGAGCGGGTGCATTTCGAGCGCGGCCGCGTAGACAAAGAACCGGGGTCCGATGAACTCGTCATGCTTCCCGTGATTGCGCAGGACATGGCAGACATCCTGGCAAAGGAAGCATTCGATGCACTTGCGAAACTCCTGGACGCGGTCGACGTCAGCCTGCTGCATGTTCCAGGTACCGTCGGGATTATCCGGCTTGCGGGGCTGGAACTTCTGAATGGTCTTCTTAACCCGAAAGTTCCATGAGACGTCGGTAACCAGATCGCGAATCGATGGAAACGCATGCATCGGCTCGATGATGACCGGCATGTCGAGGTTCAATTCGCTGAGACGCGTCATGCACATGAGCTTCGGAGTGCCATTGATTTCGGCCGAGCACGATCCGCATTTACCGGCCTTGCAGTTCCAGCGCACCGCAAGATCCGGCGCCTGTTCCGCCTGAATCCGGTGGACGGCGTCGAGCACAACCATTCCGGAATCGATGTTCGTTTTGTAATCCTGAAAGCCGCCGCCGCTCGCGTCTCCTCGCCAGATGCGAAACAGAGCCTGGTCGCTCATCTATTTCATCTCCTCTATGATGGCCTTCAGTTCCGGAGGAATCGGCGTGACGGGCCGCGACTCGACAATCATGCCGCCGTCGTCCCCACGGCGCACGATGTTGTTCTTCTTGCCCCATTCGGGGTCTTTCTCGGGGAAATCGTCACGGAACTGCGCGCCTCGGCTTTCCTTGCGGACCAGCGCGGCGCGCGTAACGGCTTCGGAGACCGTCAGAAGGTTCTTAAGATCCATCGCGGTATGCCAGCCGTTGTTGTACTGGCGGTGGCCACCGATACCCGCGCGCGCCTCCCGCTTCCAGAATCCGCCGATCTGATCCAGAGCCCGTGACATTTCCCCTTCTGTGCGGACAATACCGACGAGATCCTGCATCGTGTCCTGGAGTTCGTGCTGGATGGCGTAAGGGTTCTCGCCCGAAGGACCGCGGTCGAAGGGAGACAACGCTTCGTTCACCGCGCCTTGAATCTGACCCTCATCGATGGCTCCGGCGCCATTCTTCTTTGCGAATTCGGCGGCATACTCACCGGCTCGCTTTCCAAAAACGATCAGATCGGAGAGCGAATTTCCGCCCAGGCGGTTGGCGCCGTGCAGACCGGCGGCGACTTCGCCGGCGGCAAACAAACCGGGCAAGGTCGACATCTCAGAATCGCCATCCACCTTCACGCCGCCCATCATGTAGTGCGTCGTTGGCCCGACTTCCATCGCCTCTTTGGTGATGTCGATATCCGCCAGTTGTTTGAACTGATGGTACATACTGGGCAGCTTGCGTTTGATGTGAACAGGCGCATCCGCGATGTGCTGCTTGATCCATGCGATGTCGAGATAGACGCCGCCGTGTGGGCTTCCCCGCCCTGCTTTAACTTCACGGTTGATGCAGCGGGCCACGTGGTCGCGCGTCAGCAGTTCCGGAGGACGGCGCGCGTTCTTATCACCTTGCGTGTAGCGCCATCCCTCGTCCTCGCTATCGGCCGTCTGGGTCTTGTAGAGGTCCGGAATGTCGTCGAACATGAAGCGCTTGCCTTCACTGTTCCGCAACACGCCACCTTCGCCGCGCACGCCCTCGGTTACAAGGATTCCGCGCACGCTGATAGGCCAAACCATTCCGGTGGGATGGAACTGAACGAACTCCATATCGAGGAGTTCGGCGCCTGCCCGATAGGCGAGAGCGTGACCGTCACCGGTGTACTCCCAACTATTGCTCGTAACCTTGTACGCGCGGCCGATGCCGCCGGTCGCAAGCACAACGGCCTTCGCCGGCCAGAGAATGAAGTGGCCTTTTTCGCGGTCGTATCCGAAAGCGCCCGCGACGCGGCCGGAATCCACCAGCAGGCTCAGGACAGTGCATTCCATATGCACGTCCATGCCGGAGTGGATGCCGTGGTCCTGCAGAGTGCGGATCATTTCGAGTCCCGTGCGATCGCCGACGTGCGCGAGGCGCGGATACCGGTGCCCGCCGAAGTTGCGCTGAAGAATGCGTCCGTCTTTCGTGCGATCGAACAGCGCGCCCCAGGCTTCGAGTTCGCGCACCCGCTCCGGCGCCTCCTTCGCATGAAGCTCAGCCATTCGCCAGTTGTTGAGGTATTGGCCTCCTCGCATCGTGTCGGAAAAGTGAACGCGCCAGTTATCGCGGTCGTCCACATTCGCCAGGGCGGCGGCGACCCCGCCTTCCGCCATCACGGTGTGAGCTTTTCCCAGGAGAGACTTACAAACAACCCCGGTTTTCAACCCAGTGGAAGCTGCCTGAATCGCGGCGCGCAACCCGGCGCCGCCCGCCCCAATGACCAGTACGTCATAGGGGTAAGTCTGGTATTCCGCCATCTAAAAGATTCTCCAGTCGTGCCAAACGCCCATT
>Ga0126381_100000498_pt1 | contig 43286 bp, 43 predicted proteins | sample PanSoiMetPlot_28_FD_96465 | JGI IMG/M metagenome (GOLD analysis project Ga0126381, IMG submission 96465) | Tropical forest soil microbial communities from Panama - MetaG Plot_28 | ecosystem: Environmental > Terrestrial > Soil > Tropical forest > Bulk soil | place: Panama | collected 2016-02-17 | reverse complement strand
GTGCACCCATTCGCCCGATGGAAAAGTATCCGCTGGCTCCTGCGCTGCGTGCGATTGGCTGGCGGAATGCAAAGCCATGAATCCCCCCCTCAGCCTGAGGGTGCTAGACGGTATAACGAGAGACTAACCACCTAGCATGGAACAGCCTGCACTCAAGAATCGCGCCGCTTCCACAAAATATGGAACACATATAAACGATTCTCGATTCCGGGCGCCATGCGCACGCTGAAACGTCTTTCAGCTAAGGCGGATGCATTGATGCGAGACTGCCATGCGTAATGGCAGGAATGATCGCCGACCGTCGTCCTCGTTAATGCATTGTCGGCAAGCGAGCACGAAGGGAATGCGACCGCTGGCGCCGTTTCACCAGCAGCCGCTGCCTATGGCGGAGAAGCTGTCCGCCATCTTCACGGAAACGGTGCTATTCCGCTTGACCTGCCACCTCCTCCGCGCTGTTAAGCGACATGGAACCCATGTGCAACAGGTTGTCTGTGACTCGCCTATGACGCTAGGAGGGCACTTATGGGCTGTCAAGAAGCGGGAATCGTTTTCGTTTAATTTTCGTGGCACTTGCGATGCCGAGTGACGCAGCGACGGTTATTGTGCGGCTATTCCGTCGGCTGGAGCTGGTATCGGCGTTGCCCCAGGTACATCGCATGGCGGGTGATGCTGAAGTGATCCGAACCCTCGGCCGCCACCGCGGCCCGGTATCCCCTGGGAACGCGCAGGTCACGGACCAGATACTCGCTTGCCGGCGATCCGGCCAGGTCGGCTCCTGCCGCGCAGGTCGCGCGGACCGCGCCTGCCGGTCGCACTGTCAGGCGCAGCCCAGGCAGCAGGCGGCCGCCCGAAACTTTCACGCAGGCCTCCTTCCTGGCCCACAGCCGGGTGAAGCGCTCGGCCTGCTCGTCGCTTCCCGCCGCCTCGCTGACGAATCGCGCCTCCTCGGGCGGATAGAAGCGCCGGGCCATTCGCGTCACGTCGAGATGGGCAAGCAGTCGCTGGATGTCCACGCCCACGCGCCGGTCCGCGGCGATTGCCAGCGCCGCCAGGCTGCCCGACTTCGACAGGCTCACCTGCGGGCCGGACCCGGCGAGCTCAGGCTTGCCGTGCGGGCCGCGCCGCCAGCGCAGCGACTCGGGAGACACGTCCATGCGCCGCCCGAGGATGACCCGCACGGCCCCGTGCGCGGCGACGAACTGGCGGCGGCGGGCCGGGTACAGCAATGTCGAGGCCCGTTCCCGCTCGTCGCCGTCGAGCAGCGCCTCGAGTTCGGCGAGCACTGAATTCGATACGTCAGTGCCGATCAGCCACACCTCGACGATGTCGCTGGTCACCGTCGTTCGCCAGGGATCTCGATCGAGGCGAGGCACAGGTGCCCGAGCACCGGGTCGTAGTCGGCGAGCAGCACCCGTCCGCCTTGCTCGCCTCGCCCTGCCCGGGAGGCCCATCCGGGCAACCGCCCCGCCACCTCCCACAAAACACCGGTGCACGGCTGCTCTGGGGGAGCGCTGATGACCTCGCCTGGCAAGCCGCCGGGATCGATGCCAGCCGCCAGGCTGGCCCCGAGCACGGTGATCAGGTCGTGTCCTGCCGCCAGGTCCGCGGCCGCCTCGGCCAGCAGGGCGCACGCCGGCGCCGGGGCGATGCCCGCGTGCGTGCGCACTGTCCCCAGCCGCACCCCCTCCGGCCGCGCGCCGACCGGCTGCGCTCCGTCCGGCCGCGCCTCCAGGCCGCCCGGCCTGGACTGATCGCATCGCAGCGCGACCACGGCATGCCTGGCTGGGGTCACAACGGGCACGGGCGGCTGGAACGGCATGGCCGCCTGTTCGGCGGCGACGAGAAGTGCCCGCCGGCATCCCCCGGTGCTGGCGTACTCAAGAATCAGCCGCAGGGCGGCGAACGGGGCGCCGGCACCGGCGTCGCAGACGGCGAACGCGAAGGGACTGCCGGGGCACATGTGGCTGAGATAGGAGGCGGTGGCACGCCAGGGGGCGACATCGGGCACCGCGAACGCGAATATGAGCACGTCAACCGGACAGTCGGCCGTCATCTCCGCGGCCAGCAGGTCGGCGGCCATCTCGCCGTAGGACATGCCCTGAGTCAGCCGCTCCTCGGCCAGTGGCAGCCGATGAGCGCGCAGCATGTCGGCCATGTAGGCGTGCAGTGCGGGGTCTGGCTCCGCGAACGGCGGATCGTCGAACGCCCGGCGCCACGCGCCGCTCAACCCCAGCGTGACGGGCGGGGCGGCAGTCGCGGGCGCCCCGGTCCGATACACCAGCTCAGCCGTCGGTGATCGCGTGGCTGGCGATGAAGTCGGCTAGGTCGCCGACCGAGCTCATCGCGGTGCCGTCGATGTCCTCGACCTCGATCTGGATGTCGAGGTCATCCTCGATCTCAAGCAGGAGCTCAAGCATGCTGGCCGAGCGCATGCCAAGTTCGCTCATCAGCTTCATGTCTTCCGAGATCGTGGGCAGTTCGCGACCGATCACGCGCGGCAAGAGCCTGCTGATGCTGTCGAAGACCCGCGGGCGCAGTTCGGCGCCCGGCAGCGGGGTCAGCGTCTCGTGGTCCATCCTTTGTGTCCCAATCTCACGCGGCTTGTCCGTTGACGCGGTGCCGTCATGACATCACATGCGGCTAATGCTCGACAACCATGGCCGAGAACGTGGCCCCGAGCCCGGCTGCGGCGAGCAGGTATCTGCGGCCGGGCCGCAGCAGCCCAAGTTCTGCCGCGGTCGTGTAGTTGATGAACGGGTCGGCGCAGAATGCGTGCCCGGTGACCTGGACGTTCGCCAGGAGAACCCGTTCAGGGGGAAATCCGATCCGGCGGCACAGCCGCTGCCAGGACAATGCGTTGACGTTGTGCGGCAGGATCAGGCTGATGTCCTCAAGGCTCACCTGCGCCTGGGCGAGGGCCGCTGAGATGGCCTCGGCCAGCGACAGCGGGTACTCCTTCTCGAAGCGGGACGCCATCTCGGGCAGGGCGTCCAGTCTGCCGTCGAACTCGCCGCGCGTGCTCGACGCGTAGGAAAGCACCCTGTCGCGAGGCCCGTCGAGGCTGACCAGGCACGCAGTCGCGCCCTCACCGAACATGGAGGTTCCGGGCACGTACTGGGCATCGCGGGTGAACGCCTTCTCGCCGGCCAGGACAAGAGCCAGTGCGTCCGGCTCACCGTCTCCGGCCAGCAAGCGGCCCGCGACGTCGATGGCGAGCAGACCCGTGGCGCACGCCTGATGCGTCACAGTGAAGCTCACCGCGTGCCCCAGGCCGACCTTCAGGCACAACTCGCGCAGCGTGTTGACCGGGTAGGGCTCGACAACCGGCATCGCCCGCGCGTACAGCACGTAGCGCACCTGGTGCTCACGACCGCGTAGCGCGTCCAGCCTGCATACCGCGGCGGAGAGCAGGTCGAGCAGGCTGCCGCCGGGATCGAGGCGTATCTCCGCCAGCCCGAGGAACCGCCGGAACAGCCTCGTCTGCATCGCGGTCAGGCCGAGCCGGACGGCGGCGTCCTCTACGGATATTCGCTGCTCCGGCAGGTAGGCAGCTACCGCCTCGATCGCGGTCACGGCACCTCCACGCGAAAGCAAGACTGCGAGCTTTACGTTGCATGCTCGGCGTCGGCGAGTCAATAATCATCGAGGTTGTCGGTCCGGCCAGGAGGGAACCTGGATGACGGCAGAACCCGCGCGCGACGGCCCGGCGCAGGAGCGGCTGCTCGCCGACATGATCGCGCTGCTGCGGAAGGTCACCGGCGAGGACGAACGGTGGGCGGCCGAGATAACCGCTTCGACCCGGCTAGAGCGGGATCTGTACCTGGACAGCCTGGAGATGGCCGCGCTCTGCGACCTGGCACGGGAAACCTACGGGGACCAAGTGGACCTCGCGGCGTTCGTGTCCGGACTGGACATCGACCAGATCATCGGGCTCACCGTGGGGGAACTCGCGGCCCAGGTGGCAGCGGCTCAAGGGCTGGCCAGGCCGGACCGGGCGCAGGCCGCCCGGTGAGCCGGTTCCTGTTCGTCACATTGCCGCTGGCCGGGCACATCAATCCGCCCGCGGCCGTTGCCCGGGTACTCGCGGAGCACGGGCACGAAGTTGCCTGGTCGGGTTCGGAATCCCGGCTGCGCCCGTGGCTCGGCCCGGACGCGGTGGTGTACTCCACCGGCATGCGACTGTTCCGCGGTCAGCCAGATACCGGCTTCACAGCGGTGAAATCCCTCTGGGAAAGTTTCATAGTTCCTTTCACTCGATTCACGCTGCCATCGGTCGAAAAAGCGGTGCGGGATTACCGTCCCGATGTCGTGGTAACCGACCAGCACGCACTGGCCGGCGGGCTGGTGGCGCAACGGCACGACCTGCCATGGGCGACCTTTTGCACATCTACGATCGAACTAGGTGAGCCGTTCCGCGGATTGCCGCTGGTCGATGGGTGGATCCGCGGCCACGTGTCTGGGTTGTCGGCCGAGGCAGGGCTGCCCGGCGGGACTGACCCGCGCTTTTCGCCGTACCTGGTGATCGCCTTCACCAGCGCTTTCTTCCTTGGCGACCGCCTGTTTCCTGACCACTACGCCATGGTCGGACCCGCCTTGTCGGCCAGGCCGACGGCGGTGAGCTTTCCCTGGGAACGTCTCGACCCGGCACGCCGCCATGTCCTGGTGACCGTGGGCACGATGGCGGACGACGTCGCAATGGACTTCTATGGCAGGGCGGTGCAGGCGCTACGCCCCCTCGGCGACCGCGTGCAGGCCATCGTCATCGCCCCGGCAGACCTGCCTGATACGCCCGAGCACATCGTGGCGATGGCGAGGGTTCCGCAGCTCGAGTTGATGCCGCACATGGACGCCGTGGTGTGCCATGCGGGCCTTAACACGGTCTCCGAGGCGCTGAGCTGCGGAGTTCCGCTCGTCGTGGCACCGCATACGCGCGATCAGCCGATCAACGGGGCGCAGGTCGTACGGATTGGGGCCGGCGTTCGGCTGCACTTTCACCGCGCGAGCCCGGATTCGCTGCGCGCGGCCGTGCTAGCCCTGCTCGACGATGCGGAATACCGGGCCGCGGCCGGCCGGGTCCGCGACTCGTTCGCCGCCGCTGGTGGCGCGCCCGCCGCTGCGGCTCGCCTGGAGCAGCTCGCGGCTAGCTAAGGACTCGAAAGGGTTTCGGCCGGTGACCGGCCGACTTCACCGGATCTTGCCCATTGTCCGGCTCAAAGTGCCGATTTATGCTGTCAGGGGAGAAATTGCACCGCCGCGGCCAACACGCATTGGGAGCATGAAATGATCAAGACGGTTGGGCTGCGCAAGTCGTTTCAGGTGGGGAAAGGCCGCAAGAGCAGCACGGTTGAGGCGGTGCGCGGCATTGACCTCGATGTGACCGAAGGCGAAACTTTCGGATTTCTGGGCCCGAATGGCGCCGGAAAGACCACGACCCTGCGGATGCTGGTCACGCTCATTGCCCCCGATGGTGGTGACGCGACGATCGCGGGAGCCGATCTGCGGACTCAGCCGAAGGAAGTACGCAACCGGGTCGGATATGTCGCGCAGGGCGGCGGAACATGGGACGACGTGACCGCCCGCGAGGAGCTTGTGATGCAGGCGCGGATGTACGGCGTCGGCAAAGCCGAGGCGGTCCGGCGCGCCGCGGCGGCCTTGGAGGCATTTGACCTGGCCGAATACGGCGACCGCAAATGCAAGACCTATTCGGGAGGACAGCGGCGCCGGCTTGATATAGCACTCGGTGTCATTCACAGGCCTCTGGTGCTCTTTCTCGATGAGCCCACGGCCGGCCTTGACCCGCAGAGCCGCGCGCGCATGTGGGACGAGGTGCGGCGCCTGCGGGCCGAGGGCATGACGGTGTTCATCACCACGCACTACCTGGAAGAAGCCGACGCCCTGTGCGACCGGGTGGCGATCATCGACCACGGCGAGATCGTGGCCGAGGGTACCCCTGGCGAACTGAAGAGAGAGATCTCAGGAGACGTGGTGGCCGTCGCGCTCAACGGCGCGGGAGGACAGGCGGCTGAACTGCTCCGCGCCGAGCCGTACGTGCGGGATCTCGAGGTTCGCTCCGATGGAGCGCTCCGGCTGCACGTGGATGCGGGCGCTACCGCTATACCGCAGATCATGCGCCTGCTTGACAGCGAGGGAGTGCCGCTGGGCGGGATCGAACTGCACCGGCCCAGCCTGGATGACGTCTTCCTCACCAAGACCGGCCGATCGCTGCGCGACTCGTGACCGGCCGGTAGGACGCACGATGAAATCCGCCTGGCCCGCGCGGCCGTGCCCCGAGGATCTCTACCACACGATCCGGCTGATCAGACGGTTCGAGGAGCGAGCCATCGAACTGGTCCGGTCGGGCGACATCATCAGCGGGATCCATGCCTGCATTGGCCAGGAGGCAGTCGCGGCGGGCATTGGCGCGGCGCTGCGCCGCGACGACATCATGGTCGCCCACCATCGGGCGCACGGCCACATGCTGGCGAAGGGAACCGACCCAGGCCGGCTGCTCGCCGAAATGGCCGGGCGGGCGACCGGCGTCGCGCGCGGTCGCGGCGGCTCCTTCCACCCGTCTGACTTCAGCGTCGGCGTGTTCCATTGCAGCGGCACGGTCGGCCACGGCGCCCCGATGGCCGCCGGGGCAGGCTGGGTGCTCGCACAGGAGGGCGCTGGCAGGGTGGCCATCGCCATCTTCGGGGACGGCGCGGTGAATCAGGGCGCACTGCTTGAGTCGTTCAACCTTGCCTCGCTCTGGCACGTTCCCGTGGTGTTCGTCTGCGAGAACAACTTTTACGCGACCACCTTGCCGGTGGAGACCGCGGTGGCAGGGTCGATCACGGCTCGTGCCGCGGCATTCGGCATCCCGGCCAGCGCGCATGACGGGATGGACCCAGAGGTGGTCTTCGACGCCACCGCCGCGGCAGTGGTCAGGGCCCGCGACGGCGGAGGACCGACCTTCCTCGAGTTCAGCTGCTATCGGTTCGAAGGCCATCACACGTTCGAGCTCAAGGCCGGGCTGCGCTACCGCGACGCCGATGAGGTGTCGCGCTGGCGCGCCCGAGACCCGCTGGAGCTCGCGGCCGGCCGGATCCCCGCGGACCGACGCCGGCAGATCGACGAGCAGGTCGAGGTGGACATCGAAGCCGCTGTGCGGTTCGCGCGCAGCAGCCCCAAGCCGGAACCTGGCGAGGCCTTCGATTACCTGTACGCCAGCGGACTGCGGCCGCGCGGCGGCATGCCGGCCAACTGGACCGGGCGACAGCGTGACGCGTCGCGCTCCGGGCTGGTCGGTACGGGGACCGTGCGGGAAACCCCAGCGGGAAGATCGGGGTGAGGTCAGTGCCTCTGCTGTCGTATTTAAGAGCCATCAACCGGGCCCTCGGCGATGAGATGGAGCGGGACCCGGCTGTCTTCATCATGGGCGAGGACATCAGGCACGCGCTCACCAACACCACGACCGGGCTACTGGCCCGGTTCGGGCCGCAACGGGTGCTCGAAACTCCGCTGTCGGAGCAGGGGTTCACCGATTTCGCGACGGGCGCGGCGCTGGCCGGGCGGCGCCCGGTGGTGGAGTACCAGATCCCGTTCCTGCTGCTTCTGGTGTTCGAGCAGATCGCCAACCAGGCGAACAAGGTGCCCGTGATGAGCGGCGGGCAGGCGAGGGTGCCCATCACCTTTCTGCTGCCCGCCGCGGGCTGGCGCCCCGGCTGGGGCGGCCAGCACTCCGACCAGCCCTACAGCATGTTCGCTCACTTCGGCGTCAAGACCGTGCTTCCCGCTACGCCGACCGACGCATACGGCCTCCTGGTCAGCGCGATCAGGGACGACGATCCGGTGACGTTCTTCGCCCCCATCGCGGCGCACGGCGTCCGGGTGAACGTCGGACCCGGCGACCTGGTCCCCGTGCCGCTGGGCGTCAGCCGCGTGCACCGTCCGGGCAGTGACGTGACCGTGGTGGCGGTCGGCCACCTGGTGCACGACGCCCTGGCCGTCGCCGCGGACCTGGACGGCGAGGTCTCGGTGGAAGTGCTGGACCCCCGGACGCTTTACCCGTTCGACTGGGCTGGGCTGGCGGAGTCGCTGGAAAAGACCGGCCGGCTCGTGGTGCTCGACGACTCCAACCGGTTCTGCGGGCTGGGCGCAGAGATCGTGGCCACGGCCGTGGAAGAGATGCGGCTGGATGTCCCGCCCATACGGGTGACCCGGCCGGATGGAGCAGTGGTCGGGTGCCTGCCCGAACTGGACGTAGCGCTGCAGCCAAGCCGTGAGCAGCTCGTCACCGCCATCCGCGCCGTTGTCAAGGGCTGCTGAGGATCAAGGGGTACCCCGATGCAGGTACTTGCCATCGGCGCGCATCCGGACGACATAGAGATCGGCGCCGCGGCGTTCATCAGCAAGGCGATCAACTCGGGCGCCGAGACGTACTTCCTCGTCCTGTCTGATGAAAGCGGGCGGCGGACCGCCCGCCGGGCCGAGGCGACGCGGGCGGCCCGGATCCTCGGCGTGCCCCAGCGCCGGGTGCTGTTCGCCGGCCTGCACGATGGCTCGTTGCGGGCAGACCAGAAATCGGTCAGCCGGATCCGCGAGATCATCGCCGAAGAAGGGCTCAAACCGGACCTGATCGTCACGCACTCGGCGGCGGACAGTCACAACGATCACATCGAGGCGAGCAGGATCGCGCACGCGGCCTTCCGCCGTTGCGTCTTCCTCCACTTCTCCATCTACCTGTCCAGTGAGCGGGAACGGTTCGCGCCGCGGATCTTCGTCGGGGTATCGGACGACAGGCTGGCGAAGAAGATCGAGGCGCTCGGCGTCTACGAGTCTCAGCGATCGAGACTGGAAAGGCGCGACCTCGCTGAATACGAGGCTCGCCTAGGGATGATGGCGCGGATGGGCCGGGCGGAGGCCTTCGAGGTGAGCCGGCAGGACGGGGCGGCTGACCTCCCCGACCAGATACTTGAGCTCAGCGAGTCTCCGTTCCACCGGTTCTGGAGCCAGATAATAGAGAACAAGGAGATCACGCTCTTCTACGAGGCTTACACGGCCCCGGGCGCCCCCATCGACTGGCCGACGAGTCACGCCGGCGATGGGCGTGACCAGCTTCGCCAGGCGTTCCGTGATCAGTGGCTGCCCAACTCACCGCTCCGGGAGACAGGCTCCGCCAGTTCATCGGTCCGGCAGATACTGGAGAGCCAGAGCGTGATCCTGGTTGGCGGGGCGGTCAGCAACCTGATCGTGCGCGACCTGTACAACCGCTTCAGGGACACGGTATGGGCGGTGGATTATGAGATGCCGCGGCTAGAGCCCGCCTACCTGTACAACAGGAAATCGGGTATTCGTCATTATCCGACGTACGACGGGCGAGGAAATGTGCTGCAGGACTACGGCGTGATATCACGGATGGTCAATCCCTATGCGGCGGGTGAGCATGTCATATGCGCGGCGGGCGCTACGGGCCTCGGGACACGCGTGGCCCTGGAATTCCTTGCCGATCCGGGCTCGTCACCCGAGTTCCTGAAAAACTTCGACACACGACGCAGCGTCCAGCTCATGTTCTCCGTCGACCCCGATAGCCCCAGACCAGAAGTATTGGATGTGTGCCATGGGTGATAAGGAAGGCGCAGGGCACTTCCCCCTCGTCCTAGTCACCGGCCACGCCTTCGGGGTGCGGGCATTCGAGGGAATCTTCGCCTCGCGCGCCTTCCTTGACGGCAGGATCAGTGTGCCGCTGATGATCGGCCTTGACGACTCCCGCGCCGCCGGAACGGTGGGGTACACGCCACTCGGCCGCCTGGCCGCTGAGCAGGGTGTGCGGTACATCACCACCTCCGACGGACGGCTCAGCTCGCTGGCCGGCCAGATCCGCGCGGCACGGCCGGCGTACATTCTGGTCATCGGCTGGTCGCATCTGGTGGGCGCGGACATCCTGTCTATTCCGAGCGCCGCGGTGAGTAGCCAAGATGGCGCGGCGGGCTGGTCGGGGTGCATCGGCATGCACCCGACGATGCTTCCTGCAGGCCGGGGCCAGGCGCCAATTCCATGGACCATCATCAAGGGCCTGAAGAGAACGGCGCTGTCGGTTTTCTTCCTCGTAGACGAGGCCGACGCCGGGCCGATTATCGCCCAGCACGAGCTGGAGATACGCGACGGCGAGAACAGCGCGTCGCTTTTTTATCGTATCGGGCATACGCATTTCACCGCCGGGCTTGAGCTCGCGGAGCGGCTAGGCGACGGCAGTGTCTCGGCGCGAATACAGGACGAGACGGTCGCGACGAGATGGCCCCGGCGCCGGCCTAAGGACGGCGAAATCCTCGATTCCATGACCTGCCGGGAAATCAGCCTGCTGGTACGGGCGCTGCTCGGCCCGTACCCGAGGGCCTTCATCTGGCAGGCGGGCGAGAAGGTCGAGATACGGGGCGTCGAGCCCGCCGCCGACGGTGCTGCGTCCACCGACGGGCGGCGAATCCGGTTCCGCTGCCGCGACGGCGAGGTGTACCTGCTGCGAGACGACGCAATAGCCACTTCCGATCGTGGTCAATGATCAGCCGCAGGAGGTTAGCCACGGCGCGCACGTGCCATGCGACAGGCTTCTTCAAAATCACCTCTAGGGCATTCTGGCATCGCGTGTTACCCTAAAGCTGGCATCGGGAATGGCTACCCGAAAAGTTTTCGATATCGGCCGGACGTAATCTGGCGGGTTAATATGACGTAGCAGGTTCAAGCCAGAACTCGCACAGGCGTTCGTACCCCTGTGGCGTCGGCTCATCGGACACCTTAACCCCTCAGGCATCCCAGTTCCACATATGGCTTGCCGACCCGGAATTCCTCTGAAAGTTTCACGCCGAATCCGGCTGCCGATTATGTCGCGAAAGGGCCTTACCAGATGATCGACTCGATCCGACAGTTCATCTTCAGCTCGCTGCGGGAGATGAATTACGACACCGACGACATCGATGACGACACCCAACTCGGGCCAAGGGGCGCGGACCTGGCGTCGCTGTCACTGGCGGAACTCGCGGTACGCGTCGAGGACGAGTTCGGGGTCAGGTTCAGCGAAGAGGAGGCCGAGGAACTAGCCGGAAAGACGGTTGGCGAGTTCTGCGCCATCGTGGCCGAGCGCGTGAGCGCGCCGAGCGTTGAGAAGGCCGAGGTGGATTGAGTCGATGGACGCATCGGAGGTCCGTGAGGTCCGCGCCGCCTTGCTCAGCGATCCCGAGGTCGGCGCGGGGAACGTACTGCACAAGCTGATCGAGCACAGGGCCGGGCTCGATGGGCCCGGGATCACCTTCGATGTAGCCGTGGACGGGCATCCTGCCTGGGAGCCGCTGACGCTCGGCGCGCTCCGCGACCGAGTCGCCGCCCGGGCCGCGTGGCTGCACCAGCACGGAGTCAAGCCGCGCGACCCCGTGGCGGTCTACGTCTCCTCGTCCGCGGACTGCCTGCTCAGCTTCATGGCGCTGACCTGGCTTGGCGCGATACCCGCGCTGATGAACGGCAGCTTGCCCGGTGCGATCGCGGCCGGCTACATCGGGCGGCTGCGCGGCGCCGGGGTCATCACCGACGCCACGCACAGGCAGACGCTGAGCGACTATCCCCTCGACGTCGCGCTCCACGCGGACGCCGCCGAGATCGGTACTGGCGATCCGGCTCAGGCACCCGCCTACTACCGGCACGATCCTGACGACCCAATCGCCATCACGCACTCCTCAGGCACCACCCGCGTGCCCGCCGCCGTGGTCCACTCGCATAGCAGCCTGTTCGCGGCGATCCGTCTGGTCCACCTGGAGTCCGCGCGGGCATCTGAGCGAACCCTTTGCGTGTTCCCTGCCGCGCACGCGGCCGGGATCATCAGCACGCAGCTCGCGCTGTGCAACCGGCACGAGCACCTCTTCCTGTCCGCCCAGGGAGGGCAGTTCAACCGCAGCGGGGAAGCGGTGCTCGACGCCATCGAGCGCTGGCGCCCGACGGGCGTCTACGGCTTCGCCGTAACCTGGTCGGAGCTCGCGCGCTTCGACCTGAGCACGCGCGACCTTAGCTCGGTGCGGCTGTGGTTCAACACTGGTGACTGCGCCCACGAGTCGCACGTCAGGCGGATCGTCGCCGCGGGCAGCCACGTGGTCTACGACCGGGAACGCGGGTCCTCACTCGCGCCCGGGTCGAAGTTCATCGACGGCATCGGGTCCAGCGAGATGGGGCACTCGGCCTTCCGCGTCGTCCACAGCAACAGCACCAGCCGGTACGGCAGGTGCGTAGGCAAGCCGTATCCCTTCGCCGACATCGCTCTGTTCAACACCGAGGACGGCACCGAAGTGCCGGTCGGCCAGGTCGGCCACGTCGGGCTGAAGTCGCCCACGCTCGCGCTCGGTTACTGGAACGACTCAGTCAACACGTACCGGACCCGGTTCCGGGGCTATTACCTGACTGGCGACCTGATGTACCGCGATGAGGACGGCTTTTACTATCACGTGGACCGGGCGATCGACGCGGTAGACCTCGGCGACGGCAACTGGCTCTACACCTCCATGACCGAGGAACGCATCATGGTGCGGTGCCCAGATGTGCGCGACTGCACGGTGATCGCCGGTCGTGACGCGGACGGCAACACCGTGACCGATGTCTTCCTCCAGCTCGCCGCCGACGCGCCAGAAGACCTGGATCGCGCCGGGGAGATCAGGGAGGCACTGGGAGACCCGGCCGCGGCGACGCTGCGGCGCGTCGTGGTCGTGCGTGACGAGGACATCGTGGTCGGACCGACCGGCAAGGTGCGTAAGTTCCTGATGCGGGAACGCCACCTGGCCGGAGCCGGGTAGCGTGAGCGCCGCGGAGTCGGGCCTGCATCCGCAGGTCCTGGCCATTCGCGACCGGATCAGGCGCGACCGGGTGCCGCACCTGTCCACCCTGTCGATCGCGGAGGCCCGCGCCGCCGACCGGGCCGCCGCCGCGGCCGGGACGGGAGACGGTGAGCCGGTCGCGGAGATCAGGGACATCCAGATTCCCGGTCCGGCCGGCCAGCTCCCTGCACGGGTCTACCAGCCGGCTGGCGCCGGACCGGATGCTCGCCTGCCGGTTCTCGTGTACTTCTACGGCGGCGGATGGAGCCTTGGCACGCTGGACACGTGCGACGGGGTTTGCCGGATGATCACCAACGCGGCGGGCTGCGTCACGGTGGCGACGGGATACCGGCTCGCGCCCGAGTACAAGTTTCCGGCCGCCGTCGAAGACTGCCACGCCGGGGCGCAATGGGTCGCCGCTCACGCGGCGGAACTCGGCGTGGACGCCACCCGTCTCGCCGTCGGCGGCGACAGCTCGGGCGGCAACCTGGCAGCGGCCGTCGCCCTGCTCGCCCGCGACCGCGGCGGGCCGGCCATCGCGCACCAGTTGCTTGTCTACCCCAACACCGACCACCAGGCCGACACGCCGTCGATGCGCGAAATCGCCGATGAGCACTTCTTCAACCCGTCCTCGGTCCGCTGGTACTGGGGCATGTACCTGGCCACGCCGGAGGACGGCGAGAACCCGCTCGCGTCGCCGCTGCGGGCCGATGACCTGTCCGGCTTGCCTTCGGCCACGGTGATCACCGCGGAGTACGACCCGCTCCGCGACGAGGCGGAGCTATATGCCGGCAAGCTCAACGCCGCGGGAGTGCCCGCCGAGATCATCCGTTACGACGGCATGATGCACGGCTTCTTCACCATGGTCGGCGTTCTTGACACGGCGAAGGACGCCGTGCTCGCCGCGGCGGGCCGGCTGCGGACCGCGTTCACCCCGCCGCCCCGGTAAACATGTCACGACCGCAGGATGTCGGCCGACGTGATCGGGTCCTGGGTGCCGGGAAACGGTGATGGCTGAGATGAGCGGGGATGCCGGGTGCGCCCGGAGCCGGCGACGCTGTTGGCAATGCCCGCGACGCACCCAGCTGCGGATCCGAAGGTCAGCCAGCTACCTGCCACCCACCAGAAACCCTTAGGGAGGCTTCCGCCATTCAAGGGGTCGCCGCCGTTCATGAGAACGACGAATGCCGCGATGAAGATCAGGCTCAGCAAACCGGGCAAAGCGATGCCGATGATTCGCGAACTGAACCGGACCGTGCTGCCAGCGGCGAAGGCGATGCCGAGCCCGAACCCGGTTCCCAAGCAGAGCCCGCACACGAAGCCCGCGGCGGAATGCCCCCCAAGGGTGATCAAAAGCCCGAGGGTCAGCCCGCTGGCTAGCCCCGCCGCCAGCCTCGGCGCGGCGAGCACCTCCACTACTGCAAGCAGGCCGGCCGCCAGTCCCATGACGAGCCCGGCAAGGGCGGCAACGGCCAGGGAAGAAACGCCGAAACCGCTGATCAGGCTTGCCGCTACCGCGAATTCGAGTCCGAACAAGACGAGGGCGGGTGCCAGGACGAGGCCCGGCCCGCGCAGCGCGGCAACAGCCCTCTCTCCCGGGGATAGACGCGGGTACGTCTCACGCCGGGCGCGGCGATGCCGCATCAGGCTGCAGACGACCGCGGTGGATGCAAAACCGATGGCAGTCGGCAGCCTGAAAAGCCTGGGCAGGTCATTGATCAAAGCCGCTAGCTCTTCTTCGCGCGCGGCCAGCCGCTCAGGCTCGCGGTAGCGCAGGCGGACAGACCATCTCACGAGCTTGTGCGCCAGCCAGCCGGTGATGTCGAAATACTCCATGGCGAACAGGCCTGCGACAAAGCCGGCGAACGCCTCCAGACCCCTGCTCACGGGAAATCCGGGGACAGCAGGGGCCGCAGCCGGGTGCCGGACGTCAGGCCGGGCCGCGGCCGCGGACGGCGGTCCGGGCGCCGTGAGGCCAGTAGTTCCCGCGCGGATACAGCCCCGGTGGGGGTCAGTTGATACAGACGGCGCCGCGGCCGGTTGTGTTCTGGCTCCTGCTGCTCCCAGCGGCCGGCGATCCAGCCGCAGTCCTCCAGGCGGTCCAGCACCCCGTAGACCGTCGGTCCCGATCGCGCCGCCGCCTTCATGATCGCCCAGCCATGAAGCTCCCGGCGGCCGTCGTCGAAGGCCTCTAGCAGGATCTCCACGACGTCCAGCAGGGGATTGGTCACGCGGACCAGACTTTCCACACCCTTATCTTACCTAAGTCAAACAAGGGTGTCACGGCATGATCTGTCACCGACTGGCGTCCGGCTGACGGTGCCTGAGTTGGACACGATCCGGCGCTGAAGGCGACTGCGAATCGCTTAGAGTTGGTCGCCGTGGCTGACAGTTCACAGACGGAGGCCCGGCCGCAGCGCCGGGCGGCGATGCTGCTTATCGTGACCGACGGCGGGCTGCTCATGCATCACCGCGACGACAAGCCCGGAATCGCGAACCCGGACTGCTGGGCGGGTTTCGGGGGTGCTGTCGAGGACGGTGAGACCGTCGAAGAGGCGCTGCTGCGGGAAGTGCTGGAAGAAACCGGCCTTGTTATCAAGGACCCGGTATTTCTCACCGATGCCGTGGACCACGAAGGAGACGGAAGGCTGGTCTCCCTGTTCTATGTTGTGGGTGACTACCGGCCAGCGGACATCGACCTCCGCGAAGGAGCCGGCGTCGCTATCCAGGGCATAGCGGATCTGCCGGCCCTGAAGGTCACGCCGTTTGTCCGGCGCGCCATAGAGTCCCGTCTGCTCCCGGTTCTCGCGGATCGTAAGCGCCGGACTGTACGCGAATAAGCGCTTAGCGCTGTGTCGTTTTTATGTTGTGCCAGGTTTCGCTGAGCCTCGCAAAATCGTCCCAGCCCTCCGGCAGATAGATAGCGCTAAAGGTGTCCTGGCTTACTCTTTTGTCCGCCATGATGAGCATGGTCAGCGCGTCCTCGATCCCCTCGGTCGCCACTTTCCTGAAGAGATTCGTGCCGGTGACCCGCGCCGGAATAATAGCTTCAGAAAGGTAGTCGTCAAGCTGGGAAACGGTCGATATGCCGGTCAGGCTCAGCAGTTTGAGCAGGTCTCTGCGGTCTCTTGCGAGGCCCCGCTCGTCTCGCACCTCTATCTTGCCGCCGCTTTCGGTTATCATCTTCGCGATGAGATCCCGCTTTCCGCTGTCCCGCAGGTAAGCGGTCAGGGACGCCTCATCGAGCGGCAGGTGGAGATGGCCGCCGCGCACGTCTTGCGCGTACTCGGACGCTATCCGCGCGCGGGCGTCGCGCAGCTCGGAAAACTGCTCGTCGGCGAGCTCGAACAATGCGCTCAGCCGGAAAAGGCGCCGCCGGAGTTCTCGCGGCGCCTCGATGGATGACTTGTATTCAAGCTTATGGTGCACCGCGGACCAGGCGTGCTGAAGAGCTGTCCTGACCTGTATCTCGGCGCGGATGCCGGTATATTGCTTCCACTCGGCCAGGCTTCGCCTGGCCGGCGAAAGTGATGCGATGTAGTGGACCGACATGTACCCGAATCGGTCCGGGTCGAGGTCTGCCGACTTGTCGACCGAATTCTGCTCGTCGATCAGAAACTCGCCCTTCAGGACCTCGCCGATCCGCGTCACGTCCTCGCGGTAGTAGGTGATTATCCGAAGGCCGACCAGATCGGTCATATCCAGCAGCGGGTTCTTGTACTTCTTGCCCTTGCGGCTGATTTTTTCCTCGAAGCTTTCGACGGTCTTGGTGCGGCCTTCTATCTGGATGACGTCGATGCCGGCATCCGAGATGAGGTCAGCGGCAAGGGCACGCAGACGTGTGGTCATAGATTCGTATGTGGCACGTGTGGCTCGGTAGCGGTTTCCCCACTCTTCCGGACTTAGCTCGGTCACATCCGGGTCCTTATGCGTACGCTGATCCAGCACGATCGGGGCTACCGCTCAGCTTACAATTTCCCGCATAATCGGCTGGCCCGGGCGGATAACCCGGGCCGGCCTCGTTCCTTTCGTGGCCGCTGGCTTACGGGGTCAGCGTCACCGGGATCAGCTGGACGTCGACCGGCTGACCATCCTTGGGCGAGGTCTCGAACACCTCGACTGTGCCAGGCTCTGCCTGGGTCACGCTGTAGGACAGAGGCACCGAGTAGTCGCCCCGGCAGCCGGTGCCGCAGCTCGCCGTGCTGAACGTCCTGGCGATCTCGTGACCGGCCGAGTCGAGGATGCGCACGCTGACAACCGCCTCGAAGACGTTGGCCGTGCCCGACACTGTGACCGGGCTGGTCACCTGCTCGCCGATGGCCGGGTTCTGCACCGTGATCGCCGGGAGCTTGTCAACGTACATCGCGGCTGTCTGCGGAGCCTGGACCGGGACGCCGCCGAGCACGGTTGCGCCCTGGCCGTTGATCTCGAACATGACTCCCGTGACGGTCGGGAACTGCGTCAGCGTGTACACCACCTGGGCGATCCGCAGCGGCATCGTCGAGCTATTGGCTCCCGAGGTGAACGACGGGCTCAGGTTGACGGTCGCGGTCCCTGAGCCGATGCGCAGGCCAAGCAGCTGCGTGCCGGCCGGGATCTGCGAACTCAGCCCGGCCGAATTCTCCGCGGCCGTCGGACCGGCCAGCAGGCTGTCAAGCGCGGCCGTGCCGATGCTGGACGTCGCCGCGACGGTCCTTTCCGTCACAAACAGCTCGAGCTGCGCAGTGCCCTTCCGGGTGAACCACGTTTGCAGTCCTACCTGCCCGGCCGTGCCCTTGGTAGGCGACGTCGCGGTCACGGTCACGGTGGGTGCCGGCGACGACGGCGACGACGGCGCGGAGGGGCCGCTTGACGGCTGTGCGGTGCTGGCGGGCTGGCTGACGGCCGGTGAGGACGATCCCGGCGGCAGAGCCGGTCCCGTGGGGACCTTGCCAAGGTTGCCGGCCTGGCCGGTGCTGCAGGCGGCGAGCAATCCGACACTGAAAATCAACAGGGGCAGGCGTTTCATGTGGGCCTCCTTATACGTCGCCCTTACACCTGCCACCATGCGTCGGCAACTGAACCGGAGGTTCACCGCAACATCACTGTTCGCTCACATCGTCGGCAAGCCCAATCGGCAGGCACAGGCGGAACACCGACCCGTGCCGCGGATCGCTTGACACGCTGATGTCCCCGCCGACGAGCCGGGCGTTTTCCAGCGCTATGGCCAGGCCAAGCCCGCTGCCAGCGCCAGTGCGGGCGGAGTCGGCCTTGTAAAAGCGCTCGAAGATCAGCGGCAGCTGCGCCGCGGGAATCCCCGGGCCTCCGTCGGCGACCTCGACGTAGCCGTGCGCGCCGTCGCTGGTTGTGCGCACCCGCACGTCGCGGCCGCTGTGCTCCACCGCGTTGTCCACCAGGTTGGCCACTATCCGTTCGACCCGGCGCGGATCGGTGGTCAGCGTGAGCGGCTCGCCGTCGACAGCGACCTTGTCCAGCCAGCCCCGGGCGCCGACCACCGCCGTCACCAGCGACCGTATATCCGCCTGCCTGAGCTGGACCGGCTCCGATCCAGCGTCGAGCCTGGAGATCTCCATCAGCTCGCTCACCAGCACGCGCAGTCTCCGCACGTCGGCGACGAGCAGTTCAACCGGGCGGCGTGCCTCTGCTGGAAGCCGGCCGGCCTGATCGCTGAGCAGCGACGCCTCGGCCACGAGCGCGGTCAGCGGTGTGCGCAGCTCATGAGCGACGTTCGCGGTGAAGCGGAGTTCGCGGGCGCGAGCCGCGTCCAGCGCCGCGATCTTCGCTTCCAGCGCGTCGGCCATCTCGTTGAACGTGGCCGCCCACGCGCCGAACTCGTCCGGCGTCCCCGTCGGCAGCCTGGTATCGAGACGGCCGTCGGCTATCATCCGCGCCGCCGCGCTGGCCCTGGCGACCGGATCAAGCGTCCGGCGCGCGAGCACGTTCCCGATCAGGGCCGCCACAAGCAGCACGCCAAGCCACGCGCCAGCCAGGGTGTTGCGAAGCTGGGCCAGCGAGCGCTCGATGTCCTGCTCGGGGAAGAACACGTAGAGTTCGGCGTCCGATCGCGGCACCTGGCCCGCCAGGATGAGGTAGGGCGCGCCCATGACCTGCATTCGCTGGTAGCCAAGATCGCCCTGCCTGACGACGCCGCGCAGCCCGGCCGGCATCGGCGGATCCACCGCGAGGGCCGTGTCTGAAGCGACCCGGCCCTCCGGGAAGATCATCACGGCATGTGTACCCCGCAGCTCATACGCGGTGATGAAGCTCGCCGCCAGCGGGTAGCTGATCGTTTCGGCGAGGTTGAGATCCTCTTTGGCCTGGGCCTCGCTGGCCGACAGCGAGCCCTGCAGCCGCGCCTGGCGCACGAGCAAGTACGACGCCACCGCCAGGGCGCCGGCGGAGACCGCCGCCACAAGCACGAACGCGATGACGAGCCGCCGCCGCAGGCCGCCTGGCCAGAGCAGCCGACGCCGCCGCGCGGCGCTGGCCGGCTGCCGCGTCACGCCGGCGCCCGGTCCAGCCGGTAGCCGACTCCGCGGACGGTCTTGATCAGGGCGGGATGCGCGGGGTCGTCTTCCACCTTGGCTCGCAGCCGCTGGATCGCCACGTCCACGAGGTGGGCCTCCCCGAGGTACTCGTAATCCCACACCCGCTGGAGCAGCAGTTCCCTGGTGAACACCTGGCCCGGCCGCTTAGCGAGCTCGACAAGCAGCCGGAACTCGGTCGCGGTGAGCGCCAGCTCCACACCGTCCCTGCGCACCGTGAACCCGGCCGGGTCGATCTCAAGACGGCCGATGGCGATCAGTGAGTCTTCCACCGGAGCAGCCGCCCGCCGGAGCACAGCGCGCAGCCGGGCGAGCAGCTCGGGCAGCTCGAACGGCTTCTTCACGTAGTCGTCCGCGCCCGACTCCAGCCCCACGATCACGTCGATGAGATCGGTTCTCGCCGTCAGCATCACGACCGGAACGCGGCTGAACTTCCTGATCTCGCGGCATACCTCAAACCCGTCGAGGGACGGCAGCATCACGTCGAGGATCACCGCGTCGAAATTGCCGGAACGAACGCTGGCCAGTCCCTGCCGGCCGTCCATCTCCGTCGTCACCCGGAAGCCTGCCGCCTTCAGCCCGATTGAGACGATCTCGCGGATCGACGCGTCGTCCTCGATGAGCAGCAAGCGCTCGTCCACGGCCCCACCCGGCTTCCAAGCCGCATGCGACGGCCCCGCGCCGTCGCTTTGTACGAAGATGCTACTTCGCCGGGTCGATGTGCAGGTTGAGGCGAGATTGTGAGATCAGCGGCCGAAGGTCACAAGTCGTCGAGCGGCGTGTCGGGGTCGGCGAGCGCGTCCGCGTCCACGGTCTTTCCGGACCGGATCAGGTTCTTGACCGAGTCCGTGACATCCCAGATGTTGACGTTCATGCCAGCCTGAACGCGGCCATCCTTGAGCCAGAAGGCGACGAACTCGCGAGCCCGCAGGTCGCCTCGGACGACGATCCGGTCGTATCCGGCGGCGACGTGGCCCAGGTATTCCATGCCCAGGTCGTACTGGTCGGTGTAGAAGTACGGCAGTTCCTCGTAGCTGGCGTCCTTGCCGAGCATGCCCGCCGCGGCCACAGCCGGCTGCTTCAACGCGTTGGCCCAGTGCTCGACGCGCACATGCTGGCCATACAGCGGATGGAAGGCGCCGACGACGTCGCCTGCGGCGAAGATGTCCGGGTCGCTCGTCCGTAGCGCGGCAGTGGTCACGATGCCGTCCTTGACCTCAAGTCCGGCGCCGGCGGCCAGCGCGGTGTTGGGTATGGCGCCGATGCCGGCCAGCACCGCGTCCGCGCCGATCCGGCTGCCGTCGGCGAGCCGGACTCCGGTGGCCTTGCCGCCCTCGGTGATGATCTCCTCGATCCGGACGCCGAGGCGGAGGTCGACACCCTGTGACCTGTGCAAGTCGGCGAACACCTGCGCCATCTCACGGCCGAGCACGCGCAGCAGCGGCAGTTCGAGGCTTTCAAGCACGGTGACCTCCAGGCCCGCCTGCCGGGCGGCGGCGGTGACCTCGAGCCCTATCCACCCGCCGCCGATCACCGCCAGGCGAGACCCGGTCGCGAGGATCTCCTTGAGACGTTCGGAGTCGTCGACTGTGCGCAGGTAATGAACTCCGGTGACGTCGGGCAGCTTTCGCGGGCTTGAGCCCATCGTGAGCAAAAGCTTGTCGTAGGAGAGCCGGGCGCCGTCAGCGAGCAGCACCTGGCGGGCCGCCCGGTCGATGACGACGGCCGGGCTGCCGAGCCGCAGATCGATCCGCTGCTGGTCGTACCAGGCCTGGTCGTGCACGAACACGCTGTCTCTTTCTGACTTGCCTGCCAGGTAGTCCTTGGACAGCGGTGGCCGCTCGTAGGGCAGGTGTTCTTCCGTGCCGACAAGCGTGATCTGCCCGTCGAACCCGTTGCCGCGAAGCGCCTCCGCGGCCTTAGCGCCGGCCAGCCCGGCGCCGATGATGACGAATGCCTGAGATGCCACTGGGGACTCCATCCGGGTAAGCCGGCCGCGCTCAGGCGCCGACGCCGGTCAGGGCAAAGAATTCCTGGCGCGAGCGGGGGTCTTCCCGCAACGTGCCGAGCATGGTCGAGGTGACGGTGCGCGATCCCGCGGCCTGCACGCCGCGCAGGGTCATGCACGTGTGCTCCGCCTCGATGACGACGCCTACGCCTCGCGGCCGCAGGTGCGCGTACAGCCAGTCCGCGACCTGCTTGGTCAGGCGCTCCTGAACCTGTGGAGCATGAGCGAAGTGCTCCACGATGCGGGCCAGCTTGGACAGCCCGAGGATGCGCTGGCCGGGCAGGTACCCGACATGCGCGATCCCGGTGAACGGCAGCAGGTGATGCTCGCACACCGACCGGACCGGGATGGCGCGGGCGAGCACAAGCTCGTCGTATCCCTCGTCGTTAGGAAAGGTGGTCAGGTTGAACGGGCGCGGAGTGAACAGCTCGGCGTAGGCGCGGGCCATCCGCCCCGGCGTTCCCCGCAGGCTCTCCGAGTCCAGGTCGACGCCCAGCGCCTCGAGGAAATTCCGCGCCGCGTCCTCGGCCGCGGCGAGGTCCGCGGTCGGCCCGGTCTCGCGTATCACCCGCAGGGCAGAACCCTGGGGCCTTGCGTCCGCCCACCTTGTCTCGTACGCCATAGCGAGCTCCCGCCTCGATGATTTGACTAAAAAATCTTAGCTTTATTGAACCAGAACGGTCAAGAGCCTGCATAGCACGGTCTAGCCGATCCCAAGGAATAGTCGCTGGTGTTAACATGGAGTGGTGACAGCCGATCCGGCGATCAGGGCTATCGCAGCGCTCGACGACGACCTGCGATGGGGGATGTATGAGTTCATCCGCGTGGCCCGGCGACCGGTTACCAGGGACGAGGCCGCCGCCGCCGTCGGGATATCTCGCAAGCTGGCCGCGTTCCACCTCGACAAGCTTGTCGACGCGGGGGCGCTTCGGGCGCGCTATCAGCAAGCGGGCGGGATCCCCAGGGTTGGCCGCGTGCCGAAGGTGTATGAGCCGACCGCGGCGGACATCTGTGTGAGCATTCCACCGCGCAGTCATGAGACCCTCGCCGGAATCCTGCTTGACGCCGTGCTCAGCGAAGGTCAGGGCGAGAATGCCCGGGATGCGGTGCGGCGCGTGGCGCGCGACCGCGGCGAGCGGATCGGTGCCGCGGAGCGGGAGCGGGCCCGCCCCGGACGGCTGGGCGCGGAGCGTGCCCTGACCATGGTGGGCAGGCTGCTCGCGGAGCGGGGCTACGAACCCGACCGGGAGTCCCCTGCCTGCCTGCGGCTGCGGAACTGCCCGTTCCATCCGCTAGCGGCCAGGTCGCCGGAGCTGGTGTGCGGCCTGAACCAGGCATTCCTGGCCGGGGTAGTGGACGGACTTCAGGCATCAGCCATGGAGGCGGTGCTTGATCCGCGAGCCGGCGAGTGCTGCGTGGAACTGCGCGCGCGCGCCGCGGGCACGGAGCCAGACCGGTGCTAAGGCCGACCGCACGCGCGCTGCTAGCGTGCCATCATGGGCATCCCACTCAGCGAAGCGACGCTCGGCCTGATCGACGGCAGGAATTACGCGGTCCTCGCCACGGTGAATCCCGACGGCAGTCCGCAGACCTCGGTGATGTGGGTCGGCCGCGACGGCGGCGACCTGCTGTTCTCGACCGTGGCGGGACGGGTGAAGCACAGGAACATGCTGCGCGACCCGCGCGTCAGCGTCACCGTGATCGACTCCGCGGACCCCGAGAACTACGTCGAGTTGCGCGGCCGCGTGTCGATGACACCGGATGCGGGCAGGCGGGTCGATACCGCGCTGTCCTGGAAGTACGACGGCAAGGACCCCGGCGAGGACAGCCCGGGGGCGGTCCGCGTGGTAGTGCGGATGGAGGTGCACAAGGCCGCCGGGTACGCGGCGTAAGCCGGGCCTACGCTGGGGATGTGAGCGCGTGGGGGTCGACGCTGTCCGCAGACGAGTTCGCCGTCATCGCAAGCGCGGGCTTTGAGCCGGTCGGCCAGGTGTTCGGCGCGGCCGTCTATGGCACGGGGTCCGCGAGAACATACGGCTGCCCTGGGTCTTTCGCCTCCCAGGTCCAGGCCATGTACCAGGCGCGGCAGGCGGCCCTGGACAGGATGACGGCTGAGTGCGCCCGGCTCGGCGGCCACGGGGTGGTGGGCGTTCGGCTGTCGGTGGGGGACTTCCTCCTCGGCGGGCTTGAATTCATGGCGGTCGGAACGGCGGTGCGCGCCTGCGGTGCCGCGAGCGGGCCGTCGGCGCCCTTTACCTCCGATTTGTCCGGGCAGGACTTCGCGAAGCTGATCATGACTGGCTGGGTACCGGTCGGGCTCGCGCTCGGCGTCTCCATCGGGTCCAGGCACGATGACCGTTCGACCACCAGGCAGGCTCGCTTGCTGTCCGGCAACGCCGAGGTGACGGGCTGGACCGAGCTTGTCACCCGGTCCCGGACTGACGCCAGGCACGAGTTGGAAAGCGACATCAGACGGCTCGGCGCCGAGGGCGTCGTGATCGCCAGCATGCGGATGCGGGTACGCGAGCGAGACTGCCCGGTCACTGTGGGCCGCCGCGACCACATCGTGGAGGCGATCCTCATCGGTACCGCCATCGCCAGGTTCGGCGACGTACTCCCCGCGGAGTACGGCGGGTTCGGCGCAGGGAGTAGCCGCGATTCCGCGCGGGTAGTACTGCACGTCCGGTAAGTGCCTCCCGTCGCCGGACGCCTGAGTACGCCCCGTCCCGGCACCCTGATGGTGGCCGGCGGAAATCCCGCGGCCCCAGTGACCGGGAGGCTCCGATGCCAGCCCTGACACGATTCGTACTCCGCCACAAGGCGTTGGTGGCGCTGCTGTGGCTGCTGATCGCCGCCGCCGGCGTGCTGACGGTGAGCGGGACCACCCACCGGATGACTAACGATTTCTCCATGCCGGGCCAGGCGTTCCGGGTCGACAACCAGATCGTCCGGGATTACGGCAACGGCGGATCGCAGACCCCGTACGTCCCCGTGATCACCGTGCCACCCGGACAGCGGGTGACCGACCCAGCGGTGGCCGCCGAGACCGGACGGGTGTTCGCGGCCATCAGGCACGCGGTCCCAGATGTTCGGATCAGCGACTACGCCACCACGGGAAGCCGGGCGTTCGTGACCAGGGATGGGCGGACCACCTTCGCGCTGGTGTTCACAGCGCCGGTGACTGGCTTCGGCGGCCCTGACCCCTCAGCGGCCATCACCCGCGCGGTCACCTCTGCGCTGCCGGCCGGATGGCACGCCGGGCTCACCGGCGCCCAGTTGCTGGCCAACGGCAAGCCCGCGGCGAAGGGCACCGGGGTGATGACCGAGGCCATGATCGGATCACTCGGCGCGCTTGTCATCCTGGCGCTCGTGTTCGGCAGCTTCCTGGCGCTGCTTCCGCTGCTGATCGGCGGGGTGTCGGTGCTGGCCACATTCCTGATCGTGGGCGGGCTGACTGAGATCACCGGTATCAGCCAGATCGTCGAGTTCCTGATCGCGCTGATCGGCCTCGGCGTGGCCATCGACTATTCGCTGCTGGTGGTCAGCAGGTGGCGCGAGGAACGCGCCGCCGGCCGCGACAACGCCGCCGCGGTGACCGCGGCGATGGAGCACGCGGGGCGCGCGGTGGTGTTCTCGGGGCTGACCGTCGCGATCGGGCTGCTTTCGATGATCGTGCTGCCGGTGCCGATGCTGCGCAGCGTCGGCTACGGCGGCGTGCTTGTGCCGCTGGTCTCGGTGTTCGTCGCGGTCACCCTGCTGCCGGTCATCCTGGCCACGATCGGGCCGCGGCTGGACTGGCCGCGACTGCGCACGGAACGCCGGGCCAGCAGGGTGTTCTCCTCCTGGGCGGCGCTGGTTTACCGGCACAAGTGGATCTCCGCGGCCGCCGGGCTCGCCATCATGGGAATCCTGATGGTGCCCGCGCTGTCGCTGCACCTCGGCGAGCCGGGCAGCACCGCGGAAGCGACCGCGGGACCCGCCCACGACACCCTGGTCACGCTGACGGCGGGCGGCGTCCCGTCGGGTGTTATCACCCCAGCCGAGGTGCTGACCACCACCGGGTCGCAGGCCGGTGTCGCGGCCGCGGCCGCGCACCTGCCTGGCGTCTACGCCGCGATCGCTCCGGCCACGCCGGACTACGCGCATGGCGGCACGGCGATCGTCTCCGTGCTGCCGGTCGCCGAATCCTCGGGGCCGGGCGGGCAGGCGGTCATCGCGGGCCTCGAGCACGCACTGGCCGGCCACCCGGGCGTGATCGGCACCGGCGGGGACGGGGCGTCGCTGATCGACTTCGACCACGCGGTGTACGGCGAGTTCCCGCTGATGCTGGCCCTGATCAGCATCGCGACGTTCCTGCTGCTCACTCGCGCGTTCCGGTCAGTGCTGCTCGCGGCCAAGGCGGTCGTGTTCAACCTAATCTCGCTGACCGCCGCCTATGGCGTGCTGACCTGGGTCTTCCAGGACGGGCACGGCTCGCAGGCCATCTTCGGGGTACCGGCCACCGGCGCGATAACCATGTGGGTGCCGCTGATGGTGTTCGCCTTCCTGTTCGGCCTGTCCATGGACTACGAGGTGTTCATCCTGGCCCGGGTGCGCGAAGCGTACGACGCCACCGCCGACGGTCGCTCCGCGGTGATCACCGGGCTAGGCCGGACCGGGCGGCTGGTCACCAGCGCCGCCGCGATCTTGATGCTCAGCTTCGTGTCCATGTCCACCTCATCCATGACCGACCTGAAGATCCTGGCCACCGGCCTTGGCGCCGGGATCCTCATCGACGCCGTGGTCGTGCGGTGCCTGCTGGTGCCGGCGATGGTGGCGCTGTTCGGCCGCGCGAACTGGTGGCTGCCGGCTCCGCTGGCCCGGGTGCTCCGAGTCCGGGCCTCCGCCGCGGCCCCGGCGGCTGAGCCGGGCGCCGTCCCGGAGCTAAGTCTCGCGCGCTAACCCTCGGAGCGGTGTGGCCCGGAGGACGTCTCCTCCGGGCCACACCGCGTATAGCTGGGGCCTATGTGCCGCAGCGGCGATTGTGGGTACTGGATTAAAGGTGACCCAACAAAGACCGGATCAGCCGACCTCGCCTGCGGCGCCGGACCGGCAGGCCGAGATCCGCCGTGCCGAGGCGGGGCTGCGGTCAATGGGGCATCCGAACTCGGTGGCCATGCAGTTCGATTTCTGGAACGACAGCTACGAAGGCCGGCGGTTGTTCTCCGAACTGCTCGGCACCTTCTTCCTCGTCCTCGTGGCCGTCGGCGGCGGCATGGTCAACGCGAGATTCGGCGGCGACGCGGTCCCGTACGCCGCCCGGGTTGTCGCGCCGGCGCTGATGGTGGCCGCGATCATCCTGTTCATGGGGACGGTTTCCGGCGCGCACCTGAACCCGGCGGTGAGCATCTCGTTCGCGGCACGGGGCGACTTCCCGTGGAAGCGGGTGCCTGCCTACATCGTGGCCCAGTTCCTCGGCGCCGTCCTGGCCACGCTGCTGCTGTGGGCGCTGATCGGCAAGCAGGGCAGCGCCGGGCTCACCCTGCCTGGCCATGGCATCTCGACGGCCACGGCGATGCTATGGGAGCTGGTCCTGACCGTCGGGCTGGTGAGCGTCATTCTTGGCACCGCGTCGGGCGCCCAGCAGATCGGCGCGCTCGCCGCCGTCGGCGTGGGCAGCTACATAGCGCTGGCCGGGCTGTGGGGCTCGCCGGTCAGCGGCGCGTCGATGAACCCGGTCCGCTCGCTCGGGCCCGCCCTGGTGCTCGGCGACTGGACCGCGTGGTGGGCGTACCTGGTCGGCCCGGTCGCCGGCGGCTTGATAGCCGTGGGCTTCGCCTATGTGCTGCGCGGCCGCGGCGGTGACCGCGGCGGAACGGCGGCGGCGCAGGGCACCCTCGGGGTGGACTGGCACCCCGGGCCCACGCCACGAGGCTAAAGTCAGGAATGTGATCGCGACAGCGGAGCAGCGGCTCACTCGCGAGGAGCGAGCCGCTATCGGGAAGAAGGCCAGGGTCCTGGCCCCGCTTGACTCGCACGCGGAGTTCACCCCTGGTCCGTCACGCGACCCGGTCGGCCTGCTGCTCGAACAGGACAACGACCGGGTGCCCGACCTGGTGCCGGTACGCCACGCCCGCATGCTGGGGTCGCCGTTCGCGTACTACCGGGGGGCGGCGCTGCCGATGGCGGCCGATCTGTCCGGCACGCCGGCGTCGGGGCTGCGGGCGCAACTGTGCGGTGACGCGCATCTGTCGAACTTCGGCGCGTTCGCCTCGCCTGAGCGGCGGCTGGTCTTTGACGTCAACGACTTCGACGAGACGCTGCCCGGCCCGTTCGAATGGGACGTCAAGCGGCTCGCGGCGAGCCTGGCGGTAGCCGGCCGGGACAACGGGTTCACCGCAAAGGCCCGGCGCCAGATCGAGGCCGCGAGCGTCCAGGCCTACCGCACGGCTATGCGCGAGTTCGCGGAGCAGCACTTCCTCGACGTTTGGTACGCGCATCTTGAGGTCGAGGCGATCGTCAGCGAGTTCAGGTCGCGGACGAAGCCGAAACTGGTCAAGGCCACCGAGAAGATGCTGGCCACGGCGCCTGCGCATAACAGCATGCAGGCGCTTGACAAGCTCACCACCGTGACGGGCGGCCGACGGCGGTTCATCAGCGATCCACCGCTGATCGAGCCGGTCGAGGAGGCCTTCGGCACCGCGCGGGCCGCCGACTTGTACACGGCGATGCGCGCGATGGTCGGCAAGTACCGGCATACCCTGCAGTCCGACCGCAGGCACCTGCTCGAATACTTCACGCTTGCCCAGGTGGCTCGCAAGGTCGTCGGAGTGGGCAGCGTCGGCACCCGCGCGCTGGTGCTGCTCATGGCTGGCGCGGACGGCACCGAACCGCTGCTCTTGCAGGCCAAGGAGGCTCAGCCGTCCGTGCTCGCGGCGTACTGCGGGCACAGCCAGTACCGCGCCCAGGGCGAGCGGGTTGTCGCGGGCCAGCACCTGATGCAGGCGGAAAGCGACATCTTCCTCGGCTGGACCCAGGCAGCCGACCCGGACGGAGTGAACCGCGACTATTACGTGCGCCAACTGAGGGACTGGAAGTTCTCAGTGCCAGTCCAGCAGATGGACCCGCCCGGGATGACGGTCTACGCGAGGTTGTGCGGGTGGACACTCGCCAGGGCGCACGCCCGTTCAGGCGACCGTGTCGCCCTGGCGGCCTACCTTGGCGGCTCAGGCACGTTCGACCACGCGGTCGCTGACTTCGCCGAGACATACGCCGACCAGAACCAGCGCGACTACGCCGCGCTCCAGGCCGCCGTCAAAGACGGCAGGGCCGCGGCGACTACCGCGACGTAGCCGCCTCTCGCGCCTCGCGCAGGCTCTGCTCGGCATCCCGCAGCCGCCAGGGCAGCAGGCGAGCCTCCCGAGCCATCGTCACCGCACGATCCGCGAGCTCCAGTGCGCGCTCGGGGTTCTCCGCGGCGATCTCCGCCGCACTGAGCGACACCAGGGCGCTGGGGATTTTGCGGGAGTCGCCGAGCCGCTCGCGCAAGGCGAGAGAAAGCGCCAGCTGTCGCACCGCCTCCCGCGGGCGGACGTCCGCGGCGAGGTAGTAGAACCCGATGTGCCGGTGGATTTCGGAGCGTCCATAGAGGTCGCCGCATTCCTCAAGGGCCTCAGCCAAGCCGAACGCCGGCCAGTAGTACGACATGGCGGCTGCCCAGTCACGACGCAGCACCTGGAACACCAATCCCATGCCGAACAGCGCCCGCGCGGTGCCCGCCGAATCGCCCGTTTCCTGACAGATGCTCAGCGCGTGCCGCATCAGCTCCTCTTCGGCGGCCACGTCGGCGTCCGCCGGAGCCCGGCCGTCGATCAGCGCCGTGATGTTCCGGTAATGGAACGTCATGCCCAGACCGCCGACCGCCAGGGCCTCGCCCAGCCTGTCGCCGTCTCGGGCCGCCGCGGCGCGCGCGGCAGCGAACAACTGCTCTGCCGCGCCGAATTTCCCGGTGCGGAACGCCGCCTCGGCAAGCGCCTCGTCGGCGGCGGCGCATAGCTCAACGGCAGTTCCGCCCGGATCGGTCGTCATGCGCAAAAGCGTATTCGTCAGGTGATTTCGCTCGCGTATACGACGACGTTGCTGAGGTACGAGCGCAGGCTGGGGTCAAATGTGCCACCACAGGTGATCAGGCGCAGCTCCCGGTCGGGCGTCGCACCGTAGACGGAGTGGGTCGGGAAGTGGTCCTTCGGATACGAACGCACAGCCGTCACGCGGAAGACGGCGAGCGTCCCGTCCGCCCGCCGTACAAACAGGCGGTCCCCCGGCGCAAGCTCGGACAGGTGGTAGAAGATCCCGGGCCCGAGGTAGGAGTCGATGTGCCCCGCGATGATCGCCGGGCCGATCGCGCCGGGGCGCGGGCTGCCGGTGTACCAGCCTGCGATGGACGCGGACGGCGGGACCTGCAAGGCGCCGCTGGTGGTCAGCCCCAGGCGGATCAGCGCTGTGCGCACGCCGATCGCCGGGATGGTCAGCGCGACGGGGGCGGCGACCGGACCCGGCCTGGCGACCGCGGGGCCGGCGGGGACTCGCAGGACCGCGGCCGCCGGATATCGCGGCGTGACCCAGTGACGGGTAAGGATCAGCCCGGTGCCGCCTACCGCGACGGCGGCGAGGCCGACCGCCAGCGCGAAGCCGGCGGCCGGCCTTCCGGCGAACGCTTTCACGTGCGCGGGCGGGGAAGACGCCGCAAGCGCAGCCGGCCCGCGAGGGCGATCAGCGCTCCGGCCACGATGACGGCGACCCACGGCAGCGGGGACGCCGGGCCGCGCGGCGCGGCGCCGCCTAGTCCTGTGCCGACCCCGCCTGCGGGCGCCACGGCGCTGCCAGCCGCGTCGAGCAAGTTGTCGACCGTCACGCCGTTCGCCTTGTCCAGGACTACGAGCGTGTGGACGCTGCCGGCGGCGAGCGTGACGCTCGAGGCCACATCCACGCCCACCGCCTCGATCCGCACCGGTGCGGCGGGCGCGGACACGGGCTGGTAGGAACTGACCGACCCGAACGCCAGGCTGGCGGCGAGCACCGTTCCGCCATAGCTGACGGTGACCAGATGCTCATGCAGTGACGCCTGGATTACCCGGACAAGCGCCTTGTCCGGCGGGGTGCGCAGGTCATCGCGCAGAACTTGCAGCCGCAGCGCGGATTCAGGTCCCAGGCCGGCCACGGTAAAGGCATCGCCCGCCACCACGTCCACGCTTGCCGACAGCACCGGCTTGGTGGCGGCCGAGGCGCCGGCAGCGCGCATGGCGACGGTGTACTCCCCGGCTGTGACGGCCTCATAAGGCGAGACGTCGCCGTAGCCGACATGGCGCAGCACCAGCTGGGCGGACGAATCACCGAACGAGTACAGGTACACGTCCACGGCAGGCGTATTCGGTGACAGGTGGGCGAGCCTGATCCACCCAGTGCTGACCGCAGCGGCCGATGCCGACGCGGCCACGGGGACAATCGCCAGCGAGACAGACGCCACCGCCACTACGATCACCCGGCGGATATGTCGCGGAAACTCCATGAACCCCTCCCCCTATGCCAATTTCACGGTTGTTTTTTACGGTTCACTAAGCAGCCCCAGCGGAGTGGGGGCTGCGTATTCGACGTCCAGCGCGGAGGTGCCGACGAGGCCCGCCCAAGTGGGCTTGAACGGCGGCCGCTGTCCGCCCAGGAATGCCAGCATCGACCGCAGCCCGGCAGTCTGGCCGACGAGAGCGATCTCCACGCTGCGGAACGGGACCGCCGCGCTGGCGCCCGGCGACGGGTCGCCAAACGCGATGACCCGTACCGGCTGCGCGGTGGCCAGCGCGGGAAGCGTGAGAAGCAGCCGTGGGTCCACCTCGCCGGCGTCGAGCGCGGCCCTAGCGCCAACGGAGAAGCTGATGCGCCGGTTGCGGGCCAGTTGCCTGCCCGCCGCGATCCGCGCGCGCAAGTCCGCGGCCAGCGCCGCCCGGTAAGGCGCGGCCCCGTCCGGTGCCATCGCGCGGATGTCGATCCGCCCGGCGCCGGATCCGAAGCTAGCGATCATTAACGGCGCGTAGACGCTCTCAAGCCGCGTGCCGAACTGGCTCCTGACCGCCGACGTCGCGGCTATCACGTCGGACCCAAGGGGATCGGCCGCGGAAGTGCCGAGCATAACAAGCCTGCCCGCGGGCAGCCCTCGCCGCTGCAGCGCGGCACACATCGCGGGGTCGCAGGCCACGATCGCGTCGGTGGCGACCTGTCCCGCTATCCACGCCGCGGCCTGGTCGCGGGTCGCCGCGGCCATGAGCAGCGCCGCCTCTTGCGTGTCAGAAGCCGAAGCCGTCACCGTGGCCGTGGCGCGTGCCGGGGCGGCGACCGGTCCGCGGTGGGCGATGACGGTCGTCGCCGCCGCCACCGCCAGCCCGGCGACGGCAACGCCGATCGCGCTTCGCCGCGACGTCCGGATGGCACGTGGATGCCGTTGCACCCACAGGCGCAGCGTGGTGGCTATCACGGTTGGCCACGACGGCTCCGGGCGCCGCTGGCGCGACTGGCCCGTACCGAGATCGTCCATCTCCGCCCCCACCCCTGGGAGATCCGGCAACGTAACCAGGAGATCACATTGTGAGGCTGTTTTCACGCAATACCGGCATTTGGGCTGGCGAATTCACGCGCTCGGGCGGTGCGCGTTCGCGTCAGCCGCGCAGACGGCTTTGCCGACGGTGACGCCATCCTCTTTCCATGCCCGCGGCGGGCGGGCCGAATTCGAGCGTCACGCAGCCACCGCCGGTTGACGACCGGCCGATGCTGAGCGTCCCGCCAGACTCCTGCGCGATCCGCCTGGCGATGTCCAGTCCGAGGCCGGTTGAGCCGCCGCCGGACACGCCCCGCCTGACCGGGCCGCCGTCCGCGAAGCCGGGCCCGTCGTCGGCCACGACCAGCCACGCGCCACCGCCGGCGCGGTGGCTGAGCCGGACGCCGAGCGCCGCGCCCTCCACGGTGTGCGTGAAGACGTTCTCGAGGAGGATGTCGACACATGCCGCGAGGTCGTCCCTCGACACATGGACAACCGCCGGATTGGCGGCGACTTCGATGCTCATCGGGCGGTCCTGGTCTTCGGCGAGCGGGCGCCAGAACATGGCGCGCTCGGCGACGACCTGTCCGGCGTCGCAGCCGATGCCAGCGGGCTCTACGGCCTGCCGTCTGGCCAGCCTGATCACCTCGCTGACGGCGCGCTCCACCGCGTCGACGTCCTCAAGGAGGCGGAGGTCGCGCAGCGACTCCGCGTTGATCCGCAGCGCGGTCAGCGGCGTCCTGAGCCGGTGCGACAGGTCCGCCACCGTCTCCCGCTCCTGTGCGAGCAGCTCGCCGATCCTGATGGCGAGCCGGTTCAGGCCGTTGCCCGCGCGGCGGACCTCGGGCGGTCCGGCGACCGCCGCCCGCGCGGACAGCTCGCCGCTGGCGAGGCGGTCGGCCGCGAGCGCCACCGCGGTGAGCGGCCGGACCAGAGAACGGGCGAGCTGGTCCGCCACGGCGACACTGAGCAGCAGCAAGAAGGCGCCGACGCCAAGCAGCAGCAGCCACGCCCTGGCGACCCCATGGTGCAGCACCGCGTCGGGCACGAAAGAGCGGATCACGGCGGTGCCACCCGGCAGCCCCTCCACCGCGACGAGAACCTCTACTCCGCCCGGCACCGAAGTGCTGAATGACTGGCCGCGCGCCGCGAGCTCGACGCCGGACGACCGCGGTGCCCGGGTGCCCGCGACCGTGCCGTCCGGCAGGAAGATCGTGATCGGGGTGCTGCTCCCGGCGTTGACCTGATCCACCGTGAGCTGCAGGCCGCGGTCGTCGAGCGTCGTCACGAGCGGCGCCATCGACTGCGCTTCGACGGTGGCCGTGGAAACCGCGCGGTCAGCGGCGAGGGTGCGCAGCACCAATGCCAGCGGCAGCAGGAACGAGACGAGCACGAGCGAGGTCGTCGCCACCACCAGCGCGATGATGCGGAGTCTCATCCTGGCGGGCTGAGCTTGATCCCCACGCCGCGGACCGTGTGCAGGTAGCGGGGGGATTGCGCGGTCTCGCCCAGCTTCCTGCGCAGCCACGAGATGTGCACGTCCACCGTCTTATCCGCGCCGCCGTATGGCATCTGCCAGACGTCGGTAAGCAAGTCGCGGCGGGTTACCACCTGGCCGGCGTGCACCGTGAGGTAGTGCAGCAGTTCGAATTCGCGCCGGCTGAGGTCCAGCCGGACACCGTCGAGCGTCGCCTCGTGCGCGGCCGGGTCAAGCCGCAGGCCACCGCACTCGAGCGGACCGCTGCCCTTCCCGTCCTGCTGGCCGGAACGGCGCAGCACCGCCCTGATCCGCGCCTCGATCTGCCCGGTGCCGAACGGCTTCACCACGTAGTCGTCGGCGCCCGCGTCAAGCACGCGGATGATCTCGTTCTCGTCGTCGTGCGCGGTGACCACGACGACCGGCACAGCGCTCACCGCGCGCATCATCCGCAGCGCCTCATAGCCGCCGAGGTCAGGCAGCCCGAGATCGAGCAGTATGAGGTCGGGCGGCGAGTCGAGAACATGCCGCAGTGCCGCCATCGCGCTCGCCGTCGACGTCACGGCGTGCCCGTGCTCGCTGAGCACCCGGATCAGCGCGCCACGGATCGCCGCGTCGTCCTCAACAAGCAGAAGCTGTGCCACAAACCGACGCTATCTGGTTGAGGTGCGCCAAGATGGCCTACAGCCAATTTACTTATCGCCCGCTTTACCCGCCCTTAGCACAGCCCCTGAGATGGTGTAGCGTGCACAAGCGCATTCTCTTCGGCATCGTTGCCTGGCTGCTCGGCGCGGCCACGGCCACCGCGGGCTGCCTGCTCGCGGTCTCACTCCTCGGCCAGGGCATCGGCGGGAACTCCTCCGAGCAGCTGACCCAGGACGCGGTGAACCGGGCGCTCGCCAGCGAGGTCGCGGAGAGCAACCCGCCGGCGCCGCAGTCTGCTGAGTCCTCCGAGTCGCCGTCGCCGTCGCCGTCGCCGCCGTCGAAAACCGCGCATCCGTCGAGCACGCCGACCCGCCCGCAGACGCCGGTCACGTCCGAGCAGCCGACGCCGAGCTCGCCGCCGGCCGCGTCGCCGACGAGCACCGCCGGGACAGCGAACCCCGGCGGGACCGTGCTCACCTCGAAGGGCGGGGAGGTCGTGGCGACATGCCAGTCTGCGGGCGCGTACCTGCTGTCCTGGTCTCCGTCGCAGGGCTATGAGGTCGACAACGTGAGCAGGGGTCCGGCCGCCACCGCCAGGGTGAGCTTTGAGTCGCTGACCACCGGGGTGACCATGGTCGTGACATGCTCAGCCGGCGTGCCTACCGCGACGTCTCGCGTCGACCACTGAGCCGTAGCCGTCCCTGAACGACGAACCGTCCTGGGGCGTGTCCTGGATGAGGAGGGCGAGCGTCGGGCAGGCCGCGGCCGCCCGCCGGGCATGCTCCACTAGGTGACGGGGAACCGGGGCGTCCGCGATGAGCGGGTATCCCCACGGGTCAAGCCCGACGACTTCCGGGAGCAGTTCCGCGCACAGGCCGTGCGCGGTGCAGGTGATGGGGTTAACGCGCAGCCGCACGCCAGCGCCGCCCTTCACGCCGACCCACCTTTCAAGCCGGGCCACCTTTCAAGCCGCGCCACCTTTCAGTCGTTATCACCGGGCACCGGCAGCAGCGGCGCCCTCAGCACGCCATGGCAGGGGCCTAGCTCGTCATGCTGGCGCGCGTCCGCGGCCGCCGTGCGCAGCGCGCTGCGCACGAACTGCGTGACGCCGTCCGGATGCCGGCAGGCGCCGCGCCGCTCGATAAGCGGTATCAGCGCGGCGAGCTGGCCGAGTAGCCGCCCGCGGCCACCGTGGAACGCCAGGTCGGCCAAGGCGTCCGCCAGCGCGGGCAGCCCGAAGACGCACGGCCCGCACTGGCCTGCGCCCTCGTCGGACAGGTAGCGGACCACCCGTGCGGTCTCCGCGAGCAGGCAGGAGGACGCGGGAAGCGCGATCACCATGCCCGCGCCAAGCGCCCCGCCCACCGCCTTCAGTGCCGCGTGGGTCATCGGCACGGGCATCGCGACGCCCACCGGCAGCCAGGCACCGAAGTAGCCGCCGACGAGCAGCGCCTGCAGCGGCTCGGCGGCGCCGCCTGCCTGCACAACTACCTCCCCGATCGGCACGCCGAGCTCTACCTCGTAGATACCGGGCAGGTAGACCGCACCACCCACCGTGGCCAGCATTGATCCGGGGGCGGCCGGGGTCCCGGCGGACCGAAACCAGTGGTCGCCGTAGCGCGCGATCAGCGCCAGGTGAGCGAGCGTCTCCACGTTGTTCACCAGCGTGGGAAGCCCGCGCACCCCGCGTTCGTGCGGGCGCGGCGGCGCGAACGTCGGCTTGGCGGGCCCGCCGTTCAGGTACTGCACGATCGAGGACTGCTCGCTGGCGACGTACCGGCCCGGAATGCCGGTCACCCGGACGCTGACCGGATCGTCGCGCTCCGCCACGGCGGCGTCCAGGCTGTCCAGCAGCCCTGTCTCGTGCTCGTGCACGCACAGGTACGCGTCTGCCGCGCCCACCGCCTCGGCGGCGAGCACGATCCCGTCGAGGACGAGATGCGGAAGACGGGTGAGCAGCAGCCGGTCCTTGCTCGACGCGGGCTCGCCTTCGGCGCCGTTGGCCACGACGACCTTTCCACCGCGCCGGGCGGCGACCGTGCGCATTTTCCGCCCGGTGGGGAAACCCGCGCCGCCCCGCCCGGTGAGGCCGGACGCGTCCACCACGTCGATGAATCGCCGCCCCACGGCGGGCAACGGGCCGTAGCACCTGTAGTGCTCGGCCAGGTCGGCAGGACGGTAGTAGGACAGCCCGGCGAGCAGGCGGGGCACCGGCGGACTCGCTACGCCGGTCATTTCGAGGGTGTTCACCGGACTACCACCGTGACGACTCGCCAGGCGATAGCGGCACACACGAAAACGACACACGCCAGCGTCATGACTATCACCCAGGTGACGGACCTGTCGGTGCCGATCCCCAGGCCGTGCGCCACGGCCACCGGCCAGCAGGCGTAGGCGAGCCAGTGCACCCTGCGCCAGGCCCGGTAGCCGAGCCGGTCCCGCACCAGGCTGGTGACGACCAGGGCGAGGAGCAGGTCGAGTGCGACGGCACCGAGCGACAGCCAGCCCGCCTTGTAGGAGGAGGCGAAGGGGACGAACGCGGCCGTCAGCGAGATAGAGGTGTAGGTGTCGATCACCGTGCTGCCCACATGCAGGGCGAGGAACACGAGAACGAGCAGGGACACGTTGCGGTGCAGGCCCTGGGTGAGGAACCGCGGCCATCGCTCGCTGGCGAACCGGCCGGCGGTGAGCAGGCCGAGCAGCACGCTCGCGGTGAGCAGGAGCAGCGTGACCAGTCCCGTCGCCCGCGTGACGTACCACAGCCCGGGTCCGTGCATGTCGAAACTCATGCGTCACGTCCCTGGTCGGGCCAGCCCGCCACGGTAACGACAGCGCCGTCGTGCCGCACCAGCCGTGACGGCAGGTGAAGCTGCTCCAGCCAGTCAGCCGCGGCCTCGCCGCGGATGATCGCCGCGGTGCTCGCGATGTTGGCGTCGACGCAGCTCGCGGCGGCCACGGTGACCGTCCGCCAGCACGACCGTGCGGGCATTCCGGTGCGCGGGTTGATGATGTGGTGCAGCCGCGATCCGCCGCGCTGCCAGGCCCGGCCGAGCACGCTGGACGTCGCGAGCCCGCCGTCCCTGATGACGATGACCTGTTGCTGCTCGACAGTCGCGGTGGTCGTGTCGAAGGTGGCGTCATCCGCGACGCCGACCAGCCAGCCCCCGCCTGGCGGGGGGCCGCCGACGCTGATGTCGCCGCCGAGATTGACCAGCACCCCGCAGCCGGTCTCGGCCGTGATCCTGGCGGCCGCCCGGTCCGCCGCCAGCGCCTTGGCGGTGGCGCCAAGGTCGAGCAGCACCCCGTCAGGCACCGTCACCTGACGGGCGTCCGCGTCGAGCAGGACCCCGCGCCAGCCGCCGCCCGCTCGGACCGGCGGCCGGCGTAGGGCGCCGGTTTCCTGCCTGGCGGCGGCGAAATCGCGGTCGTAGCCGAGGCTGACAAGCGTCTGCCCGCAGGTGGGGTCGACGTCCCCGCCGGTGAGGCTGGCGGCGGCAAGCGCGACAGACAGGGCCTCGGCGAACAGTGGGCTGACGCTGAACGGACTTCCGGCCGCGGCGCAGGCCCGCATGAGTTCGGAGTCCGCGCGGAAGCGGGAGCAGGCGGCATCGATCGCCGACAGTTCCGCGTCGAGCAGGTCACGGGCGGCGGGCAGGACGGCGGGGTCCGCCACGAGCAACGTGGCGAACGTGCCGAGTGCGCCGAATGTGCTCTGGCCGTGGGAGGCCGTCGGCATCAGCCCCCTCCGTGCGTCGTGCTCGTGACCGTCGGCGCGGGAGACGCGGTCGTCGGGGCGGGGGTGGGGGTTGAACTCGGCGGGGCCAGGGTCGGTGAGGGGCGCGGAGTGGATGGCTGCGGGGCCGGCTGAGTCGTCGGCTGCCCCGCGGTCGGCTGACCAGCCGTCGGCTGCCCCGCCGTGGGCTGTCCGGCCTGTGACTGCCCCGCCGCGGAGGCGCCCGCTTGACTTGGCTGCCCTGTCGCGGACCGTGAGCCAGCCGGGCCGGCGGCTCGCCGCGGTTTCGCGTGATGTGCGGCCGAAGGGGAAGCGTGGGCTGGCGCCGCCGTGGCGCCAGGCGTGGGCGGCGTAGCGGTCTGGTTGCTCGCTGTCTGGGCGGGCACGTTCCGCGCGAAGACGATCGCGAAGCCGACCGTGGCGAGCGCGCCAAGCTGGGTGGTCCGCCAGGTCAGCCGGCCCAGCCGGCGCAGGCCCGCTTCCCGCGTCTGCGCGGGATAGTCCTGCGCGGGATAGTCCTCATAGCTGTCTCGCATGACTGGTGATCTCACCAGCGCGAGGGTTAAGAGGGAGTGAAGAGCGCCTCAAAGTTGGGTTCGCAAAGACGTGGGATCGAAATGGTCGCCAGGGCCACCATTTCGATCCCACATGTGCTGCGAGCGGGCGTTAGAGCTGGGCGGAGCGCCAGCCTTCGGCGTAGTGCTCGCGGACTTCCCTGGTGTAGGGGGCGGGCGCCACGGTGGCGCGCACCTCGAGCTGCCGGTGCGGACGCTCGACGGACGCCTTTGCCGAGCCGCCGCCCGGCTCGCCCCAGAGCACCGTGACCTCGGCGCCGATCGGCAGGTCATGGTCGACGGTGCACAGCGAAAGCACCGAACGCTCGTTGTGGCTGTAGCCGGTGAACATGGACAGGCCCACCACGTTGCCGTCCTTCAGGATGGCGTCGTAGTTGGAGGCGGCGTAGTTCGACACGGGCAGCTCGAGGACCTTGTACGGCACCTCGTCCGTGAAGAGCGAACCGGTGATCTTGGCCACGTCTTCGCCGTTCCACGCCAGCGTTACCTTGCGGCGCTGATTGGCCTTGTCCATGGCCTCCAGGGCGTCGCGGCCGATGAAGTCGTGGTCGAACTTCACCATGTGACCGTAACCGAGCTGGTAGGGCGTGACGTAGTAGTCCTCGATGTTGTCGGAGACGAAGCTGCCGCCGATTGATCCGGCGAAGCCTTCGTAGCCTCGCGCCGGGAGCCACTCCCGGTAGGACTTCATGTCGTCACCGGTGTAGATGGCAGGGAGCGGAGAGGGGATCCAGCCGGACTCAAGCGCGTTCGTCGCGTAAGCGCGGGCGCCGACGGGCTCGATGCCGAATTCCTGTCCTGCTTCCAGGATCGCCTCGCGGATCTCGAGGTAGTCCTCCCACGGACCCCAGATCTCAAGGCCTGGCTGGCCGGCCATGCCATGGCGTAGCGCGTGCACCCGGCGCCCGGCGATGTTGATCCAGTCCGTGTGGAAAAACTTGATGTCCGCGAACGGGCCGCCGTTCAGCTTCTGGATCACCTGCTCGGCGTTCGGCCCCTGGATCTGGAACCGGTACTGCGTGCGGACGACCTCCTTGCCCATCGGGCGGGAGGGGGAGCGGTCGTCTCGTACCAGCTCGACATCCCAGTCCCCGGTCTCCGCGTGGAACTGGATCCAGTTCACCGTCGGCGTGCGGCCGACCCACTCGTACTCGTTCTCCTCGAGGTGAAACAGGATCCCGTCGCCGATCACATATCCGTCGTAGCTGACCGGCACGAACTGCTTGGCCCGGTTGAGCGGGAAGTTCTTGAAAGTGTTGATGCCCAGGTAGGAGATCAGCTTGAGCGCGTCCGGCCCCTTGATGTACAGGTTCGCCATGTGGTGGCTCTGGTCATAGAGCACGCAGGTCTGAGTCCACGCACGCTGCTCGGTCCGCCAGTTGGTGAACTCGGTGGGAACGACCGGGTAGACGTAGGCTCCCTCCTGGGAGCTGCGCAGCAGCTCTACGGGGTTGACTGTCTGCAGCAGATCCTCAAGGCTTCGCTGCGTCATATGAAGTTTCCTGCCTTCCTTGTTACTCCGCGTTACTCCGCGTTACTCCGGCCAGCCGGGTATGGCCTCCTAGCCGGTGGCTACCGACCATGATGGACCCGCGCTGTCACGATGTCCCTGTGGCATTCCCCGGAATTTCGGCGACGCTGTTCGTTTCTGGCCCCAGCCGTCAGCGGCGCAAGTGTCGCAGGTCACACGCTGAAAAGTTGCCCGCGGGCGGCCACGCGGGCCCGTGATCGTTACCTGGCCACAAAACCGGACATGTCGCCACGAGGCGCGCCCCACCGGCTCGTCACCCGCGACACCCGGCCCGGCGCCGCGCCGCCGTCGAGCTCGGCGAGCAGCCGCCGGCAGTCGTCCTGACCGCCCTCGGCGACGACCTCGACGCTGCCGTCGGGCAGGTTGGTGGCCGCGCCGTCAAGGCCCAGCTCAGTGGCCTTCAGCCGGACCCAGTAGCGGAATCCGACGCCCTGCACCCTGCCCTCGACCCAGGCCGTGAGGCGCACGGCGCGACCGCCGTCATCGGCATCCGTCACGTCTGCCATCCATTCCCCCGCCCGTTGCCGTGAACCCTCAAGCGGTTACCTCTAGATTCATGGGTGTATAAGAGAAGGCGCGAGCGAAGCTGGAGTTTCGCTGTTTTGGGGAGTTCCGGGCGGCGCGGACGTCTTGCGGGTCGATTACGAGCATGATCATTACGAACAAATGTTTGCCTTAAGTGTCGTTATAGCGACAGTTGCGGCAAACATTTTTGTGTGGCCGCCACCAGGCCGAGATCAGCGCCTCACACTTGATCCGCTGGGAAACATTAACCCCTCAGCCCCGGCAGCACCGAACCCGCGAGCCATCAGAGCGAAGGAGAAGGCTGTAATGGAGACATGGGACGCCATCTGCGCCCGGCGCAACGTTCGCACTTACCAGCCCGGTCCCGTGGCGGACACCGATCTCGCGCGGATCGCGGAGGCGGGCTGGCGGTCGCCCTCGGCCGGTAACCGGCAGCACTGGGAATTCATCATCGTGACCGATCGGGACCAACTCCAGTCGCTGTCGACCGTCTGGCGGGGCGCCAGGCACATCGCCGGCGCCGCCGCCGCGATCGCGATGGTTATCCCCCATTACGACGATGACCACGGCCGCCTCGTCAGTCACTATGACCTCGGCCAGGCCACGTTCGCGATGATGGTCGCCGCCGCCGACCTTGGCATCGGCACAGGGCACTCCTCGGTCGGCGATCAGGACATGGCCAGGGAGATCCTCGGCGTGCCGGCCGACCACGACGTTGCCTACATGCTCGGCATCGGCTACCCGGCCGACCGGCCGCTGCGGCCCATAGCCAAGCCCGATCGGCGGCCAATCGGAGAAGTCGTTCGGCACGGCAGTTGGTAGCGGGACGGTGTTGCACATAGCAGAACAGTTGTTACGCCGGTGACGAGGCATATGTTAAGCCGGCGTACCAACACTGTTAAACCGGGCAGGTAAGCGCGCGCATAGTCCGGGGCCTATACCATTACGGGACATACCGGTCAACCCAAGTCCGCAATTATGGCTTTGAGCTGGGGAGACACCTCGGTTCGTTCGGAAGAAAAGGTTTGATTTTCTGTACTCCGTCTGTCAGCGCCGTTTATCAGATCGACGTATAACAGCGCCTTGCCTGATATAACAGTCAGGCGCCGTGTCACGGCGTTACTGTGGAAGTCCCTCACAAAGTGGTCTGGATGATCCTTTTGGCGCGTCCTGACACACGCGCGGAGTAAAACATCGAGGAGTTGCAATATGGGCATAGCCAGCTCCCCGGGCCGGGCAGCCCCGCGCGCGGCAAGTCGTTCCATAAGCTTCTATCTCGCCGCGGGACTGGTCGTGCCAGTCACTTGCGTGCTGGTGCTATGGGGACTGGTCGCCGGGCTAGTGCTAGCCGGCCAGCTGGACAGGCTGCGCTGGCTGAGCACCACATCACCTGATCATCGGATGCTCATCGGCGCGGCGGTGATAGTCGGAGCCGGCCTGGTCGTGGTCATCACCGTCGTCATCCGGCTCGCCTGGCTCGCGCGACGGCTCGCGGAGGAGGTCTCCGCGCTGACCGCGACGGCGGGCACCCTCGCCGGGCAGCAGCTACCCCGGATCGCCGCGGCGCTGCGAGACGGCAGGCAGCTTCCCGAGGACGCGGCCGGCCAATGGCCGGGCATGCGCACCAGCGAGACCACCGCGGCGGCCACGGCCATCGCAGGCCTGTATCGCGCGGCCGTCACCGCGGCCATCGCCGAGGCCGGCCTGCGCAACGGCTTCAGGCAGATCCTGGTCAGCCTCGGCAGGCGGAACCAGTCGCTGCTGCACCGCCAGCTGCGCATCATCGACGGCCTTGAGCAGCAGGCGAGCAACCCTGCCGAGCTGGCGGACCTGTTCACGCTCGACCACCTCACCACCCGGATGCGCCGTCACGCCGAGAGCCTGACGATCCTTTCCGGCGCGGCGTCGGGGCGCACCTGGAGCGGCCCCGTGCCGGTGATCGACGTCATGCGCGCCGCGACGGCGGAGGTCGAGGACTACACGCGGGTCACCGTGATCACCGATTCGGAGGAGGCGGTAGCGGCCGCCGCCGTCACGGACATGATCCACCTGCTCGCCGAGCTCATCGAGAACGCCACGCTGTTCTCGCCGTCAACCACGCGGGTCGAGGTGCGGGCGGAACGAGTGGCCAACGGCTTCGCCATCGAGGTCGAGGACCGCGGTCTCGGCATCCCGGCCGATCAGCTTGTGCACATCAACGCCCAACTCGCTAACCCGCCGGATTTCGACCTGGCCGACGCCGACAGGCTCGGCCTTTTTGTCGCGGGCAGGCTGGCCGACCGCCATGGCGTTCACGTGGCGCTGACCCCGTCCGCCTACCGCGGCACCAAGGCCGTCGTCGTGCTGCCCGACAGCGTCATGGCGACGCCGGCGGCGCCAGGTACCTGGCTCGAGCAGGGTGCCGGACCGCGGGCTGACGCGGAGCTGTCGGCCGGCCGGTCCGGCCGGCTCAACCTGCGCGCGCCCGAGGTGTTCACGCTGGCGGGCACCGTGCTTCCAGGACCAGCCCCGGCAGATGGTGAGCGTCGCCTCGACACCGCGGCCGGCGCGATCACCGCGGCGGGCGCCACGGCCGTCGACGCCGCCGCGATCGCGGCCACGCCAGTCGCCCCGCCCGCTCCGGACGCTCCGGTTACCGCGCCCTCTTCCCTCGCCGAAGCGCAGTCGCTGACCACCATCCACGGCCTTCCCCGCCGTGTCCGCCCAACGCCGGCGCCGGCCCCAACGCCAACGTCGACGCTCGCGCCGGCGTCCGAGGCCGAGGCCGAGGCATGGGACGACCGACCGCTGACCGGCGGGTTCACAGCCGTCGGCGGGACAGGTCCGCGCCATGCGCCTCCTGATAGCCCCGCG
>Ga0126381_100000497_pt1 | contig 43287 bp, 37 predicted proteins | sample PanSoiMetPlot_28_FD_96465 | JGI IMG/M metagenome (GOLD analysis project Ga0126381, IMG submission 96465) | Tropical forest soil microbial communities from Panama - MetaG Plot_28 | ecosystem: Environmental > Terrestrial > Soil > Tropical forest > Bulk soil | place: Panama | collected 2016-02-17 | reverse complement strand
CAGGGATTCATGGCGGCTGCGAGCATGAAGCGCGCGGGAAAGCTGAGGGTCATGGCGGCGCGCGCGATGGTTACGGTGTGGTCCTCGAGCGGCTGCCGCATGACTTCAAGAACATTGCGCGGAAACTCGGGCAGCTCGTCGAGAAACAGCAACCCATTGTGCGAGAGCGAGACTTCGCCTGGCCTGGGAACGATGCCTCCGCCGATGAGCCCCGCATCGGAGATGGTGTGGTGCGGCGAACGGAACGGGCGCTGCGTGACGAGCCCCTCTGCTGGATCGAGCGTGCCGGCCACAGAGTGGATCTTGGTCGTCTCGAGGGCTTCGTCGAATGAGAGCGGCGCGAGGATCGAAGGCAGGCGCTTGGCGAGCATCGTCTTGCCGGAGCCGGGGGGGCCGATCATCAATATGTTGTGGCTGCCGGCCGCGGCCACTTCGAGAGCGCGTTTTGCGGTGTGCTGGCCGCGAACATCCTTGAAGTCGACGCTGAATTGCTGCAACTCGCCCAAGAGCGCTTCCGTCGATACACGGAACGGCTCGCGCTGCACGACGCCCATCACCGAGCTGTTGAGCAGGTCGATCACGTCGAGCAGCGATGTGACGGGGTAGACGTTCACGCCCTCGACTACGGCGGCCTCGGTAGCATTGGCAGCCGGCAGGATCAGGTTGGGAATCTTCTTCTCGCGGGCCAGGATGGCCACGGGCAGCATGCCGGGAACTGCGCGCACCATGCCGTCGAGGCCGAGTTCACCAACAAGAAGGAACTGGCTCAGGTCCTGGATGCGCAGCGCGCCGTACGCCGCGAGGATGCACACTGCGATGGGCAGATCGAAGCCTGAGCCTTCCTTCTTCAGGTCGGCAGGAGCGAGATTGATGGTGATAAAGGTTGGCGGAATCGTATAGCCGGAGTTCTTGATTGCGGCGCGGACGCGGTCGCGGCTCTCGCGCACGGCGGCGTCGGGCAGGCCCACGGTGTGGAAGTGGTCTTCGTTGGCAACGACGCCGCTGTAGTCGACTTCGACGTCGATCAGATTTGCATCGATTCCATAGACGGCTGAACTGAAAGCCCTGAAATGCATGATATGAAAGTTAAGAAAATTTTATCATTCGCGTGCGGGTCGCGGCACGGATTGGCCGGCTCTCTCTTCCGGGAGAAACTCCACGGAAGAGGCATTGGACCGGGCTCCGGCTTGTGATAGATTTTGGGGAAATTGGGCCAGTTCCAGAGGCCGTACATGCAAATTGAATTTTCCCCAGCGACATCGGTACGCCGAGGCTGCATTCGACTACACCCGGGCCATGGAGTATCTGCTGGAAGTTGTGCAGGACCTTTCCCTGGCGCACGATCTCGAACGCGTGATGGAGATTGTGCGGCACGCAGCCCGCGCGTTGACGGGCGCCGACGGCGCCACGTTCGTGCTCCGCGACGGCGACAACTGCTACTACGCCGAAGAGGATGCCATCCAACCCTTGTGGAAGGGCTCGCGCTTTCCGATCCGCACCTGCATTAGCGGATGGGTGATGACAAACCGCGCACCGGTGGTGATCGAGGACATCTTTACCGATCCGCGAATTCCCCTGGACGCTTACCGGCCGACGTTCGTGCGCAGCCTTGCCATGGTTCCGATTCGGTCGCTCGATCCGGTGGGGGCCATCGGCAATTACTGGGCGCGGCACTATCGGCCGACGGCGGAGCAGGTGAAGATTCTTCAGGCGCTGGCGAACACGACCGCTGTCGCCCTGGAGAGCGTCCAGCTATACGGCAAGCTGGAGTCGCGGGTGAAGGAGCGCACCGCCGAACTGGAAATGGCCAACGAGAAGATTCAGCGGCTCTCTCTCACGGATGATCTGACCGGCCTCTACAACCGGCGCGGCTTTACGCTTCTTGCCAGCCAGGAGATGCGCGCCATGCGGCGGAATGGATTGACCGGCTGGCTGCTCTTTGCCGATCTCGATGGACTGAAGCGGGCGAATGACCGTTTCGGCCACGAACGTGGCGATCAGCTTCTTCGCGCGGCGGCGCGGACCATGCGCGAGACCTTCCGGGAAGAGGACGTGGTGGCGCGGCTTGGCGGCGACGAATACGTGGTGTTTGGCATCGGCGATGAGGCTCCAACGGGTGTTGACTCGCGTCTGCAGTCTGCCATCGACATTTACAACATGGACTCGGGCGGCGAGGAGAAGCTCTCGGTGAGCACCGGCGTGGTTCGCTGCGACCTGGCCTGTAACGCGACGCTCGAAAACCTGATGGCGCGCGCGGATGAAGCCATGTACGAGGTGAAGCGGCGGCGGACTGCCCGATAGAGACTGCCGGTCTCTTCTTGCGAGATTGCGGCAGACACGTGTCTGCAGCCGGGGTCGTCAGCAGCCTCCTCGGAGGCGTACCATCGTTCCGGTGAGTTGCGCATGACTTCCCTCTTTGACCTTTACAAGATAGGCGTGGGACCGTCGAGCTCGCACACGATGGGCCCCATGCGGGCAGCGCACCGCTTTGCGCGCGGCCTCGTAGAGCACGGCTTGCTGGGACGTGTTGCGCGCGTGCAGGCGGATCTTTACGGCTCGCTCGCGCTTACCGGGATTGGGCACGCCACCGATCGCGCAGTGATGCTGGGCCTGGCGGGCAATGAACCGGCGACTGTCGACCCGGGATTGATGGATGGAACGGTCGCCGCGATTCGCGCTGAGCGGCGCATCCTGCTGGCCGGCGAGCGCGCAATTCCTTTCGACGAGACGCATGACATGCTTTGGCATCGGACCGTCATGAATCCACCCGGCGCTGTGATGCAGCATCCCAATGGGCTGCGGCTTACAGCGTACGATGCCGGCGGAGAAGTTCTCGAGCAGCGGACGTTCTTCTCCATCGGCGGCGGATTCATCGCCGAGGACAGGGCGCATGGGGCAGGTGAGAGCGCAGCCGACGCATCGGAGGACGCGAAGCCGATTCCCTTCCCGTTTCACAGCGCCGCGGAGATGATTGACGCCGCCAACTCTAACCATCTCACCATCAGCGAACTGATGCTGCGCAATGAGTCGGCGCGGTTCGATGCGAAGGTAGGGAATTCTTCCGAAGATCAGGTACGCGCAGGCATCGACCGCATCTGGCAGGCGATGCGCGATTGCATGGACCGCGGCACCGCGACCGAAGGCACGCTGCCCGGCGGACTTAATGTGCGCCGGCGCGCGCACCGGCTTGCCGAGCGGCTGCGCGAGAAGGAAACGCAGGGGCAGGCGGCCGACCCGCTGGCGCCGCTGGACTGGGTAACGGTGTTCGCCATGGCGGTGAACGAGGAGAACGCCGCAGGCGGCCGCGTAGTGACTGCGCCGACCAACGGAGCGGCCGGCGTGGTGCCCGCGGTGGCGCGCTACTACGAGCGCTTCGTCCCCGGAGCAGACCACGAAGGCACGATGCGCTACTTCCTGGCGTCGGCGGCGATCGGCATCCTCTATAAGGAAAATGCTTCGATTAGCGGAGCCGAGGTCGGCTGCCAGGGAGAGGTGGGCGTGGCCTGCTCGATGGCCGCGGGCGGATTGGCGGCGGCGCTCGGCGGCACGAACGGCCAGATCGAGCACGCCGCTGAGATCGCAATGGAGCACAACCTCGGGATGACGTGCGATCCGATCGGCGGCCTGGTGCAGATTCCCTGCATCGAACGCAACGCGATGGGCGCGGTGAAGGCGGTGCAGGCCTCGCGTATCGCCATGAATGAGAGCGAGAGCCACAAAGTCTCGCTCGATCAGGTCATCCGCACCATGTACCTCACGGGGCTGGATATGCAGTCGCGGTATAAAGAGACGAGCCTTGCGGGGCTTGCGCTGAACATTATCGAATGCTGAATTCCCGCGACGCTGCACTTCCTCAAACAGAGAGGTAAAGTCGATTGCCGACTCCGGAGAACGCCCCTACGGATACACCTGATCAGAAAGAAGCCTCGCTCGCCGCTCCACATTGCATCGCGCCGGCGTGGCACACGCTGCTTCTCGTCGCCGGCATCCTGGTGCTGTCTTTCGCGGGCGCGAAGGAGCTTACCGGGCAGCATGCAAGCCAGATCAACCGCATGCAGACCTATGCCTTCACCGCCGGGACCGAAGCCGTGATGCTCGCGTGGGTCTACTTCGGGCTGCGGTTGCGCAAGGTCCCCTTCGTCTCTCTCCTCGGCGACATCCCGGGAAACATTCGCTCGATCGCGCTCGACTTCGGGATCGCCCTTGCGTTCTGGATGGGCTCGCTCTTCGTGCTCGGCACGATCGGCATCCTGTGGCAGATCGCGGAATACGCGATCCAGCACCACGCCTTCTATGCGCCGGGAACAACGATTGCGCCCGACGCGGCGCAACAGCATACGCTGCATACGCTCACCGCGCTGGCGCCCGCCACAGCGGCTCAAGTCGCGGCGTGGGTGCTGCTCTGCATCATGGCCGGATTCACGGAAGAGGTTGTGTTTCGAGGCTATCTGCAGCGTCAGTTCACGGCATGGGGTCGCGGCGCGCTGGCGTACGGCGTGATCTTCTCCGCTCTATTATTTGGCTTCGCGCATGGGTACCAGGGCGCGCGCAATATGCTGCTTCTTTCCTTTTTCGGAGCTCTCTTCAGCCTGCTCACCATCTTCCGGCGCAGCCTGCGCCCGGGAATCTTCGCGCATGCGTGGCAGGATTTGATCGCCGGGCTGATGCTCTCAGCGCTCCACGCGCATCATATGCTCTGAATTTTCGAGAGCGGCTCCAATGCAGGAATGAAAAAATTGTTGCCACTTTTTCCACTCTCCATTCGTTTTTTTCTTGACACTTGTGAATCATGAATCTATACATTCCTCAACTGCAATTCATGTTGCAGTTTCGATGCAACCCATCGAAAAGGGAGAATAGGAAAATGGCAACGAAAAAGGCAGCCAAGAAAGCACCTGCGAAGAAGGCCGCGAAGAAGGCAGCAAAGAAGAAGTAGCGACCAACCACAACAGGCAACACTCGAAGGGGACGCTCAAAAGCGTCCCCTTAGTGTTTCTGGCGAAAACCCGCATGAACAGCGGCGATTCGCGCTCCCGAAGAACCGGAATAGAATCGTGCTGAGGACTGAAAGCCTGCCATGACAAGACGCCGCTGGATCGCCGAACGCTGGGATGAAGCAACCGCTACGCTGGCCGGAGCGCAGGCCGAGCACATGGCCCGCGTGCTTCGCGCCGAGCCCGGAATGGAGGCTGACGTGGTGGCCGGCGGGCACGTGTTCCATGCCGAAGTCGCCGCGGTTGCGCCCAACGAGGTGCGATTCAACCTGATCGCCGAGATCGAAGCCGACCCTGCGCTGCCCATTACTTTAGTGGTATCGATCTTCAAATTCGAGGGGATGGAGTGGGAGATCGAAAAGGCCACGGAGCTCGGCGTGGCCGCCATCGCGCCGGTCATCGCGCGGCGTTCTGACAGGCACCTGGCGAGGGCTGCCGAGAAGCGCGTGGAGCGTTGGCGGCGAATCGCGCATGAGGCCGCGCAACAGTCGCGGCGGTCCGATGTGCCGGTGATCCACGAGCCCGAGCCGCTCGCCTCGCGCGTGCGCGCTGCTTCAGAGGCTACGCGCATTGTGCTCGCGGAGCAGGAGCGCAGCACAACGCTACGCGACGTGATCGCGGAGGCCGTCGAAAGCGCGAGGAACCAAATGCCGGCTATTGAGATGGCCTTCGGGCCGGAGGGCGGATGGGCGCCGGAGGAAGAAGCTCTATTCGATGCGAACGGTTGGAAGGCCGCTTCGCTGGGTCCGCGGATTCTCCGCGCGGAGACGGCGGCGGTCGCGGCCCTTGCCGTGGTGGCGTCGTTCCTGGAGTGACGCAACGCTTGGGTGGACTCGCCGCAAGCAGGTTTATTTAAGGCTTGAACAGAACAGAAAATCACCGCGAAAGCCCGTGGGCGATCCGGCCTCGCGCAAGAGTGTCGCCAACTGCGCCCAGTGGCGCTGGCCGTGAAAGAGCGCGTGACCCATCACCTTGCGGCGTGAGAGCGTAGCCTCGCCCTGGGGAAGCCACGACGCCTTGAGCGTGTAAGGAGCATCCCAGTCCTGCTGCGGGTCCGCAATCAGGCCCTTGAGAATTTGAGCTGCCCGCTGATGCAGATCGAAGAGCGCTTCAAGCGGCCCTGCGGGAAAGTCCGCAACCGGCGTTTCAGGCAATCCCGCGAGCCGCTGGGCCCAGCGCAGGTCTACGGCCCAGATGTGCCGCACGAGATCCTGAACCGTGGCCGCGCCGCCGATTCCACACTTCAACTCGAGGAGTGCCGGGTTGGCATCGAAGTGCAGTTTCCAGAAGTTCGAGGCTTCGTCGCTCCAGCCCAGCAGCTCTTCCATCGACACGACCACGCTCACAGTCCCCTCCTCAACGCCGATACCCACTTTCGCAGCTGATGCGCATCTCCAGCGGGAGAAATCGTTAGAGCGATACCCCACGCTTCCACGGGATGAAGTCGTTCTGGCCCAGTTGCTCGGCCTTCGTGAGCCGCTTGCCGCTGGCCACTTCAATGGAGAGCTCCAGCAGGTTTGCCGCACACTCTGCGATGGTCGCCTCGCCGGTCACGATTCCACCGGCATCGAAGTCGATGATGTCGCCCATGCGTTGCGCGAGCGGCGTATTCGTCGAGATCTTGATTACCGGAGCGACCGGGTTGCCGGTGGGCGTGCCCAGGCCGGTGGTGAACAACACCAGGTTGGCGCCCGAGCCGCATTGCGCGGTCACGCATTCCACGTCGTTGCCCGGCGTGCACAGCAGATTCAGTCCCGGCGTGGTTGCGTATTGCGGAAAGTCCAGCACGTTGCGCACCGGCGAAACGCCGCCCTTGCGCGCCGCGCCCGCCGACTTGATGGCATCGGTAATGAGCCCGTCCTCGATATTGCCGGGCGACGGATTCATCTCGAAGCCCGAGTGAACCGCCTTTGCTCGCGCCGAGTAGGCCTGCATGAGATCGTAGAAGCGCTGGGCCAGTGCGTCCGAGGCGCAACGGTTGATGAGTTCCTGCTCCACTCCGTGCAGTTCCGGGAACTCCGACAGCAGGGTCGTGCTTCCGAGTTGCACCAGCAGATCAGACAGGAACCCGAGAGTTGGATTTGCGGAGATTCCGCTGAATCCGTCCGAACCTCCGCACTTGAGCCCAACAGTCAGAGCGGAGAGCGGCGCCGGAGCGCGCCGGACTGCATTGGCATCGTGGAGGGCGGCAACCGTCGCCTCCAGCGCCGCATTCATCAGAGCGGCGTCGCTGCCCGACCGCTGCTGATCGAACACCAGCACCGGCTTGTGCATCCCGGGATCGCGCGCGCGCAGCTCGTCCATCAGAATCGCCGACTGCGCGTGCTGGCAGCCGAGGCTCAATACGGTGGCGCCGGCAACGTTGGGGTGGTAAATGTAGCCGGCCAGAAGACCGCAGAGCGCCTGCGCGTCCTGGCGTGTTCCGCCGCATCCGCCTTCATGAGTAAGAAACCGGATGCCATCCAGGTTGGGAAATACCCGATCGCTCCGGTATGAAACCGCGTGCGCCGTCTCCCCTTCCACCTCAGCCGCGAGGACCGGCCGGGTAGCCGCCGATTCGTTTCCTGAGCTCTTTTGCTGCAGCAATCTCCGCACGTGCTGCCGGTACTGGTTCGCCGCGCCGCCGTAGCCGAGTTCTTCCTCGAGCGCTTCCCTCATGCGCTCCACGTTGCGGTTCTCGCAGAACACCAGAGGCAGCACAATCCAATAGTTGCGCGTGCCCACCTGCCCGTCGGCACGGTGATAGCCCATGAATACCCGTTCTGCCCACGGCGAAGGATCGGGCAGATGATTCGTGATAGGGTGCCGGGTGGCCGTGTATGCGTCCGCGCGATGCCGCACGTTGCGCGTTGAGATCAATCCGCCGCGAGGAATCGCCTGTGTCGCCTCGCCGACCACCATGCCGTACATCCGGATCAGCTCGCCAGCCGGCAGATCAACAATCGCCATCTTGTGCTTGGCGGGAACGGCTTCCACGACGCGGCAAGAGGACGATCCGAATTGCACTTCATTCCCGGCAACGAGACTCTTCAGCGCGACCACGACGTTATCGCGGCGATCGAGTTGCAATACAGCGTCGGCCATCAGGTTGGTCCTTTGCGGGTGTGGGTGCAGCCGTCAAGGCAAGGATACAACCCGCTTGCTGACGAGGCGGCATCTGCTACCCGCCTGAGCATCAGTCGGGCCGCCGGATCAAGCCTCACCACGGATGGGTAAAGCGCACCAATACCCCCGCTGCGACCGCGCCTAAAAGCGGACCAAACACCGGAATCGGCGCGTATCTCCAGTTCGACCCGCCCTTGCCGGGAATGGGGAGAATCGCGTGCATCAACCGCGGCCCCAGGTCGCGCGCAGGATTGATCGCATATCCCGTCGTGCCCCCGAGCGACAGGCCAATACCCCAGACCAGGCTGCCGACCAGCCACGGCCCAATGCCCGCCGCCGGGCCGTGTTCCGCAACGCCGGGAGAAAAGATCGCTCCGGCGACGAGCACCAGCATCGCCGTGCCGATTACTTCGCTGATCACATTGAACACCGGCGCGCTCACCGCCGGTCCGGTGCAGAACACGCCCAGCTTCTTCGCCGGATCGGGTGTCAGCTTCCAGTGCGGACCATAATGCAGCGCCACCAGCCCCGCGCCGCACATCGCTCCGAGCAATTGCGCCGACCACAGCAGCAGCACCTGTCCGTATTTCCCGCTTACGATGGCGCCTGCAAGCGTGATCGCCGGGTTCAGCGCGGCGTCGTGGCTGCCGAAGCCTTGCGCGACCATGACGCCGCACATCACGGCGAGCGCCCAGCCCGTCGCGATCACGATCCAGCCGGAATCGGCTGCATACGACTTGCGCAGCGTTACGCCGGCGTTCACTCCATCGCCGAGCAGCACCAGCACCAGCGTGCCCATGAACTCGCCAAACCAGGGAGAATGCATCCGAGCTCCTACCGTTCCGCGACGCGCATGCGCCGCCAAACACCTGCGATGGTTTCAAAAACAGGGACGCAAGCATTTTCCACTGCGCGGGTTAGGTTCGCCAACTCCGGAGTTGAATAAGAGTAGCTCACAGGTCTCGGTCCCGCTGCACGATTCGTCGTCAAGGCTTCGCGGAAGCGCCGGTCGCGGGAAGCATTCCGGCGTACCGGTCCCAGTGCGCAAGGATTTCGTTCACCACGGTATGGCCCACCTTGTACGCCGCCTCGAGCGAAGGCAGATACGCGCTGTAGGTCCCCACGCGCTGCCGCGCCAGGCTCTCTGCTGCGCTCACACCGCGCGGCTGCCGATCGTAGTTGCTCACCGTGCGCAGCACCAGGATGCGCGACCAGTCCGCGCGTCCGGCGTTGGCAAGAAAGCGCAGTGATTGCAGCGTACCCGCATCTTCCATGGCGGCAGTAAAGAACTCGCCCTTGCCTCCTGTGAAGTACCGCATCCACTCCGTGGCCCACGCGTCCAAAAGATCTCCGTGCCAATAGGTCGACGCCGAGATCTCGTCGCCCATCGTCACGAACGGCGGCTTCTGCGCGATTCCGCCGTCAAAAGCTTCGCGAGCCTCGCGCAGTTTGTCGGAATCGGCAAGAGCAATGCTGCGCGTCAAGCCGAATGCCCACTCGGCGAGCGCCGCGTTCAATTCATACACCTGGCCTTCGAGCGGAGCAGCGGGTTCTTCAAACGGTTTGGTCTTGCGCAACGGCAGGTAACCGGTCTTCCATTCCGTTGGCATCTCCCGCGCATCGACTTCGTAGCCCAGGTCGCCATCCACCACCCGGCGCGCCCACGCGGCAGATCCGAGCGAGATGCGATCGGGGCTGCCGCCGGCGATCCCGGCAATGATCCAGTAAGCGTGCGTCAAATCGAAGCGCGGATCGAGCCCGAGCGCCATGACTGTGGCCGCGGCGTGCGCCGTTCCCTGCCCGGTGAGCACGGCCATCTCGCCCGAGCTGTTCATCCGCACCGAGTGATATCCGGCAGGCAGGGAGTAGACATGATCCAGGTGATCGCGCTCCACCCAGTACTGCAACTCGCCCGGAGCGTCTCCGGTGTCCGCGCCCACTTCAAACATGGTTACCACCACCACCTTCACGGGGATCGGTTTCGGCCTGGCTGCGGCCGCTCCCGCAAAAGAGAGAAGGAAAACGCCGGCAAGAAGCAAGCGCGGGGTTGAGCTCATGGGTGTGATGGTAAATCCACACAATACCGCTTCCGGAAATCCTGCGGATGCGTTATAGATGGGGAAGCGTAACGGGACAACACGCGCGATTCCAGCGTGCGCGGGTGCTCATGATTCACGATCGCATACAAACGACGTCGGCATTGCTCGACCGCCTTGAAGCCATCCACGGCCCTCAGGAGCCCGGTTTTCCAGTCGATCCATACGAGTTTCTGATCTGGTGGCATTGCGGCTACCCGCAAAGTGACGATCGCTGCGCGCGCGGCTGGACAGCGCTCAAGGCGCAAGTTGGCGTCACGCCGAAGCAGATTCTCGCCGCATCCCAGGCGAAACTCACGGCGGCGTTGAAGTCCGGCGGCATGGTCCCGGAGCTTCGCGCCATGCGCCTTCAACAGATCGCCCAGCGCGTGGAGCAGGAATATGGCGGCGACCTGCGCGACCTGTTCGCCGGCTCTCTGGCCGGGATCCGCAAAGCCCTTAAGCAATTTCCCGGCATCGCCGATCCAGGCGCGGACCGCATTCTCCTCTTCGGCCACATTGCGCCCATCGCCGCAGTACCCTCCAACAGCGTTCACGTGCTCGTGCGCATCGCACTCGGCCTTGAGCGCGAAAACTACGGGGTGACGTACCGGGAGGCGCAAGGTCTCATTGAGCAGGATGTACCCGAGCAGTTCCACGCAAGGCAGCGTGCCTATCTGCTGCTGAAGGCCCACGGCCAGGCAATCTGCAAGCGCAAGCCGCAGTGCGACCGCTGCCCGGTGCGCGCCGACTGCGCCTATGCCGCGGGAGTGGATCGCGGCGGCGTCCGTCCAAAAGGATAATCAGAATATGGCTCTGAAATTCACCGCATCGTATCTTGAGGACTCGATCGAGCTCTTGCGCTACACCAAGACACAGGCAGAAAGGGCCATGCAGCAGGTCGCGGATGAGCACCTCTTCGTTACGCTCGATGAGGAGGCCAACTCCATCGCGGTCATCGTGAAGCACATGGCCGGCAACATGCGTTCGCGCTGGACCGACTTCCTGACCAGCGACGGCGAAAAGCCAAACCGCGACCGCGACAGCGAGTTCGTCGACCCCGCGCCTACCTCTGAGGCGCTCATGCGCGACTGGGAAAGCGGCTGGGCCTGCGTCTTCGGAGCGTTGCAACCGCTCACAGACTCCGATCTCGCGCGTACGATCACTATCCGCGGAGAAGCACACTCCGTGATGCAGGCGATCAATCGCCAGATCGCCCATTACTCGTATCACGTTGGGCAGATCGTCCTTCTGGCGAAGCACTTTGCGTGCGAGCGCTGGCAGTCAATCACCGTCCCGCGCAACAAGTCGGCGGAATTCAATCGCAGGGTTGCGGCAGGAGATGCAAGCCAGCGGTGACCTGAGAACACCCTGGTCGCAGGATTCGAAGCGCACACAGGCGCAGGTGCACACGGGGCGTGATTCAACTCTCGAACCTGAACTCGCGCGTGCTAGGCTCGTCTCCATGATCCGAAGGCCTGGGATTCGACGGGCACATGCCTGCGCCGCGGCAGTGCTGACATTGCTGCTGTGCATCGCGGCGAACAGCCAGAACGGAACGCGCCGGTCTGCCTCTCCTGCAACACAGGACATCGATCCCCAGTTGCACGCCGTCATTGAGCGCACTCCCGCTTTCGACAATCATGCGCATCCCGTGCTTCCGTCGCCGGCGGGCGGCCCACATCAAAATCCGGACCGGGATTTTGACGCGCTTCCGGTCGACAACATGGCTCCGGAGACCGACCCGGTCGCATGGCGCCCCGACAACCCGCAACTTGCTGACGCGTGGGCGGCCCTGTTCGGTTTCCACGGCATTCCGCCGCTCGACACCGCGGGAATGAAAGAACTCGAGGCCGAGCGTCAACGCGTGAGACAGCGCGAGCAATTGAACTACTCAGCGTGCGTGTTGCAGCAGGCAGGCATCGGCACCATGCTCGCGAATCGCGTCAGCATGGGTCCCGGCATCGAGCCGCCGCATTTCCGGTGGGTTCCCTATGCCGATGCGCTCCTGTTTCCTCTCGACAACTCCGGCATTGCCACCGAAACACCCGATCGCGCGCAGTTCTTTCCGCTCGAAGATCGCCTTCGCGCCCGATACCTCGCCGCGGTCGGATTGAAGGCGATTCCCGCCACGCTTGACGAGTACCTCAGCAGGGTGGTCACGCCGACGCTCGAGCGCCAACGAAAACAGGGTGCAGTCGCAGAGAAATTCGAGATCGCATATCTCCGCAGTTTTGGATTCAGCGATCCCTCGCGCGCCGAAGCCGCGCGCATCTACGCGCAGTGGGCCGCCGGAGGCACACCGGACTCTTCCTCCTACAAACTGCTTCAGGATTTTCTTTTCCGCTACATCGCCACCGAGTGCGGCCGCCTCGGCATGGCGGTTCACCTGCACACCATGTCCGGCGGCGGAAGTTACTTCGGCATCGCCGGCGCAAATCCGTTGCTTCTCGAGCCTGTCTTCAACGACGGGCGCCTCAGGAACACTCGATTTGTCATGCTGCATGGAGGCTGGCCGTTCGTACGCGAAGCGGGCGCGCTGCTGCAGAAGCCGAACGTGTATCTCGACCTCTCGCAGCAGGCGCTCACATTCCCGCCGCGGACGTTGGCCGGATGGCTGCGTGAGTGGCTCGAGACCTATCCCGACAAAGTGCTGTTCTGAACCGATGGCTATCCCTTTTCCGACGCAATGGGCTGGGAGGAAGCTACCTGGATTGCAAGCCGCAACGCGCGCGAAGCGCTCGGCCTGGCGCTCACCGGCATGATGCACGATGGAGAAGTCAGCCGCGCGCGCGCCGAGGAGATAGCCCAGCAGGTTCTGCGGAAAACAGCCGAGTCGCTTTACGGACCAACTCCGCCCCAGGGCACAAAATAGCCACTGGTTACCGGGGCCGCGTCGTGAACCCGTGGTTCTTCCATAGCTTGTCCCATTGCCAGATGCCGCCCCATACTCTCGGCGGGATCCTAAACCCAAGCAGTTGCGCGAGCATCAGAACCTGCCCGCGGTGGTGCGCCTCGTGAGAAAACATGTAGCAGAACATCGATGCTCCAGCTGGCCAGGTCGGCATCCAGCTGTCGCGGGTGAAATGCGTGATCTTGCGGCCCGGCTCGGCCGAGAGCGCATCGGTGAGCATGCGCACGCACTGCGCGGAACTCTTTTTGAGCGCCGCCGCGGCCTGCTTCATCGTGCAGCGATGCGGATCGAGCGCTGCGGGGCACGCAAGCTGCGGCGCGTTGCGCTTGAGCCAATTCAGGCGCGAGTGATGCAGATGAACGAAGATCTGCGCGATCGTGCGACCTGACTTCGGCCGCGCCGTGGGCAGTTGCGCGCGCCACGCTTTGGGATCAAGGTGTGCGAGCAGGAGTTGGTTCATCGCGTCGTTCACTGCGAACGTCTCAAGCAGAACATCGCGCATTTCAGCCAGTTGAGCACAGTCAGGGGCCATCGTCCGCCTCCGCGAGCCGGAGTTTACGACAGCATGGCACACATCGGCGACCTTTCGATGCAAAGAAAAAAGGACAGGCCCCAAGCCTGTCCTTTTCGTCGTTCGTGTAACTGGATTTAGGGCCGCGCCGTCGTGGCGCCCTCGCTGTGCGCCTGCGCCTTCTCGGCCAACACCTTGTGCGCGTTATCTTCGAGCGCCTCGGCCTCGGGCAGGAAGCTCAGCGCCTTTTGGACTTCCGGATCTCCGTTTGCCAACGACAGAAGCTTCTGTTGCTCACCAAGTTGATCCCCGAGCACCAGAGCCTTGATGTTGAGCTTCAGCCAGTCCGCGTTGTCCTGGAAATCCTTCTCCGTCCAGGTAATGTTCTTGCTCGTCAGGAACTGTTTGAAAGACGAAAGTGTTGCATCGTCAACCGTGAAATTCTTGTCCACAGTCCGATTCGCCAGGAACTCCGGCGCGAAATGGAAGAACGCGGAGCGGTAACTCAGCTCGTCCTGGAAGCGGTTGGGCTTGGGCGAATCGATCTTCTCGTCGGGGGTGATGCCTCCGCCGCCATAAACCGTCCGCCCGGAGTCCGTGAGCTTGACTTCGCGGTTGGTCTTGTCGGCCGGCTCGGCGCCTGCATGATTGAAGTAATAGTCGTAAAGCGAAACGCCGCTATAGTTGCGCTGGATCAGGCGCCCCGAAGGCGTGTAGTAGTGATATGTGGTCAGAGCCAGCCCGGTGTTGTCGCTCAGGTTATAGACCGTCTGCACCAGCCCCTTGCCGAATGTGGTCTCGCCCACGATCAGCGCGCGGTCGTGATCCTGCAAAGCGCCGGAGACGATCTCCGCCGCTGAGGCCGTGTTGCGGTTCACAAGCACAACGATCGGGAACGTCTTGCCCTCGTTGCCGTGCGTGGCCGTGTAGTTCTGGTCGGGGTAAGCGCGTCCGCGCTGCGAAACGATTGTTTGCCCCTTGGTAAGCAGGTGGTCGCACACGTCCACTGCCTGGCTCAGCAGGCCGCCGGGGTTGCCGCGGAGGTCGAATATCAAGCCCTTCAGACTGCCGAAGCTGTTAATGGCGTCCGTAATCTCCTGCCCGGTTGTCTCCTGGAACTGCGTCAGGTGAATGTAGCCCACGCCCGGACGAATCTCATACTTGAGATCAACCGAGGGGTGGGGAATTTCGTCGCGCACCAGGTCGAAGACCAGGGGCTTTGCCTGGCCGTCGCGAACCATCGTCACCGAAACATGCGTGCCCTTGGGCCCCTTGAGGGCCTTGGCCACCGCATCGGAGGAGTTCAGCGCGTCCTGGTTGCTGCCGTCCGTCACGACCTGCTTGCCGTCCACCGCGGTGATTACGTCGCCCGGCCGGATTCCGGCGCGGAACGATGGCGTGCCCTCATAGGGAGTGATGACGTAAATCTTGTCCTGCTGCTGCTGGATGACCATGCCCACGCCGTAGTAGTGGCCGCGCTGGTCCTCGCGCATCTTGGCATAGGCCTTTGGATCGTAGAAGTTGGAGTGCGGGTCGAGCGTGCGCAGCATCCCCGGGATCGCCCCGTCATAAATGACCGCGTCGACTTTGTCGCCGGTAATGGGCTCGGCGTAGTTCTGCTCCACCAGCGCATACACGTTGGTGAACTGCTTCAGGCTGTCGCGGATCTGGCTCTCGTCTTCAGACGATTGCGCGCCGACTTTGCGCTGGAGCATGCTGCCCACAGTGGCGCAAACGGCGAAAAACAGGATTACGGTGAAGAGTGCCCGGCGGGCGCGGGGAGTCATATACGGATGGAACCTCCGGCAGGTGTGGCAGGCACGGAAAGGTCGGCCAGACAGTGCAGCCTCACTTTCGAGTATAACACTGCGCTGTTTGACGCGCCGGGGCGCGGTTCAGGTAGCCGCCGGGCCGGAATCGCGCCTTCGATCTGGCCGCTAACTGCCTCAAATCCAATATCTCCCGCCCAATATTGGATACTGGTTAGAGACCCATGTTCCACACCACTGATGACATCCGCATTCAATGGACGAAAGTCGTCCTTCCGCCCGTTTTCCTGGAAGAGGAGCGCCCCGTCGCCGAATCTGCCTCGGAGACCATCTTCAACGCCCGGGCCGAAATCATCGACATCCTCAACCGCCGCGACGACCGGCTCATCGTCCTCGCCGGCCCTTGCTCGATTCATGACGTAAAAGCCGCCCGCGAATATGCCGGACTGCTCAAAGCCGCCATCGCGGAATTCTCCGACGACCTGCGCATCGTCATGCGCGTCTACTTCGAGAAACCCCGCACCACCATCGGCTGGAAGGGCCTGATCAACGACCCCCATCTCGACCAGTCGTTCATGATCAACGACGGCCTGCGCCTCGCCCGCAACCTGCTGCTCGACCTCGCCGAGATGGGCGTCCCCTCCGGAACCGAGTTCCTCGACATGATCTCGCCGCAGTACATCGCCGGCCTTGTGGCCTGGGGAGCCATCGGAGCGCGGACCACCGAGAGCCAGGTCCACCGCCAGCTCGTCTCGGGCGTAAGCTGCCCCGTTGGCTTCAAAAACGGCACATCCGGCAACGTCGACATCGCCATTGACGCGCTGCTGTCAGCCGCTCATTCCCACACCTTCCTAGGGCACACCAAGCACGGCCAGTCGGCCATCTTCGTCACGCGGGGAAATCCTGACACGCACATCATCCTGCGCGGCGGCCGCCAACTCGTAAACTACAACGCCGAAGCCGTTGCCGAAACCTCCGCCAAAATGAACAAGGCCGGCCTCACCCCGCGCATTATGATCGACTGCTCCCACGCCAACTCTGCCAAGGACTATACCCGCCAGCCCAGCGTCTGCCGCGATGTCGCCGCGCAGATCGCCGCCGGCAACCGCGACATCATCGGCGTGATGCTCGAAAGCAACCTCGTCGCAGGAGCGCAGAATCTCGCGCCAGGCCAGCCGCTGGTTTACGGCCAGTCCATAACCGACGCCTGTATCGACTGGTCCGAGACGCACAAGTTGCTGAAGGAACTTGCCGCTGCAGTCCGAACGCGCCGCCAAGTGGGGGTGGAATAACCCGACTCACGCTCGAATTGGAGCGCGGAGGTGCAGTCCCCTCATTAGGCTTCGTAACTGTGCGGCGGCCATTCCCATCAACGCAGCAGAAAATGTGGCTACCGGGAGTCGAGCCTGACATTCACCAACTGAACCCTGCCCCCGGCGACCGAAAAATGGAACCGCCAACCCCATCGTTTCACAAATACCTCTGCCGAAGAATTCTCCAGCTTCACTTCCGAACGGAACGCATCCCCACCCAGAGGATGCTCCTTCATCGCAATCGAAGCCCCGAACGGGCTTTCCGTTTCAGCATCAAGAAGAAACAGGTCCAGGGCCACGATCATTCGCATTACCTCACGATCGGGCTTGATCGTCGCACGGCTCAGCACATAGTTGATCGCATCAATCGACTCGGGCTGATCTGGGGACTCATGCGCACACATGCCCCTGCAGTGCGCAAGATGCCGCAATGAGCTTTCGTGATCTGGCCTGAAAAGCACCGCAACAATGGAATAGTCAACGTTAATCGGTGTATGAAGCCGCAGAATTGTCGCGTCGTGAAGAAACGGCAGCACAACACTCTCACAACTATTGAACCCACCAAATTCCTTTAGATCACCTTGCGTCAGCTTGCGCGCCTCTTCAGTAAAAGCGAGTTGCCATTCTCTGTTACTACAAGGACGAACCACCGCTTCCCGCGTCTCTTTCACCTCGGGCCCCGTAGCATGTAGAACGACTGCACAGAGAGACAACACAGACGCCGCAAGGATCGGGGTATGCAATGCCAAGCGTCCTCCTCGCACAGCATGATATGCCCAACCAGCAGGTCCATCGGCGTCCCGGTTATCGGACGCACTATCCCGGACAAGTCCTTAAGCGCTCAACCAAGATCCAGCTCGTACACCTGCCCCACCAGGTCCATGCCAAAACTGTGGTGGGCCTGTTCGCTCACGAGCCGGAACCCCGCGCGCTCATAAATCCTGATCGCCGGAGTCAGCATGCTCTGTGTCCACAACATCAACTTCTTGTATCCCGCCCCGTGCGCAAACCGCACGCATTCCCGCACCAGCACATCTCCCAGGCCCATCCCGCGCGCGCTCGGATCCACATAGAGCAAGCGCAATTTCGCGATCGTAGGATCCTCGCGATGCTTCATCAGGAAGATGTGCCCCACGTTCTGGCCATCCACCTCGACCATCCAGCACCGCTCCCGTTGCGCGTCGTAATTCTTCAGAAAATCCGCCGAGATCTCCGCCACCAGCCCTTCAAATTCCGCATTCCACCCGAACTGCTCCGCATACCCCGCCGCCTCCGAGTACACCACCCACCCCATGTCGCCCACCCGGTGCGGCCGCAGGACATACGCCTTCGGCTCCGGATCGGGCGCCACGATCCGCTCAATCAGTTGCATCGCGTGCAGCAGCTCCACCCGCGCCCCGGCGCCTAACCCGCCCAGCGTCGCCCGCGCCTGCTCCTCCGCACCGTCGTCCAGCTTCCTGAAAGCCGCCCTGCCCTTCGCCGTCAGCGCCAGTTCGGCAACGCGCGCGTCTCTCTTCGAGGCCTTGCGCCGCACCAGCCCCTTCTCTTCAAATTTCTTCAGAATCCTGCTCAGGTAACCGGCGTCCATATCGAGCGCCACGGCAATCTCGGCGCTTCGCGGCGCCTCCCGAGTCGCCATCTCGTACAGCACCCGCGCCTCCGCGAGAGGAAACTCGCTCGAGTGCATCCCCTCTCTCAGGGTTCCCAGGTAGCGGGTATAAACCCGGTTGAACCGCCGGAACCGCGCGATCTCCGCCGCCATCGAACCCGTGCCGTCCGCCGCGACCATCATGGAACCGGAGTGTGTCCGATTTAGTTGATAAAGTCAAGTAAATTAGTTGACCCAATGATCCTCACTTCAGCGCCTCCCCCAGAAACCCCAGCACCTTCGGAATCGCATCGAGCGTCGATTCAGCATTCCCCTCCGGCGTCCCTCCCGGATCCATCGGGGTCCCGGTCAGCGGGTGCACCATCCCGTGGTTCCACGTCGGCTCGATTTCGGGCATCCCCGCGCGGTGCCCAGCATGCGGATACTTGAGCGCCACAACCGCGTGCTCGAAGTGCGCGCCTCGCAGCCGTTCCTCTGCAGCCGACACCATCTCCGCCGAAGGCCACACGTGGTCGTCCTCGCCTCCAATCATCAGGATCGCGCCGTGCGTCATCTCCACGTGAATCGCCGCAAGCATCTTCTCCGCCGGATCGTCGTGCACCCGCGGCCGCGCAAACGCCAGCGCCTGCCCCTTCCACGTCCACGAGGGTTGCGCTCGCGCGAAGCCGCAGCACGCCGGGTAACGCACGTTCGCCGGGACATAGGCCACCACCGCCTTCAGCACCGTATACATCGACCCCAGCTGCAGCGCCAGCTCGCCCCCGCGCGAAGCGCCCATCACCCCGAGCCGCTCTCCATCCACCTCCGGCCTCTCCGCCATCCACGCCAGCGCCTGTCCGAAATACTCGAGCGGAATGCTTTCAAGCTCCTGCGGCCGCCCTTCGCAATGGAAGTAGCAAAGGGCGAGCGCGGCGTATCCATGCGAAGCGAGCCACGCCGCGCGCCGCGTCTGTACCCCGCCCTCCGATCCGCCCAGCACAAGCACGCCAGCATGCTTCCCATCGCCCGTCGGCGCAAAATACACTCCGCGCAGCGCTCCTTCCAGCTTGAATTGCCGCACGCCCTCGCCCACGGCCCTCTGCTGCAACTGCGCCGTCGCCGCTTCCTTCCCATCCACAACCAGGTGAAACGTAATCGTCTGCGCGGCCAGGTCGTGCAGCGGCCGGTACACGTGCACGTCCTTTGCCGCCGGAGTCATCGACCACACCAGCCCCATCGCCGACACAATCCGATACGCCCCTTTCACCGGCGCCTGCGCGCTCGTGTCCACCGCGCCGTTCGCGTCCGCGACAAACTCCGCCTCCGACACCCACGGATGACCGTCTCCATCCGCCATCTCCGCGCGCATCATCACGTGCGCTCCCGGCGTTAACCCCGTCGCCCGCACCACCGCGACCTGGTCGTCGAGCACCTGCCCGGGCTGTACCTCAAGCGTCTGCGCGCAAGCGCACACTGTTATCCCCAGAGCACACACGGCTACTAAGATTGATCGCGTCATCGGGCTGACCTCGGGTGCCAAGCAGTATACCCGCCCAACATCAAAGCTCTTGGGAACTCATTTCAACCGCAACACGAGGGTGCCCCATCCATCTGGCGTTTTTTGCCGGATGGGTGGGAAACCACAAACGCCCACGCCACATGCTCTCCTCCCCCCCATTTGCTACAGTTCTTACCCATGAAGAACAGTTCAGCTTTCCGCGTTGCGAATCTTGCCATCCTTCTCTTCGCCTCCGCACTCGCATTCGCGCAAGCGCCCGCCTCGTCCTCTACACAATCGCCCGAGGTCCCCGACTGGGCCCTCCCCGGCTCGGCCACGCACAAGCAGGTTCCGCCGCCCGCCGACTTCCACCGCCCCACCGTCACCTTCAACCAGCCCATCGGCATCTTCGAGAACCAGTCCGACATCGGCGGCCCGCTCGTCGCCGGCAGCGCCAGCTACGATTCGTCAACGAAGAAGTACACCATCCGCTCTGCCGGCTACAACATCTGGTATCAGCGCGACGAGTTTCGCTATCTCTGGAAGAAGATGTCCGGCGACGTCTCGCTCGCCGCCGACGTATCGTTCCCCGACCCAAACGGCTACGGCGACCGAAAGGTCGTCCTCGTCTTCCGCCAGAGCCTCGACGACGATTCGAAAGAAGCCATGATCGGCGAGCACGGCGCAGGCATGATCCACCTCGCCTGGCGGCCCGAGCGCGGCGCGCAGGTGCAGGACATGCAGTACCGCTTCTCTGGCGGGCTTAACGGCGTGCACGCCAGGCGGATCGGCATCGAGAAGCACGGCGACCAGTTCGCCATCTTCATCAGCCTCAAAGGCGAACCCATGCACCAGTTCGGGCCGCCCACCACGCTCCACTTCGACGAGCCGTTTTACGTCGGCATCGGTTTCTGCTCGCACCTGCCCGCTACGGTCGATACTGCCGTAGTCTCCGATGTTCTGCTCGAAAATGCCGCCGGCCGCATCCAGTGAGTGCAGGCCGCTGACGAACCAGCGGCGCCCTGCCGATTAAAGAACTCGGGCGCCGTCCCGGAAGAAACAGCCTCGATTACCAAACAACGCCGAGCCTACGCGTACCCCATCACCACCGTATGCGGGCTCATGGGAATCGGATACCCGTTCACATTCCTGAATCCAGCCTCCTCGTACATTGCTTTCAACTCGCTCAGCACGTACGCGTCGCCCGAAGGCGTCGACGCCAGCATGACCATCGCAAACTCAGCGGGCATTTGCGGCGACACACGATCTTCATTCGGCACAAACTCCAGAGCCGCCGCACGCCCGCCCGGCTTCAGCGCCCCATGCACCTTCTTGAGCAGCGCAACGCACGTCGGCTTGTCGAAGTGATGCAGGAAGTTCGTCAGCAGCACTGCGTCGTACGGCCCGCCGAAATCCACGTCGAACGCGCTGCCCGGCAGCATGTCATAGCGGTCCTCGACGCCTGCCTGGGCCGCGTTTCTCAGCGCCACGTTCAGCACCGGCGCCCAGTCGAGCCCCGTAACTCGCGCCTGCGGGCTCTGCTTCGCGATCTCAATTCCGAAGAGGCCGTGCCCTGCCGCGATATCCAGCACGCGCAGCGGTCCCGAGTGCCCCTCCAGCACGAGCGCGGCCAGCGGCGGTGCCATCGGCCTCATCATCGGCGCCATCGTCTCCGCAAACTGCACCCAGACCGGGTTCTCCGGCTCGACGGTTCCCTCTCCCGGCAGCGAAGTCCTTCCGCTGCGCACAATGTCCGCCAGGTTCTTGTACGTGTCGATCATCCCCTGGTTGCCCAGGAACTGCGCAATCGAAGCAAGCGATGCCGGCGAGCGCGGATCGAGGAACGCAGCGCTCGTAGGCGTGTGCTTATAGTGCCCGTCCTGCTTGGCCAGCACTCCGTTGATCACGAGAAAATCGCACAGGATGCGAATTCCCCGCTCCGAAGCGGCGCACTGTTGCGCGATGGATGGAACATCGCCCGGCCCTTCGCCCACGGCGCGAAATAAGTCGAGTTCGATTGCGGCTTTCATAGCCGCAGTGCGCTGGTGCGCCTGCAGCATTTCGAAGACAAGACCCGGGGTAGGCGGCGCTTCCGCCGAATGCTCAGCCTGCATAGGTAAACGACCTCCTAGTCGTCAGTCAGTTGTTGTGTTTTTTGAGCCCAGAGAGAAGTGACCCGAGTGTACCATCGCGACTGAGAGGTTAAACTGCTCGCGTCTGCGCACTTACTGCCCGCTCCCTATCCCGTCATCGCGCTCCACTATCATTGAACTTGAGCGCGGCCAGATACGCGCCTCCAGCTCGATGCCCCCATCCATCTTTATCTCGGCAGGCGAAGCCAGCGGCGAAGTCTACGGGGCCCTGATCATCGACGAACTCAAGCGCCGTCTCGCCGCGCAACACAGCGAAGCTGTCTTCTTCGGCATGGGCGGCCCGCGCATGGTCGCCGCCGGCCTCGACCGCGTCGTCCGCGCGGAAGACATGGCCGTCATGGGCATCACGGAAGTGGTCCGCCACCTGCCCACCATCTACACCGGGTTCCGCAAGCTCCGCCAGTCCCTCCGCGACCGCCGGCCCTCCGTCGCCATCCTCATCGACTTCCCCGACATCCACTTCAAGCTCGCCCGGGAGCTCCACCGCCTCGGCGTCCCCGTCCTCTTCTTCGTCAGCCCGCAGCTCTGGGCCTGGAAGAAGCACCGCATCAAGCTCGTCCAGCGCTACGTCGATCGCATGCTCGTCATCTTCCCATTCGAGGAGCCCTTCTACCGCGAGCACAACGTCAACGCCGAGTTCGTCGGCCACCCGCTCGCCGAGCTGCCGCTGCCCGCCGTCTCGCGCTCCGACTTCGCGCTCCAGAATCATCTCGACTCCGCCAAAACCTGGATCGGTCTCCTCCCCGGCAGCCGAGTCAAGGAGATCCGCGACAACCTCCCCGAGATGCTCCGCACCGCCGACCTCCTCTACAGCAAACTCTGCCGCGAGGCCGCAGCGCGCGAGCCGCAGTTCCTGCTTCCTCTCGCTCCCACGCTTACTCCTGCCAGGCGCGCTGAGGTCGAACAGCAGGTCGCCGCCCTCGCCCCTCATCTCGCCGTCAGCCTCGTCTCCGACGCCCGTGCGGCGCTCCTCCACGCCCGCGCATCGATCGTGGCCTCGGGCACCGCCACAGTCGAAGCGGCCCTGATCGGCAACCCGTTCGTCGTCGTCTACCGCGTTTCTCCCCTGACTTATGCCATCGCCAGGCGCATTGTTACGGTTCCTCATGTCGCCATGGTCAACCTGATCGCCCAAAAACGCGTCATTCCAGAGTTGATCCAGAATGACTTCACCGCATCCAACATCGTCAGGGAACTCGAGCCCTTGCTACCCGACGGACCCCGTCGACAGTCCATGATGAAGGAACTCGCGGTGCTCCGCGGCCTGCTGCGGACCCGGACACGACCCGGATCCCAGGATTCCGCGGGCGCTATTGCCCGGGTGGCCGAGGTCGCCCTTGACCTGCTCGAAACCGCATCACGGACAGGGATCGCACAAACCGTCCCTTCCTGAAGGTGAATCGCTCTAAGATGAGGTCAACGCGAGTACGAGAGAAAAACATGAATATCTTCCGTTCCATTCGCTGGCACGCGGCCGATTTACGCCGCTCTGAGTCCCGTCGGTCCTCGGTTGCAATTCTCGGCCTGACCCTCGCTTGTGTCCTGGCAGCGCCGCTCGCCCGCGCGCAGCGCGAGCGCCCACAGCTCAACATTACGGCCTACAACATCGACGCCGAAATCGACACCCAGACTCATCATCTCCAGGCGAAGGCCATCGTCACCTTCACCGCGCCCGAGAACTCCGAGGTCGTCAGCTTCGGCTTCCATCCCGCGCTCAAGGTCACCAGCATTACCGACGACGCCGGCAAAACCCTCACCGGCGAGCGCTCGGCAGACGGCACCATCCGCGTCACGCCTTCCTCGCCAATCGTGCGCGGCCAGCCCGTGCACTGGACCTTCAACTACGAGGGCGTCATTACCGGCAACGAAGACGGTCCCGTCGAAGGCCTCAAGCTTGCCGCCATTCAGGAGCCCATCACCTACCTGCTCTACGCCGCCAGATGGTTCCCCACCAACAACTACATGATCGATCGCTACGTGATGAACCTGAAGATGCGCGTGCCGCAGGGAATGCGTGTCTTTTCGAGCGGCCAGCAGGGCTCGTCGCAGCCCGTCAAGCTCGCAAATGGCAAGCCCGGCGATCAGTACACCTTCGTCTGGCCGCGTCCCGGATTCCCCGGCACAGTCGTCGCCGGCCGGTACGTCGACGCCGTCACCGCGGGCAGCGTCAAGGTCTGGCTCACTGTCTCCCGCCAGACGGCTGCCAACCAGCTCGCCCAGACCGCCGCCGGCCAGTACGACTTCTTCACCGACAAGTTCGGAGTGCCCGAAACCAGCCACCTCAACGTCGTCGAAATCCCCGACGACACTCTTCCCGCCGTCTGGGGACCCGAGCTCGCCGGCATCATGGGCTCGCGCGTTGGCGACAAATCCGGCATCCGCCTTCTCGCCAATACGATCGCGCACCAGTGGTGGGGCTCCGAAGTCAGCCCCAAAACACTGAACGACGCCTGGATCACCAACGGCATGGCGCGCTACGGTGAGCTACTGTACGTCGAAGACCAGAACGGTGCGAACGCCCTGAAGGCCGCCCTTGAAGACGTGTCCGCCGGCGCCCTAGCCTACGACGTCACGCCGCTCTCCTCCTCAGGCCGCGAGAATCCTTTCTCGCCTGAGTTCCAGTCGCAGACCCTCGAAAAGGGCGCCATGATCTTCCACATGCTGCGCGGAGTAGTCGGCGACAAGGCCTTCTACGCCACGCTCAAGGGCGCGCTGAGCCAGTACACCGATCAGGGCATCCGCACCGCCGACCTCGAAAAAGTCGCCGAAGCCCAGTCGCAGCAGCAGCTCACGCCGTTCTTCGCAAATTGGGTCGACGGCACGGGCGCGCCCAAGTTCACCAACAAGTACGCCGTCTACCGCCTCGGCAACGGCAAGGGCTTCCGCACCATTGGTGAAATCAACCAGGACCTCGATCTGTTCCGCATGCCCGTCGACCTGCGCGTGGAGACCGACGGCAAGACTGTCGATCAAAAGGTCGATGTAGTCGGCCAGGACTCGCAATACATCGTCGACACCTTCGGCCGCCCGCGCCGCATCAGCATCGATCCCGGCGACTGGGTACTCAAGTCCTCGTCCGACTTACAAGTCCGCATTGCCATCCTCAAGGGCCAGCAACTCGTAGCGCAGGGCGATCTCGTCGGTGCGCTCGGCGAGTATCAGAAGGCCCTCGAAGCCAACCCCTCGTCCTCGCTCGCCAGTTACCGCATCGCGGAGGTCCTCTTGACGCAGCGCAACTACCAGGCCGCGGTCAACTCCTACCGCGACGCCCTCCGCGGCGACGGCGAGCCGCGCTGGACAGAGGTCTGGAGCCACATCGAGCTGGGCAAGATCTTCGACATCACCGGCCAGCGCGACCGGGCCGTCAATGAGTACCGACTCGCTGTCCAGACCAATGACAACACGCAGGGCGCCCTCAACGAAGCGCGCCTCTATCTGACCAAGCCGTACCAGCGCCCTCCGGATCAATAACTGGTCGCTCGACCGGACCTACTTGGTGGCCTCCGCCCCGGCATCCGGAACCGGCAGCGTCGTCACCGTCTGGCCCGCCGTCAGCACCAGCAGCTCTTTCTTCTCCGGGATGAACCGCGCCGCCTCGGGAATCTGGTCCAGGGTCACGCTCTTCAGCCGTTTTCCGGTCGCAGCATCCAGAATCGTCATCTCCTGATCGTGATTGCTGATCGCGAGCAGTCCGAGCTTTGCGTCCCCGGTCAGCACGCGCCCGAAGAATCCGCCCACGCGAACTCCGTCCGACACGCGATAGATGCCGCTCACGTTCCCCGATCCGTGCACCACCAGGGTGTTTCCGTACACGCGCGCCCACCGCGAGTCCGTCGTTTCTCCGGACAGGTAAGGCAGCTCGACAACCTTCATCGTCGCACCCGTCTTGCTGTCCACCAGTTCCACCAGCCACCCCCGCGGCGCCCATTGCGACCTGAAGTCCGACGTCTTCACAAGCTTGTCGCCCGCGTGCCGGATGAGGTCCTGCCCGGAGTCGCCGCTCACCTCGAACGAACACAACAGCGTGCCATCATGAACCTGCTCCACGTCGGGCGCCTCGTTCTTGTAGTGGCGCGACCATAATTCCTTTCCAGTAGCTGCGTCCGCCACGTGAACATTCACGTTGCTCGCCGTTGACCCCGACTTCTCCAGCGCCTCGTAATTCACCAGCACATCCTCGTGCTGGAACTGTTCAATCGCAAACTTCGCCGCCTCCGTTGACTTCCCTGTCTTCAAGTCGATCTGGTAGTTCGCGCCCGGCTGCTGATTCGCAGGCTGGTACTGCGCGTGCAGTACGCCGTCGCTGTCGAAATACGCCTCGCGGAACGGCCGCATCAGCGACACCCGCTTCTGCGTCGTCAGGTCCCAGATCGCGCTCCGCGTCTTGCTCGAATACGCCAGGAAGTGGCCGTCCGGCGAGAACTCCGCCTCCACGCCGTAGAGCGCGCCGACCGGGAGCTCCGCCGACTCGCCCTGCCCGCCTGCCAGCTCGTTTACACTCACTCCGCCGCGCTCGTTCTCGCTGGCGATCGCGGTGCCGTACATGTCCACCGAATCCATCTTGAAACCTGCGCTCGCCTTGCCCGTCGCCGGATCCACCAGTAGCGCTGCCGCGGCCTTCGTCGGCCCGATCAGCACGCCGGCGCCGTTGGTCACCGGCTCGATCCACTGGTATCCGATTCGAAACGTGTTCACGGGCAGCCCTGCCGGAAAGGTGCTCTCGCACACCTTGAACGTGTCCCGGCTCGTCCCCGCCTTGTAGTCGAAGTCGCAGTCATAAACGAGGTTCTTCGAGTTCACGAAAGCCAGCCGCCCGTCCACCAGCTTTGACAGCTCCTGGTCTAGCGAAATCGTGCTGCGGCTTGCAAGGTCGTACGCGATCGCTCGTGAACCTGCCGCGATCAGCATCGTCTTCTCGTCCTGGCTGTAGGCCACTGACCCCACCCGCGCCCCGCCGCCCTGGCGCACGATCATGCCCTGCTGACCCGCAGTGCCTCCCACGTAAAATCCCTTGGTATCCGAGAACGGCTTGTTTGTGTCCACATCGATCAGCTTCAGCCGCACCCCTCCATCCAAAAGGGACAGGCAGACCATCGTTCGTCCGTCCGGCGCCAGGCTCGTCTGCTGGCAGCCCTCGTAGTCGATCACCTCGTGGAAGTCCTCGCGCTTGCCCGTCGCCACGTTCCACTTCTCCACGCGCATCGATGGGTACTGGAACACCAGGTGCTGCGAATCCGGGCTAAACAACGCCATGTCCGCGCCCCGAGCTTCCACAGTGAACATGTATGTGAGCGGCCCGCGGCTCATCACGTGCACCGCGCTGAGAGTCTGCGCCAGGATCCATTTACCGTCCGGGCTGAACTTCACCTGCCGCAGGTGCTCCCCAATCGGCGGCTGGAGCTTGAACGCGTTCAGGCTCGGCGTCGCCTCAATCAGCGGACGCACAGGAGCATCCAGCAGCGACTGCTGGAACGCCTTGAAGCTGTCCGATGCGCTCGGCTTCCGCTGGCCGCATTCCCCCGGCAGCGAAGCCGCCAGCTTACGCGTCGTCCGCACCCGCAAGCTGATCTCGTCCGTCCCGCCCAGCACGTCGGTCAGGAAATTCCCGGTCCTCCCCTTGTTCGCCGTTATGCGGTCGAGGTTCTCTGACATCGCCCTGGGCGCGTATCCGGCCTTGATCAGCGCGTAAATGCCCACGCGGTCGGCGAGCATCTCGTCCTTCTCCTGCTCGTCCTCGCTCTGCCTGGCCGAGTTCTTCCACGGGGCGTTCTCCAGCAGCTCCAGCTTGTCCCCGACATCCTCCGGCGTCGTGACCTCCGTGACATTGAGCAGCTTCTTCAGTTCGCGGCTCAGGGCAATCGCGATCTGGTGCGTGTAGATGTGCCCGATCTCGTGCGACACTACGCCCGCCACTTCGTCCTCGCTGCGCGCATCCGTGATCAGCTTGCGGCTGATATACACGTACCCACCGGCCACCGAGAACCCGTTCGCCTCGATCGACTCGTACACGCGGAAGTGATACGGGATCGGCGTCGGAGGCAGCTGCGCCAGCAGCTTCTGGCCGATGCGCTCCAGCTCAGCCGAATCCTTGTCAGGCAGCAGATCGTACGTAGGCTCCTGCTGCTCCGCCATCGCCTCGCCCAGCCACTGCTCCTGCTGATCGCTGAAGATGTTTGGTTTGTTCGAGCGAAACGGCGGCTCCGGTATCGAACAGCCCGAACCTGCCGCGCCGGCCGTAGCGCTGCTCTGCTGGCCGTGCGCAAATCCGCAGACAATTGAAAGCACGAATACGGAGACACAAATCCAGCGACTTTTCATGGAAGGCTCAAATGGTGAATTGAAATCGAGCCATCCTACCACGCCCCTCCAAGTCCGCTTCGCACATCTTCGAGAGAGGATGCGCAAAACACAAAGGGCAGGCGACGCGCGCCTGCCCTTTGTGTTGTTGCGGGTTTGTGTCAGAAGGTGAAGTGGGCTCCAAGTTCGCCCCAGGTGGAACGCGGGATGATCGTGGACGAGGGCCCGATGAAACCCACCGGGTGATTGAAAGTGTCTGGCGAGCCGATGCTGCGGCCGTAGTTGTTGCCATAGTTGGAGCGGTTGGTGAGGTTGAACGCCTGTGCAACAAGCTGGATATTGAACCGCTCCTTGATGAGGATGTTCTTAGCCAGACGCGTATCGAGCTGGAAGAAATCTTGACCGCGGAGAGGATCGTAGGAAACGATGGTGCAGCTCGCGGGCTCACCCAGTCCATAGAAGCAGTTCTGGGCTTCGGTCTCGTTCCCCGCATATTTGAAGTAGTTCTTCGGGTCGGACTTGGGAACGACCACGCCCACAGCCGTACCGCCGCCGGTGTTGAGGGTGTTGGCGGAGTTGGTCAGATCGAACGGGCGCGCCGTGCCGAACTGGAGAATCGGGGCAAAGTCCATCCGCCAGGGCAGGTTGATCACGCCGGCCACCGTAACATGGCTGCGCTCGTCGTTGGGCGAAGGACCCCACTCCCAGCTGGCAAAAGGTGCGGTAGCGAGCTTGGGATAGTTGCGGAAGGAGCCGCCGCCGCTGCCGTAACCGTTGGCCCATGCCAGAGTGTAGTTGGCCGAGACCTGGAACTTGTTGGTCATCTGGTCGCGGAAGGTGAAGTTGATGCCGTCGTAGTGCTCGCGGCCGTTCGCGGTATCGACGCGAACGCTGGCGGGTACCCGGTCCGGAATGGATGAGGCGGCATACGCAGCGTCCAGCGGGCGAACGCAGCAATCTCCCGCGGCCGAGCCGGAGGGAATCTTCTGGTCGATATTCATCGTCTTGTTGCCGTGCAGCCCGAGGACGTGCACGTACTCGGCTTCAACAGCAGTGTGAGGATTCAACGCCCACGTGTATCCGACGTTGAATTCCTGGGTGACGGGGTTGCGATAGTGAGGATCCATCAGGCGGCCGACGCTTCGCGACGCGAGCTCGCTCGACGGCGGGGGAATGGTTGGCATGGGATCGATGCCGTAGCGCCACTGGCCAAGGGTCTTGCCGGTTCCGGGCACCGCATCTGTGGGGCTGGAGAGGCTGAGGACGGTCTGGAAGACGGTTGCGTTGGACATCTGCTCCATGAACAGCGGAATGTTCTGGAACACGTTTCCGTAGTAGAGGCCGTAGCCTCCGCGCAGCACGTGGTTGCCCTTGCCGGTTAAGTCATAGGCGAAACCAACGCGCGGGCTAAAGTCGAGGTTGTCGTCCTTCGCAACGCTGTCAACGTAGGGATTCGAAATGGGGCTGTTGACGATCTTGAGGTCCTGGTAGGTGCGGCTGGTCTGAATCTTCGACCCGCCGATCATGTTGAAGTCTTTGTCCCAGCGAAGGCCGAGGCTCAGGGTGAGGCGGCGCGTTGTCTTCCAGTCATCCTGGCCGTAGAAGCCGAGCTGCTTGGTGGCGACGATGAAAGTCGGATCGCCATTGGCGATGGTCATTCCCGAAACCAGGCCGGGGTGCGAGAAAGAATCGGGATACGCGGCGAGGATGTCGGTGGGGTTCTGCGAGAAGTCAATCTCGAGAGTGGAGCTGAATTCGAAGAAGCCGCCTTCCACCGGGTTCCAGATGTAGTCAACGCCGCCCTTGAAGGTGTGCTTGCCGACCACCTTCGAGTAGTCATCCTTGAACTGCCATTTGCGCTGGAAGGACTGCTGGGGGACGTTGGTGTTGGTGCCGAACGAAGCGGGATTGGGGAACGTCACCAGCGGCGAGCTGATATGGCTGTCGATGAGGTTGTTCCAGTACTGGAAGCCCGAGGTGAAGGTGTTGACTGTGGTGTCGTTGAAGACCGAGTCGACCGTGAAGTTGGCAATCTGAAGATGATTGACGGTGAAGTTGCCGTTGTTCAGGTCGCCCGTGCCGTCGGACTGATCGTTCAGGCTGTTGTTGGCCTGGGATGAGTAGCTGATATAAGCGTTGTGCTTGTGGTTGAAGATCAGGTCGGCGCGGCCATTGTAACGCGTCTCATAGAACGGCCTGGGAATGGCAGCGGCTGGGTCAACCAGTTTCGCGCCACCCGCATTGAAGAAGGGCGCGGCGGCCACCAACTGCGCATACGAGCTGGGGTCTTCAGCCAGATTCTGGTGTTCGCGCTCCCGGTTGATGGCGAAGAACAGAAAAGCCCGGTCCTTCTTGACCGGACCGCCGACGGAGCCGCCGAACTGCTGGCGCGTGTAGTCGGGATGCGAGGAGGTGGTCGTCTTTCCGTCGCCGTTGGGTTGTTTCTGGTCGGTGTTCAGACTGGTGTCGCGGAAGAAGCCAAGCAGCGAGCCGTGGAACTGGTTCGAGCCGCTCTTGGTAATGATGTTGATTGCCGCGCCTTCAGACCGGCCGTTTTCAGCCGAGAAGCGCTGGGTGCTGATGTGAAACTCCTCGACCGCTTCCAGGGGAAGCTGCATCACGGGTCCGCCGACGGTGTTGTCCTTGTTGTCCACGCCGTTCACGGTCACGTTCACGTTGCGGCCGCCGTCACCGTTCACGGAGAGGATCGCGTAGCGGTTCTTGGTCGGGTCATAGGAATCCGTCTGCTTGACTCCGGGGGCCAGGTAGGCGAGGTTCGCGGCGTCCTGTCCGACCATGGGGAGGTTCTGGACTTCGCTGGGCGTGATTTCGACTCCCACGCTCGTCTTTTCAGTGTCGATGATGGTATTCTCCGCGCTCACTTCAATCGTCTGCGAGGCAGCGCCGGGCTTGAGAGTGGCATTCGTCGACACTGTCTGGCCGACGAGGATGTCCACTGTCTCCGCGACGTTCGAAAACCCCTTGGCTGAAATCGACAGCTTATAGGATCCGGCGGGAAGGAGGTCGAAGCGATAGTTGCCCGAATTGTCGGTGATGGTGGTGCGCTTGGTGTCGGTTGCCAGGCTGGTGATGCTGACCTGCGCGCCGGTAACCGCGGCATTTGAGGAATCAACCACCGTGCCCTGGACCGATCCGCTCGCGGTAGCCTGGGCAAGAAGGTGCGTTTGGATTGCGGTCAATGCCAGCAAAAACAACAGGAAACTTTGAAATACCCGTTTCATCATAGGATCTCCGAGCACGGTTGATGAGTTTGTCTATATCCGGCCCCCGGGAGGAGCGGATGACATTTGCGATGAAGCCTGATCGAAAACGTGTACGGCAAAATCAGAGCGGGGAGCCGTACAAAAAGGGAGAATCGCGGATCTCTGCCGATATGAACTTGCAATCGCCTTGCCAATCCGGATCTCAAGGAATCCGGGTTTCGTAAATTGATTTACTGGACTGTAATAATGCCTTCACTCAATCATTGCAAGACAAATGTCGCTGCATAGACGAAAGGAGAATCTATGGGATTACATAGAGTGATCCGAATTTTACAATTCCATTGCATCTTTTGGAAGGCGTAGAAGCTACACGCTTAGACAACCTTCGCCCTATATCCTCCACTCTCTCTCCGTAGCCGAGGTGCGATGGCTGCGAAACCGAGAATCCCCGCCCTCCTCCTCCTGACCGCTCTCTCCGCATTCGCCCAATCCTCGCAGCCGGTCAATATCGAGATGGCCAACGTGCTCTTCCGCTACTCCCCCTCGCTCACTGTCCTCATCGTTCGTCTCCGCGGCTCTCTCATCCCCACGCCCGGCCACACTGTCGCGAGTTTCAACGACCCAGGGTCCTTCGTCCTCGGCGCCGACGCGGCCGAGATGCGCATGACCACCGGGCAACTCGAAGCTCTTATGAACTCCTGGCTCCTGCGCTCTCCCAAAGCTCAGCTGAAAAACGTTCGGATTGCCGCCCAGGGCAAACGCCTGCTCATTCACGGAACCATGAAGAAGGGCATCCACATCCCCTTCGAAGCCACCGCCGATCCCGGCCTCACCGCCGACAACCGCATCCGCTTCACCATCCAGCAGGTCAAAACCGCGCACGTCCCGCTCAAGGGCCTCATGGACACGCTCGGCCTCAGCCTCGAAGACCTCATCAGCCAGAATGGCCTCCGCGGCATGTCCGTCGACAAGGACGCGCTCCTCATCGATCCCCAGACCGCCTTCCCGCCGCCGCAGATCCGCGCAAAGATCACCGGCGTCAGCATCGCCGGCCAGTCTCTTGTCCTCTCCTTCGGCCAGGGAGCGCCCAGGCTTCCCCCGCATGGCTGGAAGAACTACATCGCCCTCCGCGGCGGCAACATCGAGTACGGCCGCGAAGAGATGTTCGACGCAGACCTCGCGATGATCGACACCACCCCCGCCGACCCCTTTGAGTTCTATTTAGCTCATTACTGGTGCCAGATCGCCGCCGGCAACATCAAAGCGACCCCCGCCCAGGGCCAGCGCCTCCAGATCCCCGATTACTCCAAGGTCCCCCGCAACTTCTGCCGCTAATCACAAACCACTGCCCTTAATGCAGAACGGCCGGCCACCAGGGCCGGCCGTCGCGCTCCAAGACACTTCAGTTGGTTCAGTGTGTTCCTTCGTTCGGTTTGGCCCCACGCTGGAGGACTTCCAATGCCACCGGAGCCAATCCCGCCTGGGTCATCGCGAGCTTTTCCGCCGCGCCGTATGAAAGGTCGATGATCCGGCCCTTCACCAGATCGCTGCGGTCGGTGATCTTGACGATTACCGATCGCCCGTTTCGTGTATTCACCACCCTCACCAGGGATCCGAACGGAAGCGTCGGATGACACGCTGTCATCGCGTACATATCGAACCGTTCGCCGCTGGCCGTCATGCGGCCATCGAATTCATCGCCATACCAGCTAGCCAGGCCCTTGATAAGGCCCTTCTTCTGTTTGGCGATATGACCCTGTTGAGTCGCCGAGTCCGGCGCAGCTTGAATAACTGCCGGAACCGAAGGTGGCACAGTGGCTGCCGGGCGGGGAACTCTTACATCGGCTTGCACGGTTCGAGTGGCCAGCGTGATGATCACGCCCGCTAGTGCAAGGGAGGCAAAACCGGCCAACAGCCAAATTCGGAGCGGAGTAAGCAGGCGAGGAACACCTGCACTTCGTCGAATTACCATCCCACCATTTTACTAATTTCAAGCCGAAAAGTGACCCCTTTAAATCTCTAGTTCTATGCCGTAAACCTCGCAAAATCCATATCTTAGCATCTAAGTCCTTTGTTCCTGCGACTTAGCCCGGCTATAGTCTATCGGCTCGCTCTGTCATATCTTTAGTGCATTCAGTGGTGTCTTCGTCCCCTGTTCGCCCAAAACGGCCCCCGGCTTAAAGCTATGTCGCAACGCTCTCCCACATTTGGGAGTTTCGGCATTTGCGGGTGAGGTTACACTCTACGGTATCAATCCACGGATTGAACGAGCAGTGAAGTTCGATCAAGGCCGCCGATCATCGGCGGACCATGATGACAGCATCCGCAAATTGAGGCCCACTGACCCGATGGTGAACGTCCCTTCGCCGATGCCGAGCCCGATTGCTTTGGCCGCATTCGTTCTCGCCACCGGCCTGACAGGATGCCTCCACACACGCATCGGTCCCCGCTCGCTTCCTCCCGACCGCAGCGCATACAGCACCGCCATTGCCGATTCATGGAAGGAAGAAACCCTCCTGAACATCGTCAAGGCGCGCTATCTCGATCCGCCAGTTTTCGTCGACGTGGGTAACATCGTCACGAATTACACCCTCACGCAGAATGCCGCCGTCGGAGGAACAATCACTCCGAGCGGGGGCAGCAATGCGACCCTGGGCGCCTCGGTGCAGATAGCCGACAATCCCACACTTACTTACACTCCGTTGACCGGAAATGCTTACATCAAGGGGCTCGTCACCCCTCTGTCGCCCGAGCTGCTGTTCCGGGCCATGCAGAACGGGCTGCCGGCCGATTCGGCCCTGTTCACCACATTCATTTCGATCAACGGCCTTCGAAACCAGAGCGTGAGCCTGGAGGGCATCACGCCCGCGGACCCGGCCTTCCATCGCGTAAGGGCCCTGATGCGCGAGATCCAGGTCTCGGGTGCGGTCCGGCTCTACGTCAAAGAGAACGCCGACAAGGAGCCGACCAGGATCATTGTGCTCCGCACCACGGACATCCCGCCCGAGATACGGGATGACATCGCTGAACTGCGGAAGCTGCTGCATTTGAACGCGGATGCAACGGAGTTTCAGCTGACAGCCGCCCCATTGCCGACCAACGATCGCGAGATCGCCGTTCAGACGCGCTCCATCATGGAATTGATGAAAAACATGGCGGCGCAGGTTGAAGTCCCTTCGGAGGATATTGCCCAGCACCGGGCATTCCCGGGCTTTGAAACCGGACACCCCGTGCCCGGCGTCGTCCCGGTCATTCATATCCGCAGTTCGAAGCAGAAACCGGACGATGCCTTTATCGCGATTCATTACCGCAACACCTGGTTCCGCATCGATGACGACGACCTTGTTTCGAAGGCGGCGTTTTCGGAGTTGATGGAGCTGTTCTCCATGATCGACACCGGCTCTCAGAAGAATCAGCCTGTAATCACCATCCCGGTACATTGAATTGCGCTACCATCCCTCCATGACGTCACCGCGGTTCTCCGCCTCCGGCCTCTCATTTGCCATTCATGAATGGCGAGGCAGCGGCCCTGCCGCGCTCCATGTTCACCACTCCGACGACGAGGCCTGGCACGTGCTCGAGGGCGAACTCACATTCCGCTACTCCGACCGCACCGAGACGTCCGGCCCTGGAACCACAGTGTTTGTCCCCGCCGGTGTCGCCCACACTTACACCACCAGTCATGACGCCCGTTACCTGATCATCCTCACTCCGCGCCTGAGTTCGCTCATTGCCGCGCTCCAGGCGGAACGGGACTCTTCCCGCTGGCCCGAAATTTACCGCAGCTTCAACTCCGAACTGCTCGAATAAATGAGAACACTTCAGCAAGCGTTCTCGAAACCGGGCTCCGGTCGCATAACTTCTGTGTTATTTGGTACAAACAAGAAATGGGCATCAGCGCAGCCGCTGAAGGAGAGTTACATGCAAATCAGCGATCAAGGCCTTCAACTCGTCAAGCAATCTGAAGGCTTTCGCTCCGCCGTCTACCTCGACCCCGTTGGCCTGCCCACCGTGGGCTACGGCCACCTGCTCAAACAAGGCGAGTCATTCCCCAATGGCGTAACCGAGGCGCAGGCCACAGACCTGCTCCGTGCCGACGTAAGCAGCGCCGAAAACGCCGTGAGCAGCCTGGTCACTGTCCCGCTCACCCAGGGGCAGTTCGACGCCCTTGTCGACTTCACGTACAACCTGGGCGCGGGCAACCTCAAGTCCTCCACTCTGCTCAAGTTGCTCAACGCGGGCAATTACCAGGGAGCAGCCGACGAATTCCCCAAGTGGAATAAAGCGGGCGGCAAGGTGCTGCCCGGCCTCACCATCCGCCGCCAGGCCGAACGCTCTCTCTTCCTCGGCGTCACGAATTCGGCCACAACGTCCGCCTGATTCCCCATACTTGATTGTCGGAAAGAAGGCCTACTTAGTCACCACGCTCGCGCTCTTTGTCTGCTGCGCATCCACCTTGAACCGCTTGTAGTCGTAGTCGCGCTCCACAAAGTGCTCGCGCATGGTCTTAACCAGCAGCAACTTCGCCTGCACGGTGCCCTCAGCGCCCGTCGGCAGCCACAAGCCGCCATCTACCGGGGCCTGGTCGAATCGGAAACTTGATCCCTTTTGCACATTGGCCAGCAGACCTCCGCCGACGCGCAGGTTGTCGTCGAACATTGCCTCAAGGTGCGCCACCTCACGGTCGGCCTCGTCGATCCAGATCGTTCCCTTGAGTTTCTTCGAAGCGTCCTCCGCGAGCCCATGCGTCTTCGCATCCCTGCGGCCAACAAAATCGAACACGATCGTCGGCCTCCCTCGATAAGTCACACGCCGAGGCGGGCCCACATCCATAATCCCGAGAATTCGAGTGACGCTGACCGTCTGCCCCTCGAGCGGCTGGCCCGATGGCGTCTTCTCCGCCTTCTCCACCAGCTTGGTTACGCGCTCCGTCTCTTTCTTCTCATCGTGATCGTTCAGCGGCTGCCCGTTTTTCTTCACCGTGCGCTCGATCACGTGCCCATTCACAAAGAAGTCTTCGTTTTCGCTCGTCTCCGTCTTCGTCACTTTGCCGCTTGCGTCAATGTCGTTTACGGTCTGCGCGGAGCTGTACGTGTAATTCTCGCGGACGCTCTCAACCTTCGCCTGGTGCGCCATCACGTCCTGGATCAACTGCCGTGGTTCCGGCAGGGGCGCGTTCGCGTCCGATTGCGCACCGCACGACGCACCCGATATCAACCCGGCCCCCACGCAAATCGCCCACAGCCCGCTCAAGTGTCCTTCACGCATTGCAGCCTTTGACCCCGCGCAGCCGAAAAAGTCGTCTTCCGTGCAGTCTACCCGTTCAGTTTAAGTACAATCGCATTCTGACACCACCCGGCGCGCTGCAACCCGCGCTCCGGCGCAAGGAGAACGTTCGCATGCTGAGGCTTCTGCTGCATTGGATCCTGAGCGCCCTCGCGCTGATCCTCACCTCCCGCATCATCGCCGGATTTGAAGTCCGCGACATGAAGGCCGCTCTGGTCGCCGCGCTCGTTATCGGCCTTCTCAACGCCACCGTGGGGCTGGTGCTCAAGATCATCACCTTCCCCATCAGCATTCTCACCTTTGGGATCTTCCTGCTGGTCATCAACGCGATCATGATCCTCGTGGCATCGAACTTCGTCCGCGGCTTTCATGTGACCGGATTGATACCGGCATTCTGGGGCGCGGTGGTTCTGGCCCTGCTCGGCATGGTCTTCAAGGCCATTGCCCGCGACGCGCGGTAACCAGCACCGCAGGTCTCCGGACCGGCTGTCGGCAGGCACACCCTCGTAAGAGATTTCAGCTGGTTACTGCGCCGGACCGGCGGTTTTCTTCTTATGCGCTGACGCCTTCGCGCCTTTGTTCGCATGCGCCACGGGCGGCACAGCTTCGTCCGCCGGCGCCGGACTCTGCGCCTTCGGCACAACCGCATGCGTCAGCACCGGCCCGTTCAGCGTATCCGGCTTGCTTATCGCGTTCGCGCTCGAGAATCCGCCGCCCGTTCCGATCCGCGCCGGGGCAATAGCCGCGGGCCCAATCGGCTCCTGCTGAATGTGCGAGTAGATCCGCCATCCGCCCCCGGCCACAAGACACACAATCGCAGCCGCAGCCGCGCCCCGCAGCACCGGGTTGTACATCCATCCGTTCGGCGCCAGGGCAAACGGCCGCCACAAAGAAGACGCGCGAGGCGCCGTGCGAAGCTTCGCCTGCACTCGGCCGGCCAGCCCGTCGGGCGCGGGCAGCGCGGCAATCAGACGCAGAGTCTCTTCCGCATTCCGCAGCGGCTCGTTCCTGTCGTTCTGCCGGGGGAAGTTCATCTAAGACTCCTCGGCCGCTCGAGCAAGTCGGCCATCAGGTTGCGGGCCCGGAATAATCTTGACCGCACGCTCGATTCGGTGATTCCGAGTACGCCCGCGATTTCAACGCTGCTCAGCTCTTCGAACGCCGAGAGCACCAGCACCTCGCGCTCCTTCGCCGGCAGCGTGTCCACCATGGTCAGGACCCTCGCATGATGTTGCGCGGCCGCCGCGCGCTCCTCGGCGCTCAGCCCCGTAGCCGGCAGAACGCGCGCCAACTCGGCGACATCGTCGGTCTCGGGCCGCGTCTTCGCCCGCCGCTTCCGGTCCAGAACGATGTTCCACACGATCCGGACGAGCCACACCCGGTGATCGCGCACTTCCTCAAGCCTGTCACGATGTCGCAGGACCCTGAGAAACGCCTCCTGCACGGCGTCTTCAGCATCGGCCGCATTTCGCAGAACGGAAAAAGCCACCCGGTAGAGCGTCGTTGCGTACTCCGCCACCAGGTCCGCGAGCGCTTGTTCCTTCGCGTGCTGGCGGGCTTCGTCGTGCACAGCGCTCTTGGCGATCTCCATCCAGGGTAGGGTCAGGGTGGCGCTCATACATGCACCAGACGCAGACCGTGGGCAAAATGCTCAAAAACATGCCGCAGGAAATAGCGAAAAGGGATCAGGCATTAGGTTCCTCATTCGAAGCTTCCTAATCCCTGATCCCTGCATTACTGCTGCTTGCCGGTCAGCTTTTGCGCCGCGATTGAACCGGCCATGCCGTCCTTGTCCGCGTCCTTGATCTTTGCCCAAAGCGCCCGCGCCTGGTCCTGCTTGCCCTGGGCCGCGTACAGATCCGCAAGATCAAGCTGGGCCACGGCCGTCGATACGGTCACCGACGGCTTCGCCGCAAGCTCGTTGTAAATCTCGATCGCCTGGGCATCCCGGCTCGTCTGGTGATACAAGCCGGCCAGCGCCAGCTTGGCGAGGTTCGAAACGTTGTGGTTCCACGATCCCGCAGCCGACTTCAACTCGGTCTCGGCCGAGGCAGTCTGCCCCAGCTCCTGGTACGTTACGCCCGCAAAGTAGTGCGCCTTTGATCCTTCCGGAAGCCAGCCATACTTCTTCGCCACATCGAGAAATTGCTGGTTCGCTGCCTTCGACCGGTCCTGTGCCGTGGCGTAGGAGCCCTTCTCCGCCGGCGCTCCCGGCACGCTCAGCTGCGCCGAATACGTGTCCAGCGCCGCCCCAAGCGCACTCTCCGCGGCCGACGACTTGATGTTCCAGAACACCAGCGCCCCGATGAGAACCACAATCACGATGCCGCCGGTAACCAGCCAGCGCACCACGCCGGACCGATGCTCGGTCACCCAGCTGACGCCGCCCTGGGCGGCCTGTGCGAATTTGTCCTGTTTGAGCGCGTGACGGGTTTCAGTCTTCACTTGGGTTTTCTCTTTTTCCTTCTCGGATTTGACTTGCAGGCAGGTCCGTCAGAGGGAGGCACTACATCTGCAACCTTATAAGTCTATCAGCGCGAGAACTTGAGCGTCCACAACCTTGCCGCGGCCAGCCAGCCGCTCAGTTTCAGCCTGTCCCCGCTTCGAAGCCTATCGTGCCACGTGCGTTCAAGCCAGAATGACTCCATGAGAGCTGAGCCCTCCCCAATCAGGCGAGGAGGGCTCTTCGATTCCCGGCTTACGGCCTCACTGGCACGTGAAGCTCGTGTAAACCCGAGCATTCTCGAAGTCGGTCTGGGCCTGAGAACCCTCCGGAGAAAGAAACAGGTAAAGAAACTCCGATGCGTCTACGCTCAGCGATTGCGAGCCCGCGCTGCATGTAACCAGGCTTCCATTCGCCGCCGCGATCGTGCAGGCAGGCCCGAGGATATAGTTACCTGTCTGAGCGTCCTGAAATGTCCCGGTAATGATCGCCACGTGCATTAGCGAAGTGCCGCTGGCGCCCTTGACACTCACGTTCAGGTTCGAAACGGTGCACGCCTGCGGGACCGGCAGCATGTTGGACTCAACGTTCGGAGCCGTCGCAGATAGGGCGGTGCCGACACCGGAAGGCTGCGCCTCCATAAGAACCTGAAGCGGGTTCTGCAGAGTTAGATTTGCGGCCCACACCTGCCCGCCCCCTGGTCCGGCCGGTCCCTGCGGCCCCGTAGCCCCTGGGGGGCCCTGCGAGCCAACTGCACCGGTTGCACCAGTCGCTCCAGTTGCCCCGGTCGCCCCGGTAGCGCCTGTAGCACCCGTAGCTCCGGTTGCTCCGGTTGCGCCAGTCGGACCCTGAGTTCCCTGAGGGCCGGTTTGCCCCTGCGCTCCAGCCGCGCCTGCCGGTCCTGTCAATCCAATCGGCCCCTGCGGGCCCGCAGGACCTTGGGGACCGACCGGGCCCGCTTGCCCAATAGTCGCTTCAAAGATCGCTTCATCATCCCAGTCCCGGTGATCGTCCAGGTTCCTTACCGTAAGCAGATACGCTCCCGGAGCTATCCCTGGCGGCAGGTTAGCGGTCACCGAGGTATCGCTTGAAATGACAACCGTGAGTATCGTCGTGCCCAAGGTCACTTTTGGCGCCTTCTCACCGAATCCGCTGCCGGAAATGGTGATCGCCGTTCCCTGAGCATTTTCTGTCACGGAAAGAATGTAAGGGAACCAAGGGTCTTCTGCTTTTGCCCTCATGGAGAAGCAAAACAACAGCACAGCAAACAGAAAAATGCGCTTCATCACAACCTTCCTCCTGGGCCTCTCGGCCCCGTCGCGTTGAGGGAAGTCGCGGCTCGTCGCGGCCGCTGCCAGGAGTAACCGCTCCGCTCAGTCGTCAGGGATTGCGGGCCGATCCTGGGCAAACCGTAACTGAGGCCGATTTTTTCGCTAGATGGAAGGATCCGGGGAGATTGTGAGTGCCAGCAATAAAACTGCCGGAAGGCTACCCGTCTGTAGGGCCAAAGTCAATCCATATGTTGGAGATTCGACGATCCTCTCGTGGCACAGCTTTCTGCTCTTCCGATTGCGGCAATCACCCCGGCTCGCTGACTTCAGTCCCGCTGACTTGCTGACTCGAAGTCCAGCCGTCTAGCCTATTCCCATGTACGAGGACTTCCACGTAACCGACCGCTGGACCGGCGAAGACCTCCATTGCCGCTGGAAGGCCAACATCGTGGCTATCGCCACCCGCCACGCCGACGCCGTCGACGTCCGCTTCGATGTAAGTGGCCGCACGATTTCGATTGCTCTTCCCTGCACCGCCTGGGTCGAGCAGAAACGACGCGCCGGCAAGGTGATCACCGACCAGCTCGCCGCTCAGGTCGCCGGCCGCTACCTCAAGCAGTTGATCGAAGAAGGCCACGACTCGCAGCGCGAGCTCTACACCATGTCCGTCGCAGAAGTCCTCAATCATCTCGACGCGATCGTGGATGAAGTGAAGGACCGCGGCGCAATCCCCGTACTGCCCGTCGGAATCGAAGGCACAGGCGCCTCCGGCCTAGGCCCGGGATATTAGCCTCGCACCGCTCGATCCTCACTTATTCTCGACTCACTTCGCAGGAATCTCCATCATCATGCAGTGCTCGCCCGTCGCCTCGCATTGGAGCATGTCCTCGGCCAGCAGATTCCACCCCACGAACCCCGCAAACTTCCCGCCCGGCGACTCGGCCGGCGTCGGCGCGAGGCCCTCTCCCGTCTCGGCGTCGTAGTCCTCGTGCATCGAGCCCCACTTCGCGATGTCCCGCCGCAGCATCGCCGCCAGCGTCTCCGCAAGCCATTTCGACTCCGCAGTGAACCCGTACCGCCGCAGCGCCACCCAGTCCAGGTAATTCGCATTGATCCACACCGGTCCCTGCCAGTTCGAATACGGATTGATAATCGCCTTGTTGTTGTATGTCGGGTCGCTCTTCGCCAGGCTCCGGAACCCATGCTCCGAGCGCATCTCCGCCGGGTTCAGCAGGTGCTGCCGGATCATCCTTTCCGCATCCTTCTGCGGAACCATCCCGTCCGCCAGTGGCACAAAGCTCGACCAACTCACCACGCGGATCCACTTGCCGTCATCTCTCCAGCGGTTGAAAAAGATCGCATCGTCCTTTGACCACAGGTTCTTGAGGATCGATTTCCCCGTTAATCCGGCCTGCTCACGATACTCTGCGGCCTCGTCGGCGAAACCGAGCCGCGACGCAATCACCGCCATCGCGCGGTACTCGCGCATCGCCCACACCGAGGCGTCGACGGCAAGGATCGAGCTGCGGTCCTTCGGCTCGTTGCTCAGCGCGGGGTTGTTGTCTGCGCCCGACTGCATCGCGTTGTCCCAAAACCATAGCCCCCACCGCTCGTCGTACTGCGTCTTTTTCCGGTACTTGAGAATGAGCCGCATCTGCGGCCACACCGGCCTGATCCACTCGTAGTCTTTCATCCGTTCGGCCGCGAGCACCGCCCCCTGCGCCAGGAACGGCTTCATCGCGAACTTCCCGAACAGCGGCCGAGGCCCGCTCGGCGTAATGCATCCGGCCACATACCCTTCCGGATCCGCCGACGAAGCAAATCCCAGCACCCAGTCCCGCAGCAGTTTCGCGTCCGCCGCATCCTGGTTCGCCCAATGCGCCCCGATGAAGAACCCGTCCCAGTCCCACATCTGGCTGTAATAGCCCGCCGGAATCAGATACGGATAGCGGATAAACCCCTGCGCCGGCCGCACGGTCTGTGGCGCCAGACGCTCAAAGTCGGAAGCGAGACCGGCAAGCACGTCACCGCCCGTGGATTGCGAGCCACCTTGCGGCGGCAAGCTTGCAATGGCGACCAGCGCGAAGCCGAAGCGCAAAAGACGGCGGAAGAGCACCGCGCCATCATAAACCGTTGAGACAAAGTGGACATTCGCCCGGAATTTCTGCGAATTAGAAGTTCACGCCGGGCAGTAGACGTGACTACAATCCTGTTGTCGATTTTCGAGGCCGTCGTGGGCGAGGCAACAGGGACAATTCGCGTGCTCGTAGTGGATGACGAGAGGTCCGTCGCCGACAGCCTGGCCATGATCCTGCAGATGAGCGGTTATGAAGCCACCGCGGCTTACAGCGCAGAATCGGCCGTGGAACTGTGCCAGGCGAAGGACCCGCATATCGTAGTTTCGGACATCGTGATGGGGCCGATGAGCGGCTTCGACCTCGCCATCTGGCTGGCGGAGCACAGCCCCTGGCGCCGGATCATACTGATGTCGGCACATTCGTTTCACGACCCGTTGGTGGCCAAATCGGTGCGGCACGGGTTCGACTTTCTCCCCAAGCCGATTCATCCCGACGATTTTCTGGCGAAGCTTGCCGCACCGGGCGGCGCCGGCATCGACGAGACGGCTGAACCGATGGAAGAGACGAAAGCCAACGAAGACTAGCGGGCTCGCGACAAACACAAAAAACAAAAGCCCCGTCCGAAGACGGGGCTTTTCAAATATATTGCCGGCGATCACCTAATCTCCCACACAGTCGCCCGTGCAGTACCATCGGCCCAGCGAGGCTTAACTTCCGTGTTCGGGATGGGAACGGGTGATCCCTCGCGGTATGGTCACCGGCAAATTG